>Ga0307377_10003046_pt1 | contig 19236 bp, 14 predicted proteins | sample TR3MG_FD_202535 | JGI IMG/M metagenome (GOLD analysis project Ga0307377, IMG submission 202535) | Soil microbial communities from Risofladan, Vaasa, Finland - TR-3 | ecosystem: Environmental > Terrestrial > Soil > Coastal area > Acid sulfate soil | place: Finland: Risofladan, Vaasa | collected... | reverse complement strand
GAGGAATACGTCAGGGAACTTAATCCCGATGCACAGTTGGAGGCATTCGGGCAGGACTACAACGATCAAGCCTATGCCATTTGCGGCTCGGACATGATGATCAAAGGGCAGCCTGTCGATCACATCGCCTTCGGCGATAGCTTCACGCAGGACGCGTTTCCTGCCAAGAGATTCGATTACATGCTGGCTAATCCACCCTTCGGTGTTGAGTGGAAACCGCAGGAAGATGTCATCCGGCGAGAGCACCAGGAACAGGGCTTCGGTGGCCGCTTCGGAGCCGGCCTCCCGCGCATTAACGACGGTTCGTTCCTGTTCCTACAACACATGATCAGCAAGATGAAGGATCCTGCTGAGGGCGGGACCAGGTTGGCCATAGTCTTCAACGGTTCGCCGCTCTTCACGGGTTCGGCGGCTTCGGGGGAGAGCGAGATCCGCCGATGGATTATCGAGAACGACTGGCTGGAAGGTATAGTCGCTCTTCCCGACCAGCTTTTCTATAACACCGGCATCTACACTTACCTCTGGATCGTTACCAACCGCAAGCAGCCTGGCCGGAAGGGTAAGATTTATCTCGTCGATGTCACGAGCTTCTTCAAGAAGATGCGGAAATCCCTTGGCAACAAGCGCCATGAAGTCTGCGAAGACCAGCGCGACGAAATCGTCCGCCTTTACAGCAGTGAAACCGACAGTGACTACATCCGGATTTTTGACAACGAGGACTTCGGCTTCCGACGTATCACCGTCGAACAACCCCTGCGACTCAACTTCGCCGTGAACCCGGAGCGAATCGCGCACCTGGAAGAAACAAAGGCTTTTACCAAACTAGCCACCAGCAAGAAGCGCAAGGACACTGCGGCCGCTCAGGCCGAGATCGACTATGGATTTAGTTTACAGAGAGCGATTATTGAGTCTCTCTACAGCCTGGAATCCGACGGAATCGTGAGAAACCGCGATGCCTTCTCCGAGAAAATGAGGAGAGCTTTCAGGTCGGCGGGTTTGAAGATACCCACGCCTCTCTTCAAGGCCATCCTCATGGCTCTGGCCGAACGCGACGAGACCGCTGACGTTTGTACCGACAGCAAGGGTAATCCCGAGCCCGATCCCGAATTACGCGATTACGAGAACGTGCCGCTCAAAGAGGATATTGATCAATACATGAGGCGTGAGGTGCTGCCTCATGTACCAGACGCCCGGGTTGATGAGTCCAAGACCAGGATCGGCTACGAAATCAGCTTCAACCGCTATTTCTACAAGTACACGCCTCCGCGCCCGCTCGACGAGATCGAAGCCGACCTCAAACAGATCGAAAAGGAAATCGCCGACATGCTCGCTGAGGTGACTGAATGAGCAGGCGAGCGTATCCAGAATACAGGCCATCCGGTGTCGAATGGCTGGGTGATATACCTGATAATTGGCAAGTAGTTAGGCTCAAGCACAATTCGTACATTAAAGGGCGCATAGGGTGGCAGAATTTAAGGGCAGAAGAATTTACAGATGAAGGGCCATACCTAGTCACTGGAATGCACTTCCGCGCAGGTACAGTTGACTGGGATTCTTGCTACCACATTACGGAAGAGCGCTACTTGATGGCTCCAGAAATATTCGTGAAGTCTGGCGATGTGTTAATTACCAAGGATGGTTCGATAGGCAAGGTTGCCTACATAGATACCCCACCCGGCCCAACATCTTTAAACAGTCATTTGCTCCTGATCAGACCACAGAAGGCATTAGACTATCGTTCCCGCTATCTATACTACCTGCTAGCTTCAGAGATTTTCCAGCGGTACGCAAGGATGGAATGTTCCGGGACAACATTCGATGGCATATCACAGGAAGCGGTATCCAATTTTCATATGACCATCCCTGTACCAGACGAGCAGAGCGCTATCGTGGCCTTCCTTGACCGCGAGACTGCCCGGATCGATGCTCTGATCGAGAAGAAGCAACGCCAGATCGAACTCCTCCAGGAGAAACGAGCCGCCCTCATCTCCCACGCCGTCACCAAGGGACTCAACCCGGATGCACCAATGAAAGACACCGGCATCGAATGGCTGGGAAAGATTCCAGAGCATTGGGATGTGCTTCGGATAAAGCATGTTGCACGAATGGAAAGTGGCCATACCCCGGACAGGAAAGTTGAGGAGTATTGGACCAATTGCTTTATTCCGTGGGTCTCCCTAAATGATACATCCTATTTGATTGACCATGACTACATTGACGACACGACTTATCACGTGAACGAACTTGGTTTGGCCAATAGTTCAGCGCGCCTTCTTCCAGAGAAAGCAGTTGTGTTTACACGCGATGCCACAATCGGCCTCAGTGCAATTATGACGCGGCCAATGGCTGTTTCACAGCACATTATAGCTTGGCTTTGTGGTCCAAGGATAACCCCCGAATACTTGCTTCGCGTTTTATACTCAATGACTAAGGAATTGGATCGTCTTACGATGGGTGCGACGATCAAGACATTGGGGATGCCCAACGTCCTTGAGCTAGTCACTCCGCTTCCTCCTCTGGAAGAACAAAAGCGTATTGTCGAAGCAATTGAACGAGCTGTACCCAAGATTGATACCCTTAGCGCGAAGGTAAGGGGGAGCATTGAGAAGCTGCACGAATACCGCACAGCCCTTATCTCTGCAGCCGTCACTGGTAAGATCGACGTTCGCAAGGAGGTCTCCTGATGCCGGGACAACATAACGAACGTGCCTTCGAAACCGCCATAGAACACTACCTGACCACAGCAGGCGGGTACGAGAAGGGCGACCGTGAATCCTTCGATCCGGTTCGTTGCCTCTTCCCGAAGGACGTGATCGCCTTCGTCCAAAAGACCCAATCCAAGGAATGGGAATATCTCGCTAAGCTGCATGGTGAGAGGGCGGAAAACGAGCTGCTTGAGAACCTTTGCAGGGCTCTTAACTCAGAGCACGAGGGCTGCCTTGCAGTCCTGCGCCACGGATTCAAGTGCTTCGGTCGCCTCTTCAAGATTGCATATTTCGCTCCTGCCAGCGGTCTGAACCCGGACACGCAACGGCTATACGACGCGAACCAGTTGACCATCACGCGACAGCTTCGCTACTCGAACCGCCATAGCAATACCTTGGATGTGACTCTGTCCTTGAACGGGATCCCTCTGGTTACGATGGAATTGAAGAATCCCATGACAGATCAGAAATGGCAGAATGCGGTCACCCAATACAAGAATGACCGCGACGCCGCGGACCTAATCTTCCAGTTCAAGAAGCGCGCCCTCGTGCATTTTGCCGTCGACACCAACGAAGTCCATATGACGACCCGTCTTTCCGGCTCCAGGACCCGTTTCCTGCCTTTCAACAAGGGATGTGACGGCGGTGCGGGCAATCCGGAGAATCCGGACGGCTACATGACGGCATACCTGTGGGAGGAAGTGCTGGAGAGGAACAGCCTTCTCGACATACTCGCCCGATTCATTCACCTCGAAGTAGAGGAAAAACTCCGAGTTAAGCGCGAGAAGATGATTTTCCCGCGCTACCATCAACTCGACAGCGTACGCCTACTCGTGGCCAGCGCGCGGCTTCAGGGAACGGGGAACAATTATCTGGTTCAGCATTCTACGGGAAGCGGCAAATCGAATTCGATCGCCTGGCTGGCGCACCGGCTGGCCAGCCTCTACAACGACCGCGACGAGCGGGTGTTTGATTCGGTCATCATTATCACTGACCGAATAGTACTCGACCAACAACTTCAGAATACGATCTACCAATTCGAGCACAAGCAAGGTGTCGTCCAGAAGATCGACGTAGATTCCGCACAGTTGGCCGATGCACTCGAACGCTGTGTGCCGATCATCGTGACCACGCTTCAGAAGTTTCCCTTCGTCACCGAGAAAATCGGTGAGCTTCCGAAAAGAAACTACGCTGTCATCATCGACGAGGCACACAGTTCGCAGGGCGGTGAGGCGGCGATAGAGTTGAAGGGGGTCCTGGCCGACGCGGCGATCAAGGAGGAGGTCGCTGAATACACTGCTCGTGAGGGCGCTCTCCCCGATTACGAGGAAGAGATTCTGCGCACCATGAAGAAGCGCGGGCAACAGCCCAATATCAGCTTCTTCGCGTTCACGGCTACCCCCAAGTACAAAACTCTGGAGGTGTTCGGTCAGCCGGGATCGGATGGCAAACCTCAGCCCTTCCATCTCTACACCATGAGACAGGCCATCGAGGAGAATTTCATTCTCGATGTGCTAGAGCATTACACGACGTACAAGACCTACTATCGCTTGATCAAGTCGATAGAGGATGATCCCAGGGTGGATAAGCGAAGAGCCGCAAAGGCTCTGGCTCGTTTCATGAGCCTTCATCCGCACAACATCGCGCAGAAGACAGAGGTGATGGTTGAGCACTTCCGCCAGTTCGTAATGCACAGGATTGGTGGCAGAGCTAAAGCCATGGTTGTCACCTCAAGTCGTCTGCACGCGGTTCGATACAAGCAGGCTTTCGATAAATACATCGCGGAGAAGGATTACGAAGGCATAGCGACTCTGGTTGCTTTCTCGGGTACTGTTACTGATCCCGATGCCCCGACTATAGAATACACCGAAGTATCGATGAATAAGGGTATCCGGGAGCGCGAGCTTCCGGAGAGGTTTGCGTCGGATGATTATCAGGTGCTGCTGGTAGCCGAGAAATACCAAACGGGCTTCGATCAACCGCTACTGCATACGATGTATGTCGATAAACGGCTTGCAGGTATTCAGGCGGTTCAAACCCTATCCCGACTCAATAGAACCCGTCCCGGAAAAGACGACACGTTCGTTTTGGATTTCGTAAACGAGCCGGAGGAAATTCTTGCGGCCTTCCAGCCTTATTACCAGCAGACCTTGATAGGTGAGCAGGCTGAAGCAGGACAGCTCTATGAGCTCCAAGCCAGGCTCGATGCCTATCAGGTCTACTACAAGGCCGAGGTTGAGGAGTTTGCAAAGATCTTCTACAAGCCCAAACAACGGCAATCATCTGCCGATCATGCAAGGATGAATGCGTGCATCGATCCGGCGGTTAGCCGCTACAACGGGCTTGACGAGGAGACTCAAGAGGAATTCCTCAAGGCGATAATCGCCTATCGGAACCTCTACGCTTTCATGTCGCAGATCATACCGTTCCATGACTCCGACCTCGAGAAGCTCTACTCCTACCTTCGCTTTTTACTCTCAAAGTTGCCACGAGGGGATCGCGGACCGCGCTATAATTTTGAAGATGAGGTTGCGCTCAAGTATTACCGGCTTCAGAAGATCAGCGAAGGAGCGATACGACTTGAGCCGGAAGAGGCTCCAACAATCTCCGGTCCGACGGAGGTGGGTACAGGCGTGGTCCGGGGAGAGGAAATCAAACTCTCCAGCTTGATCGACATTCTGAATGAGCGGTTCGGGACGAGTTTCAAGCCAGCCGATCAACTTTTCTTTGACTCAATCCGAGAAGATGCATTGGCGGATAGCAATCTGCGTCGAGCTGCGCTTGTAAATACCCTCGAGAATTTCGGCTACGTGTTTGACAAAACCATCGAAGATATATTTCTCGACCGGATGGATCAAAACGAGGAAATCACTGCACGATTTATCAATGAGCGCGATTTCCAGAAGGCAGTGACTCAGCACCTCATGAAGCAGGTATACGATCAATTCAGAGAAGCTTCAAACGCGGGGCAGGTGTAGCCTTTGATCAGGCACAACGGCATCTCGGCCTGAATCCTCTCCAGCAGTTAATCATACTCGTCACCCCACGGGCTTCAGATCGCTTCTAAGGGGATAATCTGCTGCCTTCCGCTGTTGTTGACCTCTTGCCTTTTTCTGCGTTGGAAAATTCCAGAGTGCGGATATTTGACTCTGCCCAATCAAGTCTCTCCAATAATTTATTCAGCACTTCATCCTTCCGCCCCTCGAAATCCTCGAACTCGTTATAGCCGGACATCACACTAGGGTTGAAAAAATAGGCGATTCCGTGCCGTGCGGAGAAGGTATTCGATTAGGTTGAGGGGACGTTTAACGGATAAGGGACGGGAGACGTGCGAGAGAATATTACTAATCCAGAACTGCATAATTGCCATCAGCAACTTTTTTAATGAATGCTAAGTCGCGTCTCGAATCGTCCGCTTTTAATTGCACAAGCGCCGAAGCGGCTATCACCCTGTTCGTAAGAATAAGGTGGTTTCTGATAAGGCTTAGTTCATTCCTGATCTGTTTAAGGACGTCGACTTCATTCTGTTCTTTTCCCATGTTTAAGACCTCTTATTCAAATTACAAAGGTTCGCAGAAATCAATGTCTCCTTCATTTATCAGCGACACTGTTTCGGGCTTATTGTAGAACGTTTTGGCTATCTCTCGCGCCACCGGCGCGATGATGAGCAACTCGAATAGTCCAAAACCGGCATAGGCGACGGGAAAAGGCGGCGGGGGAGGTCCAGTCCCCCGCCTTGCCACACGTCAAGTCACGGACACCCAAGAAGGGCGTCCACTATACATAACGCTCAAAAAGCGAAAAGTGGCGAAATTTTTTCACACGATGTGTCACAATTGTTGGGGTTGATCGGTATAATGGGTTAGATAATGAAAAACACCATCGAGTCCCACGAGGGGGCACGGCGCAAGTCGCGCCCATTATTCCATCGGGGGCAAGCGGGAAATATGGCAACGGGGATGTGTGGCGAATATTGCTTTAGAAACGGGGGAAACAAGGATGGTGGGAAAGAAAGGCAAGGTTAGCGCATGCAAATATCAAGATGTGCTAGGTAAATGCCCGAGGCCGGTGTGGGAAGGGGGTGGGCCGGAGGAGAAATACTGCCTGTTTCATAGCATGCAGATGGAAAAGAAGTCTGAAGAGTTCCTCGAAGAAATAAAGCACATAAAAAAAGGTGAACCGTCGGAACTTTACAAGATGGGTCAAAGGGAAGGCTACGATTGCGGAGATTTTGGGGGATTCAGATTTCCTAGTGGTGCTGGATATTTTGCAGGGCATAAATTCGAAGGGGATGTTTATTTCAGCATGTCCATATTTGAGGGCAACGCCGATTTCACGTCTGCCGAGATCGGCGGCTACGCCATTTTCTCGTATGCCAAGATCGACGGCTACGCCATTTTCTTTGATGCCAAGATCGGCGGCTTCGCCAGTTTCTCGCATGCCAAGATCGACGGCGACGCCATTTTCTCGTCTGCCAAGATCGACGGCTACGCCATTTTCTTTGATGCCGAGATCGGCGGCGACGCCAGTTTCTTTGATGCCGAGATCGACGGCGACGCCAGTTTCTCGTCTGCCAAGATCGACGGCGACGCCATTTTCTTTGATGCCAAGATCGGCGGCTACGCCAGTTTCTCGTCTGCCAAGATCGGCGGCTACGCCAGTTTCTCGTCTGCCAAGATCGGCGACGATGCCAGTTTCCTTAATACAAAAATAGAAAAATCACTCATTCTTTCCGGAGCCAAATGCGGCAGTGATGTGATTCTTGATCAAGCTCAAATGAAATCGCTCAATGCTAATGGGCTAAAATATGAGGGTTTGCTTTCACTTGAGGAAACACTCTTCATCGAGGGCGCGGAGCAGGAGCCTTCTACAGTCAACAATGTTTACCTGGAACGGACCAAAATTGTAAGGGTGGATCTGAGTTTTTTCAGTTTCAGGGGAGCGTTTATCAGGGAGGTGTTGTTCGACAGTGTCAGCTTTGATAAAGAACTGCCAAGCAAATGGTTCCACATTTGGAAACATCCCTGGGTCAGCGGGCGCCCAAAGGAAGCGATCTGCGAGGAAAGGCAAGCTTTAGCGGAAAAAGAGAAGACAAAGAAGAAAGAACACTACAGGTCGGCCGAGACAGTATACAGGACTCTGAAGCACGAGATGGAGGACAAGCACGCAAAGGGACTTGCTCGGAGGATGAGGGCAGGGGAACTAGAGTGCAAAAGAAACGAGGCGGGTGTTATCCAGTGGTTTTTCCTCGTTATATACCGCTTCCTAAATGGTTTTGGTTTGCGTTGTATCAGGGCTTTACTGTTTTGGTTAATTCTCATATTCATGTTTGCTTGTCATTACACGGGAAGTTTTGCCACCTACGACAAGTACGAACAAAAATTGCAGCTTCAAGCTGGGCGACTTGAGAAGGTTGAGAGAATTAGACCTGAATTAAAAGTGGTGGATTTTGGGGACGGATTGTTACATTCAATTCAGATGACATCAGTAGTGATGAAGCCTAGCTTAACCATCCATTATCCCGACGTCGGCTGGATAGAGTTCGCGGAAAGAATATTAAGCCCGGCTCTGTTGTTACTGTTCCTGCAGGCCGCAAGGAACATGGCAAGGGATTAAGTATTGATAAACGGGACGAGTGGTGCGTCCAGACCCAAGGGTGCCCGGAGTTGCACTTCACTTTCAATTGTTACGGTTGCTACCGAACTCATAGCTGTGACGGCGACTTAGTAAACACTAATATTATCATATAGTTAGAATTGCTACGGTTGCGTCAAAAGGATCTCCTTCGACTACCAGTGCTTTGCTGAATTAAATCCATGGCACATCGCTTACCTGACCGTCCCGCCCTCCAGCAATTCGATCTCTATATTTACCTTTGTATTTAAATAAACGCAACAATACTAGTTCTACATAATACTGTGCCAATTGCCAGCATTCATGTATCTCGTCAACTAAAGGTTGTTTTATTTTCTTATCGGGATGAACAAGATCATTGCGCATTTCTATAATTACTCTGGGGCCACTTCTCCAGTCCTTCTTATTTGCTAATCTCTGCAATATTCCTAATTTAGAGTGTATTTTTGCTGGTATGCCCATTTCATCCAGTAATATTTTTATTTTCTCTCCGGCTTTTATCCCTTTGTACTGTTCCGGTGTCATTCCGAGGGCAGTCTTGCAATTGTTAAGTGCTATAAAATAATGCCATCCTATAAGCTCTAAAGCGCATTGCGCAATTATAAGTCCAACATCAGTTCCTCGGCTTCCCATATTGGCAGCTACATACCAATAGATCGCGTCATTTATAACACTATTCCACTCTGGATCATTCCATAATTTCCAAAATCCGGGGAATGCTTCCCACAACATATTCGCATTATGCACGTCAAATAACGTAGGAGCCATTCTCCATAAATCTAACCTTCTTCTATCCCAGGACTCCCATATTTTATTGTTGTTTTCATCACATCCTACGATTAATAACGGACAAATCCAAATACCCCTAATAAAAGACAAGTACATTGAAATAGCTTCAATAATTGAAGGGATTAATTGGTTACTGAACAGTTCGCCATCTTCTCTTTCAATACGCCCAACATGTGTTAGCGCATATCCTGATGTATTTTGTAATTCTTTTTCTATGTCATTTGTATTCATTAGTGCGTTAATTTGTATTCTCCATTCTCCCGCAGACATTACCGCATTACCAAGCAGTCTTGAATGAATGATCCCGTTTTCTTCATAACTGTGAGCTATGTCTAAGCTTGAACCAGAATCTATGCATAAATAGTTGCGCATATTAGGTAGGTGGAAAATAACATATTTAACCATGTCATCATGAGCATAGTTGTAAGATATCTGTGAAATAAATCTGGAAATCTTTAATCGTTGCTCAAAAGGTCTATCTTCACCGCCTAGGAAATTGTAGTTGATTTGCGTGGCATCCGAGACAAGGCCGATAGAAGGGCAATTAATAGTGAGACTGTCAAGCGTGGGGTCAACAAAACCAGTCACAATTATTACATTCATCACAGCTCTGGGACGAGGTAGAAACTCAAAAATAATTTCAGCTTTGCCAGTGGCCTGACCGCTATTAATCTCTATGGCAACGTCGCTAAGAATGGTAATTTGACCATTTGCATTATGCTGTTTATAAAGAGGCAGCACGACCTCTCTCTGGCTGTCCATAAAATACCTGACTATAGTCTTTATTCCATTATACACTAAAATACATGGATCAAGAAATTCTAATTAACGGTTTCTCATTTTCTGGTAATCAGTTAGGAAAGCGGTGAGATCCGTTACGGCGGTGTTAAGCTGTCGCCGCATAGGCAACCGCCGGAACTGCGGGTTGTGACCGTGTCCGGGCACGGCTTAGGCTATCTCGACGAATCGCCTATCGCCGGGCGACAGTGGCGCGGCACGTCGGATTATTTCGCCCTGCAGGTCGCGCACTATTGGCGCGCCGCTCAAATCGGGCTTGTGGGCGTCGATTTGTCGCCGACCAATACCAGGGGGAGGCGGGTTGCTTCGATAAACGCCGCCTGAGGCTCGCCTGGTTGTTTGGCGAGCTATCCGGGCGCGGCGTCAAGATCTTCAGCCTAACACGGGGCGGCACTCTCGGCTTACCGTATCGGCCGCTGGCAAAAATACCGCCCGACATAACAGGTGATTCGCCCGAGGACTTACCGCGCAAGGCTCCCGAATATGACCGCCGCCTGAATAACCGGGGGTGGGAAGATATATCGTCTCTACGAAATCGAGGGCGATAACTACGTCGGCCGGGATCGATCCCTACCATACAATTGAATAAGGGCGTACCGCACCGGCCACTCTTTCCGAATAAAACACCGCCCGGCTATTGACCCACGGCCTTTGAATTGACCTGGCATTTCCTGGCTGACAACCAGGAACGCGCGGGCATTGACATCAAATACAATTAATTGTAACGTAATGGATAATATTATATACGTTTTTGCACGCATTTTAGGAGGGCCATTGATATGTGGTGGGATAATGTTCTTATTGCCTACGGTGTCGGCGCCGCGTCGACTATAATAGCTACACTTGTTATTGATAAACTTAGACACGAAAGTACGCTAAAAAAAATCATTGTTACGCTTGCAAATCAATTTGCTTGGCATGGAGACAGGTTGATATGGATAAAAGTTACGCACTTATCATACGGACACATATGTCTTGAGGCAATTAACCGCGCATACTATAAATATTTAGATATGCATGATAATGATTATGATAGACTGCAATATATAGATATGATGTTTGATGATCTTTCGCAGGTGGCGCGACACCTAAACATTCCAGCCGCAGAGAGAACTATTGGAATCTCCGGTCAAAATCCCTCAATTAGCTATGTGATGGCCAAAGAATTCACGAAAGATAAATTAAAAAGGTATCATAAAATATTGCATAGATTAGTAATGGTTATTCCGGGAAAGTGTCATGAACAGAAGCAAGAAATGTGGAATAAAATAAAAAAAATGCATGAGTTTTGGGATAGGACGAGTGAATACCATATAGATTATTGTAATAGAAGACAGAACTACTTTAAGGCAGCGGAGAACGCGGGCGTATGGCAACCCGGGCGACGGAGATGCGCCGTTCGCTAAAGGCCGGTCGGCGGTAATAGATAATAAAGCAAACACATCTTGACTCGCAATCAAAACATGTTATGATCGTTGTGTAGAGTGCGCGTAGCGCCGGAATCTGATAGAATTTAATCCGGCGACCGTTCAGGGGGCAGACCCGCCTTTCGGCGCGCGCTGCACTCTACACCCCTGAGCGGTTGCCTTTCACTTTGGGAGGATGTATGAACAAGCCGACCTCACTCGGAACACTGGCTGAGCGCGTGCGCCTTATGCGGGACCGCCTTCGCATGAGTCGCCGGGACTTGGCCGAACTCTCGAGGCTGTCCTTGGCAACGATCGGGCGGATCGAGCGGGGGCAAGCGAAAGACCCCCGAGGCGGGACACTCTCCGGGCTGTCGGATGCCTTTTTATGCAGCTTTACCTGGCTGGTATCGGGGCTCGAATTCGTGCCGATTCCGATAACTGAAGGGCAGCGCCGGGGCCTGGTAGAAGTTGGCGGCGAAGATCCGCTGTGCCGATTCCGGGAAATGCCGACACACCGCCTGGTTAACTGGAACTCCCATCGGCCGCCCGAGGAAATGGCATGAGTCGAAACCTGCCCTTTACAGTCCGAAACGGCACCTGGCATGCCAACTACCAGTACCGCGGCGAGCGCATACGCTACACTCTCGGCCTCCCCGCCTCGACTACCGTCCGCCGCGTCTGGCTGACCTTCGAGCGACTTGAGGCCGAGCGGCTACAGGCCGAAAGCCGTCACCACGTGACACCTGCCTTTGCGCGCTTCCTTGAGGCCAAGCGCGCCAACCGCAACCTACAGACCGCCGTCAAGTACGACCGCGCCGTTTCAAAATTCGCCGAATTCCTCGACGAAAAGCATCTTCAATTTCTCGATGAAATCACGCCCCGACTAATCAATGACTACTCTGCCCGCCTTCGCGCGCGCGGCCAAAAACCCGCCGGCGTTAATTCCGAGCTTACACACATTCGCGCATTGCTCAATACCCTCGACTCTTGGGGGCTCATGCCCGCTTCCTACAACTCCCGTCACTGGTTCTCCGACGCCTACTTCCGTAACCTTCCCGGGCGACCGCGCACCTACTCCGCCCCCGAACTCCGCGCACTCTTCGCCGATCCCCAATTCGGCGACCTCTACCATTTCCTTTATCTCAGCGGGCAGCGCGTAGGCGTAGTGCTCCAACTCCACACCTCCCATATCAACCGCGACCGCGGCGTGATTTCCTTCGCCCGCGGCAAGCGCGGCCAACTCCAGGAAATCCCGCTCACGGCGCAGATTCGCGCTCACCTTGACACTCTCGACCCCGGCGATAACGGCTTCTACTTCTGGCCGGACAATTGGGCTCCGCACTCTCCCGCCCGGATAAACTCCGCTGAATCCCGAGTCGGAACACGGCTTCGCCGTATTCTCCGCGCCGGGGGATACCAGCCCGGCCGCGTCCATGACATTCGCGCTACAACCGCAACACACCTCGCCCCCCTTATGACCATGCCCGAGCTGATGAACTTCATGGGATGGACTGAACCAGCAACCGCGATGCTCTACTATCGCCAGCGGCCCGAGGATCTAGCCGTTCCCGATCTTCCCGCCGCCCCCGCCATAACTTTCGGCGCCCGCGATAGAAAGGATGCTAACCGTGAATAGAAAAAACCGCAAAAGTGGCACGTCCGCGGCACACACTCAAAAACGGCCGCAATGCGGCTCCCGCCCGCCTGAGATAACCCGCCTGTTTTCAATGGGATAAGTGGTACCCGCGGCAGGACTCGAACCTGCGGCCTAGGGATTAGGAAACCCCCGGGGCCGCATTTTTCTATGTCCTGAAAAACCGGCCTAATCCCTTGAAAACAAAGGCCATAGAGCCACAAGGGCGCCGGGCGATGCAAGGGCTTTTATGCCACAAGACGCCATAAGACGCCACTATACGACAAGGAAATGGCACGTCCGCGGCACGCTATACACCGCCCTACACCTTCGGCACCCTCGCTCGCGTGAACGGTTTCAAGGCCGCTTAAGAAACTTGCCTAAACGATCGCTGCCCCCCCGCCCCCTGCAATTGCCCGGAGCCCGCGTTGCCCGTGTCGTATAGTGGCGTCTTATGGCGTCTAGTGGCGTCTAGTGGCGTGATATACGGGCAATTAGTCAAGGCCAATTCAACCCCTCGGCGCCCGATCAAGCGGCGCCCGAAGTTAAGCTCAGCAAGGAATTAAAGGGCGGCGTGTCAAATTATACACAAATAAGTATTGACTTTCGGCCCGCGACTCAATATATTTGGAAGTGTAGGGATGGGTTGCCGAAAGGAGGCAAGCGACAGTGAAGCGTGTTTATCGGTATTCAATGCCCGATCTACAACGGGCATTTGGCATCTCACCGAACGAGTTGAAGTGGCTTTACCGCTCACGGATATTGCCCGAATTCGACTCGGCGGGGGCGCGCCCCGAGACCTGCTATGTGCGGGAGGACGTCGGCAAGGGCGGCGGGCGACTGTGGACTGCTTACGGCGTGCTCCGTCTATTCGTCACACACTACCTCGTAGAAATCGGCCTTTGGAAACGCCCGATAATTCAGGCGTGCAGCATGCTCTTCCAGGGCATTACAAGCGATGACGGGCCGCGGCCGTGGAAGTACAAGGAGTACGAGCGGATACTCCGGCGGCGGTTTATCGAGGCCGAGGGCGAACGAAAATATATCTTGATCGGTCTTGGCTCCGTGATGGAAGTTGGAGAGAACGCCGCTCGAGGCGTTTTCCTCAGCGGAAAGATTACGGGCGCCGAGGTTGTGTCGACACTTGAGCATGAGAACCCGCCGGGCGAACCAGGATTCTTGATAATCCCGATTAGACAGGTCATGGCAAGAATCCGGGAACGACTGGCAGCGATCGGCCTAAACCCGGCCGAATTCAAGTTGACGGAAAAGGACTAGCCGAATGGCGGCGACTTGCGCGGGAATAGAATTGCGCACGATCACCCCAGCGGCCCACGATAACATAATTCGATCGTGCTATTACGGCGCCTCGGGCGGGGCGATCGGGCGCCGCGAGGGCCACTTTGAAGATCTTCCATTCAGCGTTTATTGCGTTGCAACGGGGCTCCGGCCCAAATATGAGCGGCGGGAAAGTAGCCGAAACTGTAAAGGATGCGGGCGGGCAACGGTTGCAAATTCGCAGTACGCGGACAGGTGGGGCTCAGATTACTGCCCGACCTGCGAGGCGAAATATCGGGCGGGGATGGTGAAACAACCGATAAGATCCCGGGCGTGGAGGGCGCGCGGGAAAAAGGGCGCAGCGATACGGGTATAGAAACAATTATGAAAACAGTTCTTGACGCCCCCGTGGATTTCTCCACGGATGAAGAGGCGATTCACTCTCAGCGAATACGGGTCTTAGAAAAACGCAAGGCCGACCTGCAAGTAGAGGACGGGGACGCGATAGCCGATGATTCACGCCCGCACTTCCGGCCCGCCTCACTAGACATAATGGAAAGCGACACGCTGAAAATTCATCAATTCTACGCCGACGTTATTACCGTAGCGCGAGAATCGGCGGGGAGCTTCGCGGCGGACTCTGAGGCGGAAGCATACGAACGAAAGCAGGGAGACTTTCATCTTACGGACCTCGGCAATGCTGAACGATTCGCCTTGCTGAATCAGGACTGCTGTCGCTTTTGCCCGCCCGTGAAGCGGTGGTTTGTATGGGATGGTAGGCAGTGGAACGGAGACGCATTGCGAAACGTCGGAATAAGGGCCGCTAAAACGGTTCGCTTGATCCACCTGGAATCAATGGCGGCGGACGACAAGAACGAACGGCGGAAAATATCAGACCATGCCCTCAGGAGCGAAGCGGCGGCACGAATAAGCGCTATGCTCGAACTCGCCCCGGCGATAGATAATATGGTCATCGCCCCCTCTTGCCTTGACGCAGACCCCTATCAGCTAAATTGCCAGAACGGCATACTTGGTTTGCGCGCGGGCAAGCTGTCGCCGCACCGGCGGGAGGCCATGCTATCTCACCTTGCACCGGTTGAATATCACCTCGAGGCAACGTCTGACTTATGGGAAAATTTTCTCCGTGACGCCACAAACGGCGACGGCGAGCTAGAGGCATTCTTGCAGCGGGCTTGCGGCTATTCGCTCACGGGCTCAGCGGAAGAAGAAGTTCTATTTTTCGTTCACGGACCCGGCGCGGCGGGCAAGAGCACCTTTCTAGAAACAATTAAGGCGGCCTTCGGCGATTATGCCGAGGCGGTAGATATTGAAACCTTGATGAAGCGCACGAATACCGGCGGGCCGCGACCGGAAATTGCACGCCTAGAGGGGCGCCGACTCGCGATAACGACAGAGACCTCGAAGGGCGCGCACTTGTCGGCGGGACTGGTAAAGCAGTTGACCGGCGGCGATACCGTGATCGCCAGACAGCTATACTCCGAAGCGCGCGAATTCAAGCCGCAATGCAAATTCTGGCTGGTAGGCAACTTTGCGCCGGTTGTCGATGCGGATGATACGGCACTGTGGCGCCGGATTCTGCGTCTTCCCTTTGAGAATGTGATACCTGGGGGCTCCCGCAACACAAAGCTAAAGGCGGAACTCCGCAAGCCGGAGCACCTGCAAGCTGTCCTTGCTTGGGCAGTGCGCGGCTGCCTGGAGTGGCAAAAACTTGAGGGCCTGAAACCTCCCGAAACCGTGTTGGTGGCAACGCGACAATACCGTCAGGACTCCGACCGCTTATCGCCGTTCTTTACCGAATGCTGCATCCTTCAGCCTATGGCGTGGACGGCTACCAAAGTACTCCGGGACGAATACGAGGAATGGTGTAACGAGCGGGGCGACAGACCATTTGGAAGTAGGGCACTCACCGACTGGCTTAAGGCGCGCGACTGTAGACCCGAAAGGTTGGCCGGCGAATTGCGAGGTTGGCGCGGTATCGGCCTGTTATCGGAACGGGACAAAACATGATTTACCGACACAACCGACACTTCCGACACTACTTCCGGAAACTTTCCCTACGCGCGGGAATAGAAAAAGTTATGGAACTGCCGTCGGATGTGGCGGAAGTGTCGGTAATAGCCGGAGCACTAATGAGCAGGGGGGGCGCAACTTACTACAGAAGCCGCGCCCTGGACAAAATGACACTGAGACTCGGCCTCAATTGGCCTAATAGGGGCTTTGGGGCGGGCATACGGAGTATCAATCCGTATGTCGGCAGATAATGTGTTATGAGTCAATAAGTTGCGGCGAAGGAAAAAGAATGTGGCGTGGGTGTGACGGAAAATTTCCCAGGCAATGTGCGCGGCACGTCGGCGACCGGTTCCCCCCGAGGGGGGGCGGCGGCCGGGCGGGAGGGCTGCTCACAAAATGCGACTCCTTCAGGAATATTTTTAACCTTCGCCGGGCGCGAGCAAGGGCCGAGGCGGCGGCGATCCAGGAGGCGTTGAATTTCGCGGTTGGCAGCGTTCCGTTCGCTGCGCGGCTATTGGGAATCAGCCGGTCCGGGGGTTGTATCGGCGGATCCGGAAGCACGGAATAAGGTAAGAGTGGGGCTTTTAAGATGGCGGAATCAGGCGAATATCCGACACTGGAGCGGCTGAACCCCGCGTTTTACAGGCAGTCCTACCTGCCGCAACGGGAGCGAATGCTCCAGGCCGAGCAGGCGCTCAACTGAGGCTACACTGGGCCCCTGCCTGCGCGCCACGGGAGTTCCGTACGACGTGCAAAATGTGTCAAGAGAAGTAAAATAATTTCGCCAGAATTTCGATCTCGAGCGTTATGTAGAGAGAGGGGATTGTTGTATGCACACCATTTCGGGGGATCCAAATGAAGCGAAATTATCTATGGCTATGTCTGTTTTCGTTGCTATTGTTGGCTTGGATGGCACTACCCATCCATGCTGCCCGCAAAGAAAAGGTATATGTAATTGATGTAGTTGGGAGCACGACACTTGTCGTAGCACCCACTAAAGATGCCACTGAGGGAGAGGAGGTTGAGATACTTGGAATAATTGTACCTGAGAGTATTACGGGCCCTGATCAAGAAGGGGAGAATTGGGGCTTGACTGTCAGAGGCAACATTAAATCAAGCCTTGTAGGGCAGCAGGTCGTTATTGAAACCGACAAACGAGTTGAGAAAGCACAAAGTGGAAGTGGGGATAATAAAACCTACGTTTACGTTTGGATTAATCGCACGCTTTATAATGAGGTTCTAATAGCCAAGGGTTATGGCCGCGTGGACGAATCCTTCTCCTTTGGGCGAAACAAAGCACTGAAGAGTGCTGAAAGGAAAGCGCGAGAAAATCTGCAAGGGCTTTGGGGAATTGGTAAGCCTAAGCCTATTCCGAACATTAAAAGTTACTTAAAGAACTTGCTTCAAGGAAAAACCTTCTATCTCAAGATCGACGCACTGAGATTTACTAAATCAGGGTACTCTCCAGAACGCTTGATCTGGTGGCCATACCAGATCGATGTGACGAATGTAATGGATGATGGGGCTTACTATCGTCGGGAAGGGCTTTCTGATCGAACGGCTGATGGATTTATTGCTCAGTCTCAAGGTCATGACAACATGAGATTTTACAACCCTCAACCCATACGGCGAGGGGAGGAAGTTACAATTACAGATGTCGGCTATAAGCAGGACTGTTTCTTTACAGACCTCGTAACACCAGGTCGACAGTCTACGAGAATTTACTTTATCTACAACAAGGAACTCCGGTTGGTTTCAGGGGAAGAGGTTCTTAATCAGTTATTCCTAGCCTTCGCCGAATCTATCGATGAATTGGAGGCTCAGGAAACCAGGACTGTTGAAATTGGGATGACTATTGATGAGGTGAAAGCCTATGCCGGACTTCCACAAGCCGAACTACGTCCAGCACCGGGTGTGGTAGTCTTCATTTATGAGCATTTCAAAGTGATTTTCCGCGATGGTCGGGTTGAGAAATTGGAGTATTAGCCTGAGTGTACCCACATTTCATGACCAAGCTACGCGTATTACAAATGTCCCGTATGTATAATTCCTGCCTATCAAAATTGATGTATTGCTAGAAGAGCGCTCGTTGCAATATAATGAATAACACTCAAGGCGCGACTCCTCATCATACACGGCGATATTGATTCTTTTGGGGTTCTATATGAATAATTTCAGCGAAAAAGCTAATTTTATTTGGTCTGTTGCCGACCTTCTGCGCGGTCCGTACCGGCCGAATCAATACAAGGATGTAATGCTCCCGATGACAGTTCTCCGGCGACTCGACTGCGTCCTCGTGCCAACCAAGGACGCGGTCCTTCAAAAGCGCGACGAACTCCGGAGCAGCCAGATTAAAAACGTCGATCCCTTACTCACCAGGATCACCGGCGTCAGCTTTTACAATACCAGTCAGTACACGTTCGAGAGACTGAAGGGGGAGCCAGACAATATTGCCGCGAATCTGATCAACTTCATTCAGGGATTCTCACCCCGCGCACACGAAATCATTGAGCACTTCGACTTCATAAAGCACATCGGCAGGCTCGATGAAAGCAACCGCTTGTACCTGCTCGTATCCAGGTTCTGCGAGATCGATTTGCATCCTGACGGGGTATCCAACATCGAGATGGGTTACATCTTCGAGGAACTCATCCGGAGGTTCAACGAGGCATCGAATGAAGAGGCTGGCGACCACTTCACACCGCGCGAGGTCATCCGCCTCATGGTCAGCCTCTTGTTCTCGCCCGATAGCGATGTGCTCACAACCAAGGGCATTGTCAAGACACTCTACGATCCCGCGTGCGGAACGGGTGGCATGCTCTCCGTCTCGGAGGAATACGTCAGGGAACTTAATCCCGATGCACAGTTGGAGGCATTCGGGCAGGACTACAACGATCAAGCCTATGCCATTTGCGGCTCGGACATGATGATCAAAGGGCAGCCTGTCGATCACATCACC
>Ga0307377_10003044_pt1 | contig 19240 bp, 15 predicted proteins | sample TR3MG_FD_202535 | JGI IMG/M metagenome (GOLD analysis project Ga0307377, IMG submission 202535) | Soil microbial communities from Risofladan, Vaasa, Finland - TR-3 | ecosystem: Environmental > Terrestrial > Soil > Coastal area > Acid sulfate soil | place: Finland: Risofladan, Vaasa | collected... | reverse complement strand
GGTTGCCTGCGTTCCGCCACCCCAGATGGTTGTGCCGGTTGGCGAGTTGTACACGTTGAGATTGCTGGGTGCGCCGAGTGTGCAGGTGGGAGTGCTGGTGTAGCCTGAGCCTCCGGAGATTACGGTTCCTGGGGTGCTCAATGCTTGCGTGCTCAGCGAACCGTAGACGGCAGTGCGGCCCGAGCCGCTCGCTCCGTAGCAATTACTTGAGAGCGATCCGTTATTCAGGCAGTCGATGTCGTTGTCGCCCTGCGTGATGTCATAGAACACGCATGAAGAGGCAAGACCGGCGCGCGGAGGCTGATTGATGGAATAGCAGGAACTGTTTCCGCCGGAGCCAAATTCGCTTTTTGCGATGGCATAGTAGGTAGGGTTGGGATTGCCCACCGAGGCTAGATTCCACTTTTCGTTCACCAGGGCCTGAATGGCAGCCATTAGCGGTGCAGAGACGGATGTACCCCCGAAGCCGGCCCAGGTACTGGGCGCACCGGCGCAGGAGGTTCCTCCCTGGGAAGAGTCGGAGAAGCAGACGACTACATAATGGCCCCACATGCCGTTTGAGGCGAAGAGGGAGACGTCGGGAATATCGCGAACACCATCTGCGGGATTTCCGGCGATTCCGGACTGCCACGAGGGCTTGGCATAGCCCGCGCACGTTCCGTCGGCGATTGCATAACTGGTCTGGTCGGTTGCACCGCCACCTGTGGCGCAGGAACTTGGGCCTCCAGACCCGGCAGCGGTGCTGCGGAAGGAGGACGATGCGCACTCTCCGGAACTGCCGTAGCCGGCGGACTTCCCCTCGTAGTTATAGAGCAGGTATCCGGCGCAGGAATCATTCCATGGGATCTCGGGAATATACGATTTTGCCGAACCATCCGTCGCGGTGTTGGTCGAGTTCCAGTAGGTACTGATGGGGATCGAAGCCATTTTTGCGTTATACCCATCTTCAAAATCTGTGCCGCCAACGGCAACGTTATATGCCGTCTCGCCCCATCCCGTGATGCCTATGCCGGGGTAGGCTGCTGTTGAGCCCCCGCTAAAGTTTGGCGCGCAACCAGAAGGGCCGGAGTCTCCTGTAGAAACGAAAATGGAAGTGCCAGCCGCGGCCCCGGTTTGAAAAGCCGAGTTGAAGGCTGCGTTCGATGCAGAACCGTTGATTGCTTCGCACTCGCCGTAACTCTGGCTGATGATGGCCGGGGGCGTAGCGGAATTGACGAGGTTCTCGACGGCAAACAGGACGCCGCTTGTGGTGGTGCCGTCTTTGCACGTAGCGACCACGATTGTGGCGTTGGGCGCCATGGCGGCGGCAACCTCCGCATCGAGGTCCGCCTCACTATCCCCTGCGTTGGTCCCCGGATTGGTGCAGGCGGCGCTGCCGCTGGGATGAATGGTGGTGGTGGTGCCTGACCATTTGCTGAGAAAAGTGCTGCGGTAATTGGCTACATCGCTGCCGTAGGTGTTGCTGTCTTCCACGAGGGTGATGGTTTGGCCCGTACCGTCGATACCCTCCCGGAAAAGGGGATTGAGGTTATAGATGGTCTCAAGATCGGCGGGTACCAGCGGGTAGCAGTGGCCGCCGGTGCTGTTGGTGCCCCCGGTGCAGCCGGAGTACGTGTAGTTCGTGGGCACGAGGGGGGCAAGCAGGCGCTGCGGCTTGAAGTCGTTGAGGGATACGATGCCGACCACGGCTGGCCCGAGCGCCTCCGGAATCTCAGGATCACTCATGTTGGCGATTTGGCGCTGGCCGCGGACGTCGAGGTCGTGGATCTCGGTGTGGAAGGCTTTGCGGATTTGGCCGGCAGTGCCGGAGAACTCAATGACCATGCGATTGGGATAGACATAATCGACGGTAAAACCATACGACTCAAGCCACTGCGTGATGGTGTCGATGTCCTGCTGCGCCGGGCCGTACTGCTCCCCCTGGTCTGCCGCCGAGATCCACTGGCGGAAATTGGGCGAAGTCTTGTCGGTAAGGCTCTCGATGTATTCGTCGAACTGCTGCTCAAGCTCGGGCGCCCTCTGCAACTGAAAAAGCATGTGCTCCATCGGGAGGCTGTCTGGCACGCGGCCGCGATCGTTTCTTTCGCTGGCTTCCGGTCGTGTATTACCACGAAGCCTGATTCTCTTGCCTTCGTCGATTGGCTTGTGGATGAGAATCGGCTTTCTCTCGCCGTTGGTTCGAGCCCAGACTTTAGGGATTTCCCTGTGCGTGAGAATCAATGCCACTCCGGTCAGGGCAAGGGCAAGGATTGCCAGCCGTCGCGGCAGGGATTTCCGGGTGCGCATTTTCATCGTTCGACTCCCGCGGGGACTTTCGCGTCAGGGTGGTAGTGCTAACGATTGTCTCATTCGGAATGATTTTTTTCGAGACTGAATTGCTTGCAAAGCGGGGCTTCGAAGCGGAGTGCGGGTGATGACTGATCTTGGCAAAAAATGCCAATAATCTGTTGACGCGATCGGCAGACGAAGAGCCACTGTGCGAGCAGCGATTGGGCGGTGTGAGTGTTGCCATTGGTCGCGACGTGGCGATTGGATGCGGCGCTGATGGAGTAAGGGAGGAGTGGGAGAACTGTCCGATTGTTTAGGGAAATCCAATTGCGGACCGGAGAAAAGGGCTGCTGTAGGGGGAACCTTTGGCCGATGAACGTCGGTAGCGGGAGCGGCCGCGTAGCATTTGCCTGCACCGGCAATCAGCCGTACAAAAATCCAGGATTGGGAGAGATAGGAGAGGCTCGTAATGATCAGGTTGACGCGCACGATTTTCAGTATTGCGTTGCTGGCTCTTGTTTCTGCTGTGAGTGGCAAGGCGCAGGCAAGCGTTGGCGAGGTGTCGACGGAGGAAGTTTCCGCTCCGGCGCCATCCTCGTCCGAGCCAGCGGCATGGAAGGTCGGATCGCTCAGTGTCAGTGGGCTTGTCGACGGATTTTATAGCCTGAACTTCAATCATCCGGCGGATCACGTAAACGGACTGCTGAATTTCGACGACCGGGGCAACCGGACCGAACTGAACATGGCGATCCTGAAGGTGAGCGCAGCGCCGAAGCCTGTTGGATTCCAGTTGACGGCCGGTGGCGGGCGCGCGTTCGACATCATGGGCGCGACAGAGAAGGCCGCGACTGACATGCGTTTCTTTGAGGAAGCGTACATCGATGTGAAGCCGGCACCATGGAAGGGCCTGGAGCTTGATTTCGGGAAGTTTGGCAGCTGGGCAGGCGCCGAGGTAATCGACACGCCGGACAACTGGAATTATTCGCGTTCGCTGTTGTTCGTCTGGTGCGCTCCCTATTATCACTTTGGCGTGCGCGCCAGCGTGCCGGTAGGCAAGAAGTTCACGACCGGCGTGGCACTGGTCAGCGGATGGAGCAACATCGTCACGGACGCAACGTACCGGACCGTGGGGCTGACGGGCGCGTGGACACCCACGGCCAAGGTGACCTGGACCAACACCTACTACGGGGGCCCGGACGAAAACGCAGCCAATCGCGGGATGCGCAATTTATACGACACCGTTCTTCAGTTGGCGCCGAGCGGCAAGACGACTTTCTATCTCAACCTGGACTACCTGCACGATAGCCCGAAGTACTCGCCGGGCTTTGCGGTGGGCGGCGTTGCCGCAGCGGCCCGGTTCCAGGTTACGCGGAAGCTATCGTTGAGCCCGCGGCTGGAGTGGTTGGACGACGGCAGCGGCATGGCGACCGGAACCGCCCAGCAGGTGAAGTAATTCACCACGACGGGGACCTATGCGTTGATGGATCGCCTCTCGCTGTGGATCGAATTCAGAAACGACTGGTCGAACCAGCCGTTCTTCAATCGCGGCAATGGTATAGGGGTGACGCAAACCCAGCCGACAGCCTTGTTTGGCATGGTAGCGATTCTGCGGCCCAAAGAATAAGTGTTGAAAGCGAATGGTTGCGCCGATAAGTGAATTGACACGCCATCCAGACAACCCTGTGGCAAAAGATCTAGGGCAAAGCGAAAGCTGCGCCAGGGAAGAAGTTTCTGAATAGCAGTACCGAAGAAAGGGAAGGAGGCTTATGCCAAGCGCAGTCATCGAAAAACGGGAAACCGGAGTCGCCGGTGCCGGAGGTAGCACGCAAAAGCAGCAGGACAGCGAAAAGGTTACAAGCGCGGTCGCGGAGAAGAGAGAAACGGGCTCTTCCGCCGACGAGCGCGTCGGGAAGTATCTTACCTTCCTGCTGGGTCGCGAAGAGTTCGCGATCCGGGTATTGAAGGTGAGAGAGATCATGGGCATTCAGGACATTACGGCAGTGCCGCAGACGCCGGGATATGTGAAGGGCGTGATCAACCTGCGAGGCAAGGTGATCCCGGTGGTGGATCTGCGCCTGAAGTTCTCCCTGCCGGAGATGGAGTACACGCAGCGGACCTGCATCATTGTGGTCCAGGTGCAGGCAGGCAGTGTTTCCCTGCATACCGGCATCGTGGTCGACGAGGTCTCCGAGGTGCTGAACCTGGCAGCAGGCGACATTGAGGACACGCCGGACTTCGGGGAAGGCGCCGGCTCGGCCACATCCTATCTGCTGGGCATGGCCAAGGTAAAAGGCAAGGTAAAAATTCTGCTGGACATCGACCGGGTGTTGAGCAGCCAGGAACTGCACGGGCTGGACGCCCTTGCGCAGATCTAAATTGGAAATCGAGGAAAAGGAGACGCAAGTTATGGCATCGCAAATGACAATTGGAAAGAAGCTCTTCACGGGGTTCGGAGCGGCCCTGGTCCTGACGCTGATTGTGGGCGGAACGGCCATCTGGGCGGTCAGCAGCCTGGGAAACAGCATCAACAAACTGGTGAACGTAAACGCCCAGAAGCGGTATTTGGCATCCCAAATCGATGTAAATGAATCGGACCTGATCGCGGCAGAACGCGGCATCCTGCTTCGGACCATGATGAAGGACATGGCCACCGCGAACCAGTACAACCAGGATTTCCAAAGCAGTTACGTTCAGTGGAAGAAGAATATGGACGCGTTCGCCCCTCTGATTGAAACCGCCGAGGCGCGGAAAGATCTGGACGAAATGCAGACGGCCTGTGAAGAGATCGGCCGCATCCATTCGGATTATTACCAACTGGCGAGCAGTGGCAAGTTGGACGAGGCCACCGCACTTCTGAAAGATAAGTTGATGCCGGCCCTGCTGCGCACCGGCGAGTTGGCGGCGAAATCGGAACAAGAGCAGGGCGACCTGATGACGACAGTGGTCAAAGGGACTGAGGCTCAAGTGGCAACCGGTCGCTGGGTGACGATCGCCATGATCGTGCTGTCGCTGGTGGTGGGGTTCGTTGTTGTGCTGGTGGTGCGGCAGATCAACACCTCGCTGCGCGGCATGATCGGCGAACTGAGCGAGGGCGCCGGGCAGGTGGCTAGCGCGGCTGGGCAGATTTCTTCTACCAGCCAATCGATGGCGCAAGGCGCATCCGAACAGGCGGCATCGCTTGAAGAGACCTCGGCATCGAGTGAAGAGATCAACTCGATGGCGCGCAAGAACGCCGAGAACTCGCAGGCGGCCAACGGGCTGGTGACGGCGTCGCAGCAGAAGTTTACCGAGACCAACCATTCGCTGGAAGCGATGGTGGTGGCGATGGGCGACATCAAGGCCTCCAGCGACAAGGTGGCCAAGATCATCAAGGTGATCGACGAGATTGCCTTCCAGACCAACATTCTGGCGCTGAATGCGGCCGTGGAGGCGGCGCGCGCCGGCGAGGCCGGCATGGGCTTCGCGGTGGTGGCCGACGAGGTGCGGAATCTGGCGCAGCGCTGCGCTCAGGCGGCCAAGGATACGGCGGCTCTGATTGAGGAGTCGATCGTGAAGTCGAACGACGGCAAGAACAAGGTGGACCAGGTGGCGGTAGCCATCCGCGCCATCACCGAGGAATCGGCCAAGGTGAAGACGCTGGTGGACGAAGTGAGCCTGGGCAGCACCGAGCAGACGCGTGGCATTGAGCAGGTGGCCAAGGCACTGACGCAGATGGAGCAGGTGACGCAGCAATCTGCGGCCAACGCCGAGGAGAGCGCCGCAGCGGCCGAGGAGTTGACAGCGCAGGCTTCCACGCTCATGGAGGTGGTGCATCAGTTGAGCTCGATGGTCGGCGGCGGAGAAGCAGAGGCGGGAGGCCACCGCCTGACGCCAATGCGGCAGGCTTCTTCCTCTCATGCGCCTGCGCACAAGATGTTTGCCAGCGCGCCCAAGGCTCATGCGCCGGCGGCTCACGTGCTCAGGCCCGCGATGGCTCATGCCGATTCATTTCCCATGGAGGCGGACTTCAAGGAAATGATGTAACGGCTGCAAGGTAACGTTGACTCTCCCTTCCACTCGACGCGGTTCCGTGCACTGTGTTCACGGCACGGGGCCGCGCAGAGCGTCACAAGTGCAAACAACAGAAAGATAGGCCCTATGGCAACCAAACGAAAAGTGACGGCAACGAAGGCAATTCCCAACGTAAGTGAGCGCGTGGAAGAATTAGCTTCGACCATGGTACTGGGCGGCACGGACAGCGAGCAGTGGGCCACGCTTCTGAGCAGCATGCGCGCCGAGGCAGTGACGGCGGGCCGGGCAGATGTGGCCGGAATCGCTGCCCAAGCACTCGATGCGTTGTCCAAGGGGCCGGGCGCGGACGCGTTCGAGGCTATCGTTTCAGACAGCATCACGCAGATGCAGCGGGCATTGGCAGACGGGAGCGCCAAGGTGGCTCCGCTCGGCGAACCTGCCGAATTGTCCACGCCATCCGCACCGGCCCAAACCTCGGTACCTGCTGCGCCCTCCCAGTCCTTACTCTCGATGAGCGAAGACCCGGAGATGGTTGGCGACTTCATTCTGGAATCGCGCGAGCATTTGACGCAGGTCGAGATTCACATGATGACGCTGGAAAAGGATCCCGGAGAGTCCGAGGCGATCAATACAGTATTCCGCGCATTTCACACCATCAAGGGTCTGGCCGGGTTCATGGATTTGAACGAAATCCGCCAGGTGGCTCACGAAACCGAGACGCTGTTGGATCTTGCGCGTAATCGGAAGCTGCGGATTACATCGCCGGTGGTGGATGTGGTGCTGGCTGCGGCCGATTTTCTTAAGGTTTGGTTGAAGCGTCTGGAGATCATACTGGCCGGAGGCGATCCGGGGCTGGCGCCGGAGATGGAGGCGTTGCTGGAGCGGATTCGCCGTGGCGCGGTCGGCGAAAGCGAAGTTGCAGTTGAAGAGGTGAAGGTCACGGCATCGGCCGACGAGGCGGAAATGGACTTCCCCGACAGGCGAAAAGCGGCTGCAGCCGACGGGAGTGGCGGTGATCGGCGCAGCAACGACGGCGACCGGAGAACACAGGTAACCGAAACCCGTTCGGTGAAAGTGGACACGGCGAAACTGGACTTTCTGGTGGACATGGCGGGAGAGATGGTGATTGCGCAGTCGATGGTTCGCCATCATCCGGAGCTAGCGGCGCTGCGCAGCCCGGCAGTGCTTCGCAATCTGGCGCAGTTGGCGCGCATCACCGGCGACCTGCAAAAGACTGCCATGTCGATGCGGATGGTTCCGGTCGGCGGACTGTTTCAAAAGATGAGCCGTCTGGTGCGCGACCTGGCGCGCAAGACCGGCAAGCAGGCCGAGATGGAAGCGATTGGCGGGGAGACGGAGTTGGATCGCAACGTGGTGGAGGAACTTGCGGACCCGTTGATGCACATGGTGCGCAATGCCGCCGATCATGGCGTGGAGCCTCCTGATGAGAGGCGCGCGGCGGGCAAGGATCCGACGGGGCGCATTCGTCTTCGCGCCAGCCATCAGGCCGGACATATCGTCATTGAAATTGCCGATGACGGACGCGGATTGATTCGCGAAAAGATTCTGGAAAAAGCACGGCGGACGGGCCTGGTTGAGGACGGCGCCAATCTCTCCGACAGCGAGGTTTTCAACTTCATTTTCCATCCCGGGTTTTCCACCGCCGAAAAGGTGACCGATGTCTCTGGACGCGGCGTAGGCATGGATGTTGTGAAGAAGCAGATCCAGAAACTGCGTGGGCGAATTGACATCGAGTCGACACCGGGCAAGGGGTCGTCTTTCTTTCTGCGCCTGCCTTTGACACTGGCGATGATTGATGGATTGGTCGTGGGCGTGGGCGGCGAGCGGTACGTGGTCCCGATCTTTTCTGTGCGCGAAATGCTACGGCCCACGGCGGAGATGGTGTTCACCGTGGAAAACCGGCAGGAGATGGCGATGGTGCGCAACAGCCTGTTGCCGGTGGTGCGGCTGTACAGGCGCTTCGGAGTCGAACCACGTTCGGAAGTGGCGACGGAGAGTCTTCTGATTGTGGCTGAAGCGGCCGGCAAATCCTTCTGCCTGATGGTGGACGAATTGATCGGCAAGCAGGAAGTGGTGATCAAGAGTCTGGGCGAAACCTTGAAGGATATTCCCGGTGTTGCCGGCGGAGCAATCCTTGGCGACGGACGAGTCGGCCTGATTCTGGATCTCGAAGGGATCTTCCGCGCGAGGGTCAAATGATCGAAAGCGGCTCGAATTCTTCACTGGTGGAATCTCAGCCCTCGGTCATCTCCGGGCCGCTCACTCTTACGGCCAAGGAGTTCGCATCGATCTGCGATTTGGCGCGCGTGGAATTCGGCCTGGAACTGGGCACGGGCAAGGAGCAACTGGTGGCCTCGCGGCTGGGGAAGCTGATGCGGAAGCTCGGCTTTACGTCCTTCCGCGATTTCTATAAGCACGTGCAAGGGGACCGGACAGGCGACGCCCTGGTGGAACTGATCGATGTACTGACCACGAACCACACTAGTTTCTTTCGTGAACAGGTGCATTTCGATTTTCTGGTCCAGCGGATCTTTTCCGAATACAAGGGGCACGGGCCCATGCGCATTTGGAGCGCTGCAAGTTCGACGGGAGAAGAGCCGTATACCATCGCGCTGACAGCGCGGGAGCACCTGGGAGCGCAGAGCCCCATCCTGCCTCGGATTCTGGCTACGGATATTTCCACCCGCGTTCTGGACACTGCGCGCAAGGGGATGTACTCGGCCGACCGCTTTCAGGGCGGCATTGCACCCTGGCTAAAGAAACATCTGCTGCGTGGTGAGGGCCGGTGGGAGGGATGGTACCGGATGCGGCCCGAGATTCTGAGCATGGTCGAATTCCGGCGCGTCAACCTGATTGAGCCGCTGCCGGATGTGGACCGCTTCACAGTCATTTTTTGCCGCAATGTGATGATCTACTTCAGCCGCGAGACGCAGGAGGTTCTCGTCAATCGTCTGGCTGGTTGTCTGGAACCGGGAGGATATCTGTTCACGGGGCACTCGGAGAGTCTGACCGGAATTCAACACGACCTGCAACAGATACAGCCGGCGATCTATCGGAAGCGAGGCGGGAAGAAATGAGGCAGCTTGTGGTGGGAGTAGGCGACGGCGGGGTCAGCCGCGATCCGGATGTTCTGATCGTGACTTACGCGCTTGGATCGTGTGTCGCGGTGATGCTGCACGACCCGGTGGCAAGGGTAAGCGGATTGGTGCATTACATGCTGCCGGAATCCGCCGCGTCCAGCGACAAATCAAACGCCCGCCCATGGATGTTCGCCGATACCGGAATCGAATGTTTGCTGCACGGGACTCTGGACCAGGGGGCGGACAAGCGGAGGTTGGTGGTCTTTGCCGCCGGGGGCGCGCAGGTGATGAACGATAACAGCATGTTCAATATCGGCAAGCGCAACTGTCTGGCCCTGAGAAAAGCATTGTGGAAGTTCGGGCTGGTTGCTCACGCCGAGGAGACGGGGGGGACGGTTGCCAGAACGGTTCGCATGGAAGTTGCCACTGGCCGGGTGTGGTTGCAGACGCCCGGCGGGGAACAAATGGAAATGCACGCACGGCGGTCGGCCGATCAACGCAGGCAAGCGTAAGGAGAGATACGATGGCGCTGAACATCATGATTGTGGATGATTCGCCAGTGATGCGAGCCTTCATCCGTAAAGTTGTCGGCCTCACAGGACTCGATGTTGGAGAGTACTACGAGGCTGGAGACGGCGAAGATGCCTTGAAGTCATTAAAAGGGCGTTGGGTGGATCTGGTTCTGACTGACATCAATATGCCGAATATGAATGGGGAAGAATTTGTCCGGCGGATGGAAAGCGACAATTTGCTGCGCACAATTCCCGTGATTGTGGTCTCGACCGATTCCAGCGATTGCCGAGTTCAACAAATGCTGGCACTGGGGGCCAAGGGATACGTATGCAAACCGTTTCTTCCCGAAGATCTGCGCGACGAAGTAGAGAGAGTTCTGGGGGGCGCACATGACCGAGCTGAACTTTGAGGGCTTACTTTCGGGAGCGGTGGATTCGGTTCTGGAGACGATGTTTTTCTCCGCTGCATGGGGTCCGGCGGAACCGGAAACTGGCGGCGCGGTTCTGGAGTCTCGCCTGGCATTCCATGGGCGTCCTTCCGGCACTTTTGCCGTAAGTCTATCCGAGCCTGCCGCGCGGATGATGGGCGCCGGTTTCCTGGGCGAAGATGAGGAAGCTCTGACGGACGCGCAAACCGGCCAGGTGGTTTGTGAATTGGCGAATATGTTGTGCGGATCTTTGGTTAGCAAACTGGAAAGCAAAGAGAGTTTCGATCTTAGTCCTCCTGAATTGGTTCCGTTCGGGAGCGATGCCGCCTTTAGTTCAGGCTCTCCTCCCACGGCCCGCCAAAGCTACGAGCTCGAAGGAGGGATACTCACGGTTACGTTGCATCTGAAGGCAGCCGCATGATCCCGGAAAGCAAAATCAGAGTTCTGATCGTTGATGATTCGGCTATTGTTCGCAAGGTGCTCACGGAGGCGCTCTCTGGAGAAGCCGACATCGAAGTTGTGGGGACGGCCCCGGATCCCTTCATCGCGCGCGATAAAATCCTATCGCTTCAGCCGGACGTACTGACCCTCGACATTGAAATGCCGCGCATGGATGGCGTGACGTTTCTCAAGAAGCTGATGCACCACCATCCGATGCCGGTGATTGTCATCAGCTCTCTGGGGATTGCATCGAGCCGGGCGGCGCTGGATGCGCTGGAGGCCGGGGCGATCGACGTACTGGCCAAGCCTGGCGGACCGCAATCGGTGGGTGATCTGCGCTTGAGCCTTGCTTCGAAGATTCGCGCCGCAAAAGTGGCACGACTCAGGGCGCCGGCTCCCAAGGTGGCTGTGCCGGCCGCTTCGCCCGTGCAGCGGGTTCTTGGCAAACCCTATCCTGCCTCCTCCGTGATTGCGATTGGCGCCTCAACGGGTGGAACCGAAGCGATCCAGAAAGTCCTGGTCGAGTTACCGGCTCATTGTCCCGGTATCGTAATTACACAGCACATTCCCGCAGTGTTCTCCCGGTCGCTTGCCAATCGACTGAACGAACTCTGTGCCATTCGGGTCCGGGAGGCCGAAGACGGCGATAAAGTGGAGCCTGGGTTGGCTCTGGTTGCGCCTGGCAATTTCCATATGTTGCTTCAGCGCTCGGCCGCTGGTTACTGCGTCGAGATCAAGGACGGTCCTATGGTCTGCTATCAGCGTCCCGCGGTGGACATTCTGTTTCGTTCCGTGGCGCGAGCCGCAGGGTCGAACGCTACGGGAGCAATTCTCACCGGCATGGGATCGGATGGAGCCCAGGGCATGCTGGCGATGAAACAGGCCGGCGCCCGAACGATCGCTCAGGACGAAGCCAGTTGCGTGGTCTTCGGGATGCCGAAAGAGGCGATCCGGCTCGGCGGGGTCGATAGGGTTTTGCCGCTTTCAGGAATTGCGGGCGCGCTGCTCGCTGAATCCAGGGGCTAATGACTTGTGGATTGGGGTACGCAGTCGGGACTCCAGACACCAGCGCGCCCCATTCGTTGATTCGAGCTTGGAATTGAATGCAAAGCTATCGATCCGATTCATGATCCGATCACGTCAACGAAGTGTCCTTGATCGCTTACTATGGATGAACAGCGATGATTTCCAATCTTTGCACATCTTTTTATTCATTCATTCTCAGGGTTTCAGGTCGTGTGAGGCCCGTTGCAGTCGTGTGCCTTGGTTTCGGAATCGCGAGCATTTCTGCCGTACCTGCACAGACTGTTCCACCTAAGCTGGACGTAAAGGCTGATGCAGTATCCGCTGCCCATCGAGCGCTGCCCACGATCCCCGCGCTTTTTATCAGCGATATTCACTTCGATCCTTTTCATGATCCGGGAAAAGCACGGGAACTCGCCGCTGCTCCGGTGACGCGGTGGCGGGCAATCCTGTCTGCTGCGCCGTCGGCAAATCAGCAGCAGGCATTTGAGGCGCTCCAGCAGGGTTGTCACGAGCGTGGCGTGGATACAGATTTTGTTCTGCTCCGCTCGAGCCTGCGGGCAATGCATGCGCGGGAGCCGGATGCGCGATTTATGACCGTGAGCGGTGACTTGATTGCCCACGGTTTTACCTGCCGCTATGCATCTCTGTTTCCAGAGGCAAAGCCTGGTGAATATGAGGCCTTTGTTCTGAAGACGCTGAGCTTTGTCGTTGGCGAGTTGCGCGGCGCATTCCAGGGCATACCCGTGTACGTGTCTTTAGGGAACAACGACAGCGGGTGCGGTGACTATCAACTGGATGCAGGGAGCGAATTTCTTGCCCAGGCCGGCAAAGTGCTTGTTGAGGGTCTGCCGGTAGCGGAGCAGAAGGCGGCGGCCAAAGAGTTTGCGGTGGGCGGCTACTATAGCGTGGCGATGGCTGCGCCGATGCGCGAAACGCGGCTGATTGTGGTGAACGATGTGTTTCTTTCGCCCAAGTACACGACTTGCGGAGGCACGCACGACTCAGGTGCAGGCGACGCGGAGATGGCGTGGCTGGCGCGGCAGTTGAAAGAGGCGCAGCAAACAGGGCAAAAGGTTTGGTTGATGGGGCACATTCCTCCGGGTATAGACCCCTATTCAACGGTTGCGCGATTCAGGGACATTTGTGGAGGACAGGCGCCAGTTACTTTTCTTGTCTCGAATACGATGTCCGACCTGATGGTTGATTATGCGGACGTTATGCGGTTGGGGATTTTTGCGCACACGCATATGGATGAGGTGCGTCTGCTGAAGCCCGAGAGCGCGGAATCGACGGCCACCAGCGAACATACGGTGGCGATCAAGATTGTTCCCTCTATTTCGCCGGTGGATGGGAATAATCCGGCGTTCACGGTTGCGCACGTGAATCCAGCTTCGGCGATTCTGGTCGATTACGATGTGATTGCAGCGTCGAACCAGACCGGTGTCGGAACCAAGTGGACTACCGAATACGACTTCGCCGGGACATTCAATGAAGCGGAGTTTTCGCCCGCAACGTTGAAGACGCTGATTGCCGAGTTCACAAGCGATGGTGGAGCGAATACAGCAGCAAGCAAGGCATATATTCGCGATTATTTTGTGGGCGACATGTCCACGGCACTGACGCCGCTCTGGCCGGAGTACGTGTGCGCTTTGGACAACCGCAGCGCCAAGGGATTCGCCGCGTGCGTTTGCGCGGATGGCAAGTAACAAGCGAGACCGACTCCTGACAGCACAGGTTCCAACATCAATGCCATGCGGCAACGCATCAAGACCGCGAAGCCTTGAGGGACGTTGAGGCTTTGTGCCGCTATTCGTGTCCGATGGCGACGACAAAATAGTTGGCGTTTGTCTCGCCGACATTCTTGAGGCCGTGCATCACATTGGAGGCGGCAAAGATCACTCCGCCCGGTCCGACTCGCTCGAACGTGCCGTTGTTGTCGAACTCGAGAGTTCCTTCGCGGATCAGCATCAATTCGGAGTGACGGTGCTTGTGGGGTGGATGCGGCATGTGGCCGGGAAGCAATGTGGTTTCGTGCACTTCGACGGATTCGCCCGTGGGCAGAACGCCGTGCAGGACTGCCCTCGATTCACCATTCGGCCCCTTTTTTACCGGCAATTGGTCGAAACGATAGGCACGCTGCTCTGACAGCACGTGCTCGGTTGGCGCGGCTGCCTGGCCCTCGGCGGGCAAGGCAGCAGCCAAGGCCGCAAAAGAGGAGAGCGCTACACATAGGTCGCGACGATTCATATTGGTCATGCACAGCATGCTACTACGCGGCGGGGATTTTGGCATCCTGCGGGATCAAAGATTCCGAGGGGCTCCGTCTGCAGAGGATTGATCGTGCGTTCCTTGTCCGCCGAAAGCGAGTTGCTTCTGCCTGCGATAGACGTTTGCAACGGCAAGGGTCCAGCAAGGAAACAGATCGATTCCTGGCGTGAGCTTGACGAGGAACGAAGGCAGAAATTCCCAGTGCCAGCCAAGCAGGTAAGTGAGGATGCCGGCCAGGGCGAGATCGAGCACGTCATCGGCTGGGGACATTGCGCCTTCCACTACAAGGGGAAAGACGACGAGTTGAAGCAGGTCAGCGACGACGGCCAGAATTATAGCGGTTCGCAGGCGCGGCCCCGCCGAGATTTTGATGGCATTGCGGGGTTGCGTGGGCTGCCGATTCCAGAACATAGCTCTGGTTTGATTGTACGGCGGGAGACGATGGCATCTACTAAACTGAACACATGGTCAAGCGGATTGGAGTGCATCTTGGAACGGCGGGCGGGGCGTCTAATGCCGTGGAGCGGGCGCGGGAGATTGGCGCGAATACCTTTCAGATTTTTTCGTCGAGTCCGCGGATGTGGCGCGCGCCGAAGGTGGACCCGAAGCAGGCCGAGCGGATGCGCGAACTGCGGGCGAGGCTGGACGTGGGGCCACTGGTGATTCATACGAGCTACCTGGTCAATGTGTGCAGTCAGTCGGATGAGGTGCGCGAGAAGAGCGTGGCGGCATTTCGCGGAGAGATTGAGCGGGCGCTGGCGTGGGGGGCCGAATACCTGGTGCTGCATCCGGGATCGTGGAAGGGGCTGACGCGAGAAGAGGGATTGAAGCTGGCTGCCGACTCTATTACGCGAGCGATTGACGGACTGGCGTGGCAGGGAACAGGGTTCCATATTTTGATTGAGAATACGGCGGGGGCGGAGTTTTCTCTGGGCGGCAGCTTTGAGCAGGTGGCCGAACTGGTGACGCGGCTACAGGCGTCTTCCCCTGTGGGCGTGTGCCTGGATACGTGTCATACGCATGTGGCGGGGTATGATCTGGTGAGTGCGGAAGGATACGAGGAGACGATGGAAAAGGTTGCTGCGAGTGTCGGCTTTGACTCGGTAAGGGTGTGGCACTGCAACGACGCGAAGGCGGCACGTGGATCGAAGCTGGACAGGCATGAGCACATCGGGCAGGGGACAATGGGGGTGGAGCCCTTCCGGCGGCTGTTGAACGATGCACGGTTTAAAAATGCTGCATTTATCGCCGAGACGCCGGCGGATGAGCCCGGCGATGAGGAGCGGAACGTTCGGGTGCTGAAGAGCCTGGTGGAGTAGACCTGCGGAAAATTGCCTGTCGCCGTTTACACTTGAAGTTTATGGCTGACGAAAAAGAACTGCGATACGATCCGGCGGCGATTGAGCCGAAGTGGCAGCAACGCTGGGCCTCGGACTCCAAGCTGTATGCGGCCGAGCCTGCAACAAGCGCAAAACCGAAGTATTACGTGCTGGAGATGCTGCCCTATCCGAGCGGCCAGTTGCACATGGGGCACGTGCGCAACTATTCGATAGGCGATGCGCTGGCCAGGCACATGTGGATGCGGGGCCATAACGTGCTGCATCCGATGGGGTGGGACGCGTTCGGGTTGCCGGCGGAGAATGCAGCGCTCAAGAACAATACGCCACCGCGCGAGTGGACGCTGGCCAATATTGCCGCGATGAAGCGGCAAATGCAGCGGCTGGGCCTTGGGTACGACTGGGCCACCGAAGTGACGACTTGCCTGCCGGACTACTACCGCTGGAACCAGTGGTTCTTTTTGCGCATGTATGAAAAGGGGCTGGTTTACCGCAAGAAGAGCAAGGTGAACTGGTGCCCGCAGTGCGCAACGGTACTGGCGAACGAGCAGGTGGTGGATGGGTGCTGCTGGCGGCATGAGGACACGATTGTGGAGCAGCGCGACCTGGAGCAGTGGTTTTTCAGGATTACTGCGTATGCCGATGAACTGCTGGCTGGGTTGGACAAGCTGGAAGGATGGCCGGAGAAGGTGCGCACAATGCAGCGTAACTGGATCGGGCGCAGCGAAGGGACTGAGGTTGACTTCTTCGTGGCAGAAGGCGAGGGCGAGAAAACAGGAAAGACGCGGATTCGCGTGTTTACTACGCGGGTGGATACGATTTTTGGTGCGACCAGCGTGCAACTGGCTCCGCAACATGCGCTGGTGGCGACTTTCACGGCGACTGATCCGAAGTTAAAGGCGCAAGTCGAGGAGATGATCGAGCAGCAGAAGAAGGCGCGCGAAGAAGGAGACCTGGGCGCGATTGAAAAGCATGGCGTGTCGACGGGGCGATTCGCAGTGAACCCATATAACGGCCAGCGCGTGCCGATCTGGGTGGCGAATTACATTCTGGCTGACTACGGAACCGGCGCCATCATGAGCGTGCCGGGACACGATGAACGAGATTTTGAGTTTGCGACCAAGTACGGGCTGCCGATTGTCGAAGTGATTCGTCCGGCGGGGGAGGGGGCTGCTGCGGAGTTGCCGTTTATATCCGAAGACGGCGTGCTGGTGAACTCCGGGGAGTATGACGGACTGGGTTGCGCAGAGGCAGAAAAGAAGCTGCAGGATGTTGCAGTGCGTGGTGGCTTTGGTGAGGCAAAGGTCACGTACCGGTTGAAGGATTGGGGCGTAAGCCGGCAGCGGTATTGGGGGACGCCGATTCCGATGATTAATTGCGACCGGGATGGGCTGGTTGCGGTGCCGGACGAGCAGTTGCCGGTGGTGTTGCCGCCACAGATTGAGATTACGCAGCAGGGTGGGTCACCGCTCGGGCGCGTGCCGGAGTTTGTGAATACGACTTGCCCGAAATGCGGCGGACCCGCGCGGCGTGAGACCGACACGATGGATACGTTTGTTGACTCGAGCTGGTACTTCTACCGTTATACGGACGCGAAAAATTCCAGTGCGCCCTTCGATCCGAAGGTGGCGAAGTACTGGTTCCCAATCGACCAGTACATTGGCGGCGTAGAGCACGCGATTCTGCACCTGATCTATTCGCGGTATTGGACTAAGGTGATGCGGGACCTGGGTCTGATTGTGAATGATGAGCCTGCGGAGCAGCTGTTTACGCAGGGAATGGTGATCAAGGACGGGGCCAAGATGTCAAAGTCGAAGGGGAATGTGATTTCTCCTGACGACATGGTTGCCCGATATGGCGCCGACTCGACGCGCATGTATGCGCTGTTTGCCGCGCCGCCGGATCGCGACCTGGATTGGCAGGAAGATGGTGTGGCGGGGGTGAGCCGGTTCCTGGCGCGCGTTTGGCGGCTGGTGACGAAACATGCGGCAGTGGCGCGGACGGGACGCGGCCAGAAGGTGGAAGCGCCATCGGGGCTGACGCTGAAGCTGCTGAGGAAGCTGCACCAGACGATTGCGAAGATTACTCAAGACTTCGAGGGGCGGTGGCACTTCAACACCTGCGTGGCGGCGATCATGGAGCTGGTGAACGATTTGCAGGCAGCGGATGCGCAACTGACGGCGGGCGAGGTTGCGGCTCCGGCGATGAGCGAGCTGCTGAATTCACTGGTTCTGCTGCTTGCGCCGTTTGCGCCGTTTTTGTCGGCGGAGTTGTGGGAGGAGCTTGGAGGTGAGGGCGATGTATTGCGAGCGCCGTGGCCTGCGAGCGATGCTGCGTTGGCGAAGGAAGATGAGCTGGAGTTGCCGGTGCAGATTAACGGCAAGCTGGTGACGCTGGTGCGGGTGGCGGCGGGGGCGGACCGGAAGACGATTGAAGAGGCGGCGCTGGGCGATGAGAAGGTGCAGTCGCGGATTGCAGGCAAAACTGTGGAGAAAGTAATCGTGGTTCCTGGAAGAACCTGCAACCTGGTGGTGAAGTGAGCGCCGTGGGCAGGGCCGTGCCTGTGCGGGGAACTCAGTCTCTGGTTGGTTCGATGAGCTGGGTGATGAAGCGGCCTTCGATTACGTTGATTGAGATTTGCTGGCGGTGGATCTTCGCGATTCCGCTGCTGGAAGTTTGCTGGAAACAGTGGTTGCAGATTCTTGCGGCTTATCCGCTGGAGGCTTCGGGGTTCAATTCATTGGACTCGCGGAACCCGTGGGTGGCGGTGGTGCAGCTTGCCAACGTGATGGCCTACTATGAGCCGCATGTTCTGGCGGTGCTGCGCTGGCTGGTGCCTTCGGCGGCGCTGGCGTGGGTGGTGATCTCCGGGCTGGGGCGGAATCTGGTGCTGAAACGGATGGAACCGCGCGTGCCGTTCAGGCCATTGGGGATGATTGCGCTGCAGGCGGCGTGGCTCGCACTGTTGGGGGCGACGTTATGGGGTTGGTTCCGGGCGATGCAGTGGGCGGCGGCAACGCATATCTCGGCAGGTGGAGAGCCGAACCTGGTCGGGTATGCGGTCTGGGTGATTGTTCTGTCTCTGGGATTCTTTTCGGCGTGGGCGCTGGCGAGCTGGCCATTCTCGATTGCGCCGCTGCTTTTGTTGCTTGAGAATCGGCGTTCCGCGCTTTCAGCTCTGAAAGAGAGTTTGAAGCCTGGAAAGGAATTTGCCAGTAAGCTGGCGGAGATCAATCTGGTGATGGGCATTGTGAAGCTGATGCTGATTGTGCTGGCGATGGTGTTTTCTGCTGCTCCGTTGCCCTTCAGCGATGAGTTGGGCGGCGGCGCGCTGCACGTCGTGTGGGCTGGTTCTACGATTTTCTATCTAGTGGCGAGCGACTATTTCCAAGTGGTGCGGCTGAAGGGATTTGTTGAGTTCTGGAAGACGTATCGGAGCGAAGGTATTCAGGACCGTCAAGCCGAAACCGCTGGGCAGTGACTCGACCGCAAATCTGACTTGCACCGATGCGTGTCCGACTGGCTGTTTTGGGACGATAAAGGCCAATTTTTCCGCATAAAATCCGCAAAATCCGTCGTTGACGCCGTGGCTTGCCTTGATGGCAAGCCTTTTTGTTTGTTTTACTTAGGTTGGATTTCCGGGCGATGGCTCGTTACTGAACGGTAACGTGGGTGTTGTGGGTAAGTTGTTTATTTTCTGATTGTTGCGGGTGATCTCACAGTTTCACGGGGAATAGGGGGGTGGGGGGTGGGGGCCTGGGTACGGACCGGGCACATACCTGACAGATTGAACCGGGGACATACCTGACACTGCACAAGCCTTTGGACGATTGGTTAGAACGTCTTGA
>Ga0307377_10003042_pt1 | contig 19254 bp, 29 predicted proteins | sample TR3MG_FD_202535 | JGI IMG/M metagenome (GOLD analysis project Ga0307377, IMG submission 202535) | Soil microbial communities from Risofladan, Vaasa, Finland - TR-3 | ecosystem: Environmental > Terrestrial > Soil > Coastal area > Acid sulfate soil | place: Finland: Risofladan, Vaasa | collected... | reverse complement strand
AATACTTCCCATCTGTTCTAAATTGAGCTACCTCAAAATTAGACCCTCCTTCTTTAACTACAACTATCCCAAAGTCTTTTGACTTACCGATATCAAAAGTCTTAAAGAGTTTAGAAAGCTCTTCCATTGGCATATTTGTAGCAATGTCTACATCATGAGGTTTCAAGTTTCCCAAGATGATATCTCTGACTGATCCCCCCACAATATAAGCTTTGTATTTACGTTTCTCTATCTTATACAAGATAGAAACTGCCGATTTGAGTTCTTTATTTCTCTGTATATAACTCTGCCAGTCTTTCAATTGTTCTCTTGCTTCATTTATATATTGTTCAAATTTCATATTTTTCTTAAGTAAATTGTTCATATATTGGAAAAATAGTTTCTATCTTATTCAAATTCTTTTCTACCACACTCTTACCAACTAATAAGTTTGATCTATTAGCTAATAGTCCATATGTTCCATAAGTTATAGAAGCATCTATAGGATCATTAATATGTCCATATGCTTCTGAGAAATCTATCTGTCTGTAATATTGATCAGAATCCACACTAGGAGAAACATCCGAAGATTTAAATACCACAATATGAGGATTTGGTGGACATCCACCACTAACTATAGCCCACTCTGTAATGTTTGAAACTCCATAACCTCCAGAAGTACAATAACTACATGTTCCACCACATTCAGAAACTCCTAAGTCAATTGCCTTTTGAACTAAGTAAGCATCAGAAGCACTTAGCATAGGAGTCATCACTATATTTTGTATAGCTGATATTTGTTCATTTATATCAGTAACGATACCATCTATACTTGTAATTTGATCCTCATATCCTTGTATAGTATCAGGATAATCTGCCACCATTTCTCTTAATTTATCTATATCACTCATATCATGTACCTCAATTCTCTCCACACATAATTTCCTGCGCTTATTCTTGTTCCAAATTTATTTCCTGCTGAAGAAACTCTGTTACCACCACTTCTATTAAATGAAATATGTAGCCAAGGTCTATTTCCTCCGTATTCCAAAATTAATTGGTCATACTGTAGATTATCTCTAACCCATATAGAAGCATTATAATACTGCTCGTTGGTAAACCCTATAAACTGTATATCTGCCGCTTGTCCTCTTTCATGCTGTGATCCTCCACTCCCCCATCTGAATCCAGAAGTTATAAACATACTTGAACCATATTTAGATAGTAGAGGTTCACCAATATATTCTGCCCACGCTTGCAAATTACAAACAAGATCTTCCATCGTAAATCCTGCTTGTGTTCTAATAGGATATGTAGAAATTACTGGCTCCGTAGTCAAACTTCCAAGAGTAAAATTACTAGTCAAAGAAAATGAATCAGGAGGAGGTAAACTTGGTAATGTTATACAGGAAGTAGGTGGTGTATATCCAGCCGAAACTGGAGGATCACTAGTATCATCCGCTTCTGTTCTTACAGGAGCAACATTTAAATCTGCTGATCTCTGTATTTGTTCTGGAGTAGGAGTTCCTACTACTGGTGGATAAATATTATATCCATCGTCTACCCCATCTTCATCATCCAAATTTCCATAATCTACTTCTGTAAAATTTACTCCCTCTACAAACCCACTATAAGTATTTCCTACAAAAACATTTTGTGAACCAGTAACTATAGTTCCAAAAAAACAACCTGTAAAAAAATCTGTTATTCTACTATCATTGAGACTGTTTCCATAAACACTAGGAGAACCAGTAACCAAAACTCCTATATGACCACATCCTCCTAGAACTATATCACTTATCCTTGCAATACCTAAACCGTTAGCATTTACATTAGAAGACGTAGTAATTACCACACCAGACATCGGTATACATGTTGGAGAACTATGACAACAACATGTTCCTACTCCTACATCTGTTAATCTTGCTTGTGGTAATCCCATAATTAAAATCTACTCGCTGGATTAAAATCACCAGCTACATCCAATTCTTTTTGCATATTCTCTCTAGAAGCTGACAATATTGAATCTGTCTGAGTTTTATATATGTTCAAATTTTCCGTTAGAGCTGGATCTAGATCTTCTGTTAATATATTAAAATCAAAATTACCTTCACTATCTATAGGTAAATCATCTATAACCTGATCAATTCTTTGATTCATATCATCTATTTCAGCAACATACTTATATGCGTCTTCAGAGCTAGTGATACAATTCATATTAATATTAATAGCATCTAGTAGTCTATTCAAACTATATCTTTCAAACAAAGCTATTAAATCAGAAAGACTTGAGCATAGAAAACTTTCCGCAACCGATAATAATGCTTGTGCTACTCCTGATGTATCTCTATCTAAATTTTTTATTTTCCTAATTACTTCCGATCTAATCTTATTAAGACAATCTTGAATATAATCTTGAACTAATGGAACTTGATCTTTATCACATCCCAAATTTGTAGTAGTCATATTTTCCACTACATCAATCAGCATATCCGATGGATCTGTTGTACTACTCAAATCAAAACCTAAAGCATCATTGATCCAGTCATATGCTTGCTTCTCTAAAACATCTCTATAAGATTCTAAAGCGGCTACATCCGACTCTAATCCCCTTATCGCTGAATCTGTACAAGCTCTAGCCATACTTTCTCCTTAATTCAAATTAATCTTTGGTGCTTTTACATTTACTATCGTAGAAGATGTTAAATTAACTGCTCCTGTTACATTAATAGTAAGATCTCCACTTACCGTATCTGTTTCATTTCCTGATACTGCTTTAGTTTCATCTCCTCTAATTTCAGTTCTCCTATCTCCATCTACCCTTCTGTCTTCGTCTTCATTAATTTCAGTAAACTTATTTCCTTTAACTTTATGTCTTTCATCTGCATCTACTGTAACTATATTATCATTCAATATATGGATGTATCTACTTTGAATTATAATTTCGTATTTATCTCCTTGATTACGAATGACTAGGTTCCCATCATTATCACATTCAATATATGTGTTACTTGGATGATATATATGAAATCTTTTGGAGCCTGGAGTTGAGTCAAGTTCTACTGTCAATCCACCATGAGTAGTAAAGACAAAGTTTTCGGGGTATTTTGCATTATACGCTGGATCTGGTTCCTCCCAATTTCCTCCATAAGCTACTCCTACTCCTCTATCTAAATTCTCCCTTTTAGTTTGAACTAAAGTCTGATTACTCTCACCTCTAGCTAACCTATGTACATCTGGCTCTCCTGTTCTAGTAGGATATCTTCCATCAGGATCTCTAAACCCATCATTCTTAGAAACAGATTCTTCTTTATTTACTAATGTCTTCTTTAATGACTTCTTGTTTTCTGGAATTCCAGGCATAGAAGCAAAATATCTAGGTTGTAGTAAATTCCCATTCTCAAAGAAAATCATTACATGAGATCCTTGTAATGGAACTCCCCACATTCCAAACCCACTTATAGACCCTTCTATAATAGGCAAACAAGGTTCAGCCCAAGGCAACTCATCTGTAGGAATTCCCTCTGTATCAGTCTTATTTTTCTGCTCTGTATGAAGACCGAATATCCTAATCCTAACACGACCAGCTTTTTTTGGATCATTATTATCTTCTACTACTCCCCTATAAAACCCAAAAAGTTTATTTGACTCTGGCATTAAATCACTAAGTGAATTTTTTTGCATCTTATTTCCTTATAATTATATTCGATACAGCTTTCTCTGTATACAAGTTAGTAACTTTAGAATCATAAAGTATACTACTGTTAATATTTTGATATGCATTTTTTATACATACTAATCTTTGCTTATATGGATAATGACCTCCACCCATAAAATTATGAGTAACAGACTTTATCATATACTTACCCTTTAAAGCATCATTCATTTTTCTATCAGCACCTTCCAATCCAGGCCACTCAATCTCTATATGTTGTCCTGCAAATCTATTCTCATCTCCTTCTACAATAATATTCAAAATAAATTGTAAATTATAGCGTTTAGCCCAATCATTAAAAGCTACATTAACTAATGAATCAACATCCCCTTCTCCTACAAAAACATTTGCAGATCCAAGATCATCCATTTGACCATATAAAGTTTTTCTACCTAACATTACATTTTTATCAGAAGCATCTGAATATCTATATCCTACTTGCAAAAGCTTTTTAGTATTGAAGTCAAACCCTCTCCAATACCCACCTCTCAATACTTGATTACCAGTTCTATCTAAACCACTAAACCACCATTCAATTATTTTATTTTTATCTGATACAATATCACTCTGAAACCTATAAGGCTTTTTATCTAAAGTTTTATCAAAATCAGCCAATAAATAATTCAAAGATACAGCATTAGTAGTTAATCCATTGACTGTATTATTAAATATTAAATAGCCGCTGGTTCCACTCTGTTTTCCTTTAGCTCTTCTAGCTAACCAATTCAAAGCATTTTTAGGAGTCCAATAAGGAATAATAAAATCTGTTGAATTACTTGAGTCTTCTACAGTTAATTTAAATCCACCTAGCTTAACCAAAGTCATATTATTAAGAATATCTTTCATTATTTGAGAATACTTCTGATACTTCCAACTTTTACTATACCTCTTCAAAGAAGTAGGAATATAAAACGGATCTACTAGTTCCAACTCAAATAAATTTTCACTCGTTTCTCTAATACCTGGCCCTGATTGACTTATCTTAGTAACCTTCCAGATATCAAAAACCATATTTCTATCAGATTCACCTTCACCATAAATTAAAGCTATTCTTTCTTGTCCAGTAAATGGGCCAGCTTCCAGAAAATTATACCTATCATTAAAAATAAGTTTTCCTGCTATAGAAAATTTGAATATATCTTCTATGAAAAATATTTTATAAATATCTTCATTCGCAATTATAGCATTTCCAGATTCAGCTATAATCATAACTGTTATAACGCCCTTTTTAAGTTCTACTTGACGTAACTTTTGATAATCTGTTTGTCCTGCCATTATGTTTTCTGCTCCGCTATGCGCTCAAGATCTTTAACTAGTGTATAAACAAAATCTGCTCTTAAAACTTTAATTATTTGCCCATCTTCTAGATCTTCAAATGGATTTAAAGTATTATTCAAAATAGGAAGTATCCACCAGACATAAGGATTCTCATATAAATTATAAGAAATATTCTCCCAAAATTCTCCATTGCTTACTTTATAAGTATTATATAAAGCGGTTTCGGTGAAAACATCATCATTCAAAATATAGCTTCTAAAGATATTCATGAATTTAGTTTCTCTATCTTCATCCAATAAAATATTGAACAGTCTCATTAAGCTAAAATTGTTTATTTGTTGTCCAGTAAGTTCAAAAAAATTTTCTGATGTATATTCTGTTACACTCATATTGCTCCTCTCTTAAACTGGTTCTGTATCATAAGAACCACATTTAGGGCATTTTACTTCTAAACTCTTTGATCCAATTTTTTTCTTGAATCTCTTTCCACATTCAATACATTGCATTTGAGTTTTATCATCTTTTTTTGCTTCTCCTAAATATTTATCTATTTTATTCATATCCTATATCTCCTCTATACTGCTTTTAATCCCCTCATCCATTTCTGGAGTAAGAATACCCTCCGCTTCTAATACTTCCCTTGCAAACTGTAAATTATGCTGTCTGGTACGCCTTGAGATATCTGGTTTCGAACCATATCTAATAGCTTGATGGTAGTTACCCATTCCTGTAAAGTAAGTCATTACACCGTCTTCTGACTCCTTCATTTGGATTCCCTTTACATCATCCCTTATTAACATTTTTTCCATCTTCTTCTTATTCTTACCCTGCTCTTTATCTGACTTATCAAGAGATTTTGCATAGACTTTATCAATAGTCTCTACTTCCGTATACTTCGGTTTTTTCTGTAAATATTTATCCATTTTATCACTTCCCATTTGACTTTCCTCCTATATATATAATTCTTTTCTATAAATATTTTGATCTTCTTTATTACATCTCATTTCATGATATGTTCCTCTCTTTCTTCCGATTAGAGATTTACTAATATTTTTTTTATGTTCTTCGGAAAGCGTTCTCATAAAACAATACTCCTTTTATATATTTATATTTTTTTAAAGGGGATTTTCGAAAAAAAGGAAGATATCTTATATAAGATACTGAAAAGGAAAAAAAAGAGCGGCAGAGAAACACGACACGAATTTCTCTACCGCTCAGTCCAAAGAGGTTCATGTGTGCCACCCAAAAAAACACACATTCACCAATGACCGCTCAACCATAAATCCGTCCACACAACGGAGGTCAAGCGTAATACACCTAGTCAAAATAGGGGATTATGACTAGGGGGCGAACCATCCCTTCCCCAAGGTCTGGTTCAAGTGACCTAGCGAAGCCAAATGCGAGCTAGGTCGGGCAATCATTAAAATCGAACTCATAGATACATGCTATGCCACGAATGACTAATCTTTAGTAGTGAAAATATCTTGCTGTACACCACTAGAGAAAAGATCTTGTTGCTGTCCAGTATCAAAAATTTCTGACTCTGGAACATTTGTCAATTCATCTGGATCAATAACGAATTCATCTATATCAAAAAAATCACCGTCCATGATAAACTCCTCTGTTAAAAGTTTATTTCCATTCTTCACTATATATTTATCATAATGAAAGGGAAATGTCAAGCATTATTTTTCATGTACTGTTTTTTTACTTTACGATTCTTCCATGATTTGCGAGTACGAACATCTCCTCTTTGATAATCATCCCAAGGATCGGGAAGATTAAAAGGACTTCTTTTTAATCTACCATACCCTTCACTAGCAAACCATTGACGTTTTTCATTTGTAGATTTCGGTCTTTTACACCAGCAATAAAAATTTCCTCTTTTATATCCCATTGCAGGAACAGGATCAAACCGAAAACGATAGAATATAAATTTTCCTGAAAATCTAGTATGCCAAACTCTGGCAAAAAGTCTTTCTCCGTAATTCATTTGATGAACCTCCTAAGTAGAATTTAATTTACTTAGTGGTTGTCGATATCAAATTTATTCATTTTGATCTCCTTTCATAGTCCTTCTTAATCGTATAATACCATCTTACCACACTATAATATGGTTGTCAAGCATTATTTATAATCGGTTTAATAAAATCTTCAAAAACACGTTTATACTTGACAACGTAATCTTGCTGTGATCCAGCGGAAACGTCCTTCTCCGTACTATTGGCAACAAAACTAGCTTCTGGTACGGGTACTCCTAGATATCCCATTTTAAAGGCTTTCAGGAGGAACGCATAATCCAATAGCCGCCTGTATTTTTCATCTGTTACCAAACCTACCTTTTCAATCACACTTGATTTAAACAATGAATTTGAGCTTATATAATTAGCCTGTAATAGCCTGTTTATATCAAATGGATCTGCATTGAATTTCTGGTTTATATGTCCTTTAAATTCAAAGGACGCATAAGCATATCCAACCTTTTCAGCCCAATCGAATTTCTTGAGATTAGCTACCATCTTATCCAACATTCCCCTACCCATATTTATATCTCTGTCTATCATAATATAAAATGGTGGAAGATCCTTAAAACTTTTATACCACTTAATAGCTTCCAATGCGTTAGTAGGAATATTATTATCTCCGTAACTTTTAACCCATGTGTACCTTGTATTATTTCTCTTCATAGAAATTTTAGTTTCTCTGCTTACCTCATGATTTGGAAGCAAGGGAGTAACAACTAGTACTTCTGGATCTTTACATTCTGTTACAACACATATCTTATTTCTCATTCTCTTCTAAATCCTATCTTTGGTTCTACTACATTCTCCAAAGGAAATAAATCATCCTTCATTGGCATTAAAGTCTCAAGCATATAACTTATTTCCTGTTCGATTTTTCTTGTAGGAGTATATCCAAGTTTCTTCAAATTATCACTTATATAATTATAATAATGATCTCCTGTAAATTCTAATCTTGGAGTCTCTATCCATTGCTTCTCTACTTTCAATGACGGAAATAAAGCTTCGGAAACTATTGAAACCATATCAGCTATTGAATTCATAGAGTGCCATTCGCTTAACTGATTCCAAACTTGAACTCTTCCCCTTTCTGCTGGATTTTTTACAGCTATCATTAATGCTTGAACACTATCATTAAGAGATAGGAAGGTTCTTTGATGATCTCCTTTACCATATATAGTCAACGGCATACCAAGAATTGCTTGAACAATAAAACGATTTATAACAGTACCTCCAGCTTCATCTGAATCAAGTCTACTATAAATTTTATTTTTCTCTATCTCATCCGTATATATACCAAATACAATCCCTTGCATTACATCCGTACATCTCAAATTCCATGCTCTTGCACAATAGTCAATTAAATATGTTGAAGCAGTTTTACTAGTATGGTAAATGCTTCCTGGTCTTCGTGGAAACATTACTTCATTACTCAACCTTCCTTTATGCTCAAATTTTGTATATCCTTCTTCAATGTCGATATTACAATAATGATCATATTCTCCAGCCGTACCTATAGTTATATAATGACAATCTGGAACTATCTCTTTAATATTCCATAGAATGTTATTAGTTCCGATTATATTATTAGATAACACCGCTTCTGCAAATTCTCTTGACTTCATACTAAAAGGAGCAGAAGGATTATGAGCAAGATTAATTACTATATCAGGCTTAAAATCCTCAAACATGTTTCTTAAAGTATCTGGTTCTGTTTCAATATCAATTTCATTAAATGAAAAAATACCTTTGTACAAACTATTAAACAGAAATTCTTTTTCCTCCATGTCAAAAAGAGGAGTAGCTGACATACTACCCATTTTATCTTTTATCCATTCCCTTCTCCAAAAATTATCAAATCCAATGACTTCATTACCTTCCGCTAACAATCTTTGAGTCAACGCATTTCCAATATAACCGTCACATCCGAATACAAATATCATAACATCCTCCCTGTCACTTTAAAAGCACATATAAGGCTTTAATGTAGCTTTAAAGGTACATTAACTAGTCATTCAGCCTTAATGTTGCTTATATGTGACATTACACTTTAAACTCTTCCTCCGAAAAAAATTCTTTCTCCTCTTTTTTCTTTGGTTCTTCTCCAATACTTCCTCTATCTTTCCAGTCCATAAACTCTGTATTTAATACATAACCATCTCCATTATAAAATTCATGTAGGTAACTTTTCATTTCATATATTCCTTTAGTAAATTTATTTTGTAGTTATCTGTAAACCCTTCTAAGATATCAGTTAACTTTCTACCTTTCCTCATAGCAAATAAGGCTCCTTTAGCTGGACAATCAGCGATAGCTAAAGCAAATTCTTTTTGATCCTCAATTTCTTTACAAGCAATCCATTTTTTAGTAACGCCCATCATCATAGCATCATAAGCTTCTATCCAAGGATCAAACTCTGGTCGATCTTCTGGAAAGTGAATAAGATATTCATCATGATCCTGCATGAATACCAGCTTTACTACCCTCTTTTCTGTTATAGCTCCGTTTTCTCTAAGATGAGCTATAGCTAGATAAGCAGGATTCTTTATCTTAATCCTCCAATTATTCCAATTGGATACATATCCTTCTTCCATTGCTGGAAGATCATTAGAAGAACGAATAATTTCTTCCCATGTTCCAAATTCATGCTTCTTTGGATATAACCATTTAGCTGTTTTAGATACAATCCAATAATAAGTAATTTCATTTCCTAAGAAAAGTCCAGTATCCCTGTTCCTTACATCCAGAAGATATACTTTCTTTTCTGGATAAGGAGTCACTACTCTAGTTTCAGGAGATACCATTTCAAAAATTATGACTAGATCCTTACTAATTTCAGAAAAGGCATTATCTACCTCATCTCCGATTGCTTCTTCAAAAATATCAGCATATGTTTTTTTCTTATTTGGAACTGGCCCTTCCGCAAAAGCCATTTTGCGTGTTGCTATACACCATCTGGCTCCGTCATGGTAGACATTACAAAGAGATCCGTCTATCTTATCATCTACGGTAGCTTTAGTAATATCAAACTCATCAGATCTAGGATCTTCTCCGTAATTCCAAAACCTATCAAAAGACCTACATAAAATATTATGATCTGGCTTACTTAAAATCAGACCTCTACATTCCATGACTATAGGATCAAACCTACACTTATAGGAATCTATCTGGTGATAGTTTAAAACTACTCTATCATCATATTGACTACTAACAGTTATTCCAAATTCTTCTGTTAGTTGTTCATATGTATGATTCTGTAGATATTCCTGTACTTTTAACATTTTTCTTTATACCTTTTTCTTTTTCAAATTTATTCCACCATTCAGTTACTATTGATACCTTAACAATTTTTCCAACTATAATAACTCTTATATATATACCCTTTACCTCTTCACTTCCCTCTTCACCAAATGCACTTATATATACATTATATTTATTTTCTTTGTATCCATATTTTTCTATAATATTAGCTATTACTATTGATTGATCATCTCTTTCTTTATTTAGATACCATTTTTCCCAATCAAAATTTTTGATATGAATATCTATCTCATCGAATATATATTCTATTTTTTTTATTTCCTGAGATACTTCATTTTTTCCATTTTCCTGGGATATATTTGCACATACAGGATTATAAGAAAAAAAGAAAAAAAGAAACAAAGAAAATCCTATTATTATGACAGGTGTATTAAATAGATCTAATTTCATTTCATTCTCCTTTTTCTGGTAGTCTTACATTTTCTCCTCTATCTTTTGCTTCTTGATACTTTCTATAGTATTGAGTAGTATTCCCATCCCAATCACAAATATCTTTTTTAGGATCATACTTTAACTCATAATTTCTAGGTTTCACAATTACCTTACGGCTATCATTATCACATAACGGACAACAAATTATATCTATATTTGTCTCTACTAAATTTTCAAATTCATGACCACAATGTTCACACTCCCAATCAAACATAATTTTCGGCATCGTCTTCCTCCCTACTCATTAATAACCATCTTTACTAGCCCATTTTTTACCTTTCAAAATAAAAGTGGACTTTGAAATTATTTTTCTAGCAACTCCTCCACAATACTGACATATAGTTATTTTTTTCTTAGAAGATATTGGAAGAGATTCAGTATTCATTACTCCGCAATCCTCACACTTAAATTCGTAAATCATTTTCTCCTCACCAAAAGACCTACACTACCAACTGTTACATTAGGAAGTATCGGAAGACTATAAACCATTTGATCAAAAAGATCCAATGGGAAAGATTCAGCTTTCAATGAGAATAATTTAATATAACACGAATCTTCTTTCTTTACAAGCTTAAAATGCATAATGGACTCATTTAATTTATCTGCAAAATCACGGTTAAAAATACAATCCAAAATGATAAAATCAGTATCCCCTTCTCTTAAAATAAAAATACCCTCTGGCTCAAAGACCTGATTCTCCCTTACCTTCTTTAAAGCATTGATAAGCCTATCTCTCTTGTAATTCCCCTCAACCTTTGCTACTGTTAAGTATGGATTAAGAGACTCATATTTTATATCATATCGAATCAACCAAGATTTAACATAATCAAAAACCCTCTTTAATTGCATCTTGCTAAGACCAAACCCCACAGAAGTTTCTGTAATAGGCTTATTATAGAATTCTTCATCAGTTCTACTTCTACCAATAGGAGTATCAATAATTTTCTTTCTTATTTTCCTCTCAACATCATGTCCAACAAATTTACCGAATCTCATTTTCTAAAAAATCCTCCATTCCTTTGACAATAATCCTTGGATCATCTGACTCTGGAATTATTGAACATTTACTATTCCCAAAATTATATATCCCTCCATCCCTATACTGCCCTGGATTTTCTCCCCAACTGAATACATGCTTCCTCTGGAGATTAGCTAATCCAGTCCAATAAGACGCTGGACATATAACTGCTTTAGCCAAAGTTATATATTGTACAAGATACTTCCAACCGTTTTCAAAGTAATCAAGTCTGTCTAGTATAACATTCTCATTTGAGAACCAAGTATCTGTACTCCCAACTACAATTGCATTATACCTCTTTTTTAACAGTTTGTAAACGTATGCTAGCAATTCTATTTTTTCTGTCTTCGCTGGAATGAAAATTATTTTGTTTTGATGACGTTTTGGAATTTTAATATTTACTTCTGGAATTTCATCGAATAGCTTGTTATATATGGAATATGGGGGAGTTGATTTTGAATAAGAGAGATGGTGAATTTCAATATCTCTCTTACTACAGTTCTCCCTATTTATAATTTCTTCTTTGAATTTTTTTAGTATTAACCTGAAATCACTCTTATGAATCTTTTTATGTACATATCCCCTTTGGTTTTTTTCGTCACGGCTATATTGCTGGAATATTGGAATTACATTATCTACTGGAACAAAATTTTCATATAGAAATATCCTGTTCAAATGAGTAGACAAATATATCTTATCCCATTCTATAGCTTCTGATAACCAACGAGCGTAAGGACGAAACGTAAATATCTCCTCCTTAAAACTCCCTAAATACGGGCCAATAGCTAATACTTTCATATACCATCTTCCGATATGATTACATTACCTTTCCACTTATCAAGTACTTCCATCTTCATATCATGCATATCTTTATTAATGGCTATTACTTCTGTATTTTTTAACACATCATCAAAGACACCATCCATCAGAAAGAAGTTCACTTCTTCTATACTAAGATTATTGAAGTTAAGCAGAATCTTATTATTCTTTCTAAAGAAGCTAATTATCTCCGCACCGATTTTATTCATAACATAATACTTCTTTGAAGTATTCTTCAAAATAGAGTTATAGTCACGTATATTATCTTCTATGACAAAACGATTAGTTTTCGGAAATAAATTAAGGACTCTATCAATAAGTATTCTGGTAGGTTCTTGGAAATCTAATTTAATTAAATGAACACGCTGGATTTTCTGAAATCTATTATCAGAAAAGTTTTTTTCGTTTAGACTTATATAGTCTGTTCCTACTTTTGTTATTCTCATTACTCTTACCCTCCAACAGTTTATTAGAAATAGTAATTTTGGTATAAGCTGTAGAAAAATTTACAGAGTTTTGGGTAATAAGCTCATATACATTTTGAACATTCTTACCTCTGACAATACTATTTATATCATCATACTCTAAAAATTCGGAGGGATGGAAAAAAAACTTCACTTTTCTGGAAAATTTATTACTATCCATGAATTTTAATAAAGCTTTTTGACCTTCTATATCATTATCAAGTGCAATAATGACTCCTTCATTAGTCATTTTTAATAGGTTCTCCAAGAACTCTTCCGAAATAAATTTACCTAGACAAGTAGTTCCCTGAGTGCCTACCATCCATGCATCTATAACACCCTCTGGAACTATGATATATTTATCAGGATCAAACAGGTGGGAATTAAGTATTATAATCTCTTTAGGTGACGCTGGATTATCATACTTAGGTATAATACCAGTTTTAGGAATACGTCTGGCTTGGAAGTAAACTATATTATCATCAACATCGAATATAGGAATTATAATTCTATTCCTATATCTACCTTGATAGGCTATATATAGCTTATTTACTTTTGGATCAATTCTTCTGCTATCATAAAAATTTTTTAAAGCATTTACATAACGCTCTGGTGGCTCCGCACAATCTTCTTTTATCCAATTATAATGAGTAAATTCTACTTTCTCTTTTTCTTTTATATTTTCTGATAAACTTTTTTTAACTTCCTCTTTTTTCTTTTTATCACCACGTTTCCAAGCTGGATTTTTTAGACGTTCTACTGCATCATCATAGGATATTCCTTTAATTATGGAATAGATCTTATAAAAATTTCCATCCTTATCACAATTAAAACACTTGTACCCTGGAACTCCGTTATTATAGTCAAGATTAAATCTTCTTTTAAGTTTATTCTTCTTACTATCACCACAAAGAGGACACCTAGCTAAAAAATGAGTACCATGTTTTGTAACTTTAACTTGCTCAAAATGAGCATACATAAATTCTGTAACAACTTGAAGATCTATCATTTAGTCCTCATAAAATTCACAATCGAAATCACTAGGCGTATAAAGTATAGATTTATTCGCTTGAATTTTTTCTTTAAAACATCCCTTGATACAATACACAAATCCCTTTTTTGACTTACAATTAAAGCAATTCACACATAGTTTCAAACGAACATTTTGGGCAATTCCTGAATTTGTCTTTAGCATTAATTTTAATTTCCTTTTTAATATCCATAGGAAAGAGATTAAAAAATTTAACCATCTCTTGATCATTATCTAGTGATACACGAAAAATTTGTGACATAGTAACGGCAATTTCAAAAGAATCTAAATGTCTATTATACTTCTTTAAGAGTAAATAAATCTTTTTAAATCCTCTCTTCAAAGTCTGTGATACTGCCATTCTAGAGACACCTAGTTCATTAGAAACATCCGTTCCAGACATAGGCTTGCCATTTAAAAATATAACAAAATCTCTTTTTAGTTTCTCCCCAACATGTTCATCAATAAAAAATGAATATCCTTCCTTGATTGAAATAACATTTTCCATACCTTACCTCCAAAATTAAATTTCACACGAACCAGTTCCACAAGACATCTCCTCCGCATCGGTATGTACTTTTCCATCTTCGATATATTTTTTAACCTCCTTTTTAGATTTGATAGGAACAAGTATCTGCTCTTCACGACTACCATCCACGTAAAGAGTTACACCTTTTAAGTCTCTGATATATTCAAGCAGTAAATGACTTAACTGCTCTACTTTAAAACCACTAGGAGTATTAATAGTCTTAGAAATAGCTCCATCGGTATACTTCTGAATCATTACCTGTGTTTCAAAATGATCCTCTGGTTTAAGATCTGTGGTATCAACAAACCAATCAGGAGTCTTTTCATTTGCTTCGATGATACTCTGATAAATAGGATGAACATAAGCTCTATCTCCTACTTCATCATGTCTCATAAAAGCCTTGAATACCAATGGCTCCGCACTACTAGTTACTTCTGGAAGCAATGAAATAGTACCTGTAGGAGCAATTGCCATTAAAGATACGTTTCTAATACCGTATTTTTTAATATCAAGTCTCATAGCGGCAGGAAGAGATCTAATAAAATGAGCTTTACTATACATCTTAGTATCGAATTTAGGAAATGCTCCCTTCTCTTCTGCAATTTTGATACTGGCTTCATAAGCATAATTCCTAATGTTTTTGACTAGCTTCTCAATTTCATCTATTGCTTCTGGAGAACCATATCTAAGTTTTTTAGCAAACAAGTAATCACCTAATCCCATAAATCCCAATCCTATACGCCTACCGTCAAAGGCTTTACGCTGGATCTCTGGAATGGTAATAGGATATCGGTTTACTTGAATTATGTTATCTAGGAATCTTACTGAATTATATACTGTCTCCTGCATAAGTTTCCAGTTTGTATTTTTTTGAGCAATGAATTTAGGTAGGACTAAAGAGCCAAGGCAACATACACCATGCGCTCCAAGGGGAACTTCTCCACAAGGATTAGTGGAAAGAATCGGATCAAAATAATATGAGTTATTATTTCTAAGGTTATCCCAATTGATGAGTCCAGGCTCCGCACACTTAACCATATTTTCAAGAACCAGATCCCAAATTTCTCTAGCTCTTATTTCCTTCCAAACTTTATGATGCCATTTTAAATTCCATTTATCATCTGCTTCTACTGCATCTAAGAATTCTTCCATTACTCCAACTGAAATATTAAAGCAATTCAATTCACCTTCTACTAGTTTAGTATTTATAAACTTGAAGATATCAGGATGAGATACAAGCATTAATGCCAAACAAGCGGCTCTCCTTGCCCCACCTGTCTTAATACAATTAGCTCCTGCATTAGCCCACTTGAGAAAAGACAAAGGCCCACTTGACTCCCCTCCTTTCTGGACAATCTGAGCATCTTCGGGTCTAAGGAAAGAAGCATTACATCCAACCCCTCCACCTTCTGACCATAAGATACCACAATTTTTTTGAAAGTCTCCGATCTCTTCTATGGAATCCTCTAATGGTTCCACGTAACAATTAAACAAAGTACCTCTAGGTCTTCCCATATTCCTAAGTATTCTACCACCAGGCAGAAACAGCATATCATTAATCATTTTAGAAAATCTCTCTTCCCATTTACTTCTATCTACAGACTCTACACTAGCTCCTCCTCTTCCTACTCTTGTAGCTAATCCCTCCCAATCTTCTTGTTCGTTATAAGCATATCTGTTTTTAAATATAATTTCTGCTTTACTATTTAATATCATCCTCCCTCCTGTAAACTAATTACTAAAAACTCCTACTACTTTGCCAGTAGTGACCATAAAACAATATCCACAACGTGGGCAATGAACGTGTTCTTGATGCATTTCTGTAACTGCCATATTACTATATTCTCTAAAAACAGGAATACCACCAGACCTTATAGTAATAACTGACAATTTATTATTACAATTTGCACAAATATCTTTCATAACCTTGTATTTTTCAGGTTGACAAAACATATTCCATACATTTTCAAATGACTTAATTAATTTTCTATCTTGATATGCAATAATTCTATGAATAAGATATTCTAATTCTGATGGAATATCTCTTCCAATTTGAAGGACAAGAAGTTTATAAAATTCTTCATATGTGGGAACGTCTGGAAATACTGGTTCGTTTATTTCTATTCTATACTCTTCTGCTTTATTCTCTTCGAATATATCTTTCCAATCTCCATTTACAAAATCTTCTAAGTCATCTAATAATAGTTCATCACTCATTAGATACTATCTCCTGTTCATCAACAAGACAATATCCACATTTAGGACACCAATCCCAATCTTCATTCATCTCTAAAGAACAATTAGGACATATCATACCTACCCTTTCCCTGATCCATTTCTCTAAAGACATTTGCAATAGATGAGTAGTATAACCAATAGGATCTTTAAAGTCAAATTTTGGATTCTCAAATTGCGAATCAATAGTAAGTTTATCAGTATCAAGTCCATAGGATAAAGTTACCGTAACAACTCTATTCTCTTTTACTCCATCTCCATCTTCTTTTTCTACAAATTCCATATTAACCTCCGTATAAAGGTAATAATTTATTTTCTACTTTATGAATGTTCTCTAAGAATGTGTGCATGTTGTTCTTTTCGAAAAACAAATAAATGTTTTCACTAGGTGGAAAATTGTAGCTATTGTTATAACAGTCTACAATTCTTTGTACAAGCGTTTGTGGTATCTTATCAAAATCAACAAGGATTCTATTTCGCTTTAAGTTTTCTCTAAGATTTACTTTTCCGTATGCCTTATTCGAATACCCTGCATCCAAGAATCCTTTTATGTCTTGTCTAACTACTTCCCATTTTTTCGGGCCAAATCCAGGTCTTCGCTTCCCTTCTGTATCTGGTGTTAATCCCCAATCATTAGGAGTATATATATTTGGAATGTCATCTTTCTTCTGACCAGAAAAGACAAGCTCCAATAGAAAATCCTTCACATCTGGAATATCTTTCGGACTGTAAAGGACTTGTTTTATAGGATCGTAAATTCTGAGATTTGGTCTTCTTGCAAACAATTGGAAGTAATCTTCATCTCTAGCAATGATGATAGAGTCATTGGACATTTTTCTTGAAAGTACTGCAATAATATCATCCGCTTCGGCAGATCTAACTTTCAAGATCTTAAAGGGGAAGTGGTGTTTTAAATCAGCGGCTAAGATATTCATGTGCTTATAAATATCTTCCCAATTATGATCTGATGTTTTCTTTTTATTACCTCTGGATTCCTTATACCTACTGTAATAGGCTTTTCTCCATTGGTTTCTGTCATCCACCGCTACTACTACTTCTACTACATCCTTAATTTTCCAGAGTGTAGTCATTATGGAGTTAATGCAATTATATCTCCATAAACCCCATTGGATATTTGAAGGTGTTTCCCAAATATCCTTATTACCCATGTAATTCCTAATTGCAAGATTGTTATAATCAAAGAATACAGTTACATCATTGAACTCATCAATATAATCCATCACATTCTCCCCTTCTCTACAGATTTTTTAACTACATTGACTTATTTTATTTTTCTCATATATCCATCAGATTTATTCTGAATCCAGAACGGAGCATTGTAGTGACTTCCTTTCATGAACTTTGAAGTATTACTACCGCTTTTAAAACGTATTCTCTGTCTTCCGTAATTCATATTCTGATAAAACTCTTGATGATCTACTTTAAATACTGGAAGACCATCTCTTTTATTTACCGCATCAGCATAGCAATCTGGAACATTGGTTTCAACTTTTCCATCATCTGGTGCTACTGCCTGATCTTTATCTTGTGCTATTTTTGCTTCTGGACTATCTTGAAACGAACCAGCTAATTCACCCATTATTCTACCTCCTGCTCTAAAACTTCGACTAGTAAGTTTATTTCTTCTTGTTCTAACTCTTCTTTAAACAACTTACCACCTGTTATTTTATTAATTAATTTTTTAACTAAACTTCTTTCTTTTCTAATATTCTTTATCTTTTTACTTGAACCTATTCTTATTGTTTGTAATTTTTCACCACCTTCACTAGCAAAAACTTTCTTAATCCTTTTGTAATCTCTTCTTCTTTCTGGATCTGCATCCAGATAATATTTTAACAACTTCCCTTTAAAAATATTAGCATTTTTACTCATGAAGTCGTTAAATTTACTATCCCCTGTTACTACTTTTTCTGGATTAACTGCTTTATCTGCTAAGAACAATAAAGCAATATCACCGAATTCTTCTGGTGTCAAGTTCAAAATTGCCATAATCTTTCCTCTTTGGTGTTTCAGGTATACAAACTTCTTGAATATGAATCGGTTTGACTAGTTCAAAAAAATCATTCATATCAAAAAGAAATAGCTCTTCCAATGGATGTCTTTTACCGCATCTACTACACTTTATATCACTTCCCCATGATAAAGAAGCATAATTCAATTCCTTAATTAAAAAGTAAAGACTATCCTTGATAATACTATTTATACCAATAATAGGTTTTCTTCTCAATTTTCTGTAAATTAGCATAGGATACTTATTTTCAGGAGCGTCTTCTATACATTGCACCCAAAAATCTTGCAAGGCGAACTTGGTAGAAGGGAAATGTTGCCAAAAGGAAGTCTTACCATAACCTGTTTTACATTCGATAGAAAAAACATCCGTTAGAAATTCAGC
>Ga0307377_10003041_pt1 | contig 19257 bp, 40 predicted proteins | sample TR3MG_FD_202535 | JGI IMG/M metagenome (GOLD analysis project Ga0307377, IMG submission 202535) | Soil microbial communities from Risofladan, Vaasa, Finland - TR-3 | ecosystem: Environmental > Terrestrial > Soil > Coastal area > Acid sulfate soil | place: Finland: Risofladan, Vaasa | collected... | reverse complement strand
TATTGGCGGGTATACCAGATGTTTTACTGACCGGGATGTACTTGACGTTGTTGAGCATCGCGTTCCATCCACCAGTCGTCGGGTCAACTGTCCAATACACACTACCCGTGGTCTGGAGATAGTTCTGAAGTTCCTGGAAGTTGTTCTTCCTGACATACGCTGTATCAACGTCGTTGTCCCAATACGAATTGTCGTTTATCTTCAGGGTTATGCCGTCTTGGTCAACGAGTGGTGTCCTGTTTACGGTATCGCTCCAAACATAAGCAGCCGCCTGATTCCACGGCTCATCGTTGGTTTCCGTGGATGCTGTGGCTGACCACGAATTTGTCAGAGAGTTGAAGATGAGGTCGTTCATAAGTTTGGCTAACCACGTTGCCGCCCTCTCCATACCATCGTTTATCATGTTGACCAGAAGTGTGTTCCTTCGGATATTCCGAGTGAATGTCATCTGAAGGCCATACATCTTGGTCACAGCGGTCTTGTGCTCATACAGTTCGAAGGTGATTTCTGGGAACTCCCCACCGTCTGTGATTTCTTTTAGAGCACTTAGAGCCTTCGCGTCTCCAAGCGGTGCAGAAACTTCCTGAAGCCATTCGACACTCTCATTTCCCTTCAGTTCGACATACCTACAGAAGTCAAAACCAAGGAACTTTCCTCTGGCAAAACGGTCAATCTTTTCCGTGACCGCATCCGGGGCCAAGAACTCATCGTTCGGATATGTTATTGCTACCATTTAAATCACCCTCACAGGTATGATATCTCCATCCGCACTTGCGGTTTTCAGTGCGTAGAATGTACCGTTCGAATTGTCCTGTACAAACGTGTCGGTGAGTGCCGTTTTCAGTGATAGTTTGTCTCCGATAGCTACAGCGGTTCCAGAACCGTCCACCTTCACAGATATAATCTGTCCAACAACGAACTGCTCTACTGTTCCACGCCTACAGTTTGTAAGTGTTGCGGAGGCGGTTCCGGCATTTGCCGATATAGTCGGAGTGTTGTTGGTGATAGAAATCAGCCTTCCAACAATATCAGAACCGTTTCCACCCGCAGCAACAATCTGGAAACCATCTTCAGCAAAAGAGCCATACGTCTTTAGGAACTGCCAACCGTTCTTGATGTCGTCATTATCGACACCTGCCGCATACGTCACACCACCTTCGATGAGTCCGCTTGGGCCATAAACGTCTGTCCGGGTTGCCGTTCCTTCATAGATAGGACAACCTGGAAGCATAAGTCCCTGGCCAACATCTCCCTGTGTTATAGTCGCCATGATTAATCACTCTCCCTTTTCTTGGGCTTACCTTCCAACCTATCGACGATAGACTTCACTTCTTCGGCTCTCTTTACCGCTGAATCACTATCATCGTCGGTTCCGCTTTCGTGTTCGGGTTTGTCTTCTATGACTTTGGACGCTACAATAGCTTCTATCTTCTTGTCATAAGCCGCTACAAGACTCTTAACCGCTTCCAATCTTTCGCTTGGTTCCGTCTGGTTGGACACAATGGACATGATACAGTCTGCGTTGACTGACTCAAGCCCAATCTCTCCAACAAGCGACTGAACCGAAGCACCGAACTCAATAGCCACCATACGAGACTCTAGAGTCCGATACTTTTCCATACTCACGCTTTCGACGTCCTCTTCCTTGGTCGGAGGCGCGTCAACCTGTTTTTCTTTGCTCATTTCTGGTTCACTCTCCTGTATATCTTGTTCCGACACTCCGCTAGAGGACGTGTCTATAGAACTCTCAATTTCATCTTCGGAACTCGTAGAGATGACACCGCACTGGGGGCATCCCAACATACTTGGAAGAACCGCTTCAAACGCTGTTCCCCAAGGAATCCCGTCTATAATGTGATTCTTATCATCGGCAGAATATACGGGTTTTAGTACATCTATGGATGTAAGTCTGTAATACCCTTCCTGTATATCACTTCTAACCGCTTCATTTCTGGGTTTTATTTCGTGAAGCATGACAACTTTCTTCTTATCTCCAACTTTTTTGGTGAAACTCTTCACAACCTTTGCCAACTGTGCGTTTATATCGAATTTCTTGGCATGAGTTGGGTAGTACGAAGTGCCGACGAAGCCTTTTGCACGGCTCTCAAAGAATTGGCTAGAATATCTCCTTTGGGTAGTCTTCCCAGTGATTGGGTGGCGAGACAGACCAAGTTGCCCTTCCATTCCGGCAAAAACAATGAAATTACCATCCTTTGATGGTTTAACACTCTGAACCTCTGCCAACTCCGATTCGGTGAGTCCTAGTGCTCTCATGGTTTGGGAGTTGATTGGTTCGGAAGTGACGCTTTCAGAAAGATGGACGGTTATCTTGTCGTTGTCCTTTCGGAATGTCAGTGATTCTACAACATCACTATCGAAATCAATCCCTTCGTCAACAACCGCTTCAAGCACAACACACTCACATACCTTCTCGTCGTAGTTGAGTGGAGCAATGTCGATTTCAGTTCCATCCACTGCGCTTTCCAATGCTTCGACCAATTCTGCCGAAGACACAAAATAATATTTGTCTTCTACCTTCACTATAGAACTCTTTGACATCTGCGCTGTACAAATGGCATACTTCTCTGATTCTGTGTAGGGCTTTCCTGTTTTCGAGTTCGTCTTGCCCGACCACTTATCACTGTTAACACAATCATCTACTTCTTTCGGAATTTTAATCACCTCTCGAAACTCTCAACGGGTCGGAAACCGTGTTTTTCCTCTCTTTTTCCGACCCATCTTCATTAAGCATAGCCGACATCTCATCGAACGCAAATCCCTGTTCGTTGGCTATCTGTTCCACTCTGCTTTGCCCAAACACTTCCTTCTCACCCTGCCAAGCCATAACCTGCTCAAGCCAGTTTGCGGCTCTGAACGGAGGGAGTCTGACTGTGGGAACCAATCGCAAATCTGTCCCGGTGGTATTGAGAACCTTTCTGTACAGAAGGTTAGAAAACTTAAGTGCTGTGGCTTGGTCATTTGCCCGAAGTTGTACAGACTGATAATTCTCAAGTTGCACATCAACTGTCGCTTTATTAGCATTCTTTCCCAGTGTGAACGAAGTGGGAGTCTGGAGAGCGACAGAAGTGTAGTCGAATGTTTTGTCGAGCATTGGGGCAGCTTCCAAAGTTCTCCCCTGGAATCCCTTTAACTCTATACCCACCCTTTTTGACGTGGTAATCATTCTCATCTGTTCATCTATGGCGGCAGTGATATTGGCTTCGTGCCTATCTCTCTGGTCTTCTATCTGTGCGGGAGTAAGGCCATCTTCATCAAGAGTGTGGTGTTCTATCGGCCTCGCATCATTATAATAAATCTCAAGTATGAGTTCTAGTAAATCGTCAAACCCTTCCAGCCACCTTCGAGTAGAACGAAGTCTTGACACCCCTCGCTTCTCATTCGCGGGGAGATTGTGGAAGTATATGAAGTTGTCCAGCGATGGCCCGGTTATCTCTTCTGGACCACCGTTTACTGACGGAAGCTTCAACGAATCCAACTTCCCAGTGCTTCTGTTATAAGTCAAGTCCTTTATAAGAAATGGCGATATAAGATGTACTCTTCCTACCATTTTGTTGTTAACATAGCCCAGAGAGTCCAGATAAGGGTTCTCCAGATACCCAACCCAGGCCAACACTTCCCCACACCATCTCATATAATATGCGGCCCCAATGTTGAGGTCCATAAGAGATTCTTGCCCTTCCCGTGCTTCAAAAAGTCTTTGCCAATTCGTAATTGCGTCCACACCTTCTTCAGAATCCTGCCAATCCTGCTTTATCGCTTGAACCGGGCGGGGTGTGTACAACGCGGCTCTGGGAGCGTCCATCAAATAAGAATATGCTAAAGGATTCTCAAAAAGTAGTCTCCTTATTTTCTGACTGTCCGTATAAGAAACTTCAGTATCGTCATGCTTTGAATACGGGGAAGTGCTCTGTAAGATACCACCGGGCGGCACTCTCCCAGGAACGTTGGCTTTGGTAATCTGTTCCAATTCTATAGAAGAAATATTATCCTGACCAATTCCATTAGTTCTCACTGAAGAAAGATACCTGTCCGGTATGAAAGTGTCCCTACCGTCTGCACTTCTAACAATCAACAGACGTGCTTATTCCTGTTATACTATTTAAACTTTGTGGTAAAATCGACCAAAGTAATACCAAAATCTAATCACTTTCCTCAAAGATACCACCCCAACATCCCTTATCTCTGGCTATCGCCTCTATGTGATTGTACGATTCTTCGGTGAAAAAGGCCATGTGACCGCATTCACAAGATTCTGCATCGAACATCCCAAGATATATATCAAAATAATAGAATGGGAGTTTGGTGTCTTTGGGTTCCGTATTGCACTTTGGGCATTTCATATCAATCTTTCTCCAGTAGTTCCGGATTCTCATAGATGTTGCCGATAACTTCTATATTCATCATATGCATCTTTGCGAGATAATACCAAAAACCGCCAGCGTTTGAGCCATAAGCAAGTTGTTGCTCATCAAATACTATCTTATGCACCCCGATTATCTTGTCGCCGTCTTTCCCAAACGAACTTCGCCACCATTGGTTAACTATATCATCATCGTATATCTCCGTGCCGTTCTTGTCCTTCCGCCCGATGTACTGTCTCTTCCGCAGTGGGCCGTGGTGATGCACGGAAAACACACCGTGCCCAATCTTGTTGCCGTTTACATCTACAGCCACCCACGCGCCATCTTCGTTGAGTGTTTCGTATCCCAGAAGCTTGTTGCCCTTCACGCGCTCCACCTCGAACTTTATCTCTCTCGTCATGCTCAATCCTCCAGCAGTTCGGGATTCTCAAAAACGTTCCCCACAACTTCTAAATCCCAATAAGGAATTTTCTCTAACCTACAAGATGTCCACACGGTTCCGCAATCTCTATCCCACGCCCTATACTCTGCACAGACTCCGAATTGACCCCAGAATATACGGTGTAGATGTCCGTCGCTGTCTTTGCAGATGTCTTGACCATATACATCGACATCTCTTTTGTCTTTCATGCCTATGTACTGAACGTAGATATATGATGGCATACCAACATGTTCATCGCCCATTGTGAACTCATAACCACCGTACTCGTTCTTTATCCACGTTTTTGTGTCCATACACCATATCTTGAACTTAGTATCGTCCATCTTCAATCGCCTCCAGCACGTGGATGCTCTCAACTCTGGCCCATTTCGGCTCATAGATTGTGTGTGATTCACGGTCTACCTGTACCTTGACAAACCTCTTGGAAACTGAGAACTCCAATATCTGCCCCTTATATATTCCTTCTATCCCGTCCCCAAAGTATCGCGTACCCACTGGCAATGTGGTAATGTCTATTCGCTGTTCGACTTCCACTATTATCTTCCTCTTTCTTCTGAACATCTTCAATCACGTCTCCATCTTGGCGGCCTTCTCTTGACTTTGTTCCCCATCGTTTTCAATTTACCACCCTGTATCTTATTATCATCTCTAATAGGCCTACCAGAATATAAACCTTTCGGTGAAACCACCGTTTCACTCGGAGCGGGTCCATTGTGGACAAAGGCCACATACGCTCCTTGCATGAGTGTGGTGATAATGTCGTCGGAATATGTCTGTTTGCGGGATTTGAGTAGTGTTGTCTGCCCGGAAGCGGAAGGAATGGCGCACCAAACCTTCATCTCCCATTCCAGATTCTCATCATAATATCCCCTCAACATCCCCATTTCCATGTACTTTTTAACGACATTGAACCACAACGGGGCCTTTCCCAAGTGCTTTTCCGACTTCCCTGCCCATTTATATGGGATGATATTCGCGGGTGCTATTGGGTGGTTCGCTTGCTCCATCAGAACTGCCAAATCGTTGCAGTGGTCTTCCGTGCCCATAGTAGTCGCGTCACCAATGATGTATTGGATGTTGTATGCGGGTGCAAAGACTTCTGGGATGTGTTCTATAACACCCAAATCCCGTTTGTCGAGTCTGGTTCTTATAGGGTGTCCTGGATTGAACCGCTTTGTGCGAATAAGATGTATCTCGCCATTATCCTGTATCTCCAATATACAAATCACAGAACGGTGAGAAGACGATTCGCCCAAATCGTAGGATAGGATACACGGTTTCTCCGAAGTGTACTTCTTCCGAACAATCCGCGTCTCATCCTTCTCCGTTTTACAAAAGAACTGGGCAATCAACTCTAAAGGTATCGCTTGGTCTTCTATGGACGCCGGAATAAGCTGGAACTGCTCCATAAATCGGGCATGGTCACCATTAAACTGGTTCCACCACTCGTTTCTCAACTCTTCTTGTGTTACTCTTGTTGACTGTATTCCATGAAAAACGGGTTGTCCCTTATCATCAAATGTAACAGGAGGGTCACCCAAACACATGGGACGTATATCCACATCCCATCCTGTGCTAAGGTTGTCATCGAAACACAGTCTTTCAAAGAGGTTGTCGTCTCCATAAGGTGCTGACGCAACAATGCTTACAGTCCTATCCTTGCGATACTGCCCGACTTGCATAATAGAAAGCATCTGTACATCCACTGTCTGTGGATACAGTGCCATCTCGTCTCTATAGAGTCTGTCCGGTCCCTTTCCTGCGAGTTTCATCCCACCCGCTGCTGAACGACATGCTATAATTGAACCATTCACGAACTCAATGTAACTGGTGGACCACTTCTGTAGTATCTTGTGGGGTGGTTCTCCACCCGCAAACTCCAATATCATGGGATTCGCATCAATCCACAGCCGTATATCCCGTATATGCCCCTTCGCAACATCCCAGTCGTGACATAGGTAAAGTGCGTTACAAGGTCCATCAAACACAGCATGATAGAGCATATCTATCTTCATACCCCACGATTTCGCTAATCTACGACTCCATCTATACAATGCCTGTCTGCTTGTGTTCAACAGCATCTCAATGACTTGGGGTTCTGTGGGATACGGGTCTTTATTCTCATCCAGAATCATTGTCTTGGCGAAGAATACCTTACCAACAGGGAGTGTGGTCGATACCCGATTCACCCCGTCGGCCATCGCACTCTTCAAGTCCATCTTTAGCGTAGGCACTATCTTACGCCGTATGTAATCGTCTATAAATCCATCACCGTTAATAGTGTCCCACACACAATCTATGGTAGCAGAGTGCTTCGTATTGACAACTAGAACCATATCAAGTTCTACTTTGCCGCCACGACGTTCTAATACGACATCGAGTTTGCTTGTACACCCGACTTCAAACAGTTCAAGATTGCGGTCCACTACCATTTTAATCCCCAAAAAACTCTAATAAAAAGGCAAATCGGCTATTACATGGCTTTCTAACCATTTTAAAGCACACGCACGCTTACAGAAATCTTTCTCTTCCATTTCAGAAGATAGGCCACTATTCCATTTCAATACAATTTGTGGATATTTCATTGGGTTTATACATTCATCACAAAAATACTCAACGTTCTTCATGTTCTATTCACACTCCTTATGAAACTGCCAACCTTCCAAGTTGTCTACAACAACCCGCTCTCCAAACAAGAACGGACCACTGCACTTAGCACATCGCCCAACTTCACAACGAACTTGCACAATGTATTCTTCTATTTCCGGTATCATGTTACCACCATTTCGAGTATTGCCACAGACTATCATCCTTTTTACCATACACTTCATATTCCGGATTGATTCTTCGTTCCATCGTCTTCACCTCCAAATCGTGAATCGAACCATTTATGATAAGATTCCCCTCTATACCACAGACGAATCGTTTCCATCTTCTTCACCGTCCTCAATCTCATAATCTCCATCAATAACTTCTGGTTCGTCTTCGAAATCCACTTTAACGGCTATGGTCTTTATCTTCCTTCTCTGTTCTGCCCCAAACTCCCCAAGCTTACCAGATTTCCCAGTGTTTAGGAATATTTTTGGCAGTGACGATTCCTGAATCTCAACCGCCTTCAACGCCAAACGATAAAACTTCGCTTCTACTTCTTCCTTCCCGTCGATTCTCTTAAGCAACGAGTCTCGTATAAAAGAAAGAACCAACTGATTACAGAGATGTTCTCTCACTTCAAAGAACGACAATCCCTTCATTTCTTCAGGGAGTAGGGATAGGAAGTAGTTTATGTAGTCGAAGGTGGGTTGGGAAAGCTCCTTGTACATCGGATTCTCCCCGAACATCTTCCAAACGTTAAGAGCGAACTCGGTTCTTATGTCCAATCCACGTTCTCCAACGGTGTCTAATACGTCTTCGGCCATAAATACTTCTCCAGACTCAATCTGATACACTTAGAACGTGATAATCCACTCAAAGCACGGTCCGACTCCATTTTGTTGAACACTTTAACAGGAAGAGATATACACACCTTCACGCATGGCTTTTTCTTTAGCAAACACATACAGTAGTGGTAATACCCGTCATAGTATTTAAATCTTTCTATATCGGTGTGATGTACGCAGTATATAAAGGTGTCAGTGATATGAAAGTAAAAACACCACTATAAATACTTTACTGATATGTTTCTGCTTCTACTATAAATACTTTTGCCAAAACTATAAATACTTTCGTTAAACTGATTATATTCACCGATTGGTGAAAAAATAAAGTGGGGAGGGATTTAATACTTTGGTAATCTGACTCTGACATTGCCAACAGTTACCATGCCATTCCCACTCTTGACATGGCCTTCTGATGCAACACCCTTCACTGGAACAAACCCATCCCAGTAGTAAATGAGTAGGTCGGGCGGTTTCTGGGCAAGTATAGCCGTCATTATGTCCGCGAGTTCCATCTAATCACACCATACAACTTTCGGCCACTCATCTTCTGGCAAGTCCGGATAAGAATGTTTCATACACGCAGATATTACACAGTCAACCACATATTTCACAGCGAGTTTGCTTTTTTGCTCTTCAAACTCAAACCACACGGCCATTGCACTTTCCATCTAATCACATTCTTCCATCGGCTTCGATATGAAATCTGCTATCCACTCTGCTCCGAGTGCTTCGGGGTCATCTCCCAAATCATCATCGAGTAGGGTAAGGATTCGTTTGGCCTTTGCGGTCATAAACCCTTCTTCCATCTTCTTCAGACTCACAATGTAGCATTCTTCTGTACAGTACGCATAAACTTCTTTGTGTGGCCTATGATATGTCAGAACCTTGAAATGCTCATTCTCTGGCTTTCTTGTCTTACACACCCTACACTTGTACTCTCCACGAACTCTCTTGTCTTCACTCATTCTATCACCTTCGAATACTTAACACCTTCACGGAACCCACGATTAAACGTGTCCATGAAGTCTTCCGTGAGATATGCACGGCCTTCCCGAACTTCCTTGTCCAAATCGCGCTGTAACATGATACGAAGCTTAGAACCATCGTGTTTGTTTCCCGTAGCGCAGAAATGCCACGCCAACTCATATAGAAGTGATGTGAATGCTTCTTCTTCTGAGAACTCGCCGGCTTCTCTCTCTTGTATCAGAGTTTTCGCTTTGAACGGTTCTGGTGTAATCTCACTGTCCGTTTCCAGTATCCATCCGTTTTCTGCCCGTATAATCCTTGCGTCCCAATCTCCATCCATCTCAATCACCTTCTTCTTTTTTTGGACAGGATTTGTCCTTACAGTCAACGACCCCCACAACGTAAGGGTCTTCTTTGCATTCTTGTCCGCATACTGTTCTGTCCTTGTACTTGCCCCAATCCCAAATCACATTCTTATTTGACACAACCACTCCAATGGATTCGAGATGTCGGCAACGGTAACCAAGTTCCAGAGCTTCTAGTATCGCATCATTAGAATAAGCCCAAGGCATTGCATACGTTTCTACGACAACTCCCTTCCAACGGACTTCCCCCTCGGAGTCAATTGTTAAATGCACTATGTTGTGAAACCATTTGTTCCATAGTGCTTCTTTGCGTCTAAATTCCGGATTCTTACAACCCTTTCCAATTAAAAGAGCATCTATATAATACTCTACAGGTTGTGCATCTTCGAGGGGATTTCCAATCAACTTGCAACAAGCAACTCCGTCCTTCTCGAAGTACATTGGACAACCATGCTTCTTCCAATGTTCTTCGTCTACCCAATAATTATAGGCAGCTACAGAACATGGTGAAGCCTTGCAACATCCTCCACAACGAATGCAAGTGATTGGTTTGGGTTGTTGGGGGTCTGGCATATTCAATCACCCCTAAGTGAATCCAATAACTTGTAATGTCTATCAATATCTATCACTTTATTGAAAACTGGAATGTCGTTGGCCTCTGCCAATTTTATTTCCCTTGCGACCCCCGGTGACGATTCCCACCCTTCAACCAACATCATCACATCAGACGCTAACAACCAAGGCTGAGAGTTATCGAAATAATCATCGTACTCGAAATCTCCTGACACTATCCCTTCCAAAAGGTCAACGGCAGGAACATATACAGAATATCCCGCTTTCCTCACTTCGGCTGCTGTTTTAATCATCTTGTGAACATTCGCAATGTACTTTGTAGCTTCGTCGTTCAACTTTCCAGCAATATACACTTTCACATTTCGTTTTTCCATATCAATCACTCCGCATCGCAAGCTTCCTTAGAACCCCAATCCTATAAGGGCCAATCTTAATCATCCTCGTGTATCCTTTTCTTTCCGACAACAACAATGTTTCATGTCGCACATCTTTACAGTAAAGACCTCTATCAAAGATTCTAAACCACCAGAACCACTTTCTTCTGTAACTCCATATCCATTTCATCCTATCACCACAGCATTTTACTACCAACTACAATATGGGTCGTTTTCGTCCAATTGCCAGCCGATTGTTATAGATATCCGCTCTCCAGTGTCATTATGATATTCATTTGCGAGATTCGTCACATCTTCTTCCAGTTTGATTCTTCGTTCTGCCAACAGGACATCTCTTTTTTCTGTCATAGTTGGGTAATACACTCCCGAGTACTTAATACTTTCGGAAAGCTGCCAACACCTCTTCCAAGGATACTGGGGTGTACCCCCACACATCGACACCCACATTCACTATATTCCCGTTCTCCGACACTTTAAACACGTTGTGGACATGACCGCACAGCCACATCTTATCGCGGTCCTGCGCCATCGCAGGGTCATGTACAAGATGAAGGTCGTATTCGGGGAGATGGAGATAGGTATGCACATGCAGGAATCCCATGTCAACGTAGTGGAAGGGGTTCATTCTGTCGTGGTTTCCATAAATAAGAACGTGCTTCCCATTCAACTTATCAATGATGCGCTTCACTTTCCACTTGTTCTCCGGCCCATCCATCGCGATATCACCGAGATGATAGGTGATGTCTTCCATTCCCACCACTCGGTTGAAGTTCTGCACCAAAGCCGAATCCATCACCTTCACACTATCATACGGCCTGTAACAGTATTTGATTATGTTCTCATGCCGAAAGTGTTGGTCTGCCGTAAACCAGATTGCCATGTTTTAGCCTTCCTTCTTCTTAGGCATGAAAATACCATACTTGGTGGCAGTTTCTGGTTTGGGTGTGGATATAACTTGAGAATACCAATGGTCATGCCATGTTTCACTACCACCGTCCAATGGAAAGCAGCCGTAAACAGCCACGGTTGTGGCAGGGGATGGATGTGGAAGGTCTGGTACTACCTGTTCCTTCTCCTTCTTATCGTCCATATCCTTTACTATCTTGGCAACAGTACTCATCAACCGACTGTAAACACTCATCTTCGCAGACAACTGCCCCAATATCACAAGGAGTTCATCCCGCGTAATGTCATCGTTCTCAACCATTCTCAACATCAATTCTATCCTATTATCGACCATATTACATCACCGCTATGGTAATACACGCTATTGTACTTAAAGCTTTCTATATGCTCTCGAACCTTTATTTTTTTTGAAAACTCAAATTAAAAAAGTTTTTCTTGTTTCAGTTTAAAGGCACAGTCGAAGATGTGCTTGCCCAATTCTGGGTTCACGCAATTTCTCAATATTTGGTCTTTCCGACTATCTATTTTATAATCGGATAAATCGAACCCGTAATTGGTACTGTTCGTTGTCGTAGTGTGTATTGTTGCACGTTCAAAAGTCTTTGTGGACACATGGTAGTTTGCCCATAGATAATGGTGGTTTATTTCAACGGGGGGCAACAACGGCTCATAATAACCTATTACATTCTCAATTACATATGAGCATTTATAATGATATTTCATAAATAATATTTCTTCGTACAATTTCATATCGGGATATTTTGGTTCCGCTAACCCACGATAAGTAGAACATAGTCTAATCTTGCTGTGAGTTGGGCATGGCGGGGAACTCCAGATAAAGTCCCACCCACCGTTGTAGTGCTCAAGAAGGTACTGGTGGGCATCCGCAACTATGACCGTATCATCAGGGAAGAAGTCCTGGTATATGGCCGCTATCTCTGGGTTAAGCTCTACCGCCGTTACTTCGACATCTTCCCAAAGCTTCCGATTGCCACCAATCCCCGCATAGAGATTCAACACCTTCTTAGTCATCACATAGGGTATTAGTTTAAGGATATTTAAACTTTGTGCTTATACCCATTTTTTATTTTTTTTGAAAACTGGCGACCACTACCCAGGCTATATATAAAGGTATGGCCCCCCTTAGGAAAAGTATAAGTAGTAGTTAAAGTGATTAGAAATTGGAGTGGATTTATACAAAGGTATATATAGAATGAGTGACATACTACATACTAGTAAATGGCATCCGCAGGCCGGACAGGGGCGCAAGGCGTGACCCCTCCATCGTTGCACCGTTGCGGATGGACTAACGCAAGTGAGAGCTTAGTGCAACAGCTCAATGGTGAATCATAGGGCTTGCTATGTTGGCTCGGAGCGTGTTTCTCCCCTCCCCTATGTTCTGTCCACGTGGAGCATGGCTAGTAATGGACGTGCTCGATGTAACCAGGATTCTTATCATGGTCCTGTATCTCAATGCTCGACCATACAGCTTAACTCAATGGGTGTAGTTGAACCCAACCTTTCCCTTATTTTATGTCCTATAGTGGGTTCAAATCCTACATGGGGCAGGATGTGTAACAATGACAAACGAGAGATTCGACTGCGATGTGTGCAAGAACCGGGGGACGATGTGCGGTAGGTGCGAGACAAACCCACTGCCAGATGGCAGGCCTTCCTGGTGGGAAGCAACTGAACACGCACTAAACGACATGGAATATGATGCTGTCAGGCAACCGGTAGATTATGACTGTGGCGGGTATTAATAGTGCAGGCAGTGCATGTAAGGTATAGGTGTATGATATGACAAAAGAAATACTGATACATGAGATAAACACAAGGCTGGAGCTCAACGATTCAAATGAACCACTGGGCATGGAGAAGTATTACAAAGGATACAGGCATGCTCTGGAATGGGTCTTGGAACTCATAGACTTAGAGGTATAATCTGTAGTACTGATACTACAAAGAAAGGAGTGATGATATGACAAGGCGAGAATGGCTCATGGCTGGTGGCCTGGGGTGTGCTCTGGCTGTGCATGTCCTGCTGCTATCATCCCTGATATGGTCCTATGCCAGAGGTACCAGGATGTGCATAGTTACTGGTGGGTGGGTAGAGACAGCTGTCGACTGGACCATCATCTCATTTGGGATAGTGGGAGTATGCCTGGGGTTGAAGGGAGTGAAGGACAGAATGTAGTACGAGTACTAAGATTTACGGGTTGAACCTTCTTTAGTAGCAACAGTCCTAATAAGTAGGGATTGAACCTAAAGAATAAGGATAGATACAGAAAAAGAAGGAGTGATGAAAGATGTATGATTATGAAGTAGTCGGTTACGTGATGGATGGTATTGTAACGTGTCCCGGATGTACAACAGAAGAAGAAGAAAAAGACGCTTATCCAGTCTTTGCTGGTAGTGAATGGGAAGAATATCCTGTTTGCGATAACTGCAAGGGCGTAATAGATGAGGTGTCTTTAATAAATGCTGAACGAGATTCCGACGAGGATGACGAGGACGACGAGGATGACGAGGATGACCGATAACCCGACACTATCCCATATAAAAACGGTAATGGCGATAACTGAAACCCTATTTCAGCCTCAATCATGGCGGGAGATGGGGGGCGATAGAGCACGGAAGTTTGTGCGGAATGTAGGAAAGGATAAAGGAGAGTGATAGCATGGACGACGAAGAAGATTCACCGAACATGGGGAAATGTGCGGACTGTGGCGCAGTAACCAGTTTCAAACTATCTTTCGGGGGTATAGTGTATATATTCCTATGCCAGAAATGTTACAAAGAACGAAATGTAATGTAAAAACGCCAGAAGCATAAGCCAGGAGATGACTAGGTGCGGTTATGCAGGGTATTGACAAAACCGTGCAAGTACCAGAAAACTGGTAGATACAGAAAAGATGGTATTAAGAGCGCGGCCCTATAAACTATATATATGTACTATGTAAGGTTGGTATAATATGGTAAAGAAACTAGATATAATAGAATATAATAAACAATATACATTACATACATCAGTGAGTATACATAACATATACATAATACCTTATATAGTAGTATATAGTAGGAGCCTGTATAGGATATGTATATTCTGTGTATATCTCTATGGTGTAGGATATGTATATATATCTCTCTTTCTCTTCCCCTGCGTGTACGTGCGTAGTATAGTTAATAGGGGGATAAGAATATGAGTGGTTTCAGCGGGGGAAGTTGGCGGAAGGTATATATAGTACGACTCACATAAGGTATAATGTCCTTGGGGCGTGTGACGCTTCGGGGAAACAGGAGTTGATGGAAAATGGACAGAGAAACAGTAAGGAGATTCGGTGGACGGTGGGTGAAAGTGATAAGAGGGGACGGCCTCTACTCGTGGGGGTGGCTTAAGTGCATCCTTTCAGACTCGATACTCCTTTCACACCGCAGGAATGGCAGGAACGACAAAGTGGAAGGAAACGCGGCTATACGACTGTGCGATGTCGTGTACATAGAGACCATACCTGACCCAAGAATTACAAACTAACCCTTTCCCACCCATCCCCGGTAACCAGGCCGGGCAGCGGGTTCAGGCCCCCGCGATGGGCATACGGACACTAGAAAAGTATATATAGTACGGCAAACATAAAGGTATAGAGGTGTAAAAATGGTAGATGCAATAGAAATATCAATTGAAGACGACGAATACGAAGAGATGCTAAATGAGCTTTACGGAACTGTAACCGTATGTGGTATGGAATACGACGCAGGAACTGTACTAAAAGAAGTAGACCCTATCGCTTTCCGTTGTGGTGTTGCGGACGAGCCTATTAAATGGCAATGTGGCGAATGTGACACCATTTTCGATGATAGAGACGGTGCGGAAGAGTGTTGTGAAGAAGAAGAAGACCCTTAATATGACTTACTCCTCTTTTTATTTTTTGAGCCGTGCGGATGCGTCTGCATGGCGAAGATAAACGAGGTGTAACAATGAAGTGGCAAATGACAAAAATAGAGAAAGACTATGCGAGTGCAATTCTAAGAGACGCGATGCTAAAATATGCGAATGTTCGGATAAGGGTAAACGCCATAGAAGAATTGACAATACCAGAAAAAGACACACTAATAAAGAATGCACAAGACGACGCAGTGGATGCGTTCTTCAACGGCTTGTATCGGTCCAATCTCATGGTGTTAATGGAGAAAGATTGAATCTATATAGATAACCTTTAAGTAGTTTGAAGTGCATAAGGATGATAGGTGAATGATATGACAGATATAATAAAGCTCCCATATTCGGTGTTTAGCCATAACAGATACAAAGAACTGTGTGAGTTAATACGGGATATGGGTTATGATTGGATTAAGGTTTACCCAGACGGGACTAACGTTGCGGGTGTAAAAGTAGAGGTGAGATGAATGATAATAGACAGGAATAGGGAAATCTGGATTGAGCAAATCGAGGATAGGTTCGTGGTAAGGCACGGGTCAACCTCGATGGGGTGTCGGAATAGGATACAAGCAGCATACAACCTAGCAGATGATGTTCATAGGACATTTGGTGGGTTCTACATGCGGAAGTCAAAGCCAAGGCGCGTGAACATGGGGGCGAATTGAATGATAAACCAATGGGCGACAGTCGGACGAAACCCGGACGGGCATCACTTTATAATATCTTATGATAAAAGAGACGACGCATTGGCCTATAAATTCTTCATGGAAAATAAGGGATGTGAAGTCTGCATAATGACTGCGGAAGAAATCTGGAGGACGGTGGGATAAGTTGAGCATGGTGTACTGCTACATACACGACAGACTCTATGATAGTGATTGGGAAACCGATGGCTGTTTGTGGTGTCTGGAAGGTGAAGGTGCATTCGATATAAATCAGATGAGGTGGAAACATGGAAGCTAAGATATATTTCTTCTATCATGGTGTGAGCGAACCAAGTATAATAGAATACAAAGAAGTGGAAACAGAATGTCAATTCACAAACATGATGGTTATGGCTATGTGTATAGGAAATGAAGACGGGAAGGTTGCCGACAAAACGATGGGGTACTATGATGGTGTTTGGTATCACGCTGTTGGGAGTGAGTGAGTGAATGATATTCGAGCCTAGGAGATTAACAGAGCAGCAAGCCAACGATATCATTGAGGACATGACAAGGGAACTTGGGATAGTGAAGAAGGATAGGAGACGATAGAATGAAATGTGACATGTGTGGAGATGAAACGCACACCTATGCCAAATATTGTTCCGATTGCATGGGAGTGAAGTCTGGTCTTTGGGGTCCAAGTAAGAAACAAATAGAATACGCAAGGAACAAAGTAGTAACGACAAAAACATTTAAATAGTAGTGAGAGTATTACTAAGTTGAGGTGCATGAAAATGAAACTGACATATGAACAAGGCAGAGAAATGAGTATTTGGAGATGGAAGAACTTCCCAACGGGTTTCCCAGACGATGACGATTGGATGGCATCTCCATTTGCAGAAATTTATGATGGAAATAACGGTATTCGCAGTGGATGTGGGATGTGTGAGTTTTTCCTAACTGGAAAAACGGGGTTAGACGAGGAAAATTGTAAAATGTGTCCACTACATTGGAAAGACGCTCATGAAGAAGAACGCAGTGACTTCGATGACAGGTGGTGCCACCTGAAATGTTCACACAATTACTGGCACTGGTCATATTGGTATGAGGAAAAAGTAAATCCTGAAAGGATGAGATACTGGGCTAAAAAGATGCTGGCAGAAATAGAAGCCACACCGGAACATCTGGAGTGATTGTGTGGGCATGATAGGAATGACGGGAGAACGCACATCCATATCTGATGCAGAGTTTGACGTGCGTCACGAATCAGTACGCATGGGTATGTTTGTGGATGTATCTGGCATCCTATGCGTGGTGTGTGGTTTACAGCACCAACCAGTAGGCAGAGGGGAGAGGAGATATATACGGTATGTGGGAAAGATACGGCCAGTGAACCTGCTACTCCAACCAATCCCCCCCCAGACTCAAATAACACTTGCGTCTGATGATGCGATACGGGAAGGGCTGTGCATATCATCGGGTGCTGACAAAGTGACATTGGGCAAGCTTATGGGTTCTGACATAGATGTGTGTCTTGACCCATCATATCTTACGAAACACATGGCGATAGTGGGAAAAACAGGCGGTGGAAAATCATACACTGCGACTGTGGCATTGGAACAGATGGTACTCCATGAGAACATGACAATCATCATAATCGATAGGCATGGTGAGTTTGGGGCGTTGCGGGACGTGCCTGAGTTGTCGGAGTTTGTGGTTTTGCAGGACTCTAACAGTTATGCTGTGCCTACTATAGATGATGTGTACCACGAAGGGAAGTGTACTGTAATATCTGTAAATAACATTTCAGGGGATATGATGAAGGAGTGGGTGGTGCAGCAGATAGCACACATTCTCTTTGAGAATCGGAAGGTGGGGAACATTGGGTCTTTTCTGTTAGTTTTGGACGAAGCACACACATGGATTCCACAACGGGGCGGTGCTATCTGCAAAGACGTACTCAATTCCATAGTTGCTGAAGGACGAAAGTTCGGTATAGGGGTAATGATGCTCACACAAAGGCCAGCCAAGCTGGACAAGAACGCATTCTCCCAGTGCGATTCTGATGTGGTGTTGCAACTGGTGAACGTGAACGATTTGCACGCCGTTGGAACGTCAGTTGAAGGAGTTGGGAAGGATGAACTGGGGCAGATTCAGCGTCTTGGAGTTGGGGAAGCGTTGGTCACTGGTATGGGGTTAAGGTGTCCTATATTTGTGAAAGTGAATGAGAAGATGAGCAAGGATGTAAATGTTGGAATAGTAAACGGAGTTGATGTGAAATGATAATAGACATACAGATAAGCAGCGTTGAAGCCAAAGCAATATTAGAAAACCTTCGGGCTTTGCGTGCCGGTGCGCGTTGGCACAAAGTGTTGACACCAGAACTTATGAATTTGTGGGACACACTGAAAAACATGGGTGATGACGAATGAGATTGTTAAGGAGAGCGGGGGTGAAACCCACGATAATATATCCTGTCCAGAAGTCATGCACCTCTTCTTCTGCGTGGGCATCAGACCGCTCTCCTTTATTTAATACGGGAGTGTGAAGAGATGTGTAAGCACGGGAATACCGTAGATGTCGAAGTAACCATTCTAGCAGAGCAATCATATAATGGGAAGGGACGGAAATCTATCAAACCTATAGATGGATGTATAGCGTCTATAGTAAATGCTTTAGAAGATGCGGGGATACATATGAAAGGTTCGTGTTGCGGTCATGGTGCACACGACGGTATTGGTAGTATTTTATTGGGAGACGGACGAGAACTGTTTATATCGTCTGGAAATTCCAGAAGCATATATGAAGTAATGAAGATTTTATACAATGGTGGACACACTACACCCGACAGTATGTGGGAAAACGACGACGAGTATGCTGGAGTTATGTGCGCTATGGAATGGTTTCTCGAACCACATATAAACAAGTCAATGACTTCATCAAAACCCATAGACGGGTGTGTTGGTTGTCGTTATGAAGACGACGGTATAACAGACAGTTGTATAAATTGTTATAGAATCACGACTAAAGTGGACAACTTCAGGTTTGATGAACATGACTAAGCGGATAGATATTATGGGAGTGTGAAAGAATGGAAGAAGATTATTGGACAGTGCCGTTACACATAAGTTCTACAAAATGTTGGAAGTGTGGTACAAAAGAAGGACTTGAATTGTGGAGAACGATGACTACTGTACCATACTG
>Ga0307377_10003037_pt1 | contig 19265 bp, 17 predicted proteins | sample TR3MG_FD_202535 | JGI IMG/M metagenome (GOLD analysis project Ga0307377, IMG submission 202535) | Soil microbial communities from Risofladan, Vaasa, Finland - TR-3 | ecosystem: Environmental > Terrestrial > Soil > Coastal area > Acid sulfate soil | place: Finland: Risofladan, Vaasa | collected... | reverse complement strand
AGCAGATACACGCCACAATAAGTTCAAAGTCAAAGGAGATTACGAACTGTGAACAACGAACTACGAACCTTGTTTCGCAAGATGCGATTTCCAGCGACGAGCGACCAGCGATGGGCGACGAGCGACGGATATGCCCTCTACTTATGTCGAGAAGCCTCTACAAATTCGCATCTTTTTTGCAAAACAAACCCAATTTGCCGGATGCCCAAATGAACGCAAATAAAGTATTAACAAAGGCTTATGAAAATGAAAAGCTGTTTCATTCACCACCAAAACAAACCCAAACAAACCCAATTTCCTTATGGCCAAAATGAACGTAACCTTCTTTTCAGCAAAGGATTATGAAAATGAACCACCCCTTCGGCCCCCGCAAAACAAACCCAACCTGTCGCGGCGAAGCCTCCTTGCCACGCCGAAGTGCTCCACGAAGCCGGGATGGCAAAGCCGGATCAAACCCAATTTATCGCAGCGAAGTCGAAGCGAAGCACAGATCCCTGCGGGTGGGCTTCTCGAAATCCTCAGACCGGGGACCAAACAGAACGTCCTTCCCCCCGCCAAGTCCCATACGAAGCCGGGCTGGCGAAGCCGGATCGAACCCAATTTCAAACGCCCCACCTTCACCTCAGGCGGAACCATGCGCCCTCATCCAGTTTCTCTGGCTGCTTTTGCCACACCCGATACAATTGCCTTGCTTTCCCTTGACACCGCCGCCCGCGCTCAATAAAGTGGCGCCAATGGCAAAGACCCTGTACATAATCGACGGCCATGCGCATATTTACGCCGCTTACTTCGCCCCCATGACTCAGCGCCTGACCAGCCCCGCGGGCGAGTCTACCAAGGCCACTTATATCTTCACGATGGCCGTCCTCGGCCTTATCCAGCGACAAAAGCCCGACATGCTCGCCGTGGCCCTCGACAGCAAGGCCCCGACCTTCCGAAGCGAAATCTACGCCGACTACAAGGCCCACCGGCCGCCCATGCCCGATGATATGCCCGCCCAGATTGGCCGCATTGAGCAGATTCTCGAAGCGATGAACATACCCATGCTTCGCCTGGACGGGTACGAGGCCGATGACATAATCGGCACCCTGGCCAAAAAGGCCGCCGGCGAAGGCCACGATGTATTCATCTGTTCGAGCGACAAGGATGTTCTTCAACTGCTCGACGACCATATCAGCGCCTTCGATATGAAGACCGCCACCGCCAGAGATGTTAAGACAATGGCCGATGAAATGGGCGTAACCCCACAGCAGTTTCTCGACTGTCTCGCCCTCCAGGGTGACACCACCGACAATGTCCCCGGCATCCCCGACGTCGGCCCCAAAACCGCGCTCGACTGGATTCGCAAGTACGGCTCCATCGAAAACCTCTACGAACACGTCGATGAAATCAAAGGCAAACGAGGCGACAACCTCCGCAAGTTCAGGGAAAATGTCGCCTTGAGCAAGGAGCTTGTTACCATCGACTGCAATGTCCCCATCGAAATCGACTGCGACAATCTGGCCCTCAAGGACTTCGACAAAGCTCGACTGGCCGAACTCTTCACCGAACTTGGTTTCAGCCGGCTGCTCACCCAGTTGGGCCTCGAAGCTGCGCCGGCCGCTCAGCCCGCTGCGCCCCAAAAACCCACCGTCAAGCAGGATTTGGGCAAACCCGATTCGGCCCGAACCATCGGCCACGATTATCAGCTCATAGATACCCAGGAAAAATTCCAAAAATTCATGGCCGACCTTAAGAAACAAAAACTCTTTGCCGTCGATACCGAGACTACTTCCATCGAGCCTATGAGGGCCGAGCTTGTCGGCATAAGTTTCGCCTGGCAGCCCCATCAGGCCTTCTATCTTCCCGTAAAGGCCCCGCTGGGTACGAAGCATCTCGACATTGCCGCCGTGCGCCAAAAACTCGCACCAATATTGGCCGACGAAAACGCAAGGAAAATCGGGCAGAATATAAAGTACGACATGCTCGTCCTCCAAAACGCCGGCCTGCCCGTCAAGGGCGTTTACTTCGACACGATGGTCGCTTCTTATTGTCTCGACCCGGAGCGCAGCAGCCATTCGATGGACAGCATGGCTCTGGATTTTCTCAACTATGAATGCATCCCCATCTCGGCCCTCATTGGCAAGGGCAGGAACCAGCTTACGTTTGATATGGTGGACACTGCCGCCGCCTGCGAATACTCCGCCGAGGATGCCGACATAACTTTTCAACTGTACCAATATCTTAAAGACCGCCTCGAAAGACAGCAGCCGCTCAAAAAATTATTTGAAGAAGTGGAAATGCCTCTGGTCCCGGTCCTGGCTGTTATGGAGCGCAACGGCGTCTCGCTCAACACCTCGCTGCTGCGCGAAATGTCCGGCGAAATTAACGAGACGCTCGAAAGCGTCACCGACCAAATTTATGACCTCGCGGGCTCCGTCTTCAACATCGATTCTCCCAAGCAGCTTGGCGAGATTCTCTTCGACCGCCTCGGCCTCAAATCCATTCGCATCGGCAAGGCCGGCCGAAGCACCGACGCCGCCGTCCTCGAAGAGCTCGCCGACTACCATCCCATCGTTGAGCTGATTCTGCAGTACCGCACGCTCAGCAAGCTGCGAAATACCTATGTGGACAAGCTCGGCTCGTTAATCAATCCGCATACGGGCCGTGTCCACGCCTCGTTCAACCAGACCGTCACCGCCACCGGCCGGCTCAGCTCCAGCGACCCCAACCTGCAGAATATCCCCATCCGCACCGAGCTGGGCAGAAAAATCCGCGCAGCTTTCGCCCCGGAAAAAAAGACCGATTGCATACTCAGCGCGGACTATTCCCAGATTGAGCTTCGGCTGCTGGCGCATTTTTCGAAAGACCCTGCCCTTATGGCCGCCTTCGCCGCCGACCAGGACATCCACCGCTTCGTCGCCTCCCAGATTTACAATGTCCCCATCGAGCAGGTTACCGGCGAAATGCGCTCCAACTGCAAGGCCGTCAACTTCGGCATCATTTACGGCCAGGGTCCCTTCGGCCTGTCGCGCACAACCGGCATAAGCCAGACCGAGGCCAGGAAGTTTATCGACGACTATTTCGCACGTTACAGCTCCATCCGCAAATTCCTCGACTGGTGCGTCGCGGCGGCCAGGCGCACCGGCTACGCCGAGACGATTCTGGGTCGCCGGCGAAAAATCCAAAACCTAAACAGCAAAAACGCCAACAAGCGTGCCCAGGCCGAACGTCTGGCCGTCAACACTGTGATTCAAGGCTCCGCCGCCGATTTAATCAAGGTGGCAATGATAGCCATTCAAAGAAGAATAGAAACTGAAGAGTTGCCCATCCGCATGGTCCTTCAAGTTCATGACGAACTGGTTTTCGAGCTGCCCGCCGGCGAGGCCGAAAAGCACGCGCGGTGGATACGAAGGGAAATGACCGAAGCGATAAAGCTCGATGTCCCCCTGAAGGTCGATATCAACTGCGGCCCGACGTGGCTGAGCGAAAAATAGCTGGCCCACGAAGGAAAGTGAAAAATCAATCCGCCTCGGGCGGATAAAAGTGGAAAAGGCAAAAATACAGATTAAAAGTCAAAAACTGGATTGACGATGCGGTTGGGTGTTTATAATTGCGGGGGAGTGTGCGCTATAAACTTGCCCTATTTTAGACAGTATCCCCGCTGACAGTGAAGTAAAAAAGCGGAAAATTATTGTCTTTTGTGGCCGGATGAGATATGCTTATGGGCATGGAAAAGGTTCTGATTTAAGGACAAACTTGTGGAAAAACCGGCTGCAATTATCCCCGTTGAACGTATCCAGAAATGCATTTTGCTGATACGCAAACAGAAGGTTATTTTGGACAATGATTTGGCTGTGCTTTACGGCGTCGAAACAAAAACACTTAATCAATCTGTAAGACGTAATATCAGGCGATTCCCTTCTGATTTCATGTTTCAACTGACAAAAGTGGAGAAAGAACAACTGGTAACAAATTGTGACCGGTTCGAGCCGCTTAAACATTCAACTTCTCTGCCCCATGCTTTCACAGAGCAAGGCGTAGCTATGTTATCAAGCGTCCTTAGAAGCCAAAGAGCAATTGAAGTAAATATTGCTATTATGCGCGCTTTTGTAAAACTGCGTGAAATCCTTGCAGATAATGCAGCGTTGAGGAGAAAGGTCGAAGAACATGATGTAGTGCTTAAGCAAATATTCGAGCTTCTTAAAGCAATGATGGAGGAACGCGAGAAACCCCGTGAGCCGTTCGGCTTCCGCAGCAGAAAGAAATTGACGACCTAATTTGCCTGAAGCGCTGGGGGCTTCTTCGAAATATAACAAGGCTCACAAGTATAAACAATGTATCGAGCGGCGGGTGGGGGTGAGGAACTGAAGGGCTAGGTATGGCAAAAGAGGATGATGGGTCGAAGTCAGAGCAGGAGCGGCCACAGGTAAGAATTGGATACAAAGAGGACCAATATAGGCTTCTCAAACGGTGCTCGGACTGCAAGAACCCAACCGAGTGGAACAAGTGGCGCCAGGAGAACCCAGGCGAACATATTTCATTACCGGGGGCACCACTACGAAGATTTTGGCTTCGGGAAGTCAACCTGCAAGGTGCCAATCTTGCCGGCGCGAAGCTACAGAATGCGCAGCTTAACGGAGCCCATCTCCAAGGTGCTTTCCTCGCGAGTGCCCGTCTGGAAGGTGCCGACTTTGCGGGTGCCCACCTGCAAGGCGCCGTCTGTGTCAATGCACGTCTGGAAGGTACTGACTTTTCGTTAGCGCAGTTACAAGGTACCGACTTCTCAAGAGTTGTTGTTGATGGAAAAACCTTGATTTGGAGGTGCGAAATTGACCCCAAGACAAAGTTTGAGGGTGTCGGCTTGGGAAACGTGCGCATATACCCTGAAACAAGACAACTCTTGGAATACAATATCAGGCGGATGAACTGGGAGGAATGGTATAAAAAGCATCCAAAGTGGAAGCGGCTGGTTAAGCCCTTCTGGCTGGTAAGTGATTATGGGATGTCAACGGAGCGGATTGTGTTGGCGTTTTTCGCGGCAGCTTTTGTGTTCGCAAACATCTACTATCACTGGGGACGGCTGGCACCGCCGGGGATAGTGGAGAACCTGTTTGTTGACGGGAAGGGGCAAGCTGTCCAGTGGTGGCTTGTTCCCTTGCGCACGCTTTACTTTTCGATAGTGACGCAGACGACTTTGGGCTTCGGGGATATGTACGCAAGAGCACAAAGTATCTGGGGGCATATACTGCTCAGCTTGCAGGTCATCCTGGGCTACGTCCTCTTAGGCGCTCTGGTAACGCGCTTCGCGGTCTTGTTCACCGCTGGCGGACCTGCCGGGACATTTGTTAAGGCGAAACCAGAAGAAGAAACAAAAGGAAAAGAAAAGCCAGAAGACGAGCAAGAGAGTGAGTAAATGCCGACCAACGCCACCGGTGGGCGGTCGGCGAACGTGAAGGGACAGTCGAACGAGGCCGGATTCTATGACGGGGAGTAGCCCTGCCAGAAACCGCCGGGGTCGCCGACCTTATCTTTCCAACGGAGCAATTCGGCGTGGAGTCGATAGAGATGGCTGGCGTACTTCGGGTCGCGGGCGAGGTTCTTAAGCTCGGCGGGGTCGGTTTGCAGGTCGAACAACTGGGTGGTCCTTGTGCCTTCGACACAGTACTGGATGAGCTTGTAACGGTCGTCGCGGACGCTGCGCTGAATGTCCTTATAGGCGAAGAAAAGCGTGTCTCTTACGCTGGATTTTTGACCTGTGATAAGGGGCAGGAGGCTCTTGCTTTTGACGGAGTCGGGAACGGGGACGCCGGCCAGGCCGCACAGGGTCGGGTAGATATCGTGCAGGTAACAGAAGCCATCGCGCCTCTGGCCTTCGGGGATGTCGGGACCGGAGATAATCAAGGGGACGTGGATGCTGTGCTCGTAGAGGTTTTGCTTTCCGAGCAGGCCGTGGCGGCCGACGGCCAGGCCGTTGTCGCCGGAAAAGGCAATGATTGTGTTGTCAGCCCGGCCTGTTTCTTTGAGGGCGTCGAGGACGCGACCGATTTGGGCGTCAACGTGAGTTATCATAGCGTAGTAATCGGCGATGTGCCGGCGGATTTCCTGCGGCGTCCTCGGCCAGGGTGCGAGCTGCTCATCGCGGATTCGCATCTGGCCATTATCGAAGGGGTGCTCGGGCATGAAACTCGGCGGCAGGGCGATCTTGCCGGGGTCGTACATATCGTGATATTCCTTGGGGGCCGTTCGGGGGTCGTGGGGGGCGGTATAGGAAACCCACATAAAGAAGGGCCTGTCGGTTTTATGGCCGCGGAGGAATTCTATGGCGGCGTCGCTGAACAGTTCGGAGGAGTGTTTTCCCTCGCGGTAGTGCCGTGCCTCTTTGGAATATTTGCCGGCGGGGTCGAAGTCGTGGATGGGGACCTTGTAGTGGTCGCTCATACCGCCGAAGAATATGTTTGCGCCGGCGGTGAAGGAGCGCGCGTAAGCCTCGGGGCCGTTGTGCCATTTGCCGGTCTGGAAGGTGACGTAGCCGGCGCGGCGCAATATCTCGGGCAGGGTGGGATGCCGGTCGGGGATTGTTCGGCCGCTCTCAACCAGGTCGAAAAGGTTCCTGCCTGTAAGGAGCATGGCCCTGCTGGGCATGCAGACGGCGCCGCTGGTCGAACCCATAATATAGGCGTTCGTGAAAGTCGTGCCGGTGCGGACGAGAGTGTCCATATTCGGCGTGATTATCTCGCTGTTGCCGAGGGCGCGGATGGTGTCGAAACGCTGGTCGTCGGTGAACAGAAAGAGGATGTTGGGGCCGTTCGTCCTGGGGTTTGGTGCGCGGCTTGCCTCGGAGCAGGCCGGCAGCAGCGAAAACGCTCCGGCCGAAGCGGCGGCAAGACCCATTGTCTTAAGAAATTCTCTTCTGGTCTGATTTGGCATATAGTCTCCTTGCTCAGCGAAAAGGGCAGTTTAGCCTTGCCACAGAAGTATAATCAAAACCGGGGAGGAGGAAAGCAAAAATTAGAAAGGCAGGTCGCCTGTAACATGGCGACGTCGGCCGCGTGTCTGCGACGGACTTGACCGGCAGTGGAGGAGGTAATACAATGGCGGCCTTAGCTCGCTGGCAAAGGACGGAAGCACCGTGACAATCAGAGGGCGTGAGCCGCGATTTTTGCAGAAACGGAAAGGAAAAGATGATAACGGTTAATGAGAATTATTTGAAATTGCAGGCAGGCTATCTGTTTTCGGAAATCGGCAGGCGGATTCGGGCCTTTAAGGCCAAGAATGCGGACGCGAAGATAATCAGTCTGGGTATTGGTGATGTTACGCAGCCGCTCGCTCCGGCGGTTATTAAGGCGATGCACAGTGCGGTCGATGAGATGTCCAAGGCCGAGACGTTGCACGGCTACGATGACAACCATATCGGATACCCGTTTCTGCGAGAAGCGATAAGGGAAAACGATTTCGGGGCGCGGGGGGTGGAAATAGATACTGATGAGATATTCATCAGCGACGGTGCCAAGTGCGACACGGCCAACATACAGGAGATATTCGGCACGGACAATGTCGTGGCTGTTACGGACCCTGTCTATCCGGTATATGTCGATACCAACGTCATAGGCGGCAGGAGCGGCCCGGCCAACAAAAAGGGGCAATATGACAGGATAGTCTATATGCCATGCACGGCGGAGAATAATTTCGTGCCGGCCATTCCGGAAGAGCCGGTGGACATGATTTATCTTTGCTTTCCGAACAATCCGACTGGGGCGGTGGCGAGCGCCGGGCAGCTTAAAGAATGGGTCGATTATGCGCGTGAGCATAAGGCGGTTATTCTGTTCGATGCGGCGTACGAGGCGTTTATATCCGAGGCGGATATACCTCATTCGATTTATGAAATCGAAGGGGCGAAAGACGTGGCCATCGAGTTTCGGAGTTTTTCCAAGACGGCGGGCTTTACGGGCGTGCGATGCGCGTTTACCGTTGTTCCGAAACAATTGAAGGTCGAGGCGAAGGACGGCAGGACGGTGGATGTGAATTCGCTGTGGAACCGGAGGCAGTGTACCAAGTTCAACGGGGTATCGTATATTACGCAGGTCGGGGCGGCGGCGGTGTATAGCGCAGAGGGAAAAAAGCAAACGCGAGAAATCATCGGTATCTATATGGCCAACGCCGCTTTAATTCGCGAATCGCTGACCAGGCTCGGCTACGAGGTGTATGGGGGGGTAAACGCACCGTATATCTGGATGAAGACGCCGGAGGGCGTAAGTTCGTGGGAGTTTTTCGACCGGCTGCTGACGAAGGCTCATGTCGTGGGGACGCCGGGCGCGGGTTTCGGGCCGTCGGGCGAAGGATACTTTCGCCTGACCGCCTTCGCCAAAAGGGAAAACGTCGAGGAAGCTTTGAAGCGGTTTGGCTGGGTGCGGTAAGCTCGAAAGCAAGTAATAGAAGGCAGACTTTCTGCACGCTTTTTTTAGGTCGTGGTTCAATGGCTGGGCCGACAACAGCATATATCGGGCTGGGCAGCAACCTGGGCAATCGAGAAGGCTCGATAAGGCGCGCGCTGCAAATGCTGGGCGAGACGGCGGATATTCGGGTCGCCGGGGCGAGTGACATTGTTGAGACGGCTCCGCTGGGAGAGGGCGAGCAGCCCAAGTATATGAATGCGGTGGCTCAGATAGAAACCACGCTCGGGGCAAGAGATTTGCATAAGAGGCTGGTTGAGATTGAGACCTCGCTCGGCCGGATTGGGCGGGAAAAGTGGGCGCCGAGGACGATAGATCTGGACCTTTTGCTGTTCGGGGATGAGGTCATAAATAGTCCCGGTTTGACGGTACCGCATCGGCAGATGCATCTGCGCTCGTTCGTGCTGTCGGGGCTTTGCCAGCTTAATGGCGAGCTGGTGCACCCTGTAATGAAGGCGCCTGTGCGCGAGCTGGCCGGCAGGCTCGGCGGCGCGGATTTCGTGCTCAACCGTGACGTGCCGCAGCTTGTTAGCGTCGCGGGCATTATCGGCGTGGGAAAAACAACTTTAGCCGGAAAACTTGCGGATTCGCTCTGCTGTAAATCCGTTTTCGAAGCTTATGATAAGAACCCGTTTATGCCGGATGTGTATGCGGGGAAAAAAGAACTGGCTCTCGATTCGCAGCTGTATTTTTTGACCAGCAGAATCGAGCAGCTCAATCCGCAGGCGGCAGGGCGGGGACAGATTATCATCAGCGACTATGTCTCTGATAAGGAGCTTATCTACGCGAGGCGTCTGCTCAATCGGCAGCAGTTGACGTTGTACGAGAAGGTACATCAACTGCTGGCGAAGGATATCGCTCAGCCGGTGCTGGTGATATATCTGAAGGATTCGGCGGAGAGATGCCTGGACCGCATCCACAAGCGCAACCGTCCGTACGAGCAGATTATCAGCCTGGAATTTTTGCAGGACCTCAGCGGCGATTACGAGCGGCTGTTCGCCGATTGGAAGCTCTGCCCGGTGATTCGTGTCCTGATGTCCGAATTTGACTGTATGGACGAGAACGAGGTTGAACATTTGGCGAACCAGGTAAAAAGTTACGTTGCCGTGTGATGGAAGTTGCAAGGACTATAGAGTCAGTCAGAAGGCTGGTAAGAGGCGCCCGGAGGGAGGGCAAGAAGATAGGGTTTGTGCCCACGATGGGCGCGCTTCATATCGGGCACATTTCGCTGATTGAGGCGGCGAGCAAACAATGCGACTTCGTGGTGGTCAGCATCTTTGTCAATCCCACGCAGTTCGGCCCCGGGGAGGATTTCGAGAAATACCCGCGGCCTTTTGAAGCGGATGTGGAAATATGCAGAAAGACCGGCGTGGATGTAGTTTTCGCACCGACACCGGAGGAGCTGTACGGCCTGGAAAATGTGACTTGGGTGCAAGTGGAAAAACTGACTGAGCCGCTGTGCGGGCGGTTTCGGCCCGGCCATTTTCGCGGGGTAACAACCGTTTGCGCGAAGCTTTTTAATATCGTCATGCCTGATATTGTATACCTGGGGCAGAAGGATGCTCAGCAGGCGGTCGTTATCAGGCGCATGGTCGCCGATTTGAATATGCCTTTGGAAATCGTTATCTGTCCCACCGTTCGAGAATCGGACGGCCTGGCCGTCAGCAGCAGGAACAAGTATCTGAGCGACCGGCAGAGAAGAGACACGGGCGCAATTTATAAATCCCTGCAAAGGTGTCGGGAAATGACAGACTGCGGCGTCAGAGACACCGCGGAGATAATCAGCGAGATGCGCAAGATATTGCAGCAGGTCCCGTCGATAAAGATAGAGTATATAAGTCTTGTCGACGCCGACAGCCTGCGAAGCCTTGACGAGATTAAAGGCCGAGTTCTTGCCGCTGTTGCCGTGAGAATCGGCTCGACTCGATTGATTGACAATATTCTGGTGGACGCAGAAAAACAATAGTATAAAATTGGCCTGATTGGGAACTGGTGAACATCGAAGCCGCAGACGGACAAGAGAGTCAGGGGCTATGTTTGTAAAATTACTGAAAAGCAAATTACATCGGGCAACGGTAACAGATACGAAGCTGCACTACCCGGGCAGTATTGCGATAGACTCTGAACTGATGCAGGCGGCCGATATTCTGCCTTACGAGTTTGTTATGGTCGCGGACCTTAACAACGGCAACAGGCTGGAAACCTATGCCGTTCCGGGGGAAGCGGCTTCCGGCCAGATTATCGTACTTGGCGCAGCCGCTCATCTGATTAAGCCCAAGGACATCGTTATCATTTTCAGTTTCGGCTATTACACGGCCGACGAGGCAAAAATAATTAAACCCAAGATAGTGCTTCTTGACGAAAATAATAAGATAAAGAAACTTTCGTGAAGATGCCGCTGCAGGAATGAGAAGTTATATACGAGATGTGCCTCACGGGATACGAGATAAATGCATCCTGAACTTTTCAAGCTGCCCTTTATACACCTGGCTGTACAGAGCTATGGGCTGATGATGGTTATCGGCTTTCTTATGGCCGTCTACCTGATAAGGCGTCTGAGCCGGAACATCACGCCCGACCCGCAGTTAATCACCAATGCAGCCCTGTACTCTTTGATAGCCGGGGTGGCTGGAGCGCGTCTATTTTATGTAATCCATCATCTCGACGAGTTTCAAAGCGGGCCGGCATCTTTCTTTGCCATTTGGAAGGGTGGTCTGGAACTTTTGGGCGGGGTCATTTTGGCCATTGCCATCATCTTTTTTTATCTGTGGCGCCACAAGCTGCCCATTCGCCGGTATCTTGATATCCTCGCTGTCGCGCTGATGCTGGCGCTTGCCTTTGGAAGGATAGGCTGTTTTCTTCGGGGCTGCTGTTTCGGCAAACCGAGCGGCGTGCCATGGGCGGTGCGTTTTCCGTACGGCTCAGACGCATATTACAGCCAGATATTGCCCAACCTGAAAAGAAATCGGCCCGAGCCGCAATTGGAACTGCCCATCGAGTTTTTCGGATATGTCGGCAAAGACGGCCTGTTCTACTCAGGGTTAAAACCGTATGAGTACTTGAGCGACCAGCAAAAAGAACAGGTCGACAAAGGTCCGTATCGATGTCTGCCCGTTCATCCCACGCAACTTTATTCATCCGCAAACGCGCTGATTTGCTGTCTTGTGCTGTATTTGTTCTGGCGAAGGTCGCAAAAGGCGGACAAATCCCAAAACGTCAGGAAGCTCTTTACCAAGCCGGGCTCCACATTTGCCCTGATGTTTATTCTTTACGGGGTCACGCGGTTCCTTTTGGAATTTCTGCGCGACGACAATCCCTTCGAGAGCGGATGGTGGATAGTCTATAGGGGGGGAACGATTTCGCAGACTTTAGGTATTTACATGGTAATTTTCGGGGCGCTTTGGATGATAATCTTCGAAAAGATGAAGCCCGATAAGCTTACACTGCGGGACTCGAGGCTGGTAAAAACCCTTGCCTGACCAGTTTTTCCAGCGCCTCGCACAGTGCGTCCATCTGCTCTTTGCTGTGTTCGCTCTGGAGCGAGAGTCTCAATCTTGCCGTGCCCGCCGGTACGGTAGGGGGCCTTATCGCGGGTACGAAGAAGCCGGCCTCGTAAAGACTTCGTGACACCGCCAAAGCCTCTTTTTCGCCTCCGATGATAACGGGGACAATATGGCTGATGCTTCGGCCGGTATTTATGCCGAGCCGGTTGAGCTTCGTGCGAAGGTACTCGGCATTTTGCCTCAACCTCTCCCTGCGGTGCGGCTCGGTCCTGACTATCTCGAGCGCCGCCCTTGCGGCGGCACAGTTGGCCACGGTGGGCGCTGTGGTGTATATGAAACATCGCGCTTTATTTATCAGCAAATCGACCACAACTTTTTTAGCGGCCGCCACCCCGCCCGCTGAGCCGAGGGCCTTGCTCATAGTGCCGACGACAATATCGACCTGGTCAAGCAGGCCCATCTCTTCCGCCAGGCCCGCCCCCGTTTCACCGAGACATCCCAAGGCGTGAGCTTCATCGACAATGAGAAAGGCGTCATACTTGACTTTGAGCTCCACGAGGGTTTTCAGATCGGCGGCATCGCCGTCCATCGAAAATATGCTCTCGGTGATAATGAATTTGCGGGCGCAGCTCTTGTCGGCCAGAAACTTTTCGAGCCTGTTCAGATTATCTCTTCGATACGTTCTGAATTGCGCCTCGCTGCTCCTGGCGGCGTCGATTATCGAGGCGTGGTCGAGTTTATCGAGCAGCAGAAGGTCGCCTTTTGAAGGGATAGTCTTGATTACCGCCTCGTTGGCTGTCCAGCCCGATGGGAACACAAGGGCCGCGTCTTTTCGAAAAAGCCGGGCGAGGTCCTTCTCCAATTCGACGTGAGGCCTCATTGTCCCGCTGATAAGGCGGGATGCCCCCGCACCGTGCCCATACTGCCTGACTGCATCGATGACGGCTTGAATTACTTTTGGGTGATCGGCCAGGCCGAGATAATTGTTACTGCAAAAAAGGACCTTTTCGCGCCCGTCTATTCGGACGCTGGTCGCTTGCGCCGAATCTATACAGCGGGGCTCTCGCAGCAGATTGGCCCTTTTCAGCTCGTCAAGCTGAGCTGCCACAAAATCAAATTTATCCATTCTGTTTTTTTGGTTGAACATTGGGCAAAGTTGAGGCTATTATATAGCAGATGCCTTTTGGCAAATAGAGTTAAATCGCGGCTGCGGATGACGGTTTGGGGGCAGTATATATGGGTCTTTATGACAGGGATTACACGCAGGAGGGCTACCGGTCCCAGTTCTATGCGCCGCAGATGCGGATGCGTTTCCCCAAGCCCTCGACGGTGGTGATGCGGCTGCTGATAATCAACGTGGGCGTCTTTATCGGCGCCGTACTCATTAAGCCGCTGGGTCCGTTCATCTACGATTGGTTCCAGCTCGACGGGCGTTCGCTTTTTCGCGCCCTGCAACTGTGGCGATTGGTAACATATCAGTTCCTGCACGACCCGCAGTTCGTCGCGCATATCTTTTTTAATATGCTCGGTCTGTACTTCCTGGGGCCGACGCTCGAACGTCACTGGGGTAGCAAGAGGTTCCTGATGTTTTATCTGGGCTGCGGGGTAGCAGGGGGGCTGTTCTATCTGCTGCTGGTGGCGGTGGGTTTTTTGCCGGGGCTGCCGATGGTTGGGGCCTCAGGCGCCATTTTGGGGATGCTGGCCGCGTGTGCAATTCTGTTTCCACAGTTTGTTGTTTTCATTTTTCTTTTTCCGGTGCCGATACGTGTCGCGGCGGTTGGTTTCACGGTCATCTACATCCTGACGCTGGTGACAAGAGGCCAGAACGCTGGCGGCGACGCGGCCCACCTGGCGGGGATGGCTGCTGGAGCGTTTTATGTCGTCTCGGAGCGATGGCGCACGAGGATAAGGCTGAGAATACAATCGGGCCTCTGGCAGAGAAAAATGGCCGCCGGGCGGAATCTCCAGTTCGAAGTTGACCGCATCCTGCAAAAGGTTCACGACTCCGGCATCCACAGCCTGACCTTCAGAGAAAGAAGGATTCTCAAGAAAGCCACCGACGCCGAGCGAAGGCGGCAAGGGCTGTAATCGGTAACGCTTCACCTGTTGCGCCGGCTCGTCCGCGGGGACGTGCTGAGCATACCCACTTCAGCGAGGCTCAAAAAGACGGGCTTTTGTGGAGTGGCTTTTTTCCCTGTAGCGGGAGAGTGAACAAATTCTGCCCCGGAGCTTGTCCGGCCGGAGCGCATTCGGTAAAATCATTCGACATTTACGATAATAGTTCGCTATAGCTCAAGAAGGCAGAAAGGATACTTAAAATGAGAGAGACAGGCTTTGTGAACCGGGATGTTTCGGATGTGATTTCGATGATGGGGCATATGGATGAGATGATTGTCTGCGACGCGGGCTTTCCCATCCCGTTAGGCGTGCGGACGGTCGATATCTCGCTGGCCAAAGACAGGCCGACCGTGCTGGAGCTTTTGGAAGAGCTGATAAAGCACTTCTCGGTGGAAAAGCTGGTGATGGCCAACGAAACCAAGAACGTAAGCCCGACCCGATTCAACGCCATTGTGGACCTTTTTCCCAAGAGTATACCTGTGGAGACGATCGCGCACACGGACCTGAAACACAGAAGCGCCAAGGTAAAGGGCGTCATTCGCACGGGCGACTTTACCGCTTATTCCAACGTCCTGCTGGTTTCGGGCGCCGGCGACCGCTGGTACCTGGAAAAGTAGACTGTTCCGTGCGCGCGGCTCAGGGATATTGCAGCCAGACGCATTTGCTGTGGCGTCTGTCCTTGCCCGCCGCGGTAAGGTCTGCCGGCCAATTTGCGGGCTTTCTGTTGTTTTGCCCTCGCGCGCTTATGCTCTGAATGCCATAGAATCTGCGAAGACGTCGCTGAAGTGTTTTTCGTGTGCGATTTCGACGTATTGGATTTTGCGGGCGAGCTCTTTAGCGTGGGCCCGGCAGCGGCTGCTAAGAAGCACCATCTCCGCACCGCTGCACGCGGCGTTGCCGACAAAGTGAATGCGCTCAGCCGGTACATCAGGCAGCAGGCCCATCCGGAGGGCGCTTTCGGCGCAAATGTAATTGCCAAACGCACCGGCTAAAAGAATTTTCTCTATATCCGCATCTTCAAGGGCGAGCTTCTTTTCGAGCAGCGTAATGCCGGCCCGAATAGCCGCTTTCGCAAGCTGGACCTGGCGAATGTCCCGCTGGGTCAAAATAACTTCGTTCGCCGCGGCTTGCCGGGCGGCGGCCAGTACAAAGGCAGGCTGACCGGCGTGCTCGATAATTCTTGAAAAAACAACCGGCGGCAATCGTCCCTCAAGCTCCTGAGGGCCGACGAATCGGCCGGTTGGGTCAATAATGCCCAAATCGAGCATTACCGCCACGGCGTCAATCAGGCCTGAACCGCATATCGAACGGGCCGGGGCGGTTCCAATCACGTCCAAATCTATGTCGCTGTCATTAATGACGACCGCCTGTATTGCGCCTTCGACCGCGCGGCTGCCGCAGCTTATGCGTGCCCCCTCGAAGGCAGGGCCCGCGGCACAGCTTGCCGCGTAGAGTTTGTCGCGGGCTGCAAGCACAATCTCGCCGTTTGTCCCGATGTCAACCGCTAATGTAATTTGCTCGGCCGAGTCTATGCCGGTCGCCAGCGCCACGGCTGTGGTATCGGCGCCCACGAAGCCGGCTATATTCTCAACTGTATGGATATTGCCGGCGGGGTTTATGTACAGACCCAGTTGGTCGGCTGAGCAATCGTGAGCGTCGAGCGAGAATGCCTTGTACGGCGCCTGGCCGAGTTGCGTGATGGGCAGCTTAAGAAAGATGTGGTTCATCGTCGTGTTGCCCACGACGGAGATTTCGTAGATGTCGTTCGAATCTATAGATGCCTGCCGGCAGAGGCGCCCAATCAGCTCATTTATATAATCTATTATGACTTTGCGCAGCTCGGCTAATTTCTCGTCGGTTTGTGCGTAGCCGATTCTGCTTATGACATCATCCCCGAATCGCGCCTGTGGATTCAGGCCCGCCTCGGTTGCGGCGCATCGTCCGTCCGTCATATCGAAAAGCCTGGCAACGACCGTTGTTGTGCCGATATCGACGGCTGCGCCGAATATCGGGGTAGTGGAATCGGGTTTGCGATACTTTTGGTATATGTCGGGCTGTACTTTGGTCTTGCCGGCAATGCCTTCGGCGAGGATTTGCTGCTCGAAAAATCTCGAAGCAGGGAGAATCGTTACAGTAAGGTCGCTTTGGATATGGTACTGACAGGCCAAGACTTCTTTCGAATCGGGCTGCACATTCACGAGGCACTTTCGGCAGATGCCTTTGCCTCCGCAAACGGTGTTCAGGACTATGCCGGCCCGGCCAGCAGCCTCAATGAGTGTTGCGCCCGCATGAATTGATATTTGCCGGTTGTCAGGCTCAAAAGTGACGTTAAAATGTTTCATTTATGGCACTGCGTATCGAGTACGGTGTATAGTTATGCAGCACTGAATACGCGCGACCCATAACGAGCCATCAGCTTATTTTATGCCGGACTTTCCAGCGGGCATGGCGTTTCTTGCTGCCGACTTTACGGCGACGTCTCGGTTTTGCCATCTATTTCTCCGTAAGACAACCCAAATCTTAGTACGAAAATAACTTCTAACCTGCAAAGATATGTGATATTATAAAGATGTTCGATCGAAAGTAAAGAGGCAAATTTTTTGCCGATTTCAATTGGGGTGCGAAAATGATTCAATGCACAGACTGTGAGTTATGCGAGGTTGCCCCCGACGGGCGCAGGACTTTCAAATGCGACCCGTTTTGCAATATCAAGGAGCCGGAGTGTCTGGCCAAATGGCAGCTAATACGCCTGGACATGCTCGTGGCGAGCTATCAGAGCATGCTCAAGTGGTACGGAAAGCTGGCGCCGCTTCAAGACAAAATCTTCAAGTACATGAAGCGAGAGATTGAGGATATGGAAGAGAGCGACAGTTGGAAACTTGAAGACGAAGAGGAAAAAGAGCCGGACGACGACGAGGAAGGCTAAACAGAAGATGCCGGGGCGAAATCACTAAGGTTCAAACCCTGTGATATGGGAATAATATAATATTTTTCATTTTTTCTCATTCAGGCAATAAAACGATTCCGCGTTCCGTCTTTAATTACGTAAAAGAAGCACAGAAATGGCTGAAGACAGCGATTTAGTGCAGATAATAAACGGCTGTAAGGCCGGTAAAGCAGAGAGTTTTGAGAAGTTAATCGATATATACGCAAAGCGTTGTTACGGCTACTTTTGCCGATTGACGGGCAGCCAGACGACAGCGGACGACTTGCTGAGCGAGCTTTTTGTCAAGCTGGTGGGGAAAATCAACTCGTATAAGGGTGGCTCTTTCGAAAGCTGGCTGTTCAAGATTGCGTCCAACGTTTTTCACGACTGCTTAAGGCAAAAGCAGCAGCAGGCAAAACTCGCCGAGGTCCGAAAAAAACAGGTTGAGCGGGAGATTAAAGGGGCCAAAAAATCGACGGACGAGCGAGTTGACGAGTTACAGATACAACTCGAGAAGCTGGATGGAGATACGAAAGAGGTGATAATGCTGCGATTCTATTCACAGTTGAGTTTTAAGGAAATAGCCCGGATGCGGGCCGAGCCGATAGGAACCACACTGGCCAAGGTGCACCGCGGGCTAAAGAAACTTCGAAAGCTGATGGAGTAATGGAGCGATGAACTTTCAGGACCAGGAAAATCTGAAGGCGCTGTTCGGGAAATTCATTAGCGCCGAAGAGGCGGAGAACGCCCTTGAGGACATTCAGAAAGGCGAACAGATTCTTTGCGAACATCCGGCGCCCGAGCCGAGCAGCGAACTGATAGCGAGCATAAAAGGTGAAACGGCGAAGGTTCTTCGTGGCCGGCAGGCAAACGCTTTCAGGCGGGCAGTTTACAGGACAGCGGCGGTTGCCGCAGCGTTTATCGTCGCGGCAGTTGTAGGTGTAAATCTCTTTGAAAAAGGCTCTGCGAGGTCGGAAAGACTCATATCACAGGCGATTTGGGAAAGCGACAATATTGCTGCCGACGATACGAATCTGGCGACCTTGATCGCTGAGGCCGAGCAGCTTGAAGGCGAGATGATGGCTCTGCAATTGGGCGAAACCGGCGGCAACGGGCACAGGGACCTGCTGGAGCTGGAAATGGAACTGGTGGAAATTGACAGTGAATTTTGGAAAGGGTAAGGAAATGAAAAGGCATTATGTGGTAATTCTGGTTGGAGCAATGGCAGCGGCTATACTGCTGGTGATCCCCGCGCCCTGCGGCGCTGCAGAGGATAAGGAGAAGCAAGAGACGGAAGAAGTCCTGCCCTGGGACGAGCCGGCTGGAGGGGTGAGATGGTCGGAACTGACAGAGGAAAGGATCGACAGGCTAATTAGTCGTTTGGCCGAGACAGACCCGCAGAAGGCGGATGAGTTGAAGGGACTGCGAGAGAACGACCCCGAGAAGTTCAAGGCTGAGCTTAGAGAAGTTATGCGTGAGCAATTCCGGCAAAGGCGCAGGGGTTGGGCGGAAGAAGATTGGCAAGGAGCCGGCCGAGAGCCACGGCGTGCGGTCAGGCCATCTCCCGGGCGACGCCCCGGGCCTGAGGAGGGCGAGGGGAGAGGTGCAAGAAGGCCGATGATTCGGGAAAGGCATCGCGAGTTTCTCAATTGGTATAAGGAGAATTACCCTGAGGAAGCCGAGAAACTCGACCAATTGAAGGAAAAGCAGCCGGAGCTTTATCAAAGGAGACTCGGAGTTTGCCTGCGAAGATACGGCAGAGTCTTCGAGGCGGCTGAAGAGAATCCCGAATTGGCAAAGGTCCTCAAAGAAGACCTCGAAGTGAAGCAACAGCGGGACAAGCTGCTGAGAAAGATAAAGGCCGCAAAGAATGAAGATGAGAAGAAGGAGCTGACCGGGCAGTTGGAAGAGGTGGTGGGCAGCCGGTTTGATTTGCTGGTAAAAAGGAAACAGATAGAGTATGAACAACTGCTCAAGAAGCTCGAGCGGCTGAAAAAGCAGGTCGAGAAGAGCGAGGCCGAGGTTGGAAAATGGAAGGACAGCAACTTCAAAAAAGAGAACGTAAAGAAACGGGTCGAAGAGCTGGTCAGCGGGAAAAAGGAGTTCAGGTGGGAATGATAAATGATAATTGATTGCCGCGCGTGCGACTTTGCCGAGGGAAGGGCATAGGCGGCTTTAACAAATAGTCATTGGCAGGGCCTTGCGGATGTTTCGCAAGGTCTTGTTTTTTTGCGCGGCGGGCGGTGATTAAGGACAAAGAATAAGTTATTTATGGGGGGGCTGGGA
>Ga0307377_10003036_pt1 | contig 19271 bp, 11 predicted proteins | sample TR3MG_FD_202535 | JGI IMG/M metagenome (GOLD analysis project Ga0307377, IMG submission 202535) | Soil microbial communities from Risofladan, Vaasa, Finland - TR-3 | ecosystem: Environmental > Terrestrial > Soil > Coastal area > Acid sulfate soil | place: Finland: Risofladan, Vaasa | collected... | reverse complement strand
ATACTTGACTCCAGGGGTTGGTATCCGTGACCATATGCCTGAATGCGTGACTTTACATGGTTGTTTTTGCACCATGTCTGCACAACATCCGAGAATCTTTCTTTAAAGAGTTCTGCCCGGGTAATCTCAAAATCGTATCGCACCCGCTTAATTGTATCGAGTGCCGTCGTTGATATTTTTGATCCATAATCTCCTTTTACGGCATTACCCATCTCTCCTACTTTGAAAAGTATATAAGGAAAGTATGGTTCCAGATCGTAGCCCCTTCGTTGCTTGAATTCCGGGAAGAGATCATCGCACCAGTTGGCTCCCTCCAGTTCGAGACTATCTACAAAAAAAGCTCTAAACCACATTCCCAGGTCACCTAGCTTACTTTTTAAAGCATCCGACATCCTGTTAAGGAAATGTTCCACCGCCGCCTTGTTAAAGTGATTTAGAACCGGGCCACGTGCCCCTGAGGCGCCGTTAATTACCGCCATATACCCTGTTATTTTAACTACAGCGTAAAGCACATGATTCCCTGCCGGAACATCAACTATCATTTGATCATCATCCCTTTTGAAGCTTACTGTAATGCCCGGTATAAATTTCTCCATATTCGCAGGGGCAAGGCGCAGCATGAGTAACTCCTTTTCCGGATTTTCGTATTTGGAATGGAACCCTGGGTTAACTTTATCCAAAATTTCTTTTTTACTAAATTCCATTTTTGCAGGCCCGGACAGGTTGGTTGTCTCAATCGTCGCAATTTGCGATTGTTCATCTCGGGAAAGAAACTCCCCACCAAAGGGCCATCCCGAACCAACGATCATATCACAGATGATACCCCGCTTTTTTGCACCCTCCACGGCAACTTTAACCATCGAAAGCCAATCTTCTGAAAGCCAGGTTATTTCTTTATATCCAGTTGGATCAGGTGCAGGTTGAAATTTGATTGGGTTAATCTCTACACCACCAATTCCGGCTTCCTTCATCACATCAAGTTTGCGAAGAATTTCCTTCTCCGAGAGTTTATCTCCATTCCACCACCAACGCACAAATAATCGTGAGGTGTTCCCTGGAGTTTTAAACATTGGATATAACTCTTTAGCATTTGATTTCTGAGCAAAAAGTGTTGTTGCAACGACAATAGACAGTAAAAGAATAACAATAATTTTTTTCATTTTTGTGAGATTAATTCTAACAAATGACTTGGGGAATATTATTGTAACATAGTTTTAATTGCATTAATGGCAAGCGTGTCATCTTTAATTGAACCCCAATGTCGCACCTGCACATAACGCAGACGGGGAATCATGAAGATGTTCTGATATGCCTCTTCCCATTCAGCCTGTTTTTTAACATCAAACATTAACCACTCAACAGCTCCCCAATAGGGTGCATCACTCTGTGACAATGCTTCCATTGCAGTAATATCTTTTTTGGGATCTTTGGCAAATGTATAAAAGCTCCAACCTGGGCAAGCATATTGATTCAGAGCAGCAAAATAAACGGATTCCCCTTCTTTCCACCCTCCGGCATGTGTAAAGAGTCGGTCGCGCGGTACTCCAAGATCCGATGCAACTTTACATAATTCTAGTATATACTTATATACAGCCTTTGTAACCTGTTCTTCTTTTAACACTCCGCTTTTTGCTATACCCAAAGTGCTCACTGCTGCATAACCAATGGCTTGAACCCCTCTGCCCGGCAAAACATCATGCTTAAGCCCGTAAGAAGGGTCATCTTTCTCTGGTTTATCCAATAACGAATTTCCATTGGGATAGTACCAGTTATTTGCTCCAATCGAGCACTCCACCCCGATTTGGACAGACACTAACAGATGCTTTTTTTCGGCAGGTAGTGCGTACCACCAGTTAAGAATAATAGGAACAAGTCTTTTCATCTCTGTTTGGCATGCTTCCAGATAGGCGGGGCTCATTAGGTTAGGCATTGGACCAACTCTAAACTGGCATCCCCAGTTTCTCCAACCAACTTTTACGGCTGAATCCGGGGTCCAGCTTGTCCATTCAACATTGTTTTTGTTTTTTAAGTCGTAACCAGGTTTACTTTTATCCCACCAGTTCCACAAATCGGGACGTGCCTGCCACCAGTTTATACCATCCATTTCTATCACGACTGGCAAATTGTATTGTTCTGCCATGCTTAGGAAATGCTTTAATTTTTTCACCGTTTCTTTGGGCGGAGTAGCGAAATACGAGATTATTGTACCTATTCCTACAGCAGCCTTCCCCACACGGGAAGGTCTAAACGTGGATGCCACCTTCTTTATCTCATCGTCATCATCAGTTGGCATTGAAATTATAATAAACTGCGTGGGTTCTTTTGTAGTATTAAACGCTATCGGATCTTTTGCATAAACATTAAACGCCAGTACTAACATTAAGAAAGCATGAATAAAAATTCGCATATTTAAATTTTGAATGATTTTCGTTGTCGCCGTTTTTATTGTGCTGCTTTAATTCCCTGTACAGCAGCCATATTTGGATCTGTTTTATAATAATCGCTTCCGACAACGTTGGCATAAACACTAAGAAACCGACAGCGGGGAATCGAAAGGCCCTTGTTGATCGCATCCGACCATTTCGTTGGCTCCTGGGAGTCTCCTATCGACCATTCTGCTATTCCAAAATAGGGAGCATCTGAAGTATTAAGAAGAGACAGAGCATCCGTAAATCCTGAGGGATTTATCGCATTCTGATTATAAAAACTCCAGGCAGGACAAGCATACTGGTTGATACAAGCCTCTGAATCTTTACCTGATCCTGCGGCATGCGAAAATATATGGTTACGAGGGATTCCAAGGTCGGCACACAATTTACTTAAAATCTCGCTATGCCTGTGGGATAATTCTGCAATATCATTGCCAGTTATATTTCCTGAAGTTTTAATACTTGCTGTTTTTAGTGCTGCATAACCAATGGTTTGAACACCTCTGGATGGTAAATCATTAACACTTATTCCGGTATGTGGATCAAGGCTGGCGTCTTGATTAATGTAGCTGTTACCGTTAGGGTAATACCAATTATTCACTCCAAACCACATTTCTCCTGTTACTTTAATGCCTCCGAACAGATATTTTTTATCCCCGGGCAGATTCTGATACCATTGAGCGACAATGGTGATCAGATTTGTCATATCATCTGCTACCGCTTTTCTATAAACAGGACTCATTAGGTTAGGCATAGGGTTCAGCCTTATTTGTTGTCCCCAGTTTAGCCAGCCAATTTTTACTGCATCCTCTGATGACCAACCAGTCCACTCTACATTATTTTTATTATCAGGATTGTATCCTGCCTTTGATATGTCCCACCAATTCCAAAGGTCAGGACGGGCATCCATAAAAGTTATGGCATCAAACTGCAACAAAACAGGAACCTCAAGTTCCCCAGATAGCCTTAAATGTTCTCTCAACTCAGTCTGCAACTGATTTGCAGGACGTTCAAAAATATAAAAAATGGGACATACACCTACCGCAACTGACTTACCTATCGAAGATCCAAAGAGTGTCTTAACTTTGCTCTCACTGTATTCCCAATCGGGAGCAACCACAAACACGTATTTATCTGGTCCACCCCACCATTTTGCATGCAGTGTAAGATCTTCACTGATGGGATTACTAACGAAGTTAAACTTCATGTTTGAAGTCGTATACCAACCCACAAAAACACTATCAACCTTGGCAGGATCAGGAGTAGGCTGAACGATAAGCCCCTTTGCAATAACTTTCCGGGGTGAAGGAGTTGGGGAGCCACCCTTTGCATCAAAAGTAACTGTAAATTCTTGAATAATTTCTTCTGCACTATCCTTATTACAAGAAAGCATTAAACAGGCTATTGTCAAAACAAATAAACTACATATTGACAAATGACTAATTTTAAAAATAACTGGTTTTATATGATTTTTCATGTTAAAATAAATTAATTCTTTGTTATTCAATTACTTTTTGAATTGCCTTAATAGCGAGCGAGTCATTTTTAATTGAACCCCAATGCCGCACCTGCACATAACGTAGGCGAGGAATTTGGAATATGTTCTGATATGCTTCTTCCCATTCAGCCTGAGTTTTAATGTCAAACATAAGCCATTCAACAGCTCCCCAATAAGGAGCATCACTTTTTGCTACAGCTTCCATTGCAGTCAAATCTTTTGCAGGGTCTTTGGCAAACGTATAGAAACTCCAGCCCGGGCAAGAGTAGCGGTTAAGAGCAGCAAAATAAACTGATTCCCCCTCTTTCCACCCTCCGGCATGTGCAAAAAGATGGTCACGGGGTACACCAAGGTCAGAGGAAATCTTACACAGATCTAATACATATTTTGAAACCGCTTTTGTGACTTGTTCTTCAGTCAGTTCTCCATTTTTTGCCAGGCCCAGCGTGTTTACTGCAGCATACCCTATTGATTGAACCCCTCTGGATGGTAAAACATCATGCTTCAGTCCATACTTGGGGTCATTTTTCTCTGGCTTTTCCAATAGCGCATTTCCATTTGGATAGTACCAATTATTAGCTCCAATAGAACATTCTACACCAATTTGCACAGACACCAACAGGTGCTTTTTTTCCATAGGTAATGCGTGCCACCAATCTAAAATTATAGGAACAAGTCTTTTAATTTCATTCTTACAAGCCTCCAGGTAAGTTGGACTCATCAGGTTAGGCATAGGACCAACCCTAATTTGTCGTCCCCAATTTCGCCATCCGATTTTCACAGCTGAATCAGGAGTCCAATCAGTCCATTCTACATTCTTTTTATTATCCGAATTGTACCCAGGTTTACTTTTGTCCCACCAATTCCATAAATCAGGACGGGCATCCCACCAATTAATTCCATCTAACTCTAAAACTACCGGCAAATTGCATTCTTCAGCGATACTTAGGAAGTGCTTTAGTTTTTTAACTGTTTGTTCGGGCGGAGTTTGCAAGTAGGATATTATAGTGCCAATCCCCACCAGCGTATTACTTCCTTTGAGTGGTTTAAAAGTGGCGGCCACTTCCCTTATGGCAGTATCATCAACTGTTGGCATCGAAATAACAATGAACTGCAATGATTTGTCGCTGTTACGGATTTCCGTTTTTGTTTTCGCATCAATTTTGATGGACAGCATTAATAACAGGGCAGAAAAAATAATGAATTTCATGGCTCTTATTTTTTATTCTTTAATGGCCGGGCGATAATCATTTCCAGCTTCGACTGCGGACTGACGAGTTTACCTGCCAGAATATCCTCTTCGGTAAACTTTGCCATGTTAATTTCTCCTGGTCCCCGATTATGGTCGTATGAAACATAAATGGTTCCGTCAGGTGCCTGAAATCCGTCGGGATAAGTGACGTTTTCACGGTCATCTATCACAAGTCCTCCTTTCCATGTTTTGCCATCATCTTCCGAAAGCCAGGCGCTGAAAGAGTTGCGCCACGGAAAGTTAGATCCCGTGTACTGATCAAGTTCCTTTCCGTTCTTAATTAGCAGAATGCGACCTGAAGCCAGGCGACGAAAGAAAAAACGCGAATTGGGATGTTTAATTTTCGGTGCAGTAGTAACAGGTTCAGACCATGTTGCTCCCTGGTCAGAAGAAAAACTTTCCATAATGCCTTTACCCGTTCGTGCCATCATCCACAATTGTCCGTCCTTTTTCTCCACAATCATCGGTTCAAACCAGTCGGGATTGGGGAATGACCTTATGCCGCGCAATTGCCATGTTTTTCCCTGGTCTTTTGAAACAAGAACATTCACGCCACGATAAGGGTCAAGCTCGGGAAAGATACCGTTAAGCGGCACGAATCCTTTGTTTTGCAGGAGGTACGATGGCAACAGCCATTCGCCTGATGAGAGCACAACCGGTTTGTTCAGCATGGAACCGTGCCAGATACGCTTAGGCTTCGACCAAACGGGATTTTCTGAATCGGGATTTTCACAAATAATTGCCCAAAGACCGCTTCTGCCATCGAAATGGTTCATTGTCTGGTCGAAGAACAACCAGAGTTTTCCCGATGGGTCGGTCCAGAAATTGCCTATAATCACGGTTCTGGGAAGTGGCAACGAAGGTGAACGTCCGTCAATTACCAGACGGGGTTTTGACCAGGATTCGCCGTTGTCGTCGCTTGTCGCCGCAATAAGGAACGAATTCGGACAATCGCATCCCCCTATCCAGGCCGACCAGATACGTCCTTTGGTTGTCCTTTCGATCGTGAGAGCCATTACATAATCATTCGTATCATAGCCGTACTTCGGAAGCGGTGAAGTATTGATCTCAGGCGGTATCAGCGCTAAATCGGCAACCTGACGTAAAACCTTGTTTTCGTAACGTATTATTTCTTTGGAATTTAGTTCCTGAAATTTAGATTCGCTCTTTTTATTTGGTCGATGTTGAAGATTTTTGATGTTTTGTGCTATACAGGAAAAAGAAAGCACTACTAAAAATAAAATACCAATTGACTTTCTCATAACTTAATTTTAATTAACATCTCAGCAATTTGAATATCAGCGTCAGTTTCTCTATTTAAAATAACTTTCTAATAATTAGATTTTTGATTCTATAATTACTTATTTATTTCTTTAATCGCATTTAAAGCATTCGCATTTGTATTGATACTACCCCAATTGTAAATTACGACTACCCGCGATTTATTAGCCAGTGATTTCGATAAAGCCGAAACCCATTCATCTAGTGTCTTATTTCCCTGAAGCAACCATTCCACGGCGCCCCAATAAGGAGCATCACTTTTTGCAAGAGCATTCATGGCAGTTATATCGTTGGTTGGGTCTGAAGCATAATTATAGTAAGACCATCCTGGGCAGGAGTATTTATTAATGGCTGCCGTATAGATGGTTTCCCCGTTGACCCAACCTCCGCAATGGGTAAAGATATTTTCACGTGGGATTCCCAGATCATTTACAGATTTTGATAGTTCTTCCAGATGCCGGCGTACAACCTCAGTCTGCATAGCTTCGGTCAAAATACCTGAACTGGCAATTCCTGCTGTTTTTACGGCTGCATAACCTAGTGTTTGAAGACCTCTTGAAGGTAAAATTGCAATATTGAATCCTGTGATTGGGTCGTTAGCTACAGGTTGGTTCAAATAACCATTTCCATTGGGGTAGAAATGATTGCTTACACCTATTGAACTTTCCCATCCAACGACTATATTGCCAAATAAATATTTCTTATCGGCGGGCAACCCCTCGTACCAGGTTTTAATGGCATCTACACATGGAGTTATTGCAGCCTTCCAAGCCTCTTTGTATTTCGGACTCATCAAATTTGGACTGGGAACCATTCGAATCTGACTCCCCCAGTTTAACCATCCGAGTTTAACCGCAGAATCATTGTTCCAGTCAGTCCATTCCACATTATCTTTATTGTCCACATTGAACCCTGGTTTAGATGGATCCCACCAATTCCAAAGATCCGGGCGATATTCCCACCAGATTTCCGCATCGAGTTTAACTGAAATTGGCAGATTATATTTTGAGGCAAGCGCAAGCTGACCATTGATCCTGGCAACAACATTGGGAGTACTTGCATTCAACACCGAAATAATTACTCCTAACCCAACAGCAACCCTCTTATTTGATTGCCCGCCAAATTTTGCAACGATATTCTGAACTTCACTCTCGGTATAGGTAGTCTGATTTATGAAAATATATTTGTCTGTTGTAATAGCCTTTTTTGCAACATTAACAATTACTTTGATAATTTGCACTTCGCCATTTTCGACATTAGCCTGGTAATTGACGGGGTTAGTAAAATCATTTTCGGTCACCCCGCTTACCTGTAACTTGCCGTTTACTTTTACCTGAACCTTATCATTTGCTGTTGTAAACTGAGCTTTAAGTCTTGTTACATTTGTTCCAACAGGAAGGCTGTCAATATTCTGGATTATGTAGGAATCCGCTTCCAGGCCTAAGTTTGCAAAAAACTTGTAAGCGCTTGTAATAATAATTTCATTACTAAAACTTAGGTTCTTTACCAATATTCCCGTATTTTTTACCGGAACATTGGGTGAATCTTTTTTACAACCTGTAAAAAGCAATCCGATTAAGATCAGTATAAAAGTGTATTGTTTCATTCTTTTTTTTATTATTAACCATTCCCATCTCTTAAAAATAACCTCTCACTTCTATTATTCATCTGACATTGAGGGTGGCAATTGCCCGTTTGAAGTCCATATTGAGGGTTTATCACCCATCACGAACTCAAAGATAGCACCTTCAGCAATGTCGCGATGACGGAACCAGCAATTATTAAGGGATTTCCCATTGAGCTTGCATGACTGTATGTAAATATTTTTTTCGTTTGCATTTTTCGCAACTATTTCCAACTTTTTCCCGTTCTCCAAAGTAATAATAACTTTTGGGAAAACAGGACTCGAAATAAGGTAAACGTCCTGCCCTGCGTTAGGATAAAAACCTAAAGTATGAAAAGCGTACCACGCCCCCATAGATCCTGAGTCATCGTTTCCAGGCACGCCAGTCCTGGTAGAGTTATATTGAGTAGCCAGAATTTGTCGGACAATCTTTGCTGTTTTATATGGTTCATTTACATAACAGTAAAGTGATGGAGCTAAAAATGAAGGCTCGTTTGAAATCTGGCACATGCCTACCAGCTTTGTATAGAACAGAAGTTCACCAATTTTTCCGGGAAATGACTTTGTGAAGTAAGTGTCAAGCCTGCTGGTAAAGGTTTTCTTACCTCCCATTTTTTCAATCAGTCGCCTCATATCATGAGGCACATAGAAGGAGTACTCCCAGGAGAAGGTCTCATAAAAAGGATGTTCAAACGAACCTGAAGCAAACACGCTGAACTTGGAGGTATCCACCCAAGCACCATCAGACATTCGGGGCCAGGCAAAACCTTTAAATCCCATACTCTCTATGTCCGGATTCCACAGATTCTCCCAACTTGAAGCTTTATTTTTATACTTCTCGTAAATGGCAGTCTCTCCGAGTCCTTTTGCTACCGTGGCGATAGCATAGTCGTTGGCAGAGTATTCAAGAGTACGGGTTCCGCATCGTTCAAAGTCTGTCGATACATATCCTATCCGGTTATAGTCCCATAGCCCTCCGCGACCTTGCTTTCGTTCATCATCGCCCGGAGGTACTGTTGCATTCTTGATCATGGCTTGCAATGCCGTTTTATAGTCAACCCCCTTTACCCCTTTTACAAAAGCATCTGCTACCAGCATATCGCAGTTTGATCCACCCTGTGTGCGGCCGTTATCATGACTGGTGCGGGCATCGGGCATGTAATGATCATACCGGTAAATATCCACAAGTGATTCAACCATTTCTCCGTCAAGCGACGGGCGGATTAACGCAATAAATGGGTGGGTAGCCCTGAATGTATCCCATATTGCATGATAGTCACCGTAGTATGGTTTGTCGGATTTCCAGACAGGATTTTCTCCCTTGTAATTTGTAGGCTGTAAGAAGATACGATACATAGAAGAGTAAAATATTTTTTTGCGGTCCTTGTTCCCCCCTTCAACTTTTATCTGACTCAGAATTTTATTCCACTCCTTAACAGCATTGTTTTTTGCTGCATCCAGGCTCCAGTCAGTAATCTCTTCAGCGTTTTGTTTTGCCTTATTTAGACCCATATAGGAGATGCCAACTTTTAATCTTATCCGTTTTTTTTCCTTCAGATCAAATGTAAAATAGCTGCCGGTTTTTTCGTTACTATCGTACTGTGAGGATACATTAGGGAAGAGTTTTCCGGATTTCCAGGTACCAAAAGATGTGGCAGGCGTTTCAAATTTTGCATAAAAATAAACGGTATATGCCCTGCCCATATTCCACCCTCCGCGAATTCGGCTATAACCCTCAACCTCAGTACCTGATAGTACGCGCACCTCAGATCCTACAAACTCCTGCCTTTCGTATGAGGACAAGAAACTCCCCAGATCAATAAGCACATTTGCCTTATCTGTCGCAGGGAAGGTATACTCATGAATAGCGGCACTATGCGATGCTGAGATCCGTACCGAGGTGTTGTAGCGGGTCAAATCAACAGAATAAAGACCTACCTTGGCGTATTCGTTGGCACGGGGCGAAGAGTAATCATCAGGTTTCACATCACCTACGGTTGGCATTAACAGGATATTGCCATACTTACATCCGCCACCTGAACCGTTGATATGCGTGTGACTAAAGCCCACAATATTTCCTTTGGCATCCCATCCCGCATTTTCAGTAAGCTTATTGCAATCGGGACCCACTTTTACCATACCGGAGGGTAATGCTGCGCCTGGAAATGTATATCCACCACCATCCGAACCAATGAATGGGTCAACATATTTAGTGTAATCCGATTCTTTTTCCTGAGCCACAGAAAAAGAGCATAAGATCATATTCCCGAGTATATATAATATTAAAATACTTCTCTTCATTTTGTATATTGTTTTATTTTATCACTTTGAAACATAAATCAACGTTTGATTTGATGCTAAAGTAATTGGCAAGATATTCTTCCTGCTTGCGGTGGTTGAACTGATATAGGATATTTTACTTGTTTGCGGATCCATTACAGCCCAGATTCCTTGTTTCAAAACCGAAAGATTTCCCTTGTATACTTCTGTTCCCGAATTTACCAATAAATAAATATCACGCCCGTCACGGGTAAATTTGCCATAAGCTATTTCGCCCTGAGCAGGAATGATTTTCTCAGCGGGATCAAGTTGCCGCTTTAACTCCTCTGAAGTTGGATTTGTTTTATTTTGGTCTATTGATAATACCTTAATTCCTTTTCCCTTAATTTTACTGACAAATTTTTCAATATCAGGTGGAAATGAAACACCCTGAGGTATAATAAGCGATGTATATTCATTTCCACCCACAGAAATGGTTGCATGACCTGTGATGGTGGCTTTACCCAGAATCAGGTTATCAATCAGGACAAAGGGAACCTGAGCCATTGCAAGGGCAAGGCCAGTCTGATGATAAGAGGCTTCAATTTGCCTCACTTTCTCATTCTGAGTATTTATTCCAGCAGCGGCTGCAGTTGGCTGATATTCACGCTGCATATCATAAACCGGATAGTAAAGAAGTGCAGATTTCACAGGTTTGGCATCAAGAACTATAGCGTTAATACGGCCAACAAAGTCACAATAGGCTTTGTACATTGATTCATTCCTGTGCTGAAATTTATCACCGTAACTGATTCTGTAATACAATGTAAAATCGGTAACTCCCCATGCCATCTGCCATGAGGTACTTGCCTGCATTTCTTCCAGCTGTACAGGTTCTTTGCCTGCCATTGTCTGGACAAAGTCGCTCATCTCGCACATTACCCTGCGTTTTCCGGTCAGTTGCGTCACCGATGTGGGCAAGGCAGCAGCCTGCCAGTTTCCTGCAAACGATCCGTTATTCCTCATCCATGCCTGGGGATTTGAATCCAAAAAATCAAGACCGGGAATATCTAATCCCGACAAAGCCTGAATTTTGTTGCCATCTAATGGAACATGCATTAAAATACTCTCTTCTCTCAACCCGTGACCTGATGATACAGGACCCTTACCTTGACTTTCTAAACGAACATTTTCACACCAATTTTGAATAGCATCATAGTAGTAAGTCTTATCAACTTCTCCGATCAACGACCAGAACTTTTGACGTATCTCTTTGTCAATTTGAGAATTACCTTCAAACAAAGACAATAAACGAGGCATTAGGTCTTCGTTATATTTTTGTTTGTATTTCTCATTGAGATCTTCTACCCATGGAATTGCCGGCAATGGTTTTTTTGTTATATCGATTGGATCTTGCACTTTTACAGTTTTTCTGACATTTTCCTCTAATTGTCCAAGAGATACGGCCATTAGTGAAGGTTCATCTGTGAAAAATGCTTCTACTTCGGAATATAATTTTTTCCCAAGGTGTTCCAGATAAGCCTTGTGAGTTACATCAATAAACCGTTCGGTTGCGATTCTATTTAATGGATTGGGATAACGTCGGGCTACTGCAAAATTATTGCTGGCATGGGTAAACTCATATGACGGTCTCGGATATAAAGCCGGAACATGGTTTTTATCATAAACCATTTCAAGAGACTCAAGTTCAGGATGACCTTCCAGTACACGGCCGCCGGCAGAAAGGCTGGGATAGCCATCCTCATCATAAATCCAAACCCGCATGTTATTTTCGCGTAAAAAACGAACTCCGTCCACAAATTTTTTCCAGGCTTCCTCCGATTTCAGGTATTTTTCACCGCGTGCCACATTGCATACAACTCCCCCGAGGCCACAAGAATCCCTCAGATACGTTACATAATTGCGCTTCCCTTTCAAATTCAGTTCTTTTGGATTACGAAGATCCATGTCATGAACTATTTGGAGTGGTCTCAAATCAGCTGAAGGATTTTGCCATTGGTCAACCCATTTCTGGGGTATTGTATCATTAACTCCACCTTTGACAATCAAAGAAGTAAATAGCGGCATGAAAAGTACTGATGCAACAATTAGTTTAATGTACAGACCTGAATTTGGCTTACTTTTTTTCATAATAATATCCTTTTAAATCAAATATAATGGCTTAAACTCCTTCATTCAAAATGCTGGAATTCCGATATTAATAGCGGTTAAATATCACGAATATGCTACTGCGTGGGGCAAATGTAAGCTTGATTGTGCTTTTGGCAGATACATTGGCGTTTGCCGGTTTTGTTTCTCCATTGACCGGATTCCAGATTTCCGCCATACCACTTGCACGAAAGGCAAAATTGCCGGAAACCGGAGCCAGGGAATTGTTGACCAGAAAAAATATATCTCCTTTGGGTAATATCCGGTGCTGATAATAGATATCAGTCGTGGATGGAGTCACCACCAGGTCTGGTGTACCGCTATTCATAACTGCCTTTCTGAACGCTGTTCCAGACATGGTATGAATCACATTTCTCCTGTTATTATTCCACAATTCCTCCACAAGTGCTTGTTGTTCAGTATCCGTACCAGCATCAGCCCGGTTAACCGGGAGTGTTTGCCATGAAATCACAGTGCCACCATTGTCTGCGAAATGTTTTATCTGCATCAGGGTGTTAAAACTGAGCGTGGTCACATGCGGCATAACAAGTACCGAATAACTGTTTTTGCCAATGCACAACTTTCCATTGACAACTGTGGCACTTTGGATCAATTCCTCATCAAGATAATCAAAGTCACGCTGGCAGGAAAGCACCTGAGATGAAACATAACGCCAGGCTTCATCCACATCCCTCGCTTTGGGATTGTCATTCAGGTTATGGACATGGCGGGTTGTTGGTTTGAAATTGGCCCATACAGAAGCAATCGGGTAGAGCACTGCTACATCGGCTGTAAACTGTCCCTGGGTGAGCAGGTAATTAAGGCGGCCAACATAGTCATTGAACCGGGCAAGGTCACCATTAGAATATGCATCCTGAATGCTAATGGTCGTGAGGGTGTTTATGCCTAGAACAGCCTGCCAGCTGTAGTGTGCCATAACTTCTTCAATCGGTGTTTTGTTTGTGACAAAACAAAAAGATTCTGACATAGTCCGGGATTTTTGCCAGACATGAGCCGCCGAACTTGCCAGTTTTGGGGTGACAGGGCCACCCTCAGTATGTGACCCGGCAGTACAGCCATACTGACACCCCAGTTCATCAATTCCAGGCCAGTCAAGTTCCTTATAGGACGGAAATACTGTGCCGTAATAATTGGCATGGTAAATAAGTGACTCCTCCCATAGAAGATGCCCGATTGACACAACCTTATGTTCATTACACCACACCCTGATTTGTTTGAAGAAGGCATCGGCGATTTGCTGGCCAAGCATGGAATAGAAATCGCACCTACTCCTGATGGTCATCATGCCCACATCATCGAACAGAGCCGGAAGACATTCACGGATGTCATAACCGGTACGTTTTTGAAATAGTTCTGGCAGTCCGTGATACCAGGCAATTGCAGGGAAAGGCTGCGTATCATCGGTAAGCAAACCATTCATAACCGATACCTCATCATTGAAAATAGCAGTGATTGTCTTGCCGAATTCAGCACCAACATGGCTATAATACGAATCGTGGGTTATTTCAATGAAACGCTTCACAGCAGAAGGATCCAGAATATTTATATATGGGCCACCGGTAAGTACGGCATGGGTTCCTTCATACAGCCGGTTCTGAACAAACGCCATCAATCGCCAGCTTCCGGATTTAAGTGGCACTTTCAGAACCCCATCTTTAACTGAACCTGTCAATTCAACAGCTTTGCCGCTAATATGGCCTTCCCTGTCAAGTGCATACATAGCTACAAAATATGGTAATCCTTCAGGAATATGCCACTCGATTTCACGGAGATTATTGTTGTTTTTGTTGTCCTTGACCTGAATATCTTTGGAATCATAGAATAACCCCTGTGCCTCTAATTCCTTATGACCCGCTAGTACCTGACCACCGGCACGGCCGCTGGGATAACCACTTTCATCGTAAATCCAGGCCTTGAGCCCTCGTTCATTACATCTCTCTAGAAGATCGTAATAGATGTTCCATCCGGCAGTATCACGAAGATATCCTGCCCCGCCATAGGGGTAAGCCATATGTACACCTCCCCATTTGCCTTTAACAAGCCTGTCGGCATACTCTGTTATGCTTTCATTTTTCCTGTTTTTCCCCAGGGGTAATGCATTGTAAGTATTGCCAGGATTGGCGAATTGAGAACGGAGCTTTACCATAAAATCTGCAGATGCATTACCTGGGGGTACTGCTTCCTTCACTGAGGATTGAGCAAAAAGATTTAAGGAACAAGTAAAAGTAAACAAGAATAAAACAGTTTTTATCAACTTAACGGTAAGTGTTCCTAAAACAGCTGATGCCAGAACCATAATATTTGCTGACAAGCTAATATATTGTCGATTTCTCATACGCAATTAATTCTAATTTTTGAATAAAAATCTGTTTTTACCTGTTCATTTCCAGAATTTCCTTAATTGCAGAAATAGCGTTCGAATTATTCTTAATACCTCCCCAGTTATAGATGCACATATATCTGATTCTCTTGGCAGAAATAGTATTCATTATTGCCGACTTCCAAAGTTCTTTCGTATTTTCTCCCTGGTACAACCATTCAACTGCTCCCCAGTAAGGTGCATTGCTTGATTCAAGTGCTTTCATTGCAGTAATATCTTTTTGGGGATCAGATCCATATTTATAAAAACTCCAGCCAGGGCACGAATATTTATTTACTGCTGCTGAATAGAGTGTTTCTCCCTGGCTCCAACCGCCACAATGAGTAAACAAGCGCTCTCTTGGAACCCCATGTTTCGAAGCCAACCTGCACAAATACTCAAGGTATCTTCTCACCACCTCTGTTTGCATTTCTCCTGTCAGCAGCCCGGAGCACGCAATTTTTGCTGTCTTTACTGCAGCATATCCTATAGAAATTACTCCTCTGTCAGGGATTTTGTCTGTTTTGAGGCCATAGGTGGGATCATCTTTTTCCGGTTTATCAAGGTAACTATTTCCATTTGGGTAGTACCAGTTATTCACCCCGATTGAACTTTCCCATCCGACTTTTACTCCGGCTAATAAGTATTTCTTTTCTTTTGGAAGTGCTTTCCACCAACTTATAATCACAGGAACTAATTTTTTCATTTCAGCTTGACATGCTTCCTTATAGATGGGGCTCATCAGGTTTGGCATAGGTAGTACCCGAAGCTGGCGTCCCCAGTTCCTCCATCCTATTTTAACGGCCGAATCGGGAGTCCAGGCTGTCCATTCAACATTATTCCGGTTTTGAGGATTATATCCTGGTTTGTTTTTATCCCAAAAGTTCCATAGATCAGGACGATTCTGCCACCACTGCTCACCATCAAGTTGCACCATAACAGGAAGATTATATTGTGCAGAAAGTGACAGGTATGTTTCTAATCTTTGTTTTGTTTTTGCCGGGCTCTCACTTAAATATGAGACGATAAATCCTACCCCAATTTGTATATCACTGTTTGTTCCTGGGATAAAGACATCAACTATCTTTTTGAAAGCCATATCAGTTCCCTCCACTCCGTTAACAATAATGTATTTTGAGGGAACGATTTTGTTTTCATCTATTGACTTGGTACTAGAAAAACAGTTCAGTGTTACTAAAAACAGAACCGTAGTCGTAATAATAGTTTTCACTACAAATTGTTTTAAATTATGGTGCATCAATATAGTATTCATATAGGTGTAGGTAGTCCGGTCGATGGTTAGGCAATACTTTCTAAAAGTCAGAAGAATCAGGATGAATGTTGGTGTTGATTATCTTTACATTTTGAAAATTAAGCCCAAACCTTTGAATATAGCCTGACAGATTCAGTTTGTGTGAACCTGCCAGGTATTAATTCGTACTTTAAGATGCATTTATTCAGATTGCAATAGCGATTAATTCTTTTGCGCAGAGAGAATGAAGTTCTTGAACGAAGAAGTCCCGCTTCTTGCCCATACTGCAAAATAGCCAGGCTGTGGTTTGGGTCCGTCTATCTCGAACTTACGGGTATAATGTTTTTGCAGAACTTTTGTCACGCCGTTAGTCGTTTTCAGCGAATAGATGTTTACTACACTTTGCCACCAGTTTGGCATTCTCGCTGAGTTTGTAAATTCTATTCGAAAATAATCATCTCTTTCAGCTGACGAGGGAATAGCTGGCATTGTAGTTCCATTCAGAGGATCTCCAGGTATTGCATCACCCAAGGCCATTGGACCGGATCCATGAAAAGCATAAAAGCCACCTTTACCAGTATCATTGTTGACTGTAAAGAAAAACGAAAAGGAATTATTTGGATCACTGGTCAGGTAAACCTGTAATCCTCCTTCACCACCAGCTTTTATATCAACAGAAGCAATAACAATATTATTAAGTTGTGTAACTAATGCAGTCGGAGATTTACAAACCAGCAATGTATTGGCCCCCATGCTTAAAAAGCCACCACCTATTGTTACAGCTCCGGAACCGCTTGTTTCCCAGTATTGATCTAAACTCTTACCTGTAAAACTATTGTAATTCAAAATTCCTCCTTTAGCCGCTTGAACAAAATTCAGATATTGTATCGCTTCGTTTTCACCTGTTTTAGTTGAAATATCTAGCGATCCCACCCGAATATTAGACAGATCATCATTGGCCTGCGCTTTTACCGTAATTTTTTTATTATCAGTGCTCAACGTCGCAGTAATCCATGATGGTGGGATGCCAATACCCAACGCAGGAGCGTTAGTACTTATATCAGATGAAAGATCACCTCCGACTCCATCAAATGCCATCTGCATCGGATTTACCTTAAGCGTTGGGATTGGCTTATTATTCCCAATAGGGTCATAATTGTCCTGACAAGATGTGAACACAACACTCAACACAGCGAAGGTGAGTGTAAAAAGTTTTATATTTATTTTCATGATTTTTTAAAATTTGAAATTTGAATTAGTTTAAGATCCTGATATATTCAACATCTGATCAAGTTAAATACATCAGGAAATATCTAATAACTTATGGGACAACAATCTTTTGTACAGTTGAAAAGTTATATTTTCCAAGCGAATTAGTTGAAAGGACAGCAACCCTTGCATAGTAGGTAACCCCGCTTTCAAGATAACCTGTAACCTGGTCAACGTAATCAGTTTGCACAATAGTTGCATCCGATACTCCTGATAAATCTCTCAACATACTTTTATCGCTGAAATTCATCCCGGGATTAGGATTCCACTTGGTTATCAATAGTCTTGCAGTCTTGATTTTACCAGCACCAACAGCCTGAGTGATTCTGTAAGTTGCTAAAAGATTATTCCCATTGGCAACAAAAGAAGCATTAATTGTTAAATATGGAGTTATCTTAAAATCAACAGTCGTAATTCCGCTAATCTCTGTTTTTACAGTATCTATAACTGGGAAAAAAGCACCATTGATTGGCAGAATTTTATAATTCCCCTTGAAAATTTTGGTATTGTTGTATTGACCGTCTGCCTTTCCCCAAAAGTCGCGAGGTTGAGTCGATCCATTTTCAATCAGTCTGATTTGAAATCCGTTGGGCTGTTCGGTAATAAATGGATTACCAGCAGCATCCGTAAGTTTTCCCTTCAGTGTTTCACCTGGCAAATCGTAGGTGTCAAGCTTCTGACAAGATGCCAAAAATAGCAGTAGGAGTGCGCTAAAGAAATATATTATATTTTTCATTTTGTGTATGTCTTTAAATGGTTAATATCCAGGATTATTAGGCAACAAATTTGGATTTTTCTGTATGGATGCCGCAGGAATGGGAGCATAATAATCTCTTGGATCTACATGGTATTTTAACTCAGTTCTTTCATGTTTCAGGAAAATATACTTACCCTCATTTGCCACAAAATAGGGATAAAGGGAGTTGAAAGTCTTATTCTGTAACACTTCATCAAGCATTCGCAAACGTTTCATGTCCCAGACAATCAGGTTTTCGAAGGCCAGTTCACACCTGCGCTCGTTGATAACTTTGGCTTCGTCTATTGTAGTCAAAGATGTAGTACCAGCTCTTGATCTGATATCGTTTATCGGCTCTAGCGCATCCTGCATTGTGATTACTTTTCCGTCAACAGTCTCGCCAATAATATTTACTGCGGCTTCGGCTTTATTTAGCAATACTTCTGCATACCGTGATTCGATCCAGTCCTGATAGCTGGACCAATATGAGCCTGTGCCACTGGGATTTTGATATTTCCAGACAATAAATCCATTATCAGCGGTAGTTACATTCCCTACTCCACATTTGCCCTGAATTGTCATTCCGTTATATTTATCCGTAAAGTTAGTTGCGGTATGAAGTTTTCCATTGGGATAGGATTCATAGATTCCTTTTCTGATCTCGTAGAGGTCTGCCGGATTGCTACTGCCAGGGAACTGAACACCCGGAAGAAGTACTGAAGCACGCAAACGTGGTTGTGCTTTTGCAAACAGATCCGCAACATTTGAATAACGAACAGGGTTAGTCAGATCACCAATATTCAGCTTTCCGGGATTCCCATCGACGTCGTCAAATAACTCGACCCACTCCATGGTAGCTGATAATTCGCCACATGGATCGGCAGTTTGGGTATATCCTTTTGGCCTTTGGTTCTCATCCCAGCAGTGAGCGCTACCTACTCCTGCATCGAATTTCACGATTAGCATTCGCTCAGTATTACTTGAAGTTTCATCAATAAACAATTGCTCATAGTTTTTCACTTTGCCCATATAGGTCCCATCGTCTAATTTCCTGTACAGCTTGTATTTTCCTCCGTTATTTACTGCAAACTGAGCTGCAGCATATGCCTTTTTGTAGAATTC
>Ga0307377_10003035_pt1 | contig 19275 bp, 30 predicted proteins | sample TR3MG_FD_202535 | JGI IMG/M metagenome (GOLD analysis project Ga0307377, IMG submission 202535) | Soil microbial communities from Risofladan, Vaasa, Finland - TR-3 | ecosystem: Environmental > Terrestrial > Soil > Coastal area > Acid sulfate soil | place: Finland: Risofladan, Vaasa | collected... | reverse complement strand
GAATACCGCATTGAGGAGGATTCAGTCAAGCATTCTCAACACAAATATTACAGGGGATATCTTATCCCGCCTATCGCAAGGGAATGTTTTGACGGCGATGAATACCGGACACATCTTGAAATGAAAAAGATATTCCTATTCCGTGACGTTAGGGACTATGGAGAGATCCCCGAAAAGCACAAGGCACGGTGTATCCCAATATGGCGAACCAATCCAGACGGTGAGGAAATTATCATCGGATACTTGCCGAGCACAGGGGATGTCACACGGAAAGAGATGAATGAATATATTTTAAACGTCGAACAGTTTAGTTTTGAAATGGCAATGAACGCCATACCGCCTGAAGGTATTGAAATCAGGAATCGGGCTTTAGAAATCAATGAGACATAAGACGGAGGCAATATGAAAGTAGCAGTTTACAATTTACCAGACGATGCACCATTTGGGGCAATTCAGGATGTTGCGGATGTTTTTTGTGACGGTGCAAAAACACATGAATTATTCGCATGGAAAGATGTAGATAATTTTCAGAGATTCAAGATTCACCTCGGCGAGTGGATGTCAAAGAATAAACACGATCAGGATTCTGGGCATCAGCATCTTGTCAATGCCATTAGTCGCCTCTTGTGTGTTTACCAAAAAGAAATCGAGGAGGAGAAATGATAGATATTTATTTTTGGTTTATAACCGTTCTTTCTATCGTTGGTGTTGTTCTGAATATTTATAAAAAGAAATCGTGTTTTGCAATATGGACTTTTACTAATGCCTCATGGATGTTTATTGATTTCTATAAGGGGATTTATGCTCAATCGTTTTTATTTTTAGTTTATACAGTCCTTGCCATTTGGGGGCTTTACCAATGGAGGAAAGAATGAAACGAGTTGTTGTCATAGGTGATCCGCATTGCGGACATAGGGCAGGGTTGACACCGCCGGGATGGTGGTACTATCTCGATGATACCCTTGAGATCCGCTATAAGTTTGCATTACAGCAACGGCTTACATGGAATTACTATTCAAAGAAAATGGCAGAACTGAGACCTATTGACGTATTGGTAGTGCTCGGTGATGCAGTTGACGGCAAGGGTGAAAGGTCGGGCAGTACAGAGCTCATAACCGCAGACCGCATGGAACAGGCGAGAATGGCTGCACATTGTATCAATGAGGCCGATGCGAAAAATATTGTTATGGTGTACGGGACACCTTATCACGTGGGAAATTCCGAGGATTTTGAGGATGCCGTTGCAGAATTGGTAGGTGCTCAGATTAGCGGTCACGAATGGATCGACATCAATGGTGTAATTTTTGATTTAAAACACTTCGCCTCGAGTAGTGTTATCCCTCACGGTATTTTTACCGGAATTGCCCGTGATGGATTGTGGAACAAACTCTGGGCGATAGGGGGAGCACAGCCGAATGCAGATATATTGCTTCGTGCCCACAGTCATAATAATTACTTTTGTGGTGATGAAAATAAATTGATGATAAAACTCCCGGCACTTCAGGGGTACGGCTCAAAGTATGGCGTGAGGCAATGCGCAGGGATAGTAAAAATAGGACTATATCATTTTGACATAATAAACAAGGAGAACTGGACATGGAAACCACACATATTGAAACCAAAATTCATGCCGGTGCAAGTAACGAAATTGTAGAATTTCCCTTTACGGTTGATGAGATTTCAGAATTACTCAATGATGATGAAGGCAATATATCACAATTGAAGATACGGATTAAAAAAGAATTACACGAAAAATTCAAGGATTATGCGTGGGAGAAAAAGAAAACAATGCAAGAAGCTCTTACGGATTTAATTATTGAAAAGGTGGGGGAATAAAGTAAGGGAATATGGGGGAATAATGGAAATAAAAAAGCGATATAACATATACGGATTATGGTGGAAGGTGAAAATTGTTAAGGAAATTCCCTCTGAAGACCCTACAAAACTTACTTTGGGCAAAGTATATTCTGAATTATTAGAAATACATATTGCAAGAGGTAATCACGATGTAATGGTATATACCCTCTTTCACGAATTTCAGGAAATTATTGATTGGATGAATGGCTTTAATATGACTCATTCCAAGGTTTGCATAATCGGTAGTTCATGGTATCAGATATTCAAAGATAATCTTGAGGTCACAAAATGAGAGGTCAAGACTTGATATCGCAAAATGCGATCAGAAAAAAGCGGATTCCCTGTGATATTTACAGTAGGGTAGTGGGATACTATCAGCCAATTCGATATTGGAATAAAGGAAAGCGCGAGGAGTTTTGGGAGAGGAAAACTTTTGATTTAGTGGGGAGACGATTTGAGCCGAAACAAACACCGTAATAAAAACAATCAGAGCCGAAAAATCATAAATGGCATAATAAAATACAACAGGCATTTGCAGGAAAAATCAGCATTGACTACTGTTGTCAAGAAAAAAATTGCGATAAGGGATAGCCTCTATTTGTATCTAAAGCCAGCACCGAAGAAAAAGGAAAAACCTTGGAACAATAAAGAAGAAATGAAGGCATATAAGAAGCAAAGGAAAAAAGAATTACAGGAGAGATGAATATGACAGAAATAGATTTTAAAAAGTTACCATTTGAGATTGAATTAAATAAAATTGATAAACCGGCATATCATTTGGATTGCGAGGTGTTTTTGCGCGAAATTGGGAAAAGCATATTTTATTATGATGATATTCTTAATTATTTTAAATTAAAAATTGAAGAAAATTACGCAAGAGCAACAATAGGCAGATATTTTTCGTCATTAAAATATGCTATTAAATTAAATTGTAATAATAAATTCGAAATAGGAATTGTTGATTTTGTATTTAAGGATATTCTTGAGAACATTTCCCTTCCTCCACGAAGGAGGAAAATACAAAAGAATTATTTAACAGAAATTGAGATAAGCAAAATTATTGATTTGGCAATTAAGGATGGGGCCTACAAGTCAGCATTATATATTAAAATGTTATATGAAACTGGCTGCAGGGTGAGTGAATTAATAAATATCAAGATTCGGGATTGTTATGTTAGTTCATATGAGGTTCTTATATCTGTTCGAACTTGTAAAACAAAAATTATGCGAACAATAAAAATATCCTCACAATTATATTATGAAATTAGAAAATACTGGAATGATGATGTATATCTATTTGGGAATAATGGGAAGCATGTTAGTAGATTGTCAATTTATACGGTATTAAGAAGACAAGGCAAGAAACATGGTATAAATTTATATCCCCATATGATACGCAGAAGCTATGCCTCTAATAATATGTATAGAGACGGTATTTATGAAGTTTCTCGTTATCTTGGTCATAAGAATATTGCAGGAACCCTGCAGGATTATGTTTATGAAAAACCACTTTCCATTCGGGGTATAGGATAAAAATAGTGAAATAGTTTGCTATTAGCAATTAAATAATAGTTGATTTATAATGTGACATAATATATATTATTGATATGAGCGAGAAAAAGAAAAAATCACCCGATTGGAATAAAATAAAATCGGAATACATAATAACAAATACTTCTTATCGGAAGTTATCGGAGAAGTATAAAATACCATTTAATACATTGAGTTATAATGCAAGAAGTGAAAATTGGCCCGAACAAAAAAAACGATATTGTGACAAACTTGATACGAAAATAATCGAAACCGCAGGGAATAATGAAGCCAAAGCCATTGAAGAGATGAAGGAAAAAGAGCGCCAGAAGTTTGAAGAAATGGAGCAGATTATATGGCGTGCTATATCCACAAGAACCAAGAAGGGATTTAGCATTAAAGAGGATTTGACACCATTAGATGTGGATCGTTTTATGAGCGCACAAATCAAATTGCAGACCATAAAATACAGAAGTTATGGAATTGCAGATAAACATGAACTCGGGGGCCTGGGTGGAAATTTGATAGGATTGGAGATTGTACTTGTCGAAGCCAAATAAAGCAAAAATAGAGATCCCCACCCTCCTCGGTTTTCTTCTTGAACCAAAAAGATATAAGATTTCCTATGGTGGTCGGGGTGGATCGAAAAGCTGGGGATTCGCGAGGGTATTGATTGCTCTATCAATGGGAAAAAAATTAAGGATTTTATGCACAAGGGAACTTCAGAAATCGATTACCGATTCAGTCTATAAACTCTTAAAAGATCAAATCTTTGAACTTGATTTAAATGACTTTTTTGATATTTCCCGAAAATATTTTGATATTAAACATAATACATTAGTAAATGCAATGGGGAGTGAGTTTATATTCTGCGGACTCAGGACCAATATAAGTGAAATCAAATCAATGGAGGGAATTGATATATGCTGGGTAGAGGAGGCCCAGAAAGTCTCCGAGGAGAGTTGGCAAATACTAATTCCCACAATCAGGAAAGAGGATTCCGAGATATGGATCTCATTCAATCCTGATAGTATTGACGATCCTACCTATAAGCGATTTGTTCTTAATCCTCCCCCGGATTCAATAACGCGAGAAGTTAGTTACAAGGATAATCCCTGGTTTCCCGAAACACTCAGGAAAGAGATGGAGTGGGACAAGCAGAATGATTATGAGAAATACTTGCATATATGGGAAGGAGAACCGAGGACATATACCGATGCTCAAATATTCAAGGGTAAATTCAGAGTGGACGTTTTCGAGGATACAGATCATCCCGGTTATGACGGACCTTATTATGGCGCTGATTGGGGATTCTCGAATGATCCTAATTCACTGATTAGAGATTATATCCACAATCACACTCTTTATATTTCCCATGAGGCTTACGGCGTGGGCGTTGAACTGGATGAGACACCTGAGTTTTTCCGATCTGTTCCTGGTGCTGACAAATACCCGATAAGGGCTGATAGTGCAAGGCCCGATACTATTAGCTTTATGAGAAAACGGGGATTTAATGTAATCGGAGCAAAAAAGGGACCCGGGAGTGTGGAGGATGGTATTTCATTCATTCGTTCATTCAAAGAGGTTGTAATTCATGAGCGATGTATCCACACACTGCAGGAGTTCAAATCATATTCATATAAAATTGATCGATTGACCGGGGATGTGCTCCCGATAATAGTTGATGCACATAATCATAGCATTGATTCAATTCGCTATTCATTAGAACCAATTATGAAAAATAAATCAATTAAAGTTTCAGAAATAAGCGCAAGCGATCTCGGACTTTAAGGAGTAAATCATGGAAAAATATCAGATTGAATTTGAAGCCGATAACAGAATGTCGGAAAAGCAAATCAAGGAAGCTATTGAGGAGCTAAAAAGACGATCCCTCATCTATCAGGGGATCGAAACATATTACCTCATTAAGAATAAAACAATAATGGCCCAGGGGAGCACCGATTCAGAGATAGGAAACAAGATTCCCATTTCCTACGGGCGAAAGATTATCAATACCATTACCGGGTATATGTATCGGCCGGGTAATATCGGATACAGTTCGGAGAATGAGAAATACCTCGAAATCCTGGAGGATATATTCTATTACAATAAAGAGGATTTAATAACTTCCTCCCTCGGTCGAATCCAATCAATTTACGGTGTTGCCTATGAATTACACTATATTGATGAAATAAAAGGAAAGCCGGTTCCGAGATTTTCACCCATAAAGCCGAAATACCTATTGCCTATTTATGATCATTCAATCGATCCAGTTATGGTGGCGGCGATAAGGTGGTCGGCGGTGCACAAGTCGGCAAACGATAAAAAAGAGTTCATCGATGTATATTACTCGGATGTTATGATGAAATTTCAGTATGAGGACAATGCGAATCTCCTCCCGATTACCTTTGCCGTGAAAGATGAAAAGGGGAAAGAGATAAAAGGAACTGAGATTGAGCACTATTACGGGCAGGTCCCGGTCGCCGAGTATTGCAACAATGAGGAAATGTTTGGGGATTACCAGCCAGTTATAAAGTTAATCGATGCCTATGATCTCTTGATATCGGACTCAATGGATGAGGTCGAAAGATTCGCCTTGGCATATCTGATTTTAATAGGTATGTCGGTCAAGAAAGAAGATATTGACGAGATAAAGAGAAAGCGAGTTCTTGAATTGATGGAACAGGGCAAGGCAGAATTTTTGACAAAGACGGTCGATGTTGCATTTATCCAGTTTGTGAGGGATTGGTTGAAAGAGGAGATCCACAAACAGAGCCAGATCCCCGATATGAGCGATGAACACTTCGCCGGAAATCAATCAGGGGTAGCAATCAGGTATAAACTCAATGACCTCGAGAATATATGCACGATTAAGGAGATTTATTTTCAAGAGGGGCTTTATCAGAGAATCGAATTGATTGATTCATTCATTGATAAGACAGAGGGGGATGTCGGGGGCGTGAGGGATATCGGTATCACCTTTACCCGGAATATTCCCGCCAATTACCTTGAAATCTCTCAAATAGTCAAGGGATTAAGGGGTCATGTATCATTAAAAACCATCCTCGAGGAGTTGGTGCCATTTGTGGAAAACGCACAGGAGGAAATTGACAAACTCGAGGAGGAGCAGGAGCCGAAAATTGACCTTGATAATGTCGAGGATGAAGAAATCGAGGACGAGGAAGATAAGAAAAAGAAAGGTGTAAAAGATGAAAATGAATGATGTAATAAATATTAAAATAAAAGTTGATCTTAAATTATGGAGTGCGATAAAACTCCGCATTGCAGGAATGAAATATTTACACAATGAGCCAATCAGTTCATACGATAGGTTGATGAAAAGATTGAATCAAGAAAAATAATAAAATATTGACAAAAAAGAAGAAGTGGCTTAAATTATAATGTATGAATCCAGAGACAGAGAAGAAATTGGAATGGTTAATCGGGGAAATCCGGCGGCAATTTGAGGAGCAGGCATATTCCATCGAGATCGAGAATGGGGATGATTTGATTTATGAATTACGGGACATACACATCAAGATGCTGGGTTATGCAAAAAAGAATAAAATCAAGAGGGTGAAATGACCACAAAAGAAGCAATTGAGATATTGACAACAAAGCACTTTGAGGCATTGGGGGAGATTCAAAAAGCACTCCAGACAAATCACGATGTTGCAGTGACCTATCATGCCTTTATTCAGGAGCGGGACCTTATGGATGATTATGATAAATGGGTAAAGGAAAAGAATAAAAAGCACTAATGGAAGCCTACAAAATTGAAATAAGCCGGAAGGCAACCGATAAAATCCTGAGTGATTGTGAGAAAATATTGCTCCGGGAGTACAAGCAATCCCTCGATACGATTAAAAAGCAGATTATAACCGTATACGAGAAATACAGCTCGGATGGTGTTCTCACTTATGCCGAGATGTCTAAATACAACCGGCTCAATAGACTCTTTAAATCAGTGAATGAGGAAGTGGTCCGGCTCTCGGGGAAGTCTGAAAAAATAGTCAATCATCTTGCTTATGACGCCTTCGGGGAATCATTCTATCTCATGGGATATGAGATTGAGGTCGGATGTGCAAATATAGTCAACGCCCCGGTAGACCTCGGATTCGGACTCCTAAATAAAGATACCATAATCGCGGCGGTTGAAAATCCCATGAATAAAATCGCATTCATGGGATTGAGGGATTCAATGCTTATCAAGGCCCGCTCGACCATCACCCAGGGTCTCATTCAAGGGCAGTCGTATTTCAAAATGGCTCAGGGATTGAAAAAGGACTTTGAGGGAAAGGCTAAAAATAACCTGAGAATCGCCCGGACCGAAGCGGGGAGGGCTCAATGCAAGGGGAATCTTGCATCTATTGAGCACGCGCAGGCAGAGGGGGCTGAGCTCGAGAAGTTCTGGATTTCAACACTTGATAAGGATACCAGGCCAACCCACCGGGATATGGACGGGCAGATCGCCGACAAGGATGGGATGTTCACCCTTGCCGGAATACAAATTGACAGGCCAATGGCCGATGCGCTCCCACCCGAGGAGTTAATCAATTGCCGATGTGATATAGGGGTGAATGTCAAGGATTTCAAACCTACGCACCGCAGGGCCGGGGGGAAGATTGTTAAGTATAAAAATTATAAGGAGTGGAAGGAGGCAAGATAATGAAAATAATTAATTGGTTAAGGAAATTAAAGTTTCCCGGTGATATCACTGGTATTATTCGGTATGGGAGTACTGAAAGAAAATTGACACTCTCTCCTGAAAGTTGGATTTTAATCATAATAGCGGTCAGGCGTTGCTTCGGTGATAAATATAGCGTGGAGTGGCGAGATGATATTTAAAAAATATGGTGAATATCCAACAGGATTAAGAAGATTGGCATATAGGCGAAAATTCATAAAAGATAAAGCTCAAGCCATTGCTCAAGCTGTGATAAATATGACTTCGGGAATTTTAAAAGCTCAGTCTGATGGATTTGGGTTTTTAACCCCGATGATTTATGAAATGGGGATGACGCAAATCAAATTGATTCGACTGCAACCAATGGATAAGCCCAGAGGTAAGATATTTAAGATTAAGCAAAATAAAAAACGAAGATTCGATATTTTTCGATTTTTCAGACAAAGAAAATCAAACCTTATTCAATTCAATGAAAAACAGATTGGGCAGATAAAAACTATTGATGAATTGCAAAGGGCATTATGATTTTTACTTGACAAAATGAGACATAATATGTACTTTAAACTCAGAGTAATTGTTGATTGGATTAAGAAGAAGAAATTCTCCGGCAAATTGATTTTAATATTACATTGCAATGAAGGGGGCATAACGGGCATAGATAAATACATACCAAAGTAAAAGGGAGCCTGTCAGCACTTAAACATTCATAGGATTTAAGAACGCAACAAAAGACCTGTTTCTCGATTGAGGGATGGGTCTTTTTTTTTGGAGTGGAAAACCAGCGAGGGGATTTATGAGGATTGTATCCGTTTATTTTGATTATAACAATATGGATAATTACAAGAGACTCGCCGAGGTATGGGAATATTCGGCACGAAAACACAATCCCGGAGCGACCGTTGAATTGATTAAGGGGGAGGCACCCAAAAAGAGGGATCGGCAAAAGGACTCATGGATTTACAATGATTATAAACTAATCAAGTGGGTAGAAGTGGCAACTTCGACCGAGGAGCCGTTGATTCTCATGGATGCCGATATGCTGGTCATTGGCGACATGACAGACGTTTTTGAACTTGATTTTGATATATGCTATACGGAGAGAACGAAATCCAATTTTCCGCTTAATGGCGGCGTGTTATTCATAAGACCGACCGCAAAGGCGAAAAAGTTTATGCAGGAATGGCTTGAGCTGGATAAGAGGATGTTAAAAAGCCATTCGATGTATTTTCAATACAGGGTAAAATACGGCGGGATGAATCAAGCATCATTCGGATTTATGATCGAGCAGCGCAAAAAGATTGCCAGAATAGCGACTGTTCCCTGTACGAAATACAATCTCTGTGATGAGGAGTGGCGGGGAATCGAGGATGATACAAGGGCGATCCATATTAAGGGATTACTGAGGCGTGTTTGCCTCGGTGCAAAAAGGCCGGTCAATAAACAAGCATTTTTGCAGTTTGAGAAATGCCTCCAGCTTTGGAAACAATATGAAGCAGAATTTTTAAACTTTAAGGAGACATAAAATGCCAGATGAAATAACCCCTCCGGTGGTGACTGGAAAGGCACCCACAGAGGTAAAACCAGTAACAGTCGAACAGCTTCAGGAACAGATTGTGAATTTAACAAAGATGCAATCCGGGAGTGACAGAGCATATCAGGATACGAAAACAAAACTCGATGAACTTGTAAAGGAAAACGAGGCACTGAAGAAAGATCGTATGTCCGAAGCAGAAAGGACAAAGTTTGAGCTCGAGAAAAAAGAACAGGATCTCACACAAAAGGAAGAAAAGATCAATGCTTCCGAGCTCAAAATTGAGAAGTTAAAACTTATCGGGGAAAAGAAACTATCCCCGGAATGGGACGATTTCATATCAGTTAAAAAGATTGAGGAGATCGGCCCGAAACTCGACACGCTATTTGCACTCATTGAAAAAGAGGTCAATGCACGGGTGGAGATTAGACTGAAGGGCGGGCCTCGCCCGTCCGGTGGGGGGACTCCTCCCGCAGATCATAATGAGGCCTTACGCCAAGCATTCAGGGCGAAAAAGGGCCTCTAAAAAATTGAGGTAATAAAATGAGTGAAATAGGGACAAATACCGGCGTTTATATGACGACCGAGACAGACGCTTGGCCGCTGATACCTGAAGAAGTGTCCAAAAGCGTTGTTAGTGGGGTAACTGAGAAGAGTGCGGCTTTATCACTTTTCCGAAAACTCCCTAATCTTTCAAGTCGCACCTATCGGATGCCCGTTCTGGATTCAATAGCTGCGGCATATTTTACGGGCACTACGACCGATGATAATCTTATCGCCGGTGCGGATGTGCAAATCGACTCTGCTCGAATGGCTCAAATGATAGCTGCTGGATATATACCGAAAGATGATGCTCCCGGATTGAAGAAAACTCATCAAATGGAATGGAATAATGTTTACATAGTCGCTGAACCAATCGCGATTATCCTTCCCATTCCTGAAGATGTTCTCGATGATTCACAATATCCGATATGGGATGAATTACGACCTCGGATCATTGAGGCTTTTCATCAAACCATCGATAGGGCGATCGTCTGGGGGCAGGGCCGACCCGTAACATGGCCGACCGGCATAGTGCCGACCGCCATTAACAGGGGATTCGTTCTTCAGGAAGGTGCAACAGCAGGACAGGATCTCTCGGTAGATGTTTCCGACCTGATGGGATTACTCGAGGTTGTTGGTTATGATCCAACCGGATTTATGGCCGATCCTTCCGTGAAGGCATCACTAAGAGGGCTCAGGTCAACCACGAATGAATTGATTTTTCAACCATCAATGCAAGTCGGGACCCCTGCAACCCTGTACGCATTACCGATTAACTATGTCAAGAACGCAACCTTCATGCCGGCGGTTACGAGAATTATTGCGGGTGATATGTCAAAGGCATTGTGGGCCATGCGGATGGATATGAGATACAAACTTCTCACCGAGGGCGTGATAACAGATTCCGATAATAAAATCGTTCTGAACCTTGCACAGCAGGACATGGTTGCTCTCCGATGTGTCATGAGGCTCGGCTGGGCGGTCCCGAATCCGATCCACAAGTTAGCACCGGATTATGACCGTGACGAGCGATATCCGTTTGCAGTTCTTACAGCACCCGCAACCTAAAACGAGGTTGAAAAGTGATAATAACAGTTAGCACGGTAAAAAGTTTTCTCGGGATATCCGATCCATGCCAGGCATCGGGACTCCTCACCATAGGTCAACTGTACGAAATCAAACAGAACACGGGGGGAGCGAATTTCCTTAATGTCGGTGCGGCGGATAACAATGTCGGGACTCAGTTCAATGCCATTGGCACGACCCCGACAGCTTGGGGGACCGGATTACTGTATATAGTGGATGAGGCGCGGGATGATAAGATTCTCGCCCTCATCCCTGTTATTGAGGCGGATTATCGGAGAATAAGGGGCGTGGATTTTCTTGCCATAACCGGGGATCTCACAACTGGCAGTAAGATAATTGAAAATGTCGGCACCGATGCAGGAGAATTCCCGGATGAAATTGAAATCGGAATGATTCTTTCAGGTTCCGGCATTCAATCAAAAGTCGATACATACGATGCGGATTTAATGACTATCACCGCAGGGGACAACGCAACAGTCACAACGGACGATGTTGATATAACGTGCTTTCCTGCAGGGGCAGATTACACGGCGGCATTGATGATTGAATATAACCTCTACAAGAGACATGGATTCCAATCGGAGCGGACCGGGGATTATTCATATAGCCAGGAGGAAATAATCGGGGAATACCCGAAAAGCATTGCCAGTTCGATAAGGCGCTATGTGAGGATGTCGTGATAAATTATTATGACAAAGATATAATCATTCAGCGAAAGACCGTGGCACGGGATGTATATGGCGAGCCGGATGATACGTGGCGAAAATATCTCACGTTCAAGGCTTTCGTTTCTCAGGTAAGCGGCGATAAGAGATTTCAGAGTGATAAATCGGGGTTATTCTCTACCCACCTGATGAAATGCGATGTCCTGGATATAACCGAATCAGACAGAGCGGTTATTAGCGGAAAGACTTATCAGATCATGAATGTAAATCAACCGAACAAGGCGAATTTCATCCAGGTTGATTTGGGAAGGGCGGTATAATGGGGCGATTTGAATCCAACCATCCAGAGGTATTGAGGCGAGTCACAAAGGCCGTGATTAAATCCTTGTATGAGTCCGGGGCGATTGTAAAGACTACTGCGAAACTTCTATGCCCGGTAAGAACGGGCAATTTAAGGCGGAGCATAAATGATGAAGTAAAGGCATCTGGACTTTCGGTTGAGATAGGAACTCCGGTCGATTATGCTCCTCATGTCGAATATGGCACTGTGAGATCAAGGGCGAAACCATATCTCAGACCCGCAGGGGATGGGAATCGTGGCAAAGTAGAATTGATATTTCAAAAGAATTTACGGATGGCGATGAAATGAATACATTACTCGAACCCGGGATAATGGATATCTTGACCAATGATTTAGGACTAATGGCTCTCGGCATTGTTGATCGTATCTATAGCAGTCATTTGCCGGATGATATAACATACCCGGCAATCGTATTCTTTGAGGTATCACAAAATGAGATCGCCGAGGGGCCTGTTGCTCGACCGAGATATCAATTCTCATGCTATGCCACAACGGAAATTGAGGCGAAACAAATTTCTAATGCCGTCATTAAGGCATTAAAAAATATATCGGGAGTTCATGCGGCAATAGAAATCCCGAAAACGATTTATGAAGGCCGGAACAGGATACACGATCCAGAGATAGGATTGTGGAATTTTGCAACTGACTTCATAATAATATATAAGGAATAACGATGAGAGGTAAAAGAAATGGCACAGACAACTGCTAATACCAAAGTATTTGTTTTTGGTTCCGGCAAGTTTGAAGTTGGCCCCAATGTCGGGGCACTTGATGATCTCGGATCTCTCCGTGAGGCGGTATTCACCGAGACATGGGATAATGTCGAGATTGAAACCGATAATGCCGGAATACCAATTCAAAAAATAAAGAATCAAAGGGCAACCCTGAAGGCTGGATTGCTTGAACTCGAGCTCGACAAGTTTTTTGCAGTTCGGGGTGGCATCGACAAGTCCGATCCCGTTGCTGGGGTAATAGTCGATGACTATATGCAGATAGTCGCAACCGGGAATTGGGCATATAATGTATTCATCGAATGTGTACATCAGAATAGCGATCTATCAATCCTTCAAATTGACGCAACGGGTGCCGCAACGGTTACTGGAAGTGTGGACGGACTTCTCACGGATCAACTGGATTATGATATGGTCAAGGATGCCGGTTCCGGTAAATGGGGCGTGATTGTCAAGGATTCGGTTGCCGTAACGACCTTAGTTCAGGAATTGACGATCTCATACGACTATACACCAGCTGCAGCAAGGGTGTTCTCCTCAGGTGGATTGTATACCATAACTCCCCAGGTTGCCAGGTTGACACATACCGATGAGGCCGGAAAAATACTCAGATTAACTATTTTCAAGGCATCTATCGGCGGGGGTTTTGAATTCGCATTTCCCCCGGACAATAGCGATAACGTGGTGGTGGTTCCTTTTGAAATGGTCGGGGTTCTTGATACGACCTTAGTAAAGGGATATCAGCTCTATGAAATCCATGATACCAGGGCATACGCATAATGGAGTTTAACGCTGATAAATATTTAGTACCGGATAAATGGGTGAGGCTGGGAGAACGGGATTTCCTTATTCCTATTATCCCGGCCATAACCTCCCTCATAATCAACAAGAATCCCGATGCCTATGCACGTTTCGGAACACCGGATGAGGATGAAGAGGCCCGAAAGGTGGCATTTGAAGTTATCGCCTCAATACTCAATCAGCGCATTCCGATTGGAGAAAGAATTGATGACGATTGGGTCGGGAATAATCTCGATATGCGGATTATGAATGAATTCCTATTTTATATTTTCTCAAAGGATGAGGAAGGAGAAAAAAAAAATACGGAAAAAGAGGGGGAGGCCGAAAGGTAGGCTATGATGAAATTTTCGCTTGTCTCTGTTACTGTTACGCATGGGCCGATCCCGAAAGACTTTTATTTAGAATGACTTTGACTCAATGGGTATTTCATTGGCAGGCGATACCCTACGAGGAGAGGAGTAAATTTGAGAGAATCGATCAACCATCATTTCTTGATGTACCACAAAGACCTGATGGAACGAGGGTAATAAGCAAATAATGGAAGCCGGGAAGTTAATATATAAAGTTCAAGTTAATATGGCGGGCTTCAAAAAGCAGTTAAATACTATTGAGGCCCAGGGGAAAAAGTCAACCAAAAGTTTCAGTAGTGGTTTTTCAGCGATGAAAGGTCCCGCGATTATTGCGGCTGTGGCGGTTGCCGGATTGGGTGCGGCCATTTTGAAATGTGCAAAAATGGCGGGCATCCAGGAACGTGAAGAAAAGAAACTCGGCCAGGTTATTAAGAGCACTGGATTTGCGGCGGGTATTACCAAAGATGAAGTTTTGGAGCTTGCATCCTCCCTTCAAAAAGTCACCGAGTTCGGGGATGAGGCAATCATACCGGCTCAATCAATCCTCCTCACTTTTACCAAAATAGGAAAAGACGTATTCCCACAGGCAACCGAGGCGATTCTTGATATGTCAGTTATGCTCGGGCAGGATTTAAAATCCTCGGCGATTCAGCTCGGCAAGGCATTGAATGATCCAATCCTCGGTGTGACGGCTCTCCGCAGGGTGGGGATTCAACTCTCTGCACAACAAGAGATGCAAATAAAATCATTCACCGAACAGAATAAGATTATGGAAGCACAGAAAATCATCCTCGGTGAATTGTCAACACAGATGGGCGGGACTGCTCGAGCGGCGGCGGATACATATCTCGGAAGTATAACACAATTAAAAAATGCGACCGGGGATCTTGCAGAAGAAATTGGCATAATTTTCATTCCCATGTTGAAATCACTTAATAAAACACTTACAAAGGCAACACAAAGTTTAACGTCATTTTTGAAAGAAATGATAACAAACGTAATTGATAAAGGAGTGAAAGAATGGTCTTTCGGTATGGAGAAATTAGAGAAAAAGGCCGGGGGAATCAGGCCTACGGAAGAACAAATCAAGGCATGGAAAGAACGCTATAGTGAATTATTAAATATCAATCAAGATTATGCTAAAAAATTAGCACAACAGAATGGCGATCAACTGAGATTCCTTGCACTCGAGGAGCAATCGGAACTTGATAAATTAGAGAAACTTAAAACTGCAAATAAGGAAAAATATGAACAGGCCCGATTGAAAATAACTAAATTTTACGCGAAGGAGCGGACACGAGCAGAAATGGCTTCGTTCAGTTCTCATATAGCAATGGCTCAAAACGTTGTCGGTCAGCTCGGAGCGATATTCTCTCAGTATGCCATGAATCAATCCCTTGCACTTGATAACGAAAGAGAGAAACGAAGCGAAGCAATATCCGAATGGTACGATGAACAAAAAACAATACTCGATAATCAGGTGCTTGATGAAAAAACACGAAGCAAGAAACTTGAATCACTCGACCAGGAGAGAGCACGAAGGGAGAAGAAACTCGAGGAGGAAATTGATAAAAAGAAACGTAAAATCGAATACGAAGCGGCAAAGAGACAGAAATTTATAAATATAGTTCAGTCCATAATGAATACGGCCCTCGGTATCACGAATGTATGGAGCCGATGGGCGTGGAATCCACCGGTGGCATGGGGATTGACGGCACTTGTCGGGGGCCTCGGTGCGACTCAAACGGCCCTGATAGCACAACAACCTCTCCCAAAGATGAGAAAGGGCGGGGTAGTCGAAGCGACATCCGGCGGGGTTCCTGTGATTGCCGCCGAGGGTGGATATAATGAAATGATTGCACCTCTTACCCCTGAAGTCTTTGAGGAGTTCGCCGAGGGAATAGCCGAAAGTCAACGGAGAGGCACTTTAGAGCGACCAGGTGGGGCTCAAGTCATTAAGGGGAACGTGTACCTATACGGCGAGAAAATAGGCGAATTTATAAGTCGGGGCACCGAGGACGGAACGATTAGGATAGCTAACAGGTCGATTATATGATAATTTTATGGAATAATGAAATTGATAAAAATACATATACGGCATTGACCGAGCATGTGGATTATCCTCTCACTAATTTAATCGATCCCCGATTATCGCGAGTGTATCATTCGCTTTCCGATGATGATCAATATATTCTTATCGCTGGGACGGATATTAAGGCCGATGCAATAGCAATTTTAAATCATAATATTTCAAGCGGTGCTACAATTAGGATCCAGGGTAACGATGCCGATGTCTGGGGTGCTCCGACTTTCAATCAATTATTAACGTGGGCCGAATATATATTGTTTCAGGAATTCACTTCCGGGGAATATGATTACTGGAGGCTCTTTGTTGATGATCCGGCAAACCCCGATGGTTATATTAAAATAGGCAGACTATATCTCGGTGAAGTCCTCGAGATGCCCGGCATGAAACCAGACCAGGAGATTGATGATCAGATAACTGATAAGGTGGATTTTTCGGAAAGTGGTCAGGTATATAGTGATGAGGGGATTGACTTCAGGGAATACATTGTCAATTTTCCATATTGCTCAGAGATCGAAAGGATCGCAATCCGTGATTGTTTTAAAAACAGGAGATTCGGCAAGCCCCTTGTCATGAGTTTATGGCCTGGTGATACTCGGGAACTCCCGATGTATTGTGTTTTCACAGCACCGCCAAAGTGGAAACGAACCGATGATTTTAATTATTTATGGCAAATCCAATTCTCATTTAGAGAGACATTCTAATGGTTGAAAAATATAAAAAAACATGCACGGGGTGTGGGAAAGAAAAACTATTAAAAGAATTTCCAATAAAAAAAGAAATGAGAGACGGAAGACATTCACATTGTAGGGAATGTAGAAATAAATATCATAGCAAATATAGAAAAAGTGAAAGGGGAAAAGAAACTCAAAAAAGATTTAAATTAAAAGATATTAGAAAATATAGAAAATATCATGCTGAATATGAAAGAAAAAGAAGAAAAACTGAAGAATTTAAATTATATTCCATAGAATATGAAAAAAAAGAAGAACGTAGAATATCACGTAGATTGAGGCAAAGAAAAAGAAATATTAAATTATCAAAAAACAATGTTACGACTAAAGATATTTTAAATCTTTTGGAAATTCAAAACCGCAAATGTTTTTATTGTGGATGTGAATTGGTTGATTATCAAATAGATCATTTTATTCCTCTTTCGAAAGGTGGAGAACATATTATTGAAAATATAGTTATTGCATGTATTTCTTGTAATTTAAGCAAAAATGACAAAATGCCAATGGAGTTTGCCTATGGTTGAGAAACGTGGTAATGCTTGGTGCACTGTCCACTCACATCCTCAAAAGTCCGGTAGTACAACCGACAAGCCGAAAGGGTCGATAATAAAGTGCTATGAGTTCACGCCGGGTGATATGGCAAGCGAGGCAAGGGCACACAGGAAGGCCCAGAAAATGCACATTGCGATAAGAATTAGCGAGGAAGGTCAATAATGGCAGGAACAAAGATAAGCAATTATGGAATAGGTGATACCAATCTAACTGCTCTCATGGGTTCGACCGATGCACAGAGGCGGGGGTTCTGCTCGGTATCATTGACGAATTATGATAATAGCAACCTTCCGGCGGTCGCCGAGGGAAGTGTAATCGAGGTTAATGGTGCCCTATTTGAGTTTAAAGCGGATGAGGCAATCGGGGGAGCTCCCATCAATGGAACGGTGTATATTAAAGTCATTCCTGCCGCCGATGTGTGTACCGTAGAATTTGACAACGATGCTCCGACATGGGATACCGAAAAACAGGGATGGTACGAACCGGCAACCAATAATCGATATTTACCTTTCAGAATGATTAAAAGCGGGGCGGATTATTTAGATAAATGCGAATTGCCAAAATACGGAACTCCAATATATGGCCACATGGCCGATGGGACTCCTCTTTATTCAAAGGAAATTTCAATCACAATTGCAAATCTCGCCGTTTCGGGATCGGCCGCTCACGGAATAGCACTTGCACACACAAACGATAGGGTACTTTCCGTAATGGCACGATTTATTGTAGGTGGATTCCACGATATAGTACACTATCAGGGTGCCGGTGGTGCATGGATCAACACAGCTATTTTCCATCACCAATGGGACGATACCAATTTGACTATAGCACGTGATGGCAATGCGGGCGCAATGACTTATGATGTCTTTATTGTTTATAGGTAGTTATTTGCTAATTTCAACAGCATAAAACAAAAGTGTGCAAGCTGTTACGAAATGAATACCTAAATAAACACTTAATATAACCATGTATTCCTCCTTTTAGGGTTTGTTAATGGGAATATAATAAACATGAATGATAATATCAACATTTTTTGATAAAAGTGTAAAAAAAAATGGGTTTTTCAGATCAACAAAAATTAACGAGTAATTATAAAATCATATTGGTGGAAATTGATCTCCCCGTATTGAGGGAATATTTTGTCAATACCGAAGCCGGAATCTGGACTACCCGGATAAATTGGGACAGCGTGACAATAATCGGATCGGATGGGCTGGTGGGATATTACACCAATGAGATCGCAACAATAAATAATATTGCATCGCTCTTGGTTGATGATGAGGCATATACCGCAGTCGAATCAATGGCGGATTTGAGAACTCAGAATAAATCGTTTCTCTTTGAGTTTGGCTGCCAAAAGGTGCATATACATTTCGATACATGGCACTTGCCTCTTGATAGGATAATCAGACTCGGGGCGGTGGCTGGATTCTGCGATAAGGCTCAAATTGATTCTGCCGGTCGGGTAATCGGAAGTTATTATGGTGGAATCTATTACAGGCCATGCATAAGCAAGGAAGGTGTTCCGAGCTTTAAGAAATCAAAAGATCCTTTATTTTTTGGGCTTCTTGCCTATGAAGGTGGGAATATCACATTTATCAATGATGATGGATATTTTGATGGTTTCGCCGAGGGTGATGTTTTCGGGCAACCTTGCCGGATCAAGGTCGGTTTTAATAGTCTTGATTATGATGATTTCAGACAAGTGTTTTCGGGATTTATCGAAGAGTTATCCCGGGATCGTGAGGAGTTTTCATTGAA
>Ga0307377_10003034_pt1 | contig 19281 bp, 17 predicted proteins | sample TR3MG_FD_202535 | JGI IMG/M metagenome (GOLD analysis project Ga0307377, IMG submission 202535) | Soil microbial communities from Risofladan, Vaasa, Finland - TR-3 | ecosystem: Environmental > Terrestrial > Soil > Coastal area > Acid sulfate soil | place: Finland: Risofladan, Vaasa | collected... | reverse complement strand
TCCTGTTCATCGGAGCGGGCGAGATGATCGAATTGTGCGCCACCCATTTCGCCGCACAGCAGCCGCGCTCCATCGCAGTGGCCAACCGCACCCTGGAGCGGGCGCGAGTGCTCGCGCACCGCTTCAACGGCCGCGCGATGGAGTTGCGCGATCTGCCGGAGGAACTGCACGAGTACGACATCGTGGTGTCCTGCACCGCAAGTTCGCTGCCCATCCTCGGCAAGGGGACGGTCGAGCGGGCGATCAAGAGGCGTCGCCGCCGGCCCATGTTCATGGTGGACCTGGCCGTGCCGCGCGACATCGAGTCCGAAGTGGCTGACATGGACGACGTCTTCCTCTACACAGTGGACGACCTGGGCGAGATGGTTAAAACCGGCGTCGACGCGCGCCAGTCGGCGGTGGCGCAGGCCGAGGCCATCATCGAAACTGGCGTCGGCACCTTTCTGAACTGGCTGTCGTCGCGCGACATGGTGCCCACCATACGGGCGCTAAGGAGCCACGCCGAGGAAGCGCGCGGCGAGGAAATGCAGCGCGCGCTGAAGCTGCTCGCGCGCGGCGACGATCCGAAACAGGTGCTCGAAGCGCTGTCGCACGGACTCACCAACAAGCTGATGCACGCGCCGACCCAGGCGCTCAACAACGCCCCCGCCGAAGAACGCGCCCAGCTCGCCGATCTGGTGACGCGCCTGTACGAACCCCGCAGTCCGCGTTAGCTGGCCGCGAATCCGCAGCCGCCGGCGTGAAGTCCTCTATTGCCTCGAAACTGGAGCAGCTTGTGCGCCGCCTGGGCGAGCTCACGCGCCTTTTGTCCGGCGAAGACGTGGTGCATGACATGGATAATTACCGCAAGCTCACGCGCGAACACGCGGAGCTCACGCCGGTAGTCGAGCTGTACCAGGCATTCAAACAGGCGGAAGCGGACGCGCATGCGGCGCAGGACATGCTCGCGGATCCGCAGATGAAGGCGTTCGCGGAGGCCGAGCTGCGCGAGGCGCGCGAGCGCATGGCCGGGATCGAGGTCGAGCTGCAGAAGCTGCTGTTGCCCAGAGACCCCGACGACGAGCGCAATACCTTCCTCGAGATCCGCGCCGGCACCGGCGGCGATGAGTCGGCGCTGTTCGCTGGCGACCTGTTCCGCATGTACACGCGCTTCGCCGAGCGCAACCGCTGGCAGGTGGAGGTAATCTCGGCGAGCCCGTCCGAGGTAGGCGGCTACAAGGAGATCATCGCCAAGATCGTCGGCGAGGGCGTGTTTTCCAAACTCAAGTTCGAGTCCGGCGGCCACCGGGTGCAGCGCGTGCCCGCGACTGAGACCCAGGGGCGCATCCACACCTCGGCCTGCACTGTCGCGGTGATGCCGGAGGCCGATGAGATCAACGACGTGGTCGTCAATCCGGCGGAGATCCGCATCGACACCTTCCGCGCCTCCGGTGCCGGCGGACAGCACATCAACAAGACCGATTCCGCGGTGCGCGTGACGCATCTGCCTACCGGCATCGTGGTCGAATGTCAGGACGGGCGCTCGCAGCACAAGAACAAGGCGCAGGCGCTGTCGGTGCTGGCGGCGCGCATCAAGGACAAGCAGCTGCGCGAGCAGGCGGCGCAGCAGGCGGCGGCGCGCAAGAGCCTGATCGGCAGCGGCGACCGTTCCGAACGCATCCGCACCTACAACTTTCCGCAGGGGCGCGTCACCGATCACCGTATCAACCTGACGCTGTACAAAATTCAGGACATCATGGACGGCGATCTTGCCGAACTGACCGGGGCTCTTGCCGCCGAGCACCAGGCCGAGCAGCTCGCCGCGCTGGGCGAGGAAGCCGCGGCCTGATTTCCGCGCCAGCCCGAACGTGACGACCATAGCGCAGCTCCTCGCGCTAAGCGGCCTGCCGCCGCTGGAAGCGCGCATGCTGTTCGAGCGGGTGTCGGGAAAAGCGCGCGCCTGGCTGATCGCGCATGCGGGCGAAGCGGCCGGGACTGAGGCCGAGCAGGCGTTTGCCGCCCTGGCCGAACGCCGCCGCCTGGGCGAGCCCATCGCCTACATACTCGGCGAGCGCGAATTTTACGGGCTCGAACTTCGCGTCACGCCTGCGGTGCTGATTCCGCGACCGGAAACCGAACTGCTGGTGGACCTGGCGCTGGCGCGCATTACCGCTAATGGGGCCGTGCGTGTGCTCGACCTGGGAACGGGCAGCGGCGCGATCGCCGTCGCGCTGGCGAAGGCGCGGCCGCAGGCGCGGCTGACGGCGGTGGATGTGGACTACGGCGCGCTGACGGTCGCGCGCGAGAATGCGCGCCGCCACCGGGTCAGCGTGAGATTTTTCTGCGGCGACTGGTTCGGCGCGCTCTCGCGAGAGATGTTCGATCTGGTCGTCTCCAATCCGCCTTATGTCGCCGCCGCCGATCCGCATCTGGCCGAAGGTGACGTGCGTTTCGAGCCGCAGCGCGCCCTGGTCGGCGGCGCGGACGGACTCGATTGCATCCGCGCCATCGTCTCCAAAGCGCGCGCGCATCTGCAACACGGTGCCTGGCTGCTGTTCGAGCACGGCTACGACCAGGCCGAAGCCTGCCGTGCGCTGCTGCAGGCGCAGGGATATCAGGAAGTGCAATCCTGGCCCGATCTGGCCGGGATCGAGCGCGTCAGCGGCGGGCGCACCGGCGCGGCAATCTGAGATAATTCGCGCAAATCCCCACTTTGTTAAGGACCGTCCAGCGATGAGCACCCGCAGCGAAGCGCCGAAGAAGCGCAACATCCTGCCCCATGGGGTGACGCCTCTGGACCAGGTGAAGCACCTCACCGGCCTGGAATTCATGCAGGGCATACTCGAGGGCAAGTTTCCTCCGGCGCCGATTGCCGCCGCGCTCAAGTTCGAATTGACCGCGGTCGAGCACGGCCGCGCCGTGTTCGAAGGCGTGCCCGAATTCGCGTTCTACAATCCCATCAGCAGCGTGCACGGCGGCTATGCGGCGACGCTGCTCGATTCCTGCATGGGCTGCGCAGTGCATACCACCCTTCCCGCCGGTCAGGCCTATACCACGCTGGAATTCAAGATCAATTTCGTGCGCGCCATGACCGATAAGACCGGTCGCGTGCGCGCCGAGGGCAGGGTGATACATCCGGGCAATCGCGCGGCCACGGCCGAAGGCAATCTCTACGATAGCCGCGGCAAACTTCTCGCACACGCGACTACGACCTGTCTGATTTTTCCGCTCTGACGCGGATTGCGTATTGCGGATTGCGGAACCCGTTGACCGGAGGTCGCAGCGCCGGTAGAATCCAAACCTGAGCAATTTACTCAAGTATTCGAAAAGGAGCGGCAAATGGATACGCAACAACTGATCAAGGAACAGGTCTCGGGCCATCCCGTGGTGCTCTACATGAAAGGCACGCCGCAGGCGCCGCAATGCGGTTTCTCCGCCAATGCGATAGCCATGCTCAGTGCCTGCGGGGCGAAGGACGTGTTCACGGTCGACGTGCTGGCGAACCCCGAAATCCGCCAGGGCATCAAGGCCTACGCCAACTGGCCCACCATCCCGCAACTCTATGTCAAGGGCGAGTTCGTCGGCGGCTCCGACATCATGGGCGAAATGTACCAGTCGGGCGAACTGCAGAAGCTGCTGGCCGGCTAAGGCGCAATCGCGCACCAGTCTCGGGCGCCGCGGCCGGGCGCCTTGTTCCGCGTCGCCCTGATCAGGGGTCCCGGAGCGACGCGCGACAGCGGCCGTCGGCCGCTTCCGGTCAGTCCACGTTCCGAAGAGCGGACGAACGACTTCGCGTCGTGCGGCGTGCCGCCGCAATCTGATCCGGGCAAGTCGCCCACCTTGTTTGCGAGGGTGCCGCACGCAGGCATCTCTGCTGGTTTGATCTATATCAAGCGTTTGGATTTGCGTTACATCTACATGCGTGCATAAGGTTTGAAAAGTCGGCTGATAGGGATAATCTGAACGGATTGTCCGAGAACGCATGATGCCCGACGAATCCACGCCTCAAACTGCGCCACCCCTGGAGCGCCGGCTCGCGACGATCCTGTGCGCCGACGTCGCAGGCTATAGCGCGATGATGGCTGCCGACGAAGAGCGCACGGTGCGTGTGTTTCGCGGCCATCGGGAAATCTTCGAATCGCTGGTCAGCCTGCATCGGGGACGGATCTTCAATACCGCTGGCGATGCGCTGCTCGCTGAATTCAACAGCGCAGTGGAGGCTGTGCGCTGCGCGACCGAAATCCAGGCCGCGCTGCGCACGCGGAACGACCACCTCGCGCCGGAAGAGAAGATGCAGTTCCGCATGGGCATCAACCTCGGCGACGTGATCATTCAGGGCGGCGATTTGCTCGGCGACGGTGTAAACGTTGCTGCACGCATCCAAACGGCGACCGCGCCCGGCGGCATCTGCATATCGGGCAGTGTGCACGACCAGATTCAGAACAAGTTGTCGCTAGACTTCAAGCTGCTCGGCGAGCAGACATACAAGAACATCGCCAAGCCGGTGCGCACGTACACCATCAACGAAGGCGCCGCCGTAACCGAACCCGCCAGCCGGACGCGCTTGCGCGTGCTGGCAGGGAGCGCCGCGGTGGTGCTGGCGATCGCGGGCGCGGGCTACTGGGGCTACCGGCAGTACGATGCGCAGCGCACGAGGCAACTCCAGGCCGACGCGAGCTTGGCCGCCCAACTGGCGGCGCAGAAGCAGGCCGCCGAACAGGCGCAGCGCGCCGCCGAGGAAGCCAAACGCGAGGCGCAGGTGCAGGTGCAGCAGGCAGCCGAGGAGGCCAAGCGCGAGGCGCAATTGCAGGCGCAGAAACTGGCGGCCGAGCAAGGGCTGCGCCGCACGCAGGAGGAACGCAATCTGGTCGAACGGGATCGAAAGCTGCTGGAAGCGGAAAGGCGGGATGCGGCGGCCGCGAAGCAACAGGCCGCGGATGAGGCGCTGCGCCGCGCGCGGGAGGAGCGCGCGCAACTCGAGCAAGAGCGCAAGCGGATCGAAGCGGAGAAGCAGGCGGCCGAGGCGGCCAGGAAGCAGTCGGATGCGAGTCAGCGCGCGGCGTCCGCGGCTGCGAAAGACGCGCAGAAGCTTGCGGCGTCGCACGACGGCATCTACAGCGGGCGGCTCTGCAACCAGTTTCAGAACAAGGCACCGTTTTGCTGGCCGGTCGTTCTGGTGGTGCACAACGGGACCGTCGAAGGCAGCTGGCTCAGCAAGACGAAAAAGACGGCAACGGTGCACGGAACCGTCGCGGCCGACGACTCGGTCCGGTTGAACCTGGCGGCGCAGGCTCCGAGCGGCGGATCGGTGGAGGCGGTGCTGCGTGGCCGCATCGTCGACGGCGCGATCACCGTCTCCGGTCAATGGACCGGCGGGAGAGGAATCGTCGGAGACTGGAAGCGCACGCCCTGACCTGTCACCCGCGGCCTTTGCGCGAAAACTGCAACTGCCACGACGCATGCGCGACCTATCGGGCGGATTTTGCGATCCGACCCGACCCGCGCGCCTAAAGCGTGAACTCAGTCGCCCTGTGTAGCGGTGTCGCTGGCAGCGGCAGGCAAGGCGGCGCGAGGCACGCTTGCGTATTCCTCGAACAAGATGTCGTTCTTGGTCGAGTTCTTGACTTTGTACATCAGACGCTCCGCGCAACGGATCGCATCGTCGACGTTTGCCGGAGGGGAGCGGAACACCGCCACGCCGATGCTGAATCCAACGGGCCAATCGTTCCGCGCGGCATGATCGATAAGATTTTCGCGCAGCGCAGCGAAGAACGCCGTGGCACCGGCAAGGTCGGTTTCCGGAAGCACAACGGCAAACTCGTCACCGCCCAGGCGGCCGCAGAAGTCGGAGGCGCGCAGTCGTTTGCTTAAGGTGCTTGCGACCGCCTTCAGAACCTGATCGCCGACGCTGTGGCCGAGGCGATCGTTGACGCCTTTGAAACCGTCCAGGTCAAAGTAGCCGAGGGCCAGCGGGCGGCCGTGCCGGGAGGCGAGCTCGAACATCGAGTCACAACGCTGTCTCAAGGTGCGCCCGTTCATGATGCCGGTAAGACTGTCCTGTTGCGCAAGCGCTATGTGCAAAGCGAGAGAGCGGCGCTGGCGATCGAGCAGATCGGTGATGATGACAAAAAATGAAAGGCGGACGGCGGCGTTCCATAATGGGATGAGGGGATGGCTGTAGTGGTGACCCGACATGAAATCGACCAGCAGCCAGGTCACCGCAGAAATGATGCAAAGGAAAAAGCCGAGGCGCTTGCCCGCATACCATGCACCGATCCCGATGGGAATCGTGTAGAAGACGGAAGCTGACACCTCGTACCCGGTCGCGAAATCGATTGCGCCAACGGCAGCAACGGCCAGAAACAGGAGTATCGCGAGCTGAAGCTGCGACAGAGCCGACAGAAACCGGGTTATTGCTTTCAGCATGACCGCCTGCGCCCAATAGCCGCGACTATGATGGGCCGAGACCAACCCGCTGGTCGAGGGTCGCGGCAATGCGCAGTATTGCATGGAACGCCGACGCACTTTGATGAATTGCCGCGGGCGGTGGGTGCCTCAAAGCGCGCGAACGACCATGGTCAGGTGCCGCAGTTCTTGCGTTGGCCACGACAGTCCGGTTCTGCCCCGACTCGGTGCGATTGCCTTGGCACGAAGCTGCGATTCACTCTGCTCCGTCCAATGGAAATGACCGTCGCTGCCGCGTCACGCTATCCTGTATATTCCGATTTCGATACGGGCCCTGGCGTCCGTACGGACGTCGAGCTCGCGTTTCCTTTCGCGAGCGGCACTTTCTTCCGGATCACGCGCGACAGCGAATCCCGCCGAATGGAGGAGCGATATGACCGACACTGACCGCAGACAAACGACCCGCCGCAAGTGGCTGGAGACGCTCGACAAGTACCGGCGCGACTTCGAACAGCCGGGATCGGCCGAGTACTGGTCGCCCTCGCTCGACTGCGCCTCGCGCGACGAGCTGCGTGCGATCCAGGACGAGAAACTCGCGGCGCTGACCCCGTTCCTGTACGAGAACTCGATGTTCTACCGCCGTCGCTTCGACAAGCTCGGCCTCACGCCCGGCGACATCCGCAGCGTGGACGACCTCGTCAAGTGGCCTCCGGTCGACAAAAAGGAGATGTCCGAGGACCTCATCGCGAATCCGCCCTGGGGCACCTACACCACGCACGACGACGAGATCTGGAACCAGCGCGGCTGGACGCTGTTTCCGACTTCGGGCACGACCGGATTGCCGCGCGTGTTCCGCTACTCCAAGCTCGACCTGAGGCAGTGGCAGTGGGCGAACGCGCGCGCGCTGTGGTCCCTGGGCGCGCGTCCGGGCGAAAAGGTGTTCCTGGTGGTCGGCTTTGGGCCGCACGTTTGGGCCTGGGGCGTGCTGCACGCACTGGCGCACATGGGGGTGCCCTGCATCCCGGCGGGCGGGCTCACAGCGGAAGCGCGCTGCAACATCATCCTGCGCTACCAGCCGACCATGCTCGCCACGCTGCCCTCGCAGCTGCTGCGGCTGGGGCGCACCATGCAGCAGATGGGGCACGATCCGCGCAAGACCTCGATCAGGACGCTTTTCACCGGCGGCGAACCGGCGGCGGGGATCGCCGCGACGCGCGAGCGCCTGGAGGACATGTGGGGCGCGAAGCTGGTCGAGTTCTACGGTTGCACCGAGGCCGCGCCGCACTCGGGGGGCTATTCCTGTCACGCCGCCGTGCGCCCGGACGGGACGGTACAGACCCATCTGATGGAGGACCTGCAGGTGTGGGAACTGATCGATCCCCAGACCGGCGAGCGCGTGCCAGAGGGCAGCCGCGGCATCACCGTATGCACCAACATGAACTCGGAGAGCTCCTCGCAGCTGCGCTTCGTGGTCGGCGACTACACGGTGTTCGACAGCGCGCCCTGCGCCTGCGGCCGCACCCATGTGCGCGCGCTCGGCGGCTTCCATGGCCGCGCCGACGACCTGCTCAACCTGCGCGGGATCAAGTTCTACCCCTCCGCCCTGGAGGACGCGGTGCGCTCGGTCTCCGGCGTCGGCGACGAGTACGAGGTGGTGCTCGACACCAACCAGGACGGCATCGACTTCATGACTCTCCTGGTCGAGCACCCCGATTACCACCAGCCCGAGGCGGTGATCCGCGCGGTGCAGAACGCGGTCGGCTCGCGCATAGAACTGCGCGTCAGTGTCGAAGTGATGCCGCCCGACACCCTGCCCAAGACCGAATTCAAGGTCAAGCGCGTCAAAGACCGGCGCCAGAAAAACTGATGAGCCGTGTGCGAAGTGCTGTTCTCGATCGCGCGCGCAGTCCGCATCTTCTTTCGCGAATCGGCTGAATGTTGCAGAAAGCCAAGGCCGGGCATCGCACGGCCGCCACGCCAGTCCACCCAAGTCAAGGAGAGCACGCATGCCGATTTCCGCCAATGGCCGTCCCCCGTTCCGCGCCGACCACATCGGCAGCTTGCTGCGACCGCACGCGCTGCGCGAGGCGTTCAAGCAGTTCGCGGCGAAAACTATCGGCGAGGCCGAGTTCAGGAAAGTCCAGGACGGCGCCATCCGCGACGTGGTGAAGCTGCAGGAAGAAGTCGGGCTGGGTCTGGCGACCGACGGAGAATTTCGCCGCCCTTCCTATTGGGCGCGCTTCGTCGCGCTCACCGACGGCTTCGTCATCAAGGAAGCGCAGTTCAAATTTCACGACGATCACGGCCACGAGACCGAGTTCACCGCGCCGCACGTGGTCGGCAGGCTGAAGCGCAGGCAGCCGATATCGATGGAGGAGTTCAGCTTCGTCAAGCCGCTGACCAGAGCGGTCCCCAAGATCACCATGCCCTCGCCCTCGACCATGCACTACTGGCGAGTGGGCGACTGGCAGGAGCCGGGCGTGTACCAGGATGCCGCAGAAATGTTCGTCGATCTGGGCAAGGTCTACCAGCAGGAAATCGCCGAACTGGCCGCCGCGGGTTGCCAGTACGTGCAGCTGGACGAGGTGGCGCTGGCCAATCTTTGCGATCCGGTGTCGCGCGAAAGGGCCAAGGCGCTCGGGGGCGACCCCGAAGCGCTGGTGGATCTTTACGTCGAAGCGATCAATCAGGCGGTGAAGAACCTGCCGGCCGGCATGGTGGTCGGCATCCACATGTGCCGCGGCAATTTCAAGGGCAAGTACCTGTCCGAGGGCGGCTACGATTCCGTCGCCGAAAAGCTGTTCAACAGCGCCGAGGTCAATCACTTCCTGCTCGAATACGACACGCCGCGCGCGGGCGACTTCGCGCCGCTGCGTTTCCTGCCCAAGAGCAAGGGCGTCGTGCTCGGCATGGTGAGTTCCAAGACGCCTCAGCTCGAGTCGATCGAAACGCTCAGGCGCCGGGCGGAGGAGGCGGCGAAGTACGTCGACCCCGCGCGCCTCGCGATCAGCCCGCAGTGCGGTTTTGCCAGCACCGTCGCCGGCAATCCCGTCACCGAGGCCGACGAGCGCGCCAAGCTGCGCCTGTGCGTCGAGGCCGCGCGCGCGATTTGGGGCTAGCGGGCGCCCGACCGCGAACTTGTGCCGGCCGGCCGATCTGCTCCGAGGCGGCCATCGGTCAGCGTCCGGTCGGTTGATGACCGAGCTTTTGAGAAAAATCAACAGTCCCGGAGAAGTCTCCTGATAGAAGGGTATCGTCAGCATGTTGACGGAGGCCTGCCATGGAAATCGCCATGCTCGCCGAAACCGACGTAGCAGACCAACGCGCAGATCTGATCATCGATGTCGCTCTGCGCGCCGAGCTAATTTGCTGCTCTGTAATGAAAGTCACTGACTTTTGTATGCTATGGCGCGCAAATTAGAAAATTTAGGCATGGCTTGTTCCCTTAACTAAGCGTCAATCGCGAGGAATGAAATGAAGATTGCTGTCACCAGCCAAAACCGCAAGACCGTCACCGCACATGCCGGCAAGTGCCGCAAGTTCTGGATTTACGAAACCGACGACAAAACGATCCTCAACAAGACCCTGCTTGAATTGCCGCTGGAGCAATCCTTGCATGAGAGCCATGGCGCAGGCCCTCATCCGCTCGATGCAGTCGACGTAATGATCAGCGGCGGTGCGGGTCAGGGGTTGATCCGGCGCCTCGACAACATGGGTATCCAAGGTCTGGTGACCCCGGAAACCGAACCGGATTTGGCGGTGGCCCATTTCCTCAGCGGGACGCTAAAGCTGGGACAGAGCGAGGCTCATGAGGGACACGGCGAACATTGCCACGGCGCGCATGAATGCTGTCATTGATTCGCGCGCGGCTTATTGAATCGATCTAATGCACGGAGACCGGCATGAGCGACGAAGCGAAACATGCTCTGGGAGAGCAAGCCTACGACAAGGCGATGAAGTACGAACTCGACTACGGCTGCTGCCCGCAGTGCGTTCTTGCCACCGTTCAGGAAACTGTCGGCATCGTCGATGACCAGACGGTCAAGGCGAGCCACGGACTCTCCGGCGGCGGCGGTCTCGTCGGCGAAGGCGTGTGTGGCGCGCTGAGCGGCGGACTATTGGCTTTGAGCGCAAAGTATGGTCGCGATCGCGACAAGCTCGATAAAGGCCGCTACATCAATAATTTCAAGAAAGCCAGGGAATTGACCGAACGCTTCCGTCGCGAATTCGGCGGTGTCACCTGCAAGGAACTGCAACAGCAATTCACCGGACGAACTTTTGACATGTGGGATGCCGCAGAATACAAAGCGTTCGACCACGCGCGCGGCAAGCAATGCGCCCATGCCACAGGAACCGTGACCCAGTGGGTCATCGAAATGCTCTGACCTTGTGACGATGGCCACCGCAGTTGAAGCGCACCGGCCCATGGTTCCGAAGGCGGGAACTCCGGCCGCCGTCTGTCGGTAACCGGCCTTTCGAAATTGCTTTTATGCGCACGCCGAGACCCGACTCATGTTCGTCCCGCCTGCATTGGCAGACTAATCCTGAGTTGCCCGTCGGATTGATCTTCCTATCGCTCTAGCGCCTTTTCAGGCGAGAACCTCGATACGTAAAAGGAGCAGCAAAATGGCGCTAATGACCCCCGAACAATTTGAACAGAGCTTGAAAGCCCGCAAGCCCCGGGTATTCATGAACGGAAAGCTGGTGGAGAGCATCCTTGAAAACAGAAACACCCGGACGGTGGTCGAGGCCAACAAAGCCAGTTATGAATGGGCCCTCGACCCGCGCTACAAGGACATCATGACCTGTTATTCCCCGCTCATCGACGACGTGGTCAACCGCTATACGCATATCAGCGCCAGCACCGACGACCTGATGAAAAAGGCGGAGGCCGGGACCTTTACCGCCGAAACGCTCGGTACCTGCATTTACCGATGCGTGGGATACGATACCTTTCATTCGCTTGCCGGCACGACCTGGGAAATGGACAAGGACTTGGGCACCGCGTATCACCCCAGATTCCTCGAGTATCTGAAGATGGTGCAACGCAAGGATCTCTCCGTGGCCGGCGCGCTCACCGAGCCGCGCGGCAAACGCAGCCAGAAAACCCTGGACTGGCCGGACCCTTTCCTGTCCCTGAAAGTCGTGGACAAGAACGAGGACGGCATCTTCGTGCGCGGGGCCAAGATCAACATCAGCGGGGCCTATGCCAGCCATGAATTGGTGGTCCTGCCCCAGTCCTCGCATGTGCAGGGCGAAGAAGACTACGCCGTTGCCTTCGCCACCCCGACGGATGCGCCGGGGATTACCTATGTTTGCCAGTATTCCGCCTATTCCGCGGAAAGAGATGCAGCCGATGATTTGGAGGAATTGGGCAACCCGCGCTTCGGTCAGAGAGAAACGTCCCTGGTCATCTTCGATAACGTGTTCGTACCCTGGGACCGCGTGTTCCACTGCGGCGAAGTCAAATACTCGGCGAAATTCGTGACCCGGTTTGCCAAGACGCACAGGATGACCTGCGGCGGTACCTGCAAGGTGGGCTTCATGAATCAGATCATCGGCGCCTGCAGCCTGATCCAGGAGTACAAAGGCCTGGAAAAGGTCAGCCACATCAACGACCAGCTGACCGAAATGGTCGTTTTGAGAGAGACCGGCCGGGCCTGCGGCATGGCAGCCGCCATCAAGGGCAAAGAGGACCCGCCGGGGTCAGGCGTCTATTTGCCCGACGAGGTAATGGGCAATGTGGCGAAGCTGAACATCTGCAATTCGTTCTGGCGCGTCATGGCTCTGGCGGGCGACATCGGAGGCGGTCTGGTTGTGACCATGCCTTCGCTGAAAGAGTTGAAGAATCCCGAGGTCAAGGACTATGTAAGCGAGTTCTACAGTTTCGGCTCGGATGAGCCCACGGAAAACATCATGAAAGTTCACAAGCTCCTGCAGAACTGGACCGCCGGCCAGCACGGTGTGGGCACCTGGCACGGCGCCGGACCGGTCATGGCCCAGAAGATCGCGCTGCAACGCGTCGTTAAATTCGATCGCGAGAAAAACATCGTCAAACAGACCCTGAACCTGAAGGAGAAAGAGCCGAGCTAAAACGCGGAGCCAGGTTCGACATTCGACCTCAAACGAGGCCTCAATTGCTGGTTCGCGGGCAGCCTCACCGGTCGCGCTCCGGACTGTTGCAACAGACGCGGCACGGCGCTACTGCCGTTTGGGCAGCCGCTTCAACTTGTCGACCACCACCTCGATGCCGTGCTGCTTCACCAGCGCGGCGAGCCCGCGCTCCATCGCTTCGCGTTCTTCGATCTCGTCGACTTCCGTTTCCAGTTGCCGCACTTCGTAGGTAAGGCAGCCGGGCTGGCACACCGTGACGCACAGGGGCTCAGCCAGCGGCGGCTCGTCTTCGCACATGTCGCATTTCAGCGGCAGGCCTGAATCGGGCTCGATGAAAAAATCCCTGGACGGGCAGGCCGCCCGGCAGAAGCTGCACTCGCTGTATTGCTTGCCGTGGAGCTGGTAGAAATGCCGTCCGTCGCACTCGGTGCGGGTGAAGTTGCCGGCGCGCACCGGCACGTACTCGTCGTTGATCTCGTCGGTGACCACGCGGATGCGCGAGCGCGCCGGATTGATGCTGCTGTACCTAGGCTTGGCGTGAAACGCCGAACACGCCATTTCGCAGGCGCGGCAGCCCGTGCACTTGTCGATGTCGGCGATGATTTCCTTGACCAACTTCGTAATGACGTCGGCTTTCACTGCAATTCTCCCATGCGCGCCTGGATCTACTTCACCGCTGCCGCCGGTTCGCGGACGGCAACGCCGGCATCGGCCGTCAGGATCCCCCTTCGTTCCAGGTCCTCGGCCACGTAAGCCAGATCCAGCGCCTCCAGCGTCTGCCGGCTCGGAATGCCTTCGCTGTTCCAACCCTTGAATTCGTAATACTTGCTCAGCAGCTCCTGTTCGTACTGCTCGTTCCTCACCGCCCAATGATCCTCCGGCGGGCGTTCGTCCTTGCGGCGCAGGCCTCGTCTTACGTTCACCGCGCGGACCAGGGTGCGGATCCTCTGGAACGTCTTCCACAGCCGCTCCTTGTCCAGGTCCATGCCTGTCGCATGCGAGACCATCTGCGGAATATTGTTCATGTGATAGGCGACGCCGCCGCCGAACTGGCCGCGAAACGAAGACACGAAGCCGCACAGCCCGGTGGCGTCGTCGATGTAGTGCATCGCCTCGTTCCAGTCCACGATCTCGCAGGTGGCCTGGTCGGAAATGTCGTCGCGCTTCTTCCAGTTGAGGAAGTATTGCTTGAACTTCTCGTCGGGCGGTGCCTCCCATTTGCTGACGAAGGCCTCTCTTTCCTCCTGCGTCGGCAGCGGGTCCTGCGGAAACGATCCCTCGATCTGAGTGATGCTCATTTTTTCGCCGGTGGCGATCATGAGGAAATAGGCGGGATTGAGCTTGCCGAGCTTGATCGGCAGCTGCTCGAATTTCTTCGTGGTGTTGTGGTCGTAGGCCTCGGCGCCATTGCCGATGCGCTTCGCCGCGTGCGAGACGCTGTCGGCCAGGACGTCGCCGATGCCTTCGCGGCGCACGATTTTTTCGAGCAGGTAGAAAAAGCGGCCCCGGCTGTCGGCGGGCATTTCCGGGAAGTCCTTGTCGCTCAGTATGCCGGCCTCGAGCAACTCCAGCGCGAACGCGATGACCTGCGGCGTCGAGTAGGAATCGAGCCCGTATTCCTGGGCCACGCCGAGGATTTCGTAAGTGAAGTCCAGTTCCAGGAACGCCGCCATGTGGTAGGTGTCCTTGCCGAAGCATTTGTAGCCGAAGCGGGGCCGTCCCGGCCAGTTGATCACGTTGCGGCACTTTTTCGGGCAGTTGAAACAACCGGTCTGCCGGTCCATGTGATCGTATTTCCACTTGGTCCAGCGCTCCTGCAGTTCGTCGCTCCAGAAGTTCTTCCTGCGCGTGCGCGCGTTGCCCCAGGCGAAATGGTTGTGGTGGAAGCTGTCGTCCTCGTCCACCGCCATCCAGTCGCCGTTGCCGTCGCCCTCGCCCATCTTTTTGTGCAGCGCCCGGGCGAGTTCGAACATCTCGGCCGGCCGGGCGACGTTGAGGTCCCTGGTGCCGCGCACGACAATGGCCTTCAGGCGCTTGTCGCCCATGATCACGCCGACGCCGCGCGACGCGCTGGCGTGGTTGTGGTCGATGGAAGCCATGTAGACCCGGCTTTCGCCGGCGAGACCGATCGCCGCCACCTGGACCCGCTGGTCCTTGAGTTCCTTCTTCAGCAGGTCCTGCGTTTCGGTGGTGCCTTTGCCGCGCAGGTGCGTTGCATCGCGGATTTCCACCTGGTCATTGTGTATGTACAGGTAGACCAGGTCCGGGGCCTTGCCCCTGATGATGATGCGGTCGTAGCCGGCAAATTTCAGTTCCGCTCCGAAGAAGCCCCCGAACAGGGAATGCGACATCAGGTTGGTCTGCGGGGAGAAGGTGTTCACCACCGTCCGGTTGGCGCCCGGCGCCGGCGTGCCGACGAGAAGGCCGGCGCTGAAGATCAACAGATTGTCCGGAGAAAACGGGTCGGTGTCGGGCGGAACCCGCTCGAACAAAATCTTGGCTGCGATCCCCTGTCCGCCGAGATAGAGCGCGGTGTCCCTGGGGTCCGATTCCACCTTCTCGGTGCGACCCAGGGACAGATCGACCTCCAGGCTGAACCCGGTTTCTGCGTATTTCATCTCGTATGCCCTTCCATCTCAGGCGAGTACCGGCAGGCAGAATGAAATGTCGCGTGCATAGTCGCAGGCCCCGCAGGCGACGCGCGCCTTGAGCATGTCGCACTTCAGTCCGCGTTCGCTGCGGTGCGTCAGCTCGACCGGCGCCTCGCAATCCGGGCAGGCTCGCGGCATGACGATGGTCACCTGCACCTTCTGCACGCGCGCGCCGTCGCGGCCGCGAAAATCCCCTTCCACGACGAGCGGGCGGCGTTCGAACGCGGCGATGCCCCAGCGTTCCAGGTCATTCAGCAGATCGTCGAAGAACGCCACGGTCTTCGCCGTCTGCTCGCCGGCGAGCTTCTTCCCGGTTTCGGTGAGCATGGAATGCGGCGCTGCCAGGGCGTAACTCAATTCGCGGCTCAGTGTGTGCACCAGCGCGTCGACAAGGCCGCGTCCGCGCAGCGTCGCCTTGGTGAAGAACGCGCCGACCCCCAGCGTGCCGAGCTTGTCGAGCCGGTCCGCATCCTGCACGATGCGGCAGGCTTCGAGGCTGGTCAGCCGGTCGTCGTACAGGGCGCGCAGCGCGGCGCACACCACCTCGATATCGGCGCGTTGCGCCCCGCACTCGGTGAGCATGCGTTCGGCGAGGACTGCCGCATGCTCCTCTTCCGGCACGTCGTCCCTGTGATACTCGCCCTCATGAAATTTTCCTACGTCATGGTAGAGCGCGACCAGGACCGGCAGCAGCGCATCGACTTCTTCCATTGTGGCCAGCTTGAGGGCAATGGCTGCCGTGCGCTGGGTATGCTCCAGGAGAAACGCCGACGGCGCCTGTCCGCTCTGGCGGTTGTAGCGCGCCTCGGCCTCGACCAGCGTGCGCTCGACGCGCGCGTGCAGCCCGGGAAAGCGTGACGCAAGAAGTTTTCGCACTGCGTTCATCGTCGGTTCCTGGTCGGGGTTCGCTTACCCTGTTCGCGCATTCGATTCTGACACGCCCCCGACGCATCTGCCATGGGGTGCGGACCGGCACGTGCGCTGTGCAAACTTCTGCAGGCATCGATGACGCGGCGGGCGGAATACCCGATCGCGTTAGTCAAGTTTTCCACTGAAATCAATAAGTTTGACCTAAATCAGTTGACGTCGGACCAGTAAATAAGCATTATAGTACGACAATACCGATTAGCTAGGGAACACGAGCGATCGGGTATGAATTTCCATTGAAGGGCCAATCGGCGGCCTCGGGAAGAACGCCGCCGACCGGTGCCAGTGTCGCGCTTCGCCTCGAATTGCAGCGTATCCAGCGCATGAAGGGACGCAAGGCGCTCGAATAGAGAGGACCGAGCAGATGCGGTATGCAGAAACAGGGTTCGAACTGGAGGTCGATCTTTCCCGCGGCAGTATCGACCGGGTGGAATCCGATCCCGAGCTGACCAGGCTTCATCTGGGCGGGCTGGGCACCAGCGCCAGGATACTGTGGGACAGGGTTCCCGCCGAGGCCGAGGCGTTTTCCGAAGACAATCTGCTGATCTTCGCCACCGGCCTGCTTTGCGGCACTGCGGCGCCCGGCGCCAACCGCACCGTCGTCTCGACATTTTCCCCGCAGACGCAGTTGCTCGCGTATTCGATGATGGGCGGATTCTGGGCGCCGGAGTTGAAGCACGCCGGTTACGACAAGGTGATTATCCGCGGCAAGTCGCCCGAGCTGGTCTATCTGTGGATCAACAACGACAAGGTCGAAATCCGCGACGCCTCGCATCTGCGCGGCAAGGGCGCGATCGAAACCGCCGAATGCATCCGGCAGGAACTGAAGGAGCCGAACGCCCAGGTGGCCGCCATCGGCCTGGCCGGGGAGAACCGGGTTTTCTACGCGTCGATCGAGCAGGGCCGCTCCAGCGCCAGCCGTGGCGGCATCGGCGCGGTCATGGGGGACAAGGGCCTCAAGGCGATCGTGGTGCGCGGCACCAAGGATGTCAACGTCGCCCGGCCGGAAGAATTCATCAAACTGTGCGACGAGGTGCTGCAATACATCAAGTTCCGCGCCGACCATCCGATTCCGGGCGTCCCCGCTATCCTGCAGGGGCTCGGCTCGCCGCAGGAAATGGCGATCGTCGACGAGCAGTGGCACACCACCAGTTTCATGTGGGGCAATGCGCGCACCCGGCGCAAGGACTTCTGGACCCATGAAATCGAAGAAAAGTGGCGCAAGACGCAGGAGGACGTGCGCACGCGCCTGATCAGCTGCTACAACTGTCCGATGAAATGCGGGGCGACGATTTCCGTCCCGGGGCAGCCCACCTACATGATGAAGTGCTATTCCAAGCTCACTTACACCATGGCGGCCTATTCCGACCTCGAGTTCGGTTTCAAGATTGCGCAGCGCGCCACCGAATACGGCGTGGACGGCTTCTCGACGCCGCAGGTCATGGCCTTCGCGCTCGAGCTGCTCGAGGCCGGCATCCTCACCGACGCGGATTTCCCGGGTATGCCGGCTGACGTCGAGGGGCGGTTCTTCTGGCTGCTCGACCGCATCGTCAGGCGCGAAGGAATAGGCGACGCGCTCGCCGATGGCGTGTACTGGGCCGCCAGGCGCATCGGCAAGGGAGCGGAAAAATTCGACCACAATACGATCAAGAAACACGAGCAGCTTCCGCTCAAGCTCGGCATGCTGAACCCGGTCTACTATCTGATGTACGCGACCGGCGAGAAGATCAACATCACCCAGATCGAGGGGCAGTTTCCCCAGGCGCCGTTTCCGACCATGGAAGAGCGCGAAGCCTTCGTCAAGGACTGGATCCAGGTTCCCGACGACAAGTTCAAGAGATACCTGCTGGAGTGGGAGCCGCGCGGCGAGAAATCGAATCCCCATTACCCGTCGGTCGAAGCCAGCTGCGATGTCGTCGACTGGCAGGAAAAGATGCACTACATCGACGATGCGCTCGGGACCTGCGCCGGGCTGTCGTCCTTCCCGCTGAAGCCGCCGTATCACATCCACAACTTTCCGAAATTCATTTCGGCGGGTACCGGCATCGACTTCGACTCGGCCAGCCTGTGGAAGGCGGCCACGAGAAACCGTACCCTGCTGCGCGCGATCAACGTGCGCCGCGGCATGCGGCGCGCCGACGACAAGCCGCCGGAGGACCACTGGAAGAAGCGCTTCCCCGATCTGGAGAAGACGCTGCTCGACGAGTACTACAAGCTCAAGGGCTGGGACGCGAACGGCATCCCGACCAAGGCGTCGCTGATCGAGCTCGACTTGGGCTGCGTTGCCGAGGACCTGGAGCAAAGGGGAATCCTCGGCAAGGCGAACGCCGCCAGCGATAAGGCCGCAGAAGAAGCGCAAGTGAAGGAGGTCCTCAGCCATGCCTAAGGTCATGAAGAAGATCAAGTCCATCACCATCAATGCCGATTTGTGCAACGGTTGCCGCGCATGCGAAGTCATCTGCTCGCTGTTTCACGCGACGCCGCGCTACAGCAGCAACAACCCGGCGCGCTCGCGCATCAGGATCATGCGCGAGCCGCTGCGCGACATCTACCTGCCGGTGTACGCGGGTGAATACACGCCGGCCGAATGCGCCGGCCGCGACACCTACATCATCGACGGCAAGAAATACGACGAATGCGACTTCTGCCGCGCCTCCTGCCCGTCGCGCGACCTGTTCAAGGAGCCCGACTCCGGCTTGCCGCTCAAGTGCGACATGTGCGAGGACGAGCCGGGGCTGGAGAAGCCCAAGTGCGTGGAGTGGTGCCTCAACGACGCGCTGATCTACGTGGAGCGCGAGGAGGAAGCCGAAGAAGCCGAACCGAGCGCGCCCGAGATCGAGATCGGGGTCGAGGCGCTTATCGACAAGCACGGCTTGCAGAAGGTGCTGGACGCCGTCGCAAGAATGTCGAAGTCTTAGCATCAGCGCCGTACAACAGAGCCCGGGAACGAACATGGAGACGGTCACCCCCTTCAAGGACATCATCGACGCCATCAAGGCGAGCGGCGGCGATGCGTTCAAGCGCTGCTACCAATGCGGCCTGTGCGATACGGTCTGCCCGTGGAACCGCGTGCGCAACTTCAGCATGCGCAAGCTCGTGCGCGAGGCGACCTTCGGCCTGACCGAGATCGAGAGCGAGGACATCTGGCGCTGCACCACCTGCGGCAAGTGCCCGCAGGTCTGCCCGCGCGACGTGAAACAGATCG
>Ga0307377_10003029_pt1 | contig 19310 bp, 10 predicted proteins | sample TR3MG_FD_202535 | JGI IMG/M metagenome (GOLD analysis project Ga0307377, IMG submission 202535) | Soil microbial communities from Risofladan, Vaasa, Finland - TR-3 | ecosystem: Environmental > Terrestrial > Soil > Coastal area > Acid sulfate soil | place: Finland: Risofladan, Vaasa | collected... | reverse complement strand
CAACACAGGGCTTAACCCGCGGGTCCTTTTGGCAGGCTTGCCCCCGCGAGAGACGCGCGGGGGTCATCCCGACCGAGCGCAGCGAGTGGAGGGGTCTATCAAAAAAAACATTCCCCCCGCCGGACTTGTCCGCCGCAGGCGGATTCCGCACTTTTGCATTTTGAGCTTTAGTTTTACGTTTTCCGTTTTTATCCGCCGCAGGCGGATTGACTTTTAACTTCCCTTCCCGCCTGCCCTCAGCGACCTGTGGTGAGCCAAGTCGAACCAGGCCGACGGGCCTGAGTAAGAGCGACGGAATCTCGCCACGTCGGCGCGGAAACAAAAAGGGACGGCAGAAAGTGCCGTCCCTTCAATAGTCAACTCAGACTATAAACCAGGCTTTAGCAGCCCGGGTCGTACTCATACGCCCCCATATCAACGTCGTCATTGATGATCCGGTCGCTGCCCTTGATGTCGGTATCGATACCTTCCACGGCATCGTTGTTGCCTTCATCTTTGCACGGGCTGTTGGAACTAATCCCCAGCCCGTCATCGCACGTCGCCCAGATATTGTCGGCTCCGTCCGCGTCGCTCGAATCAACAAAACAAGGGTCGCTGTCGATGTTGCCGCCGCCGTCGGTGCCGAAGTCGGGGTCCCATCCACCGCCGCTGCCGCCGCAGCCTTCTATGTCGCAGTGGCTAAAATTAGGGTCGGACGAACCAAGGTTCTGCACCTCATCTTCGTAGTAGATAGCGGTGTTGTCCCACAATATACAGTTGGTCACCAACGGAGAGGCATCGTAGTTCTCAATGCCCCCCCCGCCCCAACAGGTAGAGTTCCCGTACAATGTGCAGTTGGTTATAACTGCCGGAGGGCTGGACATGTTGCAGATGGCGCCGCCTTCGCCCCAGGGCAGAGATGTATTGTCGTAGAAGAGGCAGTTGGTCACCCTGGGTGAAGAACCGTCGTAGTTGTCCATTCCCCCGCCCCCGTATTCGGCCGCGTTGCTGTGAAAGACGCAGTCGGTCACTGTCGGCGAAGCATCCTCATTTTCCAGTCCGCCGCCCCATCCGGCCGAATTTCCGGTGATAATGCAGTTTCTTATCGTCGGACTGCTCTGGTAGCAATAAATTCCCCCGCCGCTGCCCAACGAGCCGGAATCACCGCCGGTAATGGTAAAGCCCACAAGAACCGAGTTGCCGTCCTCGCTGCTGTCGAATGTGACAACCGTCCCCGAACCGTCGGCGTCGATTATCGTCGTCGCGACGACGGACCAGGCGTTGGGGTCGCCGCTGCGCAGTGTTACCGCCCTGTCGGCAACAAAATCGATGGTTTCGTAATACGTCCCGGGGCCCACTTCGATAGTCTCATTTGCACTGTCGTTGGCATCGCCAATGGCATCCTGAATGGTGTCATACCACTCTTGCTGGTCCAGGTTGAATATGCCGGAAAATTCGTCAGTACCCATGTCCACCCTTCCGGCCAGGACCCGCGGCTGGCCGTCAATATCCGTCTGGCCGCTATAATCCCCATTGGGGTCCCCTGTATTGATGCATAGCGAGGGGGACTTCAGGTGGAGGTCTTCATCCACATCAGTTACGCCGGCTCCCCAGTTGTAAACCAGAACGTCGGCCTGCGAGTTGCTGTCTAATGGTGGACCAAAGGTGATAGCATTTGTTGCGAGATTGACATCATTTACCGTACGAACGGTCCCGTCATTGCCATACTCGATGACGTCGTTCACTTCATACAGGTTGGCATCACCTACAATCACGGTTACCGTTGTACCCTCAGCAACCGTCACGTCGTCAAACTCGAATATATGTACGAAACACGGGTCGGACGTGATGTTGCCTTCACCGTTGCTGTCATTGACGTCCTCGATACAACTATACGTTGCACTTAATCCACCGGCCAGGTCATCCCCATTGCCCCAAAAAATACAATTACGAATGATTAGCTCAGCCGTACCAGGAGGTTTGGCGATTGCACGTGTGGTACCAACAATAGTGTTGTTCTCAATCGTCTGCTTTCCAAAGGGTACGAAGCTTATTCCACCACCAACCATCCAGTTGTTCCTAATGACCGGGCTACCCATGCCGCAACCGATGTTGGCGTTGCTAAATCTATTATTTAGAATAAAAGGAGACGATCCCTCCGCACACATTACCCCGCGGCCTGTACCTTCTAAAATGCAATTAGCGATGATTGGGTTTGATGAATACCGGCAGATCACCGGCAGATTTATAACGCTTTTCACTGTAAAGCCTGTGAGTACTGACTCAGGAGTCTCCCCACATTGAAACCAGACCGTTGACAGCTCATTGCCATCTATAATTGTTGCCTTAACGACATCCCAGTCCCCCGGGTCCCTTCCTGTTACAGTAATGGCCTTACCCTTAAAACTGATCCACTCATAGTAGGTTCCTGGAGCAACCGTGACCGTCCCCCCGTGCCAGGATACATCAATTGCCTCTTGGATGGTGTTGTAGTCAGCGGGGACGTTTATGTTCCTGGGGCCGTCAGTGGTGAAGTTGTAATAGTTCCCATCGTTGTCATCTGTTACCTTGTTGCCGGCAAGGTCGGTAGCCTCAACCTTGAAGTAGTAGTCTGTCCATGGCAAGATAGGTACCAGTTTTATACTGTGGTCTGTTGCGTAGTCGATGTTGCTATTGCTAAGGTTGTTGCAGTCCGGCCCGTAAATGACCCGCCCTTCCGTGTATCCACTCGTCTGGAAGGTGACTCTAACATCGGGGCCCACTACTGTTAGATTTACGTCGGAGGTAATATTTGGATCTATACAGTCTACCGTGGCAGTATCGTTCGGTGATGCGGGATTCCCGGTTCCGTCATTGGCATCCTCATAGCTTACGGTAATAGTGTCGCCGTCAGCCACCTGCAATATGCCGTCCCCGACGCTGGGGTCACCGGAATCTGTCCAGATGACCCCCGTAAAGATCCCGCTGTTGGGATCTGTCTCGCTTAGGGTAAGCGTCTCGAAATCCCCGCCCGTGGTTGTGACGTTGACGTCCTGCGTTCCCGCTCCGGCAAGGTCGTAATCGGCCAGGGAAATACCTACGTTGGAAGCGCAGTTATAATAGTTGCGGTCCAGACTGACATACCCCTTCGAGGGGACGGCTGCCAACACCGCGTTATAGGCATTTAGCCTGCCGTTGGAGCGACAAATCTCATCGTTCGGATCGAAGACCACATCCACGCTCTCAAGAAGGATATTATTGGCATCATCGGGTGTCATATGGGGGTTCACCGACAACAAGAGCGCGCAGGCACCCGAGACATGGGGGCACGCCATCGACGTTCCCGAGGCAATATACATGGGGGCGCTTGTATCGCCGTGGGGGTAAAAATGCTCACCATCAGCGTACATATCGGTACCGGTGGCGTGCAGAGATAGGACGTGCACTCCTGGAGCCGCCAAGTGCACCCAATTTCCGTAATTGGAAAAAGTCGCTTTGTCGTCGTTCGAATCAGTCGCCGCCACTGCGATTACGTGGTCATAACCAGCAGGGTAAGGTGGGGTGTTTCCCTTCTCATTGCCCGCCGAGGCAACGATTATGACCCCTTGGCTGTAAGCGTAATCGATGGCGTCTTCCAGTGATTGGGAATAATCATAACTGCCCCAACTGTTGGAAATAACATCCGCTCCGTTATTCACCGCGTAATAAAGGGCAGCCACTCCTTCCGATATCCACCCCCGTCCATATGGGCCAAGAAACTTGAGCGCCATTATCTTGCCGTTCCAGGAAACGCCCGCAATATCCAGACCGTTGTTGCTGTCCGCCGCAATTATACCCGAGCAATGAGTACCGTGACCATTGTCATCCATCGGATCGTTATCATCATGATAAAAGTCATATCCGTACAGACCGCTCGAATCCACCCACATATTGGCCTGAAGGTCTCGGTGCGTATAGTCGACCCCCGTATCGACCACCGCGACGATAACATCGGAACTTCCGGTGGTGATATCCCAGGCATCGGGCGCGTTTATATCGCAACCGGCTGTGCCAGACTGGCTACCCCCGCCTGGGATCGGGTAGTCACTCCCATCATTGTTCAAGGCCCACTGCTCCGGGTAATAGTTCGGGTCGTTGGGCTCTGTGACCATTATTGAAACAATATAATTTAGCTCGGCATATTCTACGTCCGGGTCGGTAGTGTATTCGGCGACGGCTTGAGGGGCCGATTGGCCGGGCTCAAGCTCAATCTTGTATATCCTCCCCAAATCCGGCACCTTTGCCCCCGCAGGCGCCCGTTGCAGCCTTCTGACAAGGTGCTTTTCCCTTGGGGTCAAAAGGGCTTTGTCCTTCATAAGAAGGGCCTGCGTACGCTCCCTTTTGGCCTTGAAGCCCTTGATGAGCGGTTTGATGCTGCTTGCCCTGTACTTAAGGTTGATATTATCGAGGGTGCCAGATAACCTTAGCTCTCCCACACCCCTTCCGGCGGCCAACTGCTCTTGCAGCCTGTCAGCCACGCCGGCCCTGAATTTCACAATCACTTCGCCGGGTTTGTATGCCGGCTCAGGCGACACAGTCCCGGGTGGGACTTGGCCGGTAGCACTTGGCAAACCGTCACAGGCGGCTGGCGGGGGAGGGTATAGAGCGTTTGCCGGGCCGGCCCAGCAAGTGCAAACAGCTATGACGATAGTTAGAATTGTTTTTCGCGTTAACATTCTGCGTCTCCTTTCGTTTGAGAAATACATCCGCGTCCGCGGATAGTGAGTTAAATGGTTAAAGCTATTTTGTTATTAGTTGACTGGCTTTTGTGCTAAGTTTCGGCCTCACGTCATAGACACCACCTCCGTTTCACGCAGTGTCCTTACGATTTCATTGTCGCCAGACTCCGCGCCGCCCAAACCTGTGCGCGTCTCGAATGAGTCGAGTCAGCATTTCGGGTTTATCCAACAGTCTCCTCAAAAACTTTCCGCGCGCTTTTCTCCCCACCACGCCTCAAGAGACCGAACGACATGAAGGTGTGGTGCAGGGCGAGCAAATCTCAACTTCGCCAGGTAGTCTTACACCCCAATTATGTGTCCCCACCAATAGCTCTTTTAGGTTTCTAAATATTTCCTATTTTGGTATGTCATTTTCCCGTTTTTACTGTCTGTTCTCCGACCTTCCCCATCTTGCCATTTTCACAGCCGCTCATCTTGCCCAAATCCCTCGGCCAGATGCGCTTCACCCTTCACGACCACCTGCAATGCGCCATCCCGCATTTAAACACTCAAGACTCACCAATCAGAACCACCCACCGTCGAGCATGCACAATCCACAATGCACTTGACCATTCACTGAATAAGAGGCGTCGCCGACCGGCTAAATGTTGACCAAACAATCCCCACTTTCCCCCAATTCTTGCATTTTCCTCCGCAGTTTTGCCCTTTGAGCTTTAGTTTTGCACTTTCCCTTTTGACTTTTCAGTTCCTTTCCTTGCCCCTCCTCTTCTGTCCTCTGTCCTCTGCCCTCTGTCCTCTGTCCTCTGTCCTCTGCCCTCCCCCCACCCCTCGCCCCTCGCCCCCCATCCCTCGCCTCGCTACCCATCTACTCATCTACCCTCTGCCCTCTTCCTCCCGCCAACTTTTTCCTTTACTTCCAACCCCAAATCCCGTATAATACCCCCCAAATTGAATAGTCTAAAACACTCAATGCTCAATAGTAAATATCAAATCGTAAATAGTAAATCGGCAAGCTTTCCTATCGCCAAACAAATCGCCCATCCAGCCAACCAAATACGAGCTACGCAATACGATATACGCAATACGATATACGAACTAAATTATGCAAAACAAACCCAATTTCCAGCAGGCCCAAATGAACGCAACCTTAGCTTCCAAAAAGGCTTATGAAAATGAACGAGGACTTCAGACTCGTGAAAAACAAACCCAATTTATGCCATAGGTATCAAACCCAATTTGCTTCCACCGAATATGGACGCAACCTCAGTTCCCACAAAGGATTATGAAAATGAGAACGCCCCCAGCCTGTGGGCAAAACAAACCCAATTTATCGCGGCGTAGCCTGCTTGCCCCGGCAAAGTCCCATACGAAGCCGGGTTGGCGAAGCCGGATCAAACCCCGCACGTGCCCATTGACGCCCCTCCCTTTCCCTGTTTTCACAGCCGGCCCGACCGAGGCAGTTCATCTTCGCATATACAAGCTGCCCGGAAGCTGTTTTATCAACCCCTTTAGCCGGAGCGATATAAGGCCCGCGTTGATTCTTCCCGGCTCCAAACTCGTCTCCCCTATTATTTGCTCTATATGCATCGGCTCCGTATTCAGACACTCATAAATCCTTTTTTCATTGTCACTCAGGCTCAGTTGGCTGACATCGAACAAAGGCGTTTCCATCCTTTCAGTTGCCTTTTCCGCCGCGTTTGTTGCATGCTCATGCAGTTGGTCGCCGATATACCCCAGCGCCTCCATTACATCTTCGACGGACTCAACCAGCTTTGCCCCTTCTTTTATCAACTGGTGGCTGCCTTTACTCAACGGCGAATCGATTTTACCCGGCACCGCCATCACTTCCCGATTGTTCTCAAGTGCTGCTCTGGCAGTGATTAACGCCCCTGAATGCAGCCCCGCCTCGACCACAATCGTACCCAGCGCCAGCCCCGCTATTATCCTGTTTCGCGGCGGAAAATTCTCCGAAAGCGGCTCATACCGCAAGGGCAATTCGCTCATACACGCCCCAGATTCGGCTATAAGTTCAAACAGCCGCTTGTTTTCCGGCGGAAAAATGTTCGCAAGCCCGCAGCCCTGCACCGCAATCGTGCGTCCGCCGGCGGCCAATGCCCCCTGATGTGCGGCGGTGTCTATACCGCGCGCCATCCCCGAACAAATCGTAAAGCCTGCCGAACCAAGAAGATGCGCCAGTCGAGAGGCCTGCTCCTGGCCGTACAGGCTGCACCGCCTGGAACCGACAATTGCAATAGCCAGATTATCCTGGCGGGTCAGGCTCCCTTTGATGTAGAGTACTGGCGGCGGGTCATAAATCTGCTTCAAAACAGGCGGATAACGCCCATCGCTAAAATGCATTACCCAGACGCCAAGCTCCTCGGCCAATTCCAATTCAGCCGCTGCGTCAAATTTGTCGCGCGTTAGCGCAATTTCTTGGGCGGTCTTAAAGCCTATTCCGTCTATCTTTGTCAGTTCGCTGACCGAAGCGCCAAGGGCCTGGTCGACTGAGCCGAAGTGCCTGATGAGCTTTGCGAAAGTGACCGGGCCGACATTATCGGCCCTGGCAAGTTTAAGCCATTGTTCAATGTCAACCGAATGGGGGTGTGGCTCTGACATTCCTTAACCGCCAAAAGACAAATCCACAGCCGCAGAGTTTAGCTGGCAATCGTCGCTGGTCAATAGAAATCGGCGGGTTTTTGGCTTTTATTTTATGAACTTTTATGGTAAAATGGCGTAAATTTGACCGGGGTATTTGGGTTTGTGGCGGATTTGTGCAATAAAACACGTATAAATGCCGTCTCTAATGTATGTACTGGGCTGTCAAAACAACTGTACCGGAAAAGGGTGGTATGTTTTCTGAGTGTAAAGCGGCGACGCCGGGGGGCGGAAAGCTGTGGGCCGTGATGGCCCTGGGGGCGCTATTGGTTCAGACCGGATGCAAATCTCCCTCCGAATACCGGGTTAACGCGGACAAGGTAGCTACGGATATTATCCGAGAGAAGCAAAACGAAGCTCTTGGCCAATCGGGGGAGTTTTCAATCGAGCGGCCAAGCGATATTCTTCGCCGCAGGCTTCTAATCGACCAGAACCTGCCGTATTCGAGTGAAGCTTCTTTGGGTGCTGACAACCTCAAGACCATCGAGCATTGGCCGGAGCAGGATTATCCGCGGGCAGAAGAACCGGCACTCGACCCGCTCGTACTTTTGGAGAAGAGCAAGCCGGTTAAGTTATCGCTTATACAGGCGCTTCAGGTAGGCGCACGCAATAGTTTTGACTATCAGAAGTCCAAAGAGGACATCTTCCAGGCGGCGTTGGCCCTCGACCTCCAGCGCAACGAATTCCGCAACATCTTCGGGGGCCAGGTCGCGAGCCTTGCAAGTACAAATACGACAGGCGACAGAACTGACAGCGCCATTGAAAACAGCGGAGTCGTGGGTTTGAGCAGAACACTGGAAAGCGGAGTTGAATTGAGCACCGACCTTGCAATCACCCTTGCGAACCTGCTGACCATGGGCGGCGCCTCCTCGTTAGGTGTCTCCAGCGACAGCAGTGTCATGATACCTTTGCTGAGGGGTTCGGGAAGACATATCGTCAGAGAACCGCTGACAAAAGCGGAGCGTGCGGTAGTATATGCCATTTATCAATTCGAGAGGTTCAAACAGACTTTTTCCGTAGGAATCGCCAGACAGTATCTTGCGGTTCTCAGGCAACTGGACCAGGTCAGAAACGCCGAGGAGAATTACAGGAGCCTGATAGTATCGGCGCGTCGTTCACGGAGGCTGGCCGATGCGGGGCGATTGTCTGAAATACAGGTGGATCAGGCGGTACAAAACGAGTTGAGAGCACGGAACGGCTGGATAAGTGCAATAGAGTCATACAAAAGCAGCCTTGACTCGTTCAAGAGCTCGCTGAGCCTGCCCCCGGATGCTGAAATTGAGCTGGACAGGTCTGAGTTAGAGCGACTGGCCGCGCCTGCGTCCCAGATGGTGGCGGGTCTGACAGATGAAAAGGAATCACCCGCGAGCGAGAGTGTTCCGGCGGCAGATGTGCAGGTAGAGTTAGCACCACCGAGCCGGGAGGACGCCGGCCCGCTGGAGATAAATGAGCCCGAGGCGGTAGGGCTGGCTCTGGATAATCGTTTTGATTTACGGGTCGCCGAGGGCGGCGTCTACGACGCCCAAAGGGCTGTAGTGGTCGCAGCCGATGCCTTGGGCGCAGAACTCACGTTTTTGGGAAGGGTTGGTTATGGCGGAACGGGGGACCCCACGGGCAACGACCAGAAACTTCGATTCGACAAGGGCGCATATTCAGCGTTGCTGACTCTTGACCTGCCGTTCGAAAGAACCAGAGAGCGTAACGATTACCGAAACAGCTTCATTAGCCTTGAACAAGCGGTAAGAAACGTGCAAAAACTCGAGGACCAGATTAAGCTCAATATTCGCAACCGGCTTCGGACGCTGCTCGAATCGCGCGAGAGTCTTAAGATTCAGGCCAAGTCAGTGCTTGTGGCCGAGAAGCGAGTGAAAAGCACCGAGCTTTTTCTTGAGGCCGGAAGAGGACAAATACAAATTCGTGATTTGCTGGAGGCGCAGGATGCGTTACTTTCGGCACAAAACCTGCTGACACTGGCGGCGGTAAATTACAGGATAGCCGAATTGGACCTGCAGAGCGATATGGGACTGCTAAAAATTGACGATAAGGGTTTATGGCAGGAATATGTGCCGCGGGAAGGTGATAATGTCAAACAATAACATGATAGTTGGTTTTCTAAAGAGAAGGCCTTTTGTATTGATAGTCGTTGTTTCAGCGACGGTGGCAGCCAGCATCGGCGCGGCAAGATTTGCATGGCCGGCAAATAGCGGCGTTTCTGCGGAAAACCAGGCAACTTTTGTGGTTAAGCGGGGGCCGCTGCGAATCAGCGTGACGGAGTCGGGCACAATCAAAGCCCGCGAACAGGTTATTGTAAAAAGTGAGGTCGAAGGCAGAAGTTCGATTCTGTGGCTGATACCGGAGGGAACGCAAGTCAAACAGGGCGAGCTTCTGGTCGAGCTGGACGGCAGCAAACTGGTGGACAGCAGAGTTGACCAGCAGATTATGGTCCAGAACAGCGAAGCGGCGTTTATCGGCGCCCGGGAGAATCTGGCTGTGGTCGATAACCAGGCGAAGAGCGATATAGACCTTGCGGAGCTGACGCTTAAATTTGCCGAACAGGACCTGAAGAAATACCATGAAGGAGAGTATCCCAATCTGCTCAAGGAAGCTCAGTCGCAAATCACGCTGTCCGACGAGGAGCTCAAGCGTGCGGAAGAAAAATTAAAATGGTCCAGGAAGCTTTTCGAAGAAAAGTATATTTCGCAGACTGAGTTACAGGCTGACGAATTAGCCGCAAAAAGGGCAACGTTTGACCTGGAGCTTGCGAAGAATAATCTCGACTTACTGGAGAAATACACCTATCAAAGAAACCTGGACCAGCTCGAAAGTGACGTCAGGCAGGCTCGGATGGCACTTGAGAGAACGGGGCGAAAAGCCAAAGCGGATGTCGCACAAGCGGGGGCCGACCTGAAAGCGAAGGAATCGGAGTACAATCGGCAGCAGGACAAGTTGAAAAAGCTTGAAGAGCAAATCATAAAGACCAGGATTTTTGCGCCTGCCGACGGATTGGTGATTTATGCGACCAGCGCCAGGTCGGGCGGCTTTCGAAGCAGCCGGGAGCCTCTGGATGTGGGCCAGGATGTTCTGGAACGTCAGGAGCTGATATATCTGCCGACCGCGGCATCGTCAAAGGCGGAAGTTGCCGTTCACGAGTCCAGTCTGAAAAAGGTCCAGGTTGGTCTTCCCGCGATAGTCACGGTTGACGCGCTGCCGGGCAAGACGTTTGTCGGCAGCGTCGCCCGTATTGCGCCGCTGCCTGATGCTCAGAGTATATGGATGAACCCGGACCTTAAGATTTACAATACAGAAGTATACCTGGACAGCAATGACAGCTCCCTTCGCACGGGTATGAGCTGTAAAGCAGAGATTATAGTAGAACAATACGAGAACGAGCTGTACATACCGGTTCAGGCGGTCTTGCGCGTCGGGGGAGAGCAGACAGTTTACGTTGCAAACGGAAAAGAGGCTGAGCCTCGCAAGGTGCAAATCGGGATGGACAACAACCGGATGGTGCGAATTATCAGCGGGCTTCGGGAAGGTGAGACGGTGTTGCTCACTCCGCCACTGAAGGCCGGCAGCGTGGACCAATCGGCCGAGCGGATTACGATGGAAACAACTCCTTTTGAAAACGATACCGAAGAAATCTACAGGCGTGTAAACGAAAAACTGGAGCAGAGAGGCAACGGCGCGGAGGGGGCCGGTCAGGATATGGCGAAAAGCGAGGTCATGGAAGACCGCAAAAGAAGTCGCGGCAGTCTGGAAGAGTCCGACGCGCAGAGTATGGGCGGCGAGCAAAGACAAAAGAAGGGCAGGAGGTCTGAGAATATGTCCGCCGAGGAGAAGGAAAAACGGCGTCAGAAGTTCAAGAACATGTCCCCCGAAGAAAGAGAAAAGATGCGGCAACAGATGGGCAAGAGAGACGGATAAATGGATAATCAGTCACCGTCGGCCTGTGAGGCTGAAATAGTCAGGCTGGAAAATGCGGAAAAGATATACCTTATGGGCAAGGAGCAGGTCCGAGCGCTGGCCGGGGTGACCATATCCTTCGAGCGCGGCGGTTTCTGGGCGATCATGGGCCCGAGCGGGTCCGGCAAAAGCACGATGATGAACGTTCTGGGCTGCCTCGATCGTTTAACCAGAGGGCATTATATTCTCGAAGGTCGGGACGTCAGCACCCTGGATGACGATTCACTCAGTGAGCTGCGGCTCAGGCATCTCGGGTTCATTTTTCAGAGTTTTAATCTGATACCGCAACTGACCGTCCAGAGGAATATCGAATTACCACTGTATTATCTGGGATGGGACGCCCACGCCAGCAGCGAACGTGCGCAGGAGCTTGCGTGCAAGGTAGGACTCGAGGGCAGACTTAACCATCGTCCCACGGAACTGTCGGGCGGTCAAATGCAGCGGGTGGCCATCGCCAGGGCGCTGGCAAATGACCCGCAGATACTTTTTGCCGATGAGCCGACCGGTAACCTGGACACGGCGACGGGGGAACAGATTCTGGAGGTTCTGGTCGAACTCAACGAGCAGGGCAAGACGATAATCATGGTAACCCACGAGTTAAATGTCGCCGCGCATGCCAAACATCGGCTGCACATGCTCGATGGTTTGATAGAGCGGGTTGACGGGGATTACTGATGCACCAGGTTAAACTTGTCCGTAATATTTGGTCGGGCATTGAAAATCTGCTTCTGCATAAGCTGAGGTCTTTTCTTACTATGCTGGGCATCGTATTCGGAGTAGGCAGCGTGGTGGCAATGCTTGCAGTCGGCGAAGGGGCCAGTAAAGAGGCGCTGGAACAGATTCGCAAACTGGGCAGCAACAATATAATTATCTCCTCGATAAAATCGGTGGAGGAGGAAGCGACCACAACGGCTCATTCGCATATGAGCATCTACGGGCTGACTTACGAGGATTATACAAGAGTGGCCGAGAGTTTCAGCACGATAAAGCAGGCGGTCCCGGTGAAACTCATGCGCAAGGAATCCCGTCTTGGCGAGAGAGCGATGGAACTGCGGGTGGTTGGAACGACGCCGGTATGGTTTGACCTTGTGCCAAGGCCCATTATTGCGGGCCGCGTTCTTATGCCGGAGGACGCAAAGAAGCAGGCGCCGGTCGCGGTTCTTACCGAATTCGGTGCGCGCAAGCTGCTGGCTACCGAACATACCATCGGCCAATCCGTTCGCATAGGCAGTGACGTCTTCGAAGTGGTAGGGATTGTCAGGAGTCAGGGCGGTGTTGTACAGGTCGGCAAGAGCCAGGGCGGCCAGGCCGAGAATATCCAAATACCAGACCAGGAAGTGGATGCCTATATACCTATCGAGGTGGCGCGTAAGTATTTTGGCGATATTACCACGAGGATGACCACAGGGGGAAGAGAGCAGGAAAAGGTGGAGCTGCACCAGATTATCGTCGAGGTCGACGCCACGGAGGACGTCGAACTGACGGCCAGGGGAATTGAAGAAATGATAAAGCGTTTTCACAAGAAAGTAGATTATAAAGTCATTGAGCCGCTGGCGCTGCTCAAGCAGGCCGAGGACACCAAGCGAAGATTCAATATCGTATTGGGTTCAATTGCGGGTATCAGCCTGCTGGTGGGCGGCATCGGGATTATGAATATCATGCTGGCCAGCGTGACGGAAAGGACGCGCGAAATAGGGATTCGGCGGGCCATCGGAGCCAAGAGAAAACAGATTATAGGGCAGTTTCTGATAGAAACGAGCGTCCTTTCGACGATGGGGGGACTTATTGGAATCGGCTTCGGTGTTCTCGTACCGTTTGTGATAACATACTTTGCAAGAATGCCCACCGTAATTACGCCCCAGAGTATACTGCTGCCTTTGTTTATCAGTGCAGGGGTTGGTATTATTTTCGGATTATATCCGGCCATGCGCGCAGCCAAGGTAGATCCCATCGTTGCCTTGCGGCACGAGTAGGCCACTAACCAATGAGAACAGAGAACCCAGCAGGTTGTCGGACCGTGTATGCAGCCATTTGCGGCAAGGTTTTCGCGGCGTGAAAAATTCCGCTCAGCATAGTTGTTTCGGCCAGGAGGAATCCATGAGGCCGGACGGGAGCCGGATGAAACCAAGCCGGAGACACGGCAGGCTGCGTGTCGTTTTCTTTCACCTTGCGACCATCGTCGTCGTGCTTGTGCCGCTCATCGTGGGCGAGCTGGTTCTGAGATTGTGCGTCCCTGCCCCCCCAACCGAAACGGACGACCCCTACGTCTCGTTCAGCGGCCTGCGTTCCCTCTTCGTTCTCGATTCAACCGGCACGCGCTTTGAGACAGCCAGGGAGCGCCTGAGCTACTTCCGCCCCCAGTCGTTCGCGGTCACGAAGGGTCCGCAGACACTGCGGGTCTTCTGCGTCGGCGGTTCAACCGTGCAGGGACGGCCCTACTCGGTAGAGACGTCCTTTACGACGTGGCTGAGGCTTAATTTGCTTGCCGGGCGGCCCAACGCGAACTGGGAAGTGGTCAACTGCGGCGGGGCGTCCTACGCCACCTATCGCCTCGTGCCCATCATGCGGGAACTGCTCGGGCATGAGCCTGACCTGTTCATCATCTATACGGGACACAACGAATTCCTGGAGGACAGGACATACCCGCGACTGAAGAGAACGCCGCGCGCACTGCTCCGGCTGCACGAGGTGATGCTCAGCCTGCGAAGCTACCGTCTTGCAAACCAGTTTCTTTCCGGCCGTCGCGCCCGACGCACGGACGCCGGAAACTCATCGAAGACTGTTCTGCCGGCCGAGGTGCAGGCCAAATTGGACTTTCACGACGGGCTGAAATCCTACCATCGTGACCAGGCGCGGCGCCGCGGCATAATCGAGCACTTCGGCCGGAATCTGGAAACCATGGTCCGGATGTGCCACGGCGCAGGCGTGCCCGTCATACTGGTAAATCCGGTCTGTAACCTGAAGGACTGCCCTCCTTTCAAGTCGGAGTTCCGGGCCGGGCTGTCCGAGCGAGAGAAGGAGCGCGTGGCCGAACTGTGGGAACGGGCGCGGAAACTGGACTGGGACTATGCCCGCGAGAAGGCCATTCTCCTTGAACAGGCCGCCGCGCTGGATAACCGGCACGCACGGCTGCTTTTCCTGATCGGCAAGTGCTACGAGCATATAGGGCGCTTTGCCGAGGCAAAGAAATGGTTCGTACTGGCGAAGGAGCAGGACATCTGCCCGCTGCGAATCCTCGAACCCATGAACGACGCCATCCTGGACGTCGCCGCGAGACATCACGTGCCGCTTGTGGATGTGAAGAAGCTCATCGAGGAACGCACCGAGGACGGAATCCCGGGGGACGAATGGCTGCTGGACCACGTGCATCCGAACATCACAGGCCACCAACTCATCGCCGACTCGCTGTACCGGGCCATGGAGGACATGGGGCTGGTGCGCACAGCCGAGGGCTGGCGGGCAACCCGGGATGAACTGTGGCAGCGACACCTTTCGTCCCTGAACGAGGCCTACTATGCGCACGGCATCGCCCAGCTCGAGAGCCTGCACAAGTGGAGCCGCGGGCGCATCCGCGATGCTCCTGCCGGCCCTTCCCACTCCACGAGGGAGTGAGCTTCAGTAATCCAATAAAATCACAGGCATGAGCAGCGGTTAGAATGTATATGGCAAATTCGGTCAACTGTCGTTTGCAAAGGGCAGCAGAAGAAGGCCGCCCTCGGTTTGATGAGAGCGTCAATCTGCGGCGTGCACGGCTGGGGTGCCTTCTGCAAATGTCTGATGTGTAAACTTGCCGGGGGGAGAAAAAAAATTTCATCTTTTTGCATGCTTCGAAGCGCTCGGCGAACAGCAGGATTTCTTTGTTATCGGGGCTAAATGAGGCAAACTATGGAGATTGAGACAAGAGATACAAGGGCCTGAGTTTGAAATTTGGGGGAGTGCAAAAAGAGCGAGAAACTCCGTCAAGTTCGGCATAATTGCCTGTTTTGAAAGGCGTCATCCCTGGTATAACACAGGTGCGGAAAAAGACTCAAGATTAATAACCGGGTCTGCCGATTCTTTTATTGAATTAAAAATCGGTGGCTCTGGATAATGACCAATGGGCCATATTTAGCTTGGCCTTACAATGCCTACTTTCGACAACACACACAAGGCAGAGCGAAATGCGGGCAAAGCAAGCAAGGGCTAAAAAAGAAAAGGAAAGAGCCACATAAGTAAACGGGAGAGCCTGGAGCGCTCTCCCATTTTTTTTGTCCTATTGCGCCATATCTTATATGTACTCGATTGTGGCCGGGGGCTTGGGGGTCAAATCGTACAGGCAGCGGTTGACGCCTTTTATCTGAGTGATTCGCCCGGAAATCCGGTTGAGCTTGTCCCAGGGCAGGGCTGTAACCGTTGCGGTTCGGGCGTCGGTGCTCTCGACGCAGCGGACCACAATAATGTGTCCGAATTCGCGTTTGTTGTTGCGGATGCCCGTAGCGCGGTCGTTGAGCAGGACGGCCAGGTATTGAAATGCGCCGGTGTCGGCCAGCTCTTCTTCGACGATGGCGGTGGCGGTCCGCACGATTTCAAGGCGCTGGGGGGTTACTTCGCCGACAATTCGTGCGGCAAGGGCCGGGCCGGGGAAGGGAATTCGCTGTGAGATTTCCTTCGGAAGCCCCAGAAGCTTTGCTACCTCACGGACATCGTCCTTGCGCAGTGTCTTTAGAGGCTCGATGACGGAATAGCCGTAGGCTTTCTTGGTATCGATACCGAGCTGTGCGAGAATATTGTGCTGACGTTTTATTCCGGCGACGGTTTCTTCGATATCCGTAAGAATGGTGCCGTGCAGCAGGAATCTCGCGTCTGACTCCTCGACGAGCCGGGCGAAAACCTTTGAGTAAAATGTGTCTGTGACGGCCTGGCGTTTTTGCTCGGGGTCCGTTAAACCGGCCAGCGCAGAAAGGAATTCTTCCCTGGCGTCGACCAGTTGTACAGGAATGCCGAGCCTGGCAAAAGTCTTAACGACCCGTTCAGGCTCGCCCTGGCGCATCAGAGCGCTATCGACAAAAACGGTTTTGAGTTGGTCGCCCAGGGCGCGATGTCCAAGGACGGTCACAAGTGAGCTATCCACCCCGCCGCTGAGGGCGTTGATTGCCTTTGCCTTACCGACGGTCCGCTGAATGTCAGCGACTTGTTCCTCGATGAATTGTTTGTAATCCATTACCATCTCCTTGAGCACGTGTTACGGCTCAGCATAACGGGTTTCAACTATTGAGTGTGTGACTCTATCACTTTCAGCAAAGGCTGTCAAGAATTGCGGGGCATCGATAACTGCGGAGGTCGAGTCGAGTATAAGGGTAACTGATTGACGCGGCAGGAACGCCTCATAAGCCGCGTGGCGCAGCGAGAGAGGTATGCGTGAGAAACGTTTTTTTCGTGCCGGACAAGCAAACCTGTAGCGAAGGAGCCGGAAAAGGCAAACAAAGAGCAAAAAAAAACCATGTTCTTATAAGCATTCTTAATCATACCTTTAGCGCCCTTGATGGAAGTATGGTTATTATTTGGATGCGGAGGGTGTTCAATTCTATTTCTGCAAGTCCTTTAGTCACAGGATGTTATATTGCCTGAGGGGCTGGAGTTAGCAGTGTTTCATGCTTTTCTGTACGGGGGTATTGACACAACGGTGGTTTACGTGCTATAATAGGTTTTTTATGCAAAAAACTCGAAAGCCAACTCGGAAAGAACGGGCACCGGCAAGCTCGCACAAGGTCGCTAAGGTCAAGCCCTACAAGCCCTTCAAGAGCTACCAAGATGCTATCGGCTATCTGTTTGGCAGAACCGACTACGAGAAACAAACGCGTCTTAGCTACAACGTGACAACGTTCGACCTTAGGCGGATGCAGAAACTTCTGTCTTTATTGGGCAACCCCCATCAGAAGATCCAGACGGTGCATATAGCGGGGACAAAAGGGAAGGGTTCGACGGCTGCGATGCTGGCCAAGATGCTTGAGGCGAATGGTTACAGGGTGGGGTTATATACTTCGCCCCACGTGGTGAGCCTGCATGAGCGGATTATGGTCGACTCTGTAATGGTCAGCGAGTCGGAGATGCTCGGGCTGCTGAACCGGATTTACGCACCGGTTGAGAAAATGGCAAAGACCAGCCGCCCCACCTTCTTTGAGATTATGACGGCTTTGGCGTTCATGCATTTTGTCGATACGAAAGTTGATATTGCGGTGATTGAAACCGGGCTCGGCGGGCGGTTGGACAGCACCAATGTTATTAAGCCCAAAGTCGTAGGCATAACCAGCTTGAGCATCGACCATCAACAGCAGCTCGGCAGTACTATCGACAGCATTGCCAAAGAGAAAGCCGGCATTTTCAAACCGGGCGTCCCGGTCGTTACCGTGCAGCAGGACCCGGCGGCAATGCGGGTGCTGAGGTCGGAAGCGAGCAATGTCAAAGCGCCATTGAGCGTAACCGGCGGCGATATTGATTTTTCCTATCGATTCGAAACATCGCGGGAACACGGGCCGCATACGAGGGTGTGCCTTACGACAACAACGAGCAAGTTCGAACATCTTCGAGTGCCACTGCAGGGCAAGCATCAGGCCATCAACTGCGGTCTGGCTTTGGCCATGCTCGACAAGCTGAAATCAAGCGGGTACAAGATAGACAACGACAAGGCCACCGAAGGACTCAATAGCGTCTCATTGGTGGGCCGGATGGAGATGATCTGTGATGACCCGAGGATACTGATTGACGGCGCCCATAATGCCGCAAGCATCGAAGTATTGATGCAGGCGATAGGGCAAAACGTTCCTTATGATTCCATGGTAGTAATCTTCGGCTGTAACAGTGACAAGGATGCCGAAGGCATGCTGCAACAGTTGCAGTACGGCGCGGACAAAGTGATTTTTACGCGCAGCAACTCTCCGAAAGCGATGCCCCCCCAGGATTTGGCTGAGATATATGCGGAGGTATGCAGCAAGATGTGTCAGACCAGCGTAAACCTGGGTGAGGCATTACAACTGGCCAGAAGCGCCGTTGGCAGAGAGGATTTGATTTGTATTACGGGCAGTTTTTATCTTATCGGCGAGGCGAAAATTCGTTTTCAGCCCACCCGGTCATTTCACGGCATATAGCCGGTCCGCGGTCCTGAACAAATCCGGCTCGGCAAATTTGCCGTTATCGGCAGCTTACCACCTCTTCGTCTTGACAACGTTTATTTGTTCCTCATTGTACTGTCTAATGATAGCGTTATATGATTGAGAACGTTGAGTGTCATTCTGGCTTCTGGCCATCTGTCGCAGGTAATTGGCTGCGTGCAACGCGGCCACGATTTTGTTGTGGTAACCGTCTTTTTTCGCCCATTCTTCCTTGTTTTTTGCAAAGCCCTCGAGGTAATCCTCGCAGAAGTTCCTGATGGCGGCTCTTAGTTCGGGGAAGAATTGTGCGGCATACATTATTTCCTGCACAGGAGTTTGTGAAGGGTTCAATTGAAAGGCTTTGACGGCGAAATCGAGGCCTTGCTGCAGTTGGGTTTTCTCTCTTCCATATAAGAGTAGATTATGGGCAAGAATGAGGTCCCTGGAGAACTCGTCGGGGTAAATTGTTTTGCCCGTCGCTATGCCTTCGAAAAGGTCGCGCCCCCGGGGAGTGGTTATGTCGACAAACAGTCTTTGCTTATCGTTAAGGAAAACAAGGCGCCAATCAGGGTTATTCTCAAGGCCCCTCACAAAAGGCCTTTCAAATTCGTCTCTGGGCATTAGAACCACCCAGGCATTATGAGCTTTCAACTGCTTATCTATCCACTGGCCAATCTGTTTATACTCGTCAGCGCTCAATTCGCGTCCTCTGGCGCCGGCATTGGCGAGTAACTGGCCCGTAATCGGCCCTCCGCCCATGATGTCCGACCAAAGGTCAAAAGCCGCCCGCATGTAGGCTGCCTGTGCTCTGCCGTCCATAAATAATTGCAGAGGGGTTTTTCCCGTGTTCGGGTCCGGGTCCTGGCCCCAGGCGATGAAGCCGCCTTCG
>Ga0307377_10003027_pt1 | contig 19314 bp, 11 predicted proteins | sample TR3MG_FD_202535 | JGI IMG/M metagenome (GOLD analysis project Ga0307377, IMG submission 202535) | Soil microbial communities from Risofladan, Vaasa, Finland - TR-3 | ecosystem: Environmental > Terrestrial > Soil > Coastal area > Acid sulfate soil | place: Finland: Risofladan, Vaasa | collected... | reverse complement strand
ACCGAGCGCATCGAAATGAGCGTGAATGTGATCGCTCCGGGCGAGGAGGTGGTGCTGATCGACGACATGCTCGCCACCGGGGCGCTGAGCGAGGCTGCGGCCATGCTGATCCAGGACGTCGGCGGCAAAGTGGCCGAATGCTGTTTCGTGCACGAGCTGAATACGCTCGAAGGCCGCGTGCGGCTGGAAAAGCGCGGCCTGAGCGTGTTTACGCTTTGGTCGGATTAGCGTCCGTTGGAGTCGGTTTCAAAAGATGTCATTCCGAGCGGAGCGAGGAATCTGCTGTTGAATTAAATAACAAGCAGATTGCTCGGCCGGTGGCCTCGGAATGACAGTGCATTGTGAAACGGGTTCTAGCCGATGAAGGGCTGCGCGCGGATGTAGCGTTTCCGAACAAGGGGGCGATGCCCCCTTGTATATCCCCCACTTCGGAGGAAACTTCGCCGCGAGGGCGCGCGGGCAGCTGACTTGATCTGCTAGCTGATGAAAGGGTGCGCGCGAATATAGACTTTCTCCTCGCGCATGGTGCGCGCGAGCAGTTTCACCAGCGCGTAGACGGCGTCGATGGTCGGCGTCGGTTCGCCGACGATGCGCCCGACCTCGATCACCGCGCCGACCAGGCCGTCGATCTCCGGGTCGCGCCCGGCCTCGATGTCCTGCAGCATCGAGGTCTTGTGCTTGCCCACGCGCTCGGCGCCGGCAATGCGCTTTTCCAGCGACACCCGAAACGTGATGCCGAGGCGGCCGGCCACGGCCTGCGCCTCGCGCATCATCGCGGCGGCGAGGTCGCGCGTAAGCGGAAACTGGCAGATGTCGACCAGCGTGGAGTGGGAGAGCGCGCTGATCGGGTTGAAGGTCAGGTTGCCCCAGAGCTTGAGCCAGATCTCGGAGCGAATGTTGTCCAGAACTGGTGCTTTCAGCCCAGCGCGCACGAAAGCCGCGGCGATCTCGTTCACGCGCGCGCTGCTGCTGCCGTCGAGCTCTCCCAGAGGAAAGCGGTCGCCTTCGATGTGGCGCACCACGCCGGGCGCGGCGAGTTCGCACGCGGGATAGACGACACAGCCGACGAGGCGCCGCGGATCGACGGCCGCGGCGATCGCCCCGCCCGGATCGACGCTGGTGACGATGCGCCCGTCGAATTCTCCTCCATGTCGCTGGAAGTACCACCACGGAACGCCGTTCTGCATCGGTATGACGACGGTGTCCTTGTGGCACATCGCGGCAATGTCCGCGGCCACTGCCGCCACTTGATGCGCCTTCATGCCGAGGATCACCACGTCGTGCGGCCCGGCCTCGGCCGGCGTTGCGGCGGCGCGGACGTTGGTCGCAGTCTGCTCAGTGCCGTCGTGCATGATTACGCGCATGCCATGCGCGCGGATTGCCTGCAGGTTCGCCCCGCGTGCCACCAGAGTCACGTCTTCGCCGGCGAGTGCGAGCTTCGCTCCTACGAAGCCGCCTATCGAGCCTGCACCTACAACGCAATACTTCATGTCTTCACCTTGGAACTAAGCATGTACGGAAACACCGGTCTGCGTGAAAACGCGCCGGCAGACGCATTGGATTTTATGGCCGGACTGGGATGGTGCATCGCAACAGCTTGTGTCGTCAACTGATTCGCGCCCAGATTGCATGAAAATTTTGATTAACCGATAAATTCCGGTCGAGTATTATCCGGTGTAGCCGGCAAGCACGGTGCTTTGCCGCCAGACCAGCACCGCATGCGCACAGACGGACTTTTCTTTTCCTCTCGACCCTTGCCCATGGTGAATCCGATGCCCGTTATCGAGTGCGCGATCGGCCGCGCAAAGGGCGGCGATGCCGAGGGCGGCGCTGCAGAGGGCCGTGTCGCAAAGGGCAAGGCATGAGCCGTCTGCTCGATCGCCTGAAGAACGCGGAACGCAAGCGCAACGAATCGCAGGCGCGGCGGTCCGCCGAAACCGAGCAGGCGAAAGCGCCCACTCCTGCGGAGCCAGGCGCCGCCGCGGGGGCGAAGCCGAAGGGCGAACAGGCGCGACTGGAACGCAGGGCGCAATCCCAGGCGAGGCGGCGCGAGGAAGCCGAAAAAGCGCTGCGTCTGGCGGCAGAACAACGCGCGCAGGAGGCGGCCGAAGCACTCGCCCTGGCGCAGCAGCGGGCGCAGGCCGAGGCCGGGGCGGCGGCGCAGGCCGAAGCGCGCGTGCGCGCGGAGCAGGCGGCCCAGGCGCAGGAATTGCAGCGCCGCGAAGCCGAGGCTGCGGCCGAGGCCAAGATCAGGCAGCGCATGGAATTGGAACGTGCCTTGCTCGACGAAATTGCGCGACGGCGCGAAGCGGTGGCCAACGCGAGCGAGGCGGCGGCCAGCCGTGCGCACGCAGAAGAAGAGGCTGCGGCGGTCGCCGCGGCGCGGCTCGCCGCCGAACGCGAGGCCGAAGCGCGCGCAATCGAACTTGCCGCAGCCGAGCGACGCGCGCTCGGCCTTGCGCAGACACGCATCGAGGTGGAGAAGGCGGCGGAACAGGCAGCCCGTGGGCGCGCGCAGGCCGAAGCGCAGGCGACGGCCGAAGTGCGCGAGCGCGAAGCCGCCGAACGCTCGCTGAGCGCCGCAGCAGCGGCCAGGGCAGGGGCGGAGCGCGCTGCGGAAACTGCCGCACGCACGCACGCGGAAGAACAGCAGCGATTCCAGACAAGCACCGCGGCGCGCGCGCAGGCCGAAACCCAAGCCGCCCGGGCGGCGGCGACACGGGCGCAGGCCGAGGCGGAGGCCGACGGCGCCGCACGCGAACGCGCAAAGCAGGAAGCGCAATCGCTTGCGCAAAGCGCAGCCCGGGCGGCTGCGGAGCGCGCGCTGCAGGAGCAGGCGCAGGCCCGCGCGCGTACGCAGGAGGCTGCGGCGCAGATGCATGCGCAGCGACTCGAAGCCGACCGGCAGGCGAAGGAACAGGCGAAGCTGCGCCGGGCCGCGGAGCTGGAAGCAGCAGCGGCTGCGGAGCGCAATGCGCAAACGGAGCGGGCAGCCGCAGCGCAGGCGCAGGAGCGCGAAAAAGCCGAAGCCGCGCTGGCACAGGCGGCCGAAAGTCGCGCGCAAGCCGAGCGCAAAGAGGAGCAGGCAGCGCGCGAACGCGCGCAGGCCGACGCGCAAGCCGCCCGGGCGGCAGCGACACGGGCGCAGGCCGAAGCGGAGGCCGAGAGCGCCGCGCGCGAACGCGCGCAGCAGGAAGCGCAATCGCTTGCGCAAAGCGCAGCCCGTGCGGCTGCGGAGCGCGCGCTGCAGGAGCAGGCGCAGGCGCGCATGCAGGCGGAGGACGCCGCGACGCAGATGCATGCGCGGCGACTCGAAGCCGAGCGGCAGGCTAACGAGCAGGCGAAGCTGCGCCGGGCCGCGGAGCTGGAAACGGCAGCGGCGACGGACCGCAATGCGCAAACGGAGCGGGCAGCCGCAGCGCAGGCGCAGGAAGCTGCGGCTGCGGATACGGCGCTGGCTCAGGCGGCGGAGCGCCGCGCGCAGGCGCAGCGGGAACAGGAAAAGGCGGCGCGCGAGCGCTCACAGGCGATGGAGCTTGCCGCGGAGCAGGCGCGCAAACGCGCAGAGGCCGACGCAGCGGCGGCCCAGGCCGCTTTGGCCGGCGCACGCGCCGAAGAGGAGGCCAAGGCGGCGGCGGAAGCGAAGCTCGCCGCCGAACGCGATGCTGCGGCGCTGGCGCAGGAGCGTCAGGCGGCGGAGGCGGCGCTTGCCCGCGCGGCGGAGCGGCGCGCGCAGGCACAGCGGGAACAGGAAGCCGCGGAGTGCGAGCGCGAGCAAGCCGAAGCCGCGGCAGCGTCTGCCATGGCAGAGCGCGCACGCGCGGACGAGGAAGCCGCGCAGCGGGCGCACGAACTCAGCGAGACGGAGGCGCGCGCAAGGCAACAGGCCGAGGACGCAATCGTGCTGGAGCACCGGGCCGAAACGGCGGCGAAGGCGCGGGCGGAGGCTGAAGCCCGGGCGATCGCCGCCACGCGCGCGCGCGAAACCGGCGAACGGGCGCTGGCCGCTGCAGCCGCGGCAAGAGCCGAAGCCGAAGCGGCGGAGCAAGTCCTGGCGCGCGAGCGCGCCGAACAGGAGCGGCGTTTGCACACGGCGGCGCAGGCGCGTCTCGCGGCGGAAGAGCATGCCGAAGCGCTTGCGCGGGAGCGCGCGCAAGCCGACGCGGCGGCGGCCGAAGCCGCACGCGAGCATGCGCGGCGCGATACGGAGGCGGGCGCGGCGGCTGCGCTGCGCGCAGGCGAAGAGCGCGCCGCGGCCGAGCAGGCACGCGCAAGGGAAGCCGTAGAGCGCGAGGCCGGTGAACAGGCACGGAAACGTGCCGAACAGCAGCGGCAGCGGCAGTTGCTGGTCGAGGAGCGCGAGTCCGCGGAGCGGGCGGCAGCCGAGGCGGCTGCGGCGCGTGCGCGCAGCGAAGCCGCGGCGCAGGAGGCGGCGAACGCCGCGCTTGCGGCGATGGAGCGCGAACGGCGGCAGGCGGATGAGCGCGCGGCGGCCGAGCGTCTGGCAGAGGAGCGTGCCAAGGTGAAGCTTGCTTCGCAGCAGCGGCTGGCCGAGACCGCGAAAGCGAAGCTACTCGCGGAGCAGGCGGCACTCGCTTCGGCCGCGGAGCGTGCGCGCCTCGAAGGTGAAACCGATGCTTTGGCGCAACAAAGGCACGCGGATGCGGCCGCGCGTGCAGGGGCCTCGGGCGAGCGCCGGCGGCTCGGACTCGCCCGCTGGCGATTATTGTCCCGGCCCCTGGCGCTCGCCGCGGCAACGTTCGCTCTCGGAATCGCCGCGGCGATGTTGTGGCCCGGACCCGCTGTGCGCAACGCAGGGAAATTGCCCGGCCCGGCGCCAGCCGTTCATGCCGGGACGGCTGTGCGCCTGCCGGCTGCGGGCGGCGCATTGGTGCTGAAGCTGGACGCCGATGCCGCCGGGTTCGCAGCGCGCGCGGCGTCGGAGAATCGCCCTACGCGCTGAGCCTGGCGCGTCTGCCAGGATTGCCGAGGCATAAAGGAATGCTGAGGCATAAAGGAATGCCCAGGCATAAAGAGGAACGCCGAGGCATAAAGAAATGCCGAGGCAAAAGGAATGCCGAGGCATTAGCCGGCTCCGGCGACAAGGCGGGTCGTTCTGCCGGCGCGCCGCTCAGGCGCCTGCAGGCGAGCGCGCAAAGCGCAGGCACAGCTGCAACAATTCGTCCCACACGTCGCCGCGGCCGAGGCCCTTGATGGTGCGATCGATGCGCGCGGCGTGGCGCAGCGCCTGGGCGAGCGCCGCGGACTTGAGCCGGCGCGCGGCTTGGGCCACCAGCTGCTGGTGCGTAGCGCCCCAGACGCGGTTGTTGCGGTAGAGCTGCTGCGTGTCTTCACCTGCAGCCATGCCGGCTTGCACCTTGGCTATGGCGCGGATCTCCCCGGCCAGCACCCAGAGTATTTTGGGCGGCGCCTCGCCTTCGCTCCTGAGGCCGTCGAGCATGCGCGCGAGGCGCGCCGTGTCGCCCGCCAGCATCGCCTCGTTCAGCTGGAAGGCATCGAAGCGCGCGACATTGAGCACGGCGCCGCGCACCGCTTCGAACGCGAGCTCGCCCGGCGCAAACAACAAACCCAGCTTCTGGATTTCCTGGTGCGCGGCGAGGAGATTGCCCTCGACGCTGTCGGCGAGGAATTGCAGCGTCTCGCGATCGGCCTTTTGCTTTTGCCGCGCCAGGCGCGCCGCGATCCACTGCGGCAATTGCGCGCGCTCCACCTGGAAGGTGTTGATCAGCACGCCCGCGCGCGTCAGCGCCTTGAACCAGGCCGTGTCCTGGCTCCTGCGGTCCAGCCTGGGCAGGGTCACGATGGTGAGTACGTCCGCGACCGGCGCGGCGCAGTATTGTACGATCGCAGCCGCGCCCTCGGTGCCGGGTTTGCCGCCGGGAATGCGCAGCTCGATCAATTTTTTCGACGAGAACAGCGACAGGTTGGCGCTGCTCGACGCGAGCAGGTTCCAGTCGAAGCTGCGCTCGACCGTGAGTACCTCGCGCTCGGCGTAGCCCTGCGCGCGCGCCTGGGCGCGGATCGCATCGGCCGCCTCCAGGGACTGCAGCGGCTCGTCGCCGTGGATGATGTACAGCGGGGCCAGGCTGCGCGCCAGATGGCGCTCCAGCTCTTCAGCCCGCAGTTGCATTTTTTGCTTTGGGCACGATGTCGATCGGTTGGGCTGGCGCGGCCGCGAGCCGGCGCAGTATCTGCTGCACCATGTCGCTTTCCATGTCGCGGTACTGCAGCGCCTCCTCCGATTCCTTCGCCAGCAGCTGCGTGCTGCTGTAGGAAATGTCGCGCGAGAGCCGGATTTCGCTCTGCGGCAGGTAGTCGCGCCCCTTCGCGTCGCGCACGCGGAACTTGAGGCGATAGTGCAAGCGCAATTCGGCCACCTGGCCGGCGGCGTCGTACGAGAGGATGGTCTTGTCGCGCTCTTCAGAAATCACGCTGAAAATCGCCTGCGCTTCGGCGGCGCTTTTTACCAGCTTGGTGTCGGTCCCGGCGATGATGTTGCGCTTCAGGGCTATTGCCAGCGTCGAGTTCGAAGGCATATCGACGTAGAGGGTCCGGTACGGCAGCTTGGCCTCGCCGCGCAAATGGAAGCCGCAGGCGGCGGTCAGCAGCCCCAGCACCATGATCGCCAAAATGCGCATCGAATGCTCCTCGCTCAAACTACCACGTTCACCAGCCGGCCTGGCACGACGACGATTTTCTTCACTTTTTGACCGGCAATGAATTTTTGCACCTGCTCGTTCGCGACCGCGGCAGTTTCGATTGCGTCCTTGCCGGCGCTCTTGGCGACGCGGATATTGCCGCGCAGCTTGCCGTTGACCTGCACCACCAGGTCGATCTCGTCCTGCTCCAGCGCGGCCGGGTCGGGCTCGGGCCAGGGCGCGTGCAGGATGTCCTCGCCGTAGCCGAGTTCGCGCCACAGCTCATGCGTGATGTGCGGCGCGATCGGCGACAGCAGCCTGAGCAAAATCGACATGCCTTCGGCGACCGTCGAATTGGCCGCGGCGCCCGCGGCCGAGGCGCGTTCCAGCGCGTTCAGGATTTTCATGCAGGCGGAGGCGACGGTGTTGAACTGGTGTTTGTTCAGATCGTAGTTCGCCTGTTTCAGCGTCAGGTGTATCTCGCGGCGCGATTCGGCGTGATGCGATGCCGGATTGCCGGCGCCCGGCCCCAGCTCGGCGCGGTGTTCGTGCGCGTACGCCCACAGCCGTTTCAGAAAACGGTGCGATCCCTGCACGCCGGAGTCGGACCACTCGAGCGTCTGCTCCGGCGGGCTCGCGAACATCATGAAAAATCGCGCGGTGTCGGCGCCGTAGTTTTCCATCAGGGACTGCGGGTCGACGCCGTTGTTCTTCGACTTGGACATGGTGCCGATGCCGCCCGATTCCACCTGCTCGCCGTCGGCCTTGAGCACGGCGTGGGCGCGCTGGCCCTTGTCGTCCAGGCGCCACTCGACCTCGGACGGGTTGAAGTAGCTGACGCGCCCGGCGCCGTTCTTGCGGAAGTAGATTTCGTTCAGCACCATGCCCTGGGTGAGCAGCTTGGCGAACGGCTCTTCGAATTCGACCATGCCGAGCTCGCGCATGACCTTGGTCCAGAAGCGCGAATACAAGAGGTGCAGGATGGCGTGCTCGATGCCGCCGATGTACTGGTCCACCGGCAGCCAATAGTTTACGCGCGCGTCCACCATCTGCGCCGCGCCCGGGCAGGCGTAGCGGATGTAATACCAGGACGAGTCGACGAAGGTGTCCATGGTGTCGGTCTCGCGCCGCGCCGGCTTGCCGCAGCGCGGGCAGGCGCAATCGCGAAACGCCGCGTGCCTGGCGAGCGGATTGCCGGAGCCGTCGGGCACCAGGTCCTCGGGCAGGGTCACCGGCAGGTCCTTGTCGGGTACCGGCACCGCGCCGCAGTCCTCGCAGTGAATGATCGGGATCGGCGTGCCCCAGTAGCGCTGGCGCGAGATGCCCCAGTCGCGCAGGCGCCACACCACCTGCTTGTCGCCCAGACCCTTGGCGCGCAGGTCGGCGGCGATCGCGTCTATCGCGTGCGCGTAATCCAGACCGTCGTACTTGCCCGAGTTGATGCAGCTACCGTAGTCGGCGTACTCGGGTCTCCAGGGCTCGGGTACGGTATCGCCCGCAGGATGGCGGATCACGCACTTGATCGGGAGCCCGTACTTCAATGCGAAGGCGTAGTCGCGTTCGTCGTGCCCCGGCACGCCCATCACCGCGCCTTCGCCGTAGCTCATGAGCACGTAGTTCCCGACCCACACCGGAACCTGTTCGCCCGAAATCGGATGGGTCACGCTCAAGCCGGCGGGCATGCCTTTCTTTTCCTGCAGCGCGATATCGGCTTCCTGCACGCCGCCGCGCTTGCACTCATCGATGAACGCTGCGAGCTGCGGATTGTTCCTGGCGGCGTAGGTCGCGAGCGGATGCTCGGCCGCGACGGCGCAGAAGGTCACGCCCATGATGGTGTCGGCGCGCGTGGTGAATACCTTGAGCAGCTTGCTTTCACCCTCGATGGAATAGGGGAAGCCGAAATTCACGCCGTGGCTTTTGCCGATCCAGTTCGCCTGCATGGTCTTCACGCGCTCGGGCCAGCCCGGCAACGTATCCAGCGCCGCGAGCAGCTCTTCGGCGTAAGCGGTGATCTTCATGTAGTACATGGGGATCTCGCGCTTTTCCACCAGCGCTCCGGTGCGCCAGCCGCGGCCGTCAATGACCTGCTCGTTGGCGAGCACGGTCCGGTCCACCGGGTCCCAGTTGACCGTGCCGGTCTTGAGATACGCCAGGCCTTTTTCCAGCATGCGCAGGAACAGCCACTGGTTCCACTTGTAGTACTCGGGCCGGCAGGTGGTGACTTCGCGCGACCAGTCCAGGGCGAAGCCCAGCGACTGGAGCTGCTTCTTCATGTAGGCGATGTTGTCGTAAGTCCACTTCGCCGGCGGCACGCTGTTGGCCATCGCGGCGTTCTCCGCCGGCAGCCCGAACGCGTCCCAGCCCATGGGCTGCAGCACGTTGTAGCCGCGCATGCGGTGATAGCGCGTGAGCGCGTCGCCGATGGTGTAGTTTCTGACGTGTCCCATGTGCAGCTTGCCCGATGGGTAGGGGAACATCGACAGGCAATAATATTTCTCCCGGGCGGTTTTGCCGGGCGGCTCCTCGGTAGCCAGAAATGCCCGGGTCTTCTCCCAATGCTTCTGGGCGGCGCGTTCTACGGTCTCGGGGTGGTACTGGGCTTGCATGAGGGCTTCGCTGTGTGAGAATGTGCGCATTATACAAGGCCGACACTCGAACCCGCCCGGATGGCGGCGGCGGCCGTTCAAATGCTTGTGGAGGAACCGGCCATGAAAAAGCTCGCATTTCGATGCGCGGCTGCGCTGCTCTTGCTGGCGGCGCAACTTGCAACGGCGGCCACGCCCAACGCCATGGTCGAGGCGGTGCAGATGCCGGCCTGGGTGGAGCGCGGCGCTCTGACCATTCCGCTCGCTCCGGGCATGGAACTGCGCAACCAGGACCGCCTGCATACCGGCGCCAACTCGAAGCTGCTGTTGAAGATGGGCGAAGGCTCGCTGGTCAGGCTGGGCGGAAACGCTACGCTCGTGCTGGAGCAGATGGCCGAGGGCAAGGACCGGGTGTTCGACGCGGCGATGAAAGTGCTCCGGGGCGCGTTTCGCTTTACCACCGGCGTGCTGCAGGCGCACCGCCGGCGCAACATCAGTATCACGATCGACACGGTGACCGCGGGCATACGCGGCACCGACGTCTGGGGCAAGGCCGCGGCCGACAAGGACATCGTCTGCCTGATCGAGGGCAGCATCGAGGTGCGGCGCGGCCAGGCGCAGCCGTTTCAAATGGACCAGGCGATGTCGTTCTATGTCGCGCCCAAGGGTGCGCCGGCGCTGCCCGTGGCCCCGGTTGCTCCGAAGCAGCTCCGGGTCTGGTCGGCCGAGACCCAGATCGCGCCCGGAGCGGGGGCGGCGTGGCGCGGCGGCAAGTGGAAAGTCATTGCCGCCAGCGCCGATACCCGGGCGGAGGCGCTCAAGCTAAATGACGCGCTGCGCGCCGCCGGCTACGCCGCCGAGATCAGGCAGCTGATGCGGGCGAACAAACGCGTCTACGAGGTGCGTCTAACGCAGCTACCTTCCAAGGTAGACGCCGAAGCGCTGGCCGCTTCGATTCGAGGCAGGATGGGCGTGACCGAGCCCAGAGTCTCGATGTAGCCGGTCGGCGCGCGGCGCCTAGGATCAGGAGCCTACAGTACGACGTGCGCGTCGGCGAAATTCGCCGCTGCCGGCAACCGCTGGTGCGGTAAAATCGCGCTTCGAATCCGTTACAAGCAACGGGGGGACAAGTCCCCTCAAACCCCGCCATATCAGGCCGTTACAAAATTCATTTTGCAGCGGCTTCTTGGAAGATGCCGCCCGCCGCAAGATGTCGCTACTCGCCAATCTCAATCCGGAACAACTCGCTGCGGTCACCCTGCCCAACCAGTCTGCGCTGATCCTCGCGGGCGCCGGTTCGGGCAAAACGCGCGTGCTCACCACGCGCATCGCCTGGCTGATCCAGACCGGCAACGTCAGCCCGGCCGGCATTCTGGCGGTGACGTTCACCAACAAGGCGGCGAAGGAAATGCTCACGCGCATTTCGGCGATGCTGCCGATTTCGACGCGCGGCATGTGGGTCGGCACTTTCCACGGTCTGTGCAACCGCCTGCTGCGCGCGCATCACCGCGACGCCGGGCTGCCGCAGCTGTTCCAGATCCTCGACTCGGCCGACCAGCTGTCGCTGGTGAAGCGCGTGCTCAAGGGCATGAACGTGGACGAGGACCGCTTTCCGCCGAAGCAGGTGCAGCATTACATCAACGCCAACAAGGAAGAGGGCAGGCGCGCGAGCGACGCAGACGCGTACGACGAGTTCAGCCGCCGCTACGCCGAAATTTACGCCGCCTACGACGAGCAGTGCCAGCGCGAGGGTTCGGTCGATTTCGCCGAATTGCTGTTGCGCAGCTTCGAGCTGCTGTCGAAAAACGAAATCCTGCGCGAGCACTACCGCGCGCGCTTCCGCCACATCCTGGTGGACGAGTTCCAGGACACCAACCGCCTGCAGTACCGCTGGCTGAAGCTGCTGACCGGGCCCGGCAGCGTGATTTTCGCGGTCGGCGACGACGATCAGTCGATTTACGCGTTTCGCGGCGCGAACGTCGGCAACATGGCCGATTTCGAGCGCGACTTCCACGTCGAGAACGTGATCCGGCTGGAGCAGAACTACCGCTCGCACGGCAACATCCTCGACGCGGCCAACGCGCTGATCTCCAACAACCGCAAGCGCCTGGGCAAGAACCTGTGGACCGCAGCCGGGCACGGCGAGCCGCTGCGCGTCTATGAGGCGCAGACCGACGGCTACGAGGCGCACTGGCTGGCCGAGGAGGTGCAGGCGCTCAATCGCGACGGGCTGGCGCGGCGCGAGATCGGCGTGCTCTACCGCTCCAACGCGCAGTCGCGCATCCTCGAACACGCGCTGTTCTCGGCCGGCGTGCCCTACCGCGTCTACGGCGGCCTGCGCTTTTTCGAGCGCATGGAAGTCAAGCACGCGCTCGCGTATCTGCGCCTGATTGCGAGCTCGGAAGATGACAGCGCCTTCCTGCGCGTGGTGAATTTCCCGGCGCGCGGCATCGGCGCGCGCTCGCTCGAGGCGCTGCAGGATGCGGCCCGCGCCGGCAACTGCAGCCTCTACAATGCGGTGCCGCAGCTCGGCGGCAAGGCGGGTAACGCACTGGGCGCGTTCGTCGCGATGATAGAAGCCCTGCGTCGCGAAACCGAAGGCCTCGCCTTGCCTGAGATCGTCGAGCACATGCTGGCGAAGTCCGGGCTGCGCGCGCACTTCCAGGGGGAGAAGGACGGCGCCGACCGGGTGGATAACCTGCAGGAACTGGTCAACGCCGCGGCACTGTTCGTGCAGGAGCAGGACGAGCATGTGGAGGCGCAGGACCTGGCCGCTTTCCTCGCGCATGCCGCGCTCGAGGCGGGCGAACACCAGGCCGGCGAGGGCTCGGATGCGCTGCAGTTGATGACGGTGCATTCGGCCAAGGGCCTGGAATTCCAGGCGGTGTTCGTCACCGGCCTGGAAGAGGGGCTGTTCCCGCATGAACAGAGCCGCAACGAGGATGACGGCCTGGAAGAGGAGCGGCGCCTGATGTACGTCGCGATCACGCGCGCGCGCTCGCGCCTGTACCTTTCATTCGCGCAGAACCGCATGCTGCACGGGCAGACGCGCTACAACGTCGCCTCGCGCTTCCTCGATGAAATTCCCGCCGGCCTGGTGAAGTGGCTGACGCCGCGCCTGGGCGCCGTGCCCGCGCCCGAACCGGTGCTCGCTTCGGCGCGCGACGCGGCGATACCCAAGCCGCTGCCGCGCGCGACCCAGATGGGCTGGCGCATCGGCCAGAACGTGGTCCACGCAAAATTCGGCCAGGGCGTGATCGTCGACGCCGAAGGGCAGGGGCCCGATGCGCGCGTGCAGATCAACTTCGGCCGCCAGGGCATGAAGTGGCTGGCGCTGGAATACGCCAAGCTGAGCGCGGCCTGAGGCGCCTTCGCGCCAATTGCAATAAGGGCGGCCTTATCGTGTCCGCCGCGTCAGAAGATCGCGTGGAGCAGTAGCCAGCCGCCCCAGGCCACGAGGCCCAGCCCCGCAACGCGCGCGACATGCAATTCCTGCGGAGCGACCTTCTCGGTGAGCACGAAGGCGGCAATGGCGGCTACCCAGAGCAGATTCATCACGCCGCCTACAAACAGCAGCGCCATCAACGCCCAGCAGCACCCCGTGCAGAATAGCCCGTGGCGCAAGCCCATCACCAGCGCGCCAGCGGACCCGGCGCGCCATTCGTTGAGCAGGAAACCCAGTGGCGTACGGCACTTCGACAGGCATGCTTGCTTTAGTCCGCTCCATTGAAAGGCGCCAGCCGCAATCAGCAGCAACCCGCCCAGTACAGGGCTGGTACTGACCATCATCGGCGAAAGCAGCGCGGCTTGGTGCAACCCCCACTGCGCCAGGGTCGCGGCCAGGCTGAAGCCACTCCACACGATCACGTACCCGGCAAGAAAGGCCGCAGTGGGCACAACGGCATCGCCCTGCGCCTGGCGGCGGTGCAAGGTGGTGAAGGTGAGAATCATCGGCGAGGCGGAGGGCACCATCATGCCTGCCATCATCACTACCCACATCAGCAGCATCAGCGCGAAGTCGATCGCCCCCCAGGGCTGCCATTGGGGCATGGCCGTGCCCGGCATCTGCATAGGTATCGGCATTGCGGCCATGCGCCATGCCCGGTACACCAAGTAAGCCCAGGACAGCGCGGTGATGCCGGCGAGTCCGGCCAACACAACGCGCCGGTCGCGGCGGTAGATCGCGTTCAGGTCGATGGCAGACATTTACGTACTCCCTTGGCGATTGAGACGAAGTGACGAGGGGTCGGCCCGAGTTGGAACCGGCAAGGCCGGCCGCCCTGCGCGGGACGCACTGCCCCACCTACGCACCCTGATAGGCAAACGGGGAGTGGAAGCCGCTCTTGTTGGTGAAGTTCCAGCTCAGGCCGTGATCCTGGTAGTGCACCTTCTTCGAACGCGACACCGATCCAGTGTGGCCGGGGGCAATGCACAAGGGGTGGTTGCTGATGGTTACCTCCGCCCCGCCCTGGCCCTCGATGCTCTCGATCGTGGCCTCGGCGATCTTTCCCATTTGCAGGCTGCGCTGCTTGCCTTTGGCCTGGAAGGTCATGGGAGCGTTCTTTACGCCGATTACCTCCCCGATATGCGAGGCCAGCATGGCGGGGTGCCCGCCCGCCTTGCCGGCAAAGATTTGCGTCAACGCGCCGCGTTGAGCCTCATTGGCTTTGTCATCCAGGTAGAGCGCGACCCTCCACTTCACCTGGGCCATGTGTCCGGGCGAGTGCACTGCGAGGGCTACGTTCATGCCGTCCAGCTTCACCTCGCCGAAGCTTCCCTGGTCGATATGCCAGGCAACGAGCGCGGTGCATTCTCCCTCACTGGGCATGCTGAGGAATAGGCATGGACAGGCCGCCTCGCAGTTGCAGGTCTCGAAGTAGCTGCCCTTTAGATTCCAGCTTGTCATGGTTAATCACCTTTATGTTCAATTGGGTGGCTAGTAAAAACACTGGGAAACGAAAGCGCGAATGTCCTCGTTGCGCGCGTGGTGAGCCACGTGGCTCCGTTCATAGAGGCTGACTGCGGGTGAGGACAACCTCGATGTAGCTGCCCGGAACCACCATCGAGCCGTGGGCGCGATTGAACCGTTTCGCCAGCGCGATCAGGTCCGCGGCAAGCGACTCCTGCAGCTTTGCCTCGAGCGCGCCGAACGCCTTTTGCATCGGCCCGTAGAAGCTGCGAAACACCTCGAGCCAATGGGCCTCATTGCGGTAGCGAAATACGAACTCCTTTTCCTCGATGGCGATCGAGTCGAGCCGGCCGCTAAAAAGCTCGCGCAAGCGTTCTTCCGTGCCCCACAGCGCGGGTGACTTGACGCCGGCCGGCGGCGGCAGGTAGCGCCCGACCACCTTGAACATCTCGCCCACGAAGCTGGAAGGGGTCCAGTTGGCGAGGCCGATCCGGCCGCCTGGTTTGCACACACGCGCCATTTCGTCCGCGGCTTTCTGCTGGTCGGGCGTGAACATCACGCCGAAGGTGGACAGCACCACATCGAAGCTCTCATCGGGATACGGCAGATTCTCGGCGTCTGCCTGTTTGAATTGCACCGGCAGGTGTTCGGCGCCGGCGCGGGCGCGGCCGCGCTCGAGCAGCGTCGGACAGTAATCGGTCGAGTCGACGTCGCACCAGCGCCGCGCCGCGGCGAGGGTCGCATTGCCGTTGCCGGCGGCGACGTCGAGCACGCGCTCGCCGGCACGCAGGTCGAGCGCTTCGCACAGCGACTCGCCGACGATTTGCAGCGTGGTACCGACGACGGCGTAATCGCCGGCCGCCCAGGCAAGCTGCTGCTTGCTCTTTACGGCCGCGAGGTCGACGGCGGGGGAAGGTATGGAAAGGACTGCGGACATGGCTTTGCTCCTTTTGAAGTGGATTTGCGACGTCTCCTGCTGCGGGAACGCGGTACCGCCTCTTCGCCGTCGGCTCCGGAATTGCGCTTGCCTCTCGACTTGGCGCCATTTGACTCCGTGCCATACGGCGCCGGGTCCCGCAAAGCGGGACAAATAGCAGGACAAAGACCGGGACAAGGGCCGCGACAAAGCTGCTAGAATCAAATGCGTCTGATACGGAGGAGGGTCAGGCGACGTGCAGGATCGGACGCATTCGTTCGGCTACTGGTTGCGGCGTCGCCGCAAAGCGCTGGATCTGACCCAGGAGGCGCTCGCCCGGCGGGTCTGCTGCTCGAGTTTCTCGATCAGAAAGATCGAGGCCGACGAGCGTCGCCCGTCCCGCCAGCTCGCCCAACGGCTGGCCGCGTCGCTCGCCATTCCTGAGGAGGAGCGGCGCGATTTCCTCGAAGCGGCGCGCGCGCTGCGCGCGGCGAGCCGTCTGCGAATGGACGAGACGCCGGTCGGCGCCGCTGCACCAGCCTCCTCGAGCCGTTCCCCGCCCGATCCGGCGATCGTCTCGACGATGGACACCACACCGTTCGTCGGTCGAAGCAACGAGTACGGCCTGATCACCGGACTCGTTGCGCGGCTCACCGCGGGCGCCGGGCACGTCGTCCTGATTGAAGGCGAGCCGGGTATCGGCAAGAGCCGCTTGATGCGCGAGGTCGCGCGCTACGCGGACGCGCAGCAGTTGCCCACGCTCGCGACGAACTGCTACGAAATCGAACGCGCGATGCCCTACCAGCCCGTGATCGACCTCGTCACGCGCGCGCTCGACCGCGTATCGGCCGCTGCGTTGCGCAATCTGGCGCCGGTGTCGCTCGCCGAGCTCGCCGCACTGGTTCCCGAGGTGGGCGAGCGTTTCCCCGGTCTGCCGCAGTTGTCGAACGATTTCCCCGAGGCGCGGCAGGCGCGGCTTTTGCGCGCCGTGGCCCAGCTCCTCGAGGTATCGAGGGGCGGTCGTCCGTCTGTTCTCCTGGTGGACGACATCCAGTGGGCCGATGACGCCAGCGCGCAATTGTTTCACTACCTCGCCCGCCACGCCGCGCAGCGCCCGGTGCTCGTGATCTACGCCTATCGTGACGAGGAACTGGACAGCGACGAGCGACTCGCACGGCTGGTCGAGGGCTTGCGGCGCGGGACCGGCGCGCGCCGCGTGTCGCTTGCCCGACTGGGTCCGGCAGATACCGAGAGCCTGGTCGCGGCGCTTGCCGCTGCCAACCCGGGTGCGTCCGGCTTGGCAGAGCGCCTGCATCGGGAAACCGAAGGCAATCCGTTCTTCCTGATGTCGATGCTGCAATCGCTGAGCGAGGGCGAGACGCAACTGGAACCGCACGCGGGCGAAGGACCCGGATTGCTTCCGGATGCCCTGCGCGCCGCCGTGCGCGTGCGGCTCGCGCACGTGCCCAAAGAGACGCGGCCGACCCTGGAAGCCGCCGCGGTCCTCGGCCGGCGCTTCGACTTCGATACGCTCCTCGACGTGACACGGGAGCCCGAGGGGCGCCTGCTCGATGCGGTGGAAACGCTGGTCAAACGCCGATTGCTGCGCGAGGAACCCGAGGGTGGCGTCTATGACTTCAGCCACGACAAGGTGCGCGAGGTGGCCTATCTCGACATCGGCGGGGCGCGGCGCAGACTGCTGCATCAGTCGGTGGCTGAAGCCCTGGAACGTCGCGGCGAAGGCGAAACGCACGACAGCGTAGCCCGGCTCGCGGAGCACTATGAGCGCGCTCAGGCCTGGTCGAAGGCGCTGCACTATCTGGTCCTGGCAGGAGAGCGCTCGCAATCGCTGTTCGCGATGCGCGACGCCTTGCACTGGCTGGATCGCGCGGTCGCGCTGGTCGAGTCGAACCCGAAGTCACTGGACGAGCACCAGCGCCGCGCGCTCTACGAGCGGCGCGGGGCGGCGCGCGCGCAGGCCGGGCAGACTCAGGGCGCGGTGGCCGATATTCGCCGCGTCATCGACGCCGCGCGCGCCAGCGGCGAACGCGAAAAGGCGCGTGACGCGCTGATCCAGCTCGGCATGGCCTATCGGCGCGCCGACGCCTACGAACAGGCTACGGCGTGCCTCACCGAAGCGTTGGCCGAGTCCCGCGCAATGAACGACGAGCGCGCCGCCGCCGATACCCTCTATCACCTTGGAACGGTCGCGTGGAGCACCGGGTCGAACGACCAGGCCATTCGGTCTCACCAGGAGGCGGTCGAGATTTGCGAGCGCACGGGTCTTACCGACCTGGTTGCGGTGCAGGCCTACCACGGCCGCGGTGAGGCCCATTTCGCGAACGCGGAACCCGTGGCGGCGATCGAGTGCTACACCCGGTCGCTCGAGCTTGCCCGCGGCATCGGCGACAAGAGCTATGAGTCGGAGAACCTGATGATGATCGGGCACGCCTGCGTCGGAACCAAGGGACTGGGCGACTACCCGCGCGCAATGACCAACTTCGAGGCGGCGCTCGAAATCGCGCGCGCCGCGGACCTGCAATGGCACATGGGACCGACGCTGCTCGGAATCGACCATGTCCGGGCGTGCACCGGACACTACGGCGAGGCCTGGGCCGGCATGCAAAAGACCCTGCGCTGGCTTGAGAGTCTCAAGCAGCCGCGCTATCAGCTCATCGCCTACGATTTCATCGGCCATCTTCTGCTCGACCTCGGCCTGAACGAACGAGCGCTCGAACAGCTGGAGCGCGGATTCGCGCTCGGGCGCGACACCGGCATCATGTTCTGGCGCGGCACGATCGACGCACAGCTCGCCGTTGCGCGGTCGCGGCTCGGGCAGAAGGACGTCGCGCCGCCTCTGCAGGCCGCGCTCGAACAGACGCGCCGCAGCTCGGAGCGCTATTTGATGGTCCGGTGTCTCGACGCGCTGGCAGAGATCGCGCTCGCCACGGGCGACACGGGCCAGTGCCGCGCATACGCGGACGAACTGCTCGCGCTAGCCGAGCCGAACGGCTTGCGCGAAATCGAGGCGGGCGCGCGGCGCTGGCGCGGCGAGGCTTTGCTCGCGCAGAAAGCCTACGCGCGGGCGCAGGCGGAACTGACCCGCGCTGCGGCAATGGCGGAGGATATCGGCCGCGTGCGCCTGCAGATGGACACGCAGAACGCGCTGGCGCGTCTGTTTGAAGCACAGGGTCAGCAAGACGCTGCCGAGCGGCACGGCGCCAAGGCGCGCGCGATTGCGCGGGCGATCGAAAACGGGCTGCTTTCCTCGGGGCTGGAGGCGCGGCTAAGCGCCGCCGGCGACTAGCGCCGGCAGGGAGCCGCTGACCCTCGCCATCAGCATGTCTGCAAGTTCATGCCAAATTCGGCCAGGGCGTGATCGTCGACGCCGAAGGGCAGGGCGGGACGCATCAGCATCGGCCGCCAGGGCATGAAGTGGCCGGCGCTGGAATACGCCAAGTTGAGCGCGGCTTAGGCGCCTGAATTCTCCGCGTGCGCGCTTTCAGCCCGCGCCCAAGGCCAAGGCCGCGTGATAGGTGAGGTACGAAGCGGCATAGGCGAGCGCAAATAAATAGCCCGCCATGACGATCGGCATGGTCCAGCCGCCGGTCTCGCGTTTGACCGCCGCGAGCGTGGCCAGACACTGCGGTGCAAACACGTACCAGGCAAGCAAGGACAGTGCGGTGGCCAGGCTCCAGCTATGCGCGATCAGCGGCGCCAGGGCCTGCGCGGTGCTGTCTGCGGCGGCCGAGAGCGCGTACACGGTGCCGAGCGCGCCCACCATCACTTCTCGTGCCGCCAATCCCGGTACCAGTGCAATGCTGATCTGCCAGTTGAAGCCTATGGGCTGAAACAGCGTGGCCAACGCCTTTCCGAGCATCCCGGCCAGGCTGTACTCGATCGCGGGGCCGGTGGCACCCGCGGGCGGCGCCGGGAAGCTCGCGAGGAACCATAGCAGGATGGTCAGGGTGAGTATGATGGTGCCGACCCGTCGCATGAATATGACTACTCTCTGCCAGATGCCGATGGCGATGTTGCGCACCGTCGGCAAGTGGTAGCTGGGCAGCTCCATCATCAGCGGGCGGACCTGGCGGCCGACGGTGGTGAAATACTTGAGCACCAGGGCGACCGCGAGCGCGCCGAGGATGCCTGCAATGTACAGGCCGAGCAAGACCAGACCCTGCAGTTCCAGCCCGCCCCATACCTCGCGCCTGGGGATGAAGGCGCCGATCAGCAATGCGTACA
>Ga0307377_10003026_pt1 | contig 19329 bp, 18 predicted proteins | sample TR3MG_FD_202535 | JGI IMG/M metagenome (GOLD analysis project Ga0307377, IMG submission 202535) | Soil microbial communities from Risofladan, Vaasa, Finland - TR-3 | ecosystem: Environmental > Terrestrial > Soil > Coastal area > Acid sulfate soil | place: Finland: Risofladan, Vaasa | collected... | reverse complement strand
GGCTCAACAGCTCCTCGTACTGGGAGCGGTCCACGACGCGCCCCTCGTACTGCCCGCCCTTGATGGGGAGGTCGAACATCCGCGGGGCGGGATAGTCGTCCTTGCGGCTGATGCCGCGGGAGGTGCTGATGAGCCGAGTGAGATCGTAGAGGGCGCGAGAGCGCTCGAGAAGCTCGTCGAGGGTGTGGGGAATGCCCGTGACGGCGCTGTAGTACTCGGCATAACGGCGCTCGTCGAACCCGAGCTCGATCCACGGCAGGCGGCAGACGCCGAGCATGTCGAAGAGCGGCCGGATCGTCTGGTGGTAGATGACGATATCGACGCGATCCTCGTCGGTCCACTTGGCGCCCGCCTCCAGCTCCTTGCCGACGGTCCAGGCGCGGGTGTGGTGGGCGCCGATGTCGCAGGTGCCATAGGCGAGCGCCATCGAGATGGTGGCGCGCGGGTCGTAGGCGGACTGCTCCATGCCCTTGGTGTGGACGAGGATCGGCGTGAGCTGAGGCCACTTCTCGAGCACGACCTTGGCGCCGCCGGCGAGGATGTCGCCCACGCCGTCGCGGGCGGCGATCTTCTCCAGGAGCTGGGTGATCTGATCTGAGTTGCCCCATTCGAGCTTCATACCGTCGACGTCGCTGGGGCTGAGCAGGCCGGTTTCGACGGCCTCGATCATGGTGCCGATGAGCACGCCGGCGGAGATGGTGTCGATGCCGAGCTCATCGCAGAGCTGGTTGCCCTTGAGGATGGCGGCGAAGTCAGAGACGCCGAGGTTGGAGCCAAGGGTGCAGGCGCTCTCGTACTCCGGCCCTTCGGTGATGGTGCCCTTGTACTTGCCGTTCTTGACGAGGCAGATGTTGCCGCAGGACATGGGGCACCCGAAGCAGGCGGTGTCGCCGATCTTGAACTCCTTCTCCATTTTGAAGCCGTCGATCTGATCGGCGTGCTCGAAGACATTCTGCTGGAAGTTCCTCGTGGGCAGCCCGCCGGCGGTGTTGAGATAGTCCACGACGGACATGAGCCCTTGCTGCTGCCAGAAGCTAAACATGGGATGGTTGGCGAGGTCCTTGAGGGACTTGTCGGTGAGCAATCTGAGCGCGGCGGAATCGGCGACAGGCAGGTCTCTGCCGCCGCGGAGGGCGATGGCCTTGAGGTTCTTCGATCCCATCACGGCGCCCATTCCACAGCGGCCGGAGTTGCGGCTCCAGTCGCAGTTGATGGTGGCGAAGCGGACGAGCTTCTCGCCGGCGGGACCGATAGCGGCGACGCGGACCTCTTCGCTCCGGAGGGCTTCTTTGACCATGCGCTCGGTGTCGAGCGCACCCTTGCCGGCGAGCTCGGGGGCCGGGACGACTTGGATGTCGCCGTCGTCGATGCAAAGGTAGCTGAGCGTCTCCGCGCGGCCGGTGAGGACGAGGGCATCGTAGCCGGCCTGGCGGAGTTCGGGCCCGAAGTTTCCGCCCATGTTGCTGTCGCCGTAGATGCCGGTGAGAGGGGCGAGCGAGATGAAATGGGTCTTGGCCGCGCCGGGGAGGTAGAGCCCGGTGAGGGGGCCGGGGGCGATGACGAGGATGTTCTCGGGGCCGAGGGGGTCTTTGATGTGGGGCAGGTTGTCGTAGAGGATCTTGGCGCCGAAGCCGCGGCCGCCGACGTACTTCAGGGCGAATTTCTCGCCGAACGGCACGACGCGGCTCTCGCCGCTGGTGAGATCGACCCAGAGGATCTTGAAGTGATATCCGCCCTGGAGCTTGGGCTTACTCGCTTTGCTCGCGGCCGATTTGCGCGTAGCGGAGCTTCTTGCGCTCGCCTTTCTCGACATACTCGACCTCTCTCATATGGGCATAGCGGAGAACGGAGCCGACGCGATTGGCCTCGCCGAGCTCGTGCTCGGGGACGTATTGAAGGGCGCCCTTAGGGCACTGCTCGACGCACTGGGGATGCCCTCCACACAGGTCGCACTTGAAGGGAATAGGAATGTCGTCGTGGACGAAAATGGCGCCGAAGGGACAGGAGACGACGCACTGGCGGCAGGAGACACACTTCTCGGCGTCGATCCGGACGACGCCATTGTCGACGCTGATGGCGTCTGTGGGGCAGTTCTCCCGACATTTGGGCTGGGCGCACTGGCGGCAGACGATGGGCATGCGGATGACGGGATGAGGGTAGAGGGCGATGACTCGGATCGCAGCCTTCTTGGGGTTGCTGACACCAAAGTGTTGGAGCGCGCAGACGGACTCGCAGAGGCGACACCCCGAGCAGCGCTCAGGCACGACACTCAGTCTCTTTGGCACGGCTGTCTCCTGCTGTAAGCGAGTTCCCAACCGGAATTCACTGCCCGGTCGAAAACCGCACCCGCACCCTCCCTCTGCTAGTTCTGCGTTTGCGCATGCTTTCCCTCGCTGAGGGAGGCGAGCGCCGCGACTGCAGGGAACGCAGCGTGCTTGTGGAACGCCATGCCAATGGCGGGGGGATGTGCGTCCGCCAGGCGGAGGAGGCATCTGGATGGATATCTGGTTGGCGAGCTCGCTGGTGAGGCACTATCCTGCGTCACGTCCGCGCAGGCGGAAGACGCAGCGGTTCGATGCGGCGCGGGGGGAGCAGCTTTCATTTCAGTGCGCTTTTCGCACCGAGGACGAGGTGCGGGAGGTGACGGCCGCGGCGGAGGCGGACGGGCTCGTGGTCGACGTGCGGCGGGTGGGATATGTGCCCGTGCCGCACTTCAACGTCGAGACGCCGCTGGAGGAAAGTGACGGCGCGGGACACGTGCCGGGGTATGTGCCCGATCCGCTCTTTCCGGAGGCGACGACAGTTGCCGGCCCCAGGGAGACGAACGCTTTTTGGATTACGGTGCGGGTGCCGCGGGAGACGCGCCCGGGCAGCCGTCGAGTGCGAATCACCCTCACGGCGGAGGGGGAAGAGCCGGAAACGCTGACGGCACGGGTGCGGGTGCATCGGGGGGCGATCGAGCCGCGGCGGGACTTCCCGGTGACGCATTGGTTCTACGCCGATGCGCTCTGTGACTGGTACAAGGTGGAGCCGTTCGAGGCGGATTTCTGGCCGCTCGCCGAGAGGTATCTCGCCGACGTGGCGGCCCACAATCTGGATGTGTCGCACACGCCCCTCTTCACGCCGCCGACGGATGGGGTGAAGCGGCCGAACCAGCTTCTGGATGTGCGACGCGAGGGCGAGCGCTATGTCTTCGACTGGTCGCTCGTGCGAAAGTGGGTGGAGACCGCGCGGGCGCAAGGGCTGGGGTATATCGAGTGGCCGCACTTGTTCACTCAGTGGGGTGCGAAGTACGCCATTCGAATCTACGAGGGCCACGGCGGCAGCGAGAAGCTGCTGTGGGACCCGGAGACGCCGGGCGTTTCGCCGACGTACCGCGGTTTTCTGGGGCAGTTCCTGCCTCAGTTCAAGCGGTTCCTCGATGCCGAAGGGCTGATGGAGAAGAGCTTCTTCCATCTCTCGGACGAACCGTCTGGCGAGGAGGCTCTCCGGAACTACCGGGCGGCGCGGGAGATGCTGAGGGAACTGGCGCCGTGGATGAAGGTGATGGATGCGCTGTCGGACATCACCTTCGCGAGGGAGGGGCTGACGGATATTCCCATCCCCTTGATCACGGCGGCGCCGGAGTTCGTGCGCGAGGGGTATCCGGCCTGGTGCTACCATTGGGGCGAGCCGCGCGGGCGGTACACGCAGCGTCTGCTGGACACGCCGTTGATCAAGACGAGGATGCTCGGGTGGCTGTGTTACCGGAACAAGGCTCGAGGATTCCTGCAGTGGGCCTACAACTACTGGTACAAGAGCCAGACGCGGGAGCTGATCGACCCGTACCAGATCACAGATGCGCTGAGGTGGCCCGATTGGCCTCACGGGGACGCCTTCATGGTCTACCCGGGGCAAGAGGGACCGGTGGACTCCTTGCGGTGGGAGGTGTTCGCGGAAAGCCTCCAGGACTATGCGCTGCTCCAGAGCGCCGGCGTCGACCCGGACGATACGATACTCGCAGACATTGAGGACTATGCCGAGTTCCCGCGGGAGGAGTCGTGGCTGGGGGAGCGGAGAGAGGACCTCCTGCGTCTTCTGGACGGGCGATAGCCCGCCAATCATGTGGGGTCTGGGGGATGCCGGGTCGGGTGCAGACAAGGTGGGAGGATGTAGATGTGCCAAGAAGCGTGTAGCCGCTGAAAGACGCGATGAAGCTGTTTCATAACCGCAGAGTCAAGTCTCTGTCAGCCCCTTGAGGCATTGTGAGCGGCCCCGGGGGAGCGACACGGCTGAGAGTGGGTTATGAAACAGCCTAGATGGAGGCGCGGGAAGCCGGGCCGGAGGCGAGAGAAAGCGAGCGGGGAGGAGCTCCGGCAGAGCGCCTTCGAGAAGGGGGTGAGAGAATGAGTGAGGTGAAGGAGCTTCTCGTATGTCTCACCGGGGCGAGCGGGATGGTATACGCCGACCGGCTGCTCCGGAAGGTGATGTCCCGTGTGGAGCGAGTGGGATTGGTGCTCACGCCGCAGGGGGCGGAGATGGCGGCCCACGAGCTTGGCTGGGCGATGGATTTCGACAAGCTGGAGTTCACCGGCCCAACGGCCGAGGTGATCGAGCAGGCGCGGCTCTACCACCCCGAGGACCTGTCCCCGCTCTACGCGACGGGATCGCCGGCGCCTGACGCGATGGTCGTGATTCCGTGCACGGTGGGCGCAGTTGCTCGGATTGCGGCCGGCCTCGGCGATACGTTGATGACGCGGGGGGCGGCCGTCTGCCTGAAGAACCGAAAGCCGCTGGTGCTCGTGGTGCGGGATGCGCCGCTGAGCCTGATCGATCTCCGCAACCTCACGGCGCTGGCGGAAGCGGGCGCGACGATCATGCCCGCGTCCCCAACGTTCTACCCGCCGCGGGAGACGATCGAGGAGCTGGCGGACCATTTCGCGGAGGATGTGCTCGAGCACCTGGGTCTGGGGGAGGATGACTCCGGGAGCTAGAGGTTACACCGCCTGAGGAGCACACATGCCCTATCCCAATGTGAAGCCCGAGCCGGATTTTGGGCGGCTCGAGGCCGTGTTCGAGCGGCGAGTCCCCGACCGGGTGCCGTTCATCGAGTTGTTTCTCGACGAAGAAGTCATGGTGGCGATCCGCGAGGCGCCGTTTTCGGAGGATTCGGCCGAACGGGCGGGCGAGATGGGGGAGCTGTATTTTCGCCTGGGATACGACTATATGCCCGCTGGGCCGGATTTCTCGTTTCCACACAGGGGGGTCGCGGCGACGGACACGGCGGCGCTTTCGCGCGGAAAAAGGGAATGGGTGGACGAGGTTTGCGGCACGATCGGAACGTGGGAGGACTTCGAACGGTACGCCTGGCCGCGCCCGAATGACACGACCTTCGTGCCGATCGAGCAGGCGGCGCGGGCGCTGCCGGAGGGGATGAAGCTGATCCCACTTGGGCCCGGGGGAGTCCTGGAAAACGTGATGTGGCTGATGGGGTATCAGACGATGGGCTACGCCATGGCGGACGAGCCGGAGCTGGTGGAGGCGATGTTCGACCGGGTGGGGGAGACGCTGGTGGAGCTCTTCGGGGGGATGGCAAGACACGAGGCCGTGGGCGGGGTCTTTCTCGGGGATGATATGGGGTTTAAGACCCAGACCATGGCTTCGCCGGAGGACTTGCGGAAGTACGTCTTTCCGTGGCAGCGGCGGATCGGGGAGGCCGTCCACGCCCAGGGCAAGCCGTTCCTGCTCCATGCCTGCGGGAATCTGGAATCGGTGATGGACGATCTGATCGACACGGTTGGGATAGACGGGAAGCACAGCTTCGAGGACGTGATCATGCCGGTGGCGGAGGCGAAGCGGCGGTGGGGAGACAGGATCGCGCTGCTGGGGGGGATCGACCTGGATTTCCTGACGCGGGCCGATCCGGCGGGGGTGCGGGCGAGGACGAGAGAGGTGTTGGCGGCATGTATGCCGGGTGGCGGGTACGCGCTTGGGACCGGCAACAGTGTGGCCAATTACATTCCGCTGGAGAACTACCTTGCGATGCTCGACGAGGGTTGGCAGTCCGGCCGCTATGCGTGAGCGTCGGCACGAGGGGTGGAGTTGCCGAGTTGGTGAAGACCATCAGACTTGAGCGTGCCGCCATCGGGCTCCCGTTTGCTCTCATCTCGGCCTTCGTCGCAGTTTCCGGGTGGCCGCGCGGCTGGGTCCTGTTCTGGGTTGTGGTGGCGGCCGTGGCAGCGGGAGCGGCCGCCGAGGCCTCTCACTCATTGAGGAAACGGCTGAACGGTTGGGTCCATTGGGTGGTGGGGCTGTGCCTCGGGGTTGCCCCGGTCGCGGTGTGGGCGGCCGCGCGGGGCGGCGTGGGGATGGCGCCGCTGCTGCTGGGAGGAGCGCTCGTGTTCTGGGTGGCGGGCTTCGACCTCGTCGCTGCATGTGGGGAGATCGTCGGCGACCGGGAGCAGGGAGTGTTCACGGTGCCGGCCCGGTGGGGCGCACGAAAGGCTGGCGTCATGGCCGCGGGAAGCCATGTGGTCGCGTTCTGGCTGCTGGCGATCTTCGGGGAGGTGGCGGGGCTCGGCTGGCTGTACTTGTCCGGGGTCATCCTTCTGGTCCCGGTGGTGTATGTGATGCATCGAATGGCTGCACCGGAGAGTGCGGGTCAACGGAAGGTCGCGTGGTTTTCCGCGGCCGACGTGCTCGGCGTCGTGCTCTTGCTCTTCGCCGCGGCCGATGTCATCGTGCTCGGGAGCAGGATGCGGATCTGAAGGGGATGCCGCCGCGCTAGGAGGGTTGTTTTCTCCGTCGGGCGGGTAGGCGCGAGCCGATCTGGGTCACACGTCGAGGAGCGGGAGGAAAGAGATGGTGCCGCGGGATACGTTCGCGCTGATCGTGGGCAGCGGAGCATCCGATCTGCTGCATGCGAACGCACAGTACCTGAAGCGATTGGGTCCGGTGCCGACTCCCTTCGGGCTGTCGGCACCGCTCTATCGCGCGCGAATGCAGGATGCCCACTTCCTCGTGCTGCCCCGGCATGGCGACGTGGGCGAAGAGGTGGGAGCGCCCTGGGTGAACTATCGGGCCAACGTGTATGCGCTGAAGGAGCATGGCGTCTGGAGGATCTTGGCGTGGGCGGGGTGTGCCGCGGTGAACCTGACGCTTTCGGTGGGGGAATACATCCTTCCGCACGATATCGTGGATGACACGCGGGGCCGGGAGGCGAGTTTCTTCAAGGGGACCGACCTGGGATGCATGCGACACCATCCGGTGTTCTGCGACGAGCTGAGGGCGGCGGCGGAGAGCACGCTTCGGATGCAGGGAATCCCGTATCACGCACAGGGCACGTACGTCTGCACGCAGGGGCCGCGGACGGAGACGCCGGCGGAGGTGAAGCGTCTGCGGTCGTGGGGAGGCGATCTCGTGGGGATGACGATGGCGCCGGAGGTGTTTCTGGCGCGGGAGCTGGAGATGTGCTATGTCGCCCTCTGCTGTGTGACGAACTACGCCGAAGGCATCAGGAAGCGGGAGGTGAGGACGGGGGACCCGTTCGGTGGGGTGCTGGAGGAGGCTGAGAAGGAGGCGCTGGCGCAGGCGCGAGCGGGGCTGCTGACCATTGCCGCTTCGCTGTCACGCGGGGTGCTGGACGACCGAACGTGCCTCTGCTCCCGCGCCATGGAGCGATACCGAGAGGCAGGCCGGATCGAAGAGGACTGGCATACGTGGATAGGCAAACCGTGAGTCGAAGCAAGGATGATTGGGATTTCGCGCACCTGGGGATGAAGGAGACCCAGGACTCGACGCATTTCTTCCACCACTGGACGGCGAAGTTCATCCCGCAGATTCCGCGGCGGCTGATCAAAGCGTATGCGAAGCCGGGGGACGTGGTGCTCGACCCGTTCATGGGAAGTGGGACGACGCTGGTGGAGGCGGCGCGGCTGGGGCGCGACGCCTGGGGTACTGACATCAATCCGCTGGCGGTGATGATCGCGAGGGCGAAGACGGCGCCGGTCGATCACGCATCGCTCTCCGAGTTCGTCGAGTGGCTGAGGGAAGCGGAGCGGAACCCGGAGCGACACCGGGCCCGCTCCGCCGCGCTCTTCGAGGCAAGCGACGACTGGTTCCGCGAAGATGTCGCACGGGCAATCCGGGCGATTCGCACGAGGGCGCGCGGTCTGGACGAGGGAACGAGCAACTTCGTGCTGATCGGGCTGTCGGATCTGCTGAAGGGCATGAGCAATGCTCGCATGGACCGGACCATCCCGTCGCTGCCGAAGAGCGCCCGCTACAAGGACAAGAAGCACTACTGGCGCCTGGTGGACAACGAGACCCGAAAGATCGACCCGTTCGCGCGGGTGCGCGCCCAGCTTCAGCGGATGCAGGGAGCGTTGAAGGAGCTTCACGATGAGGCGACCGGACGGGCGGAGCCGAGGCTGCACGACGCCCGAGATCTGGCCTCCCTCGGCCGGAGGGCGCACCTCGCGGTGACGTCGCCGCCTTACTGGAGCGCGCAGAACTACCAGAAGATGCATATGCTGTCGTTCAAGCTTCTCGGCCTGGGAGAGCCTGGGGCGGCCGAAATCGGACGTCGACCGCAGGACTATCTGGCGGACATGGAGGCGGTGATCCGGCAGCTTACAGAGGTGCTGGACGGGCACTTCGCGCTCGTGATCGGGGAGTCGAAGGACGGAATCCACGAGGCGGTGAGGGACATGTGCCTGGATCACGGGATGCGGCTGACGGCCACGCACGAGCGGCGGGTGATGAATCAGGCGTTCTTTGCAAAGGCGGTAAAGCGGGAGTTCGTGTACGTGTTCTACTGCCCATCGTAGGACCCATCCTCTTATGTCGCCTCTTTAGTGCCCTCCATCGTGAGCAGTTTGGCAATCTCCACGGCGCGGTGTAGCCGATTTGGCTTTCCGTCCTTCAGAGCTGTATTCACGAGCTTGCCGATCTCAATGCATGTAACGCCGGTCGCCCTTATGACATCCAATTGCTTTGGGTTAGTCAGCCGTCCATGAACAAGGACCCGTCGGGGCTCCTTCCCTTGGAAAGCTTGCTTCACTGCCTCAACTACGCGCGGCTCCCGGAATTTCTTCCTCACCCACGCTCTGGCGCTCTTCTCTGGATGCTGTGCCGTCCTGCCTAGCCCTGGCGTGTCCCTCAAGACGCCAATCGGATTCACCGAAACCTGGATCTCAATGTGAAGTCGTTCTGCTACTTCTCCATCCTCGCCCAGACGAAGAGCCAGCAAATCCACCTCCCGCCGCCCCGCCTTGCGTCCCTCGATGACGAAGTACCCGAGACTCTGGTACGCTAGGCTGACCAGATCCTCCGATATCTCAAGTGGCACTCAGCACCTCCTCAGCTCCTCTGCAGTCCCATGCTGCTCACGGACACGGTGATCGCGTTCGGTTCGTTCCGTACGTGACCCTGAGTGTGCCTAAATGAACCGTTCCTGTGGGAGCGGCATTCTTGCCGCGACCGCTGTCTGCCTGTAGCATCACACCATCCAGCACGCGTCAACATCTTCTGCCAACTCCGGGCTAGCCGTCGAGAACTGATACGCCTCTGGTGTCTCAACAAGCCCCTTTCGCACCGGATTGTCATGAAGGTAGTCGAGACAGTTGTGCAGGTCCTTGTCGTCACGGATCATATGGTCATGGTAGCCAGGCTGCCAGATCGGCCGGCATAAGCCTTTTCTGCTGGCAATCTGACGGGCAGTAACGCCCTTCCAGACCCGTATGATTGTCTGTAGGGTGTGGCTGCCTCTGAGCACCATCAGCAGGTGGACGTGGTCCGGCATCACCACATAGCCGAGCACGAAGATCCGGTCTCTGTCACGCAGCCAACGGATTCCGTCCATGACAGCCCGAGCATTGGCTGGATCGGCCAGGATGGGGCTCTGGCCAGAAGTGCATGTGGTAATGAGATAGGCGGCGTTCTCGATGGAGGCACGTCCGCGGCGAAGTGCCTTGTAGCCTGGTCCTGTACCAGCTTTCATAGCCTCTCATTGTCGGGGCAAGAATGCCCCTCCCACAGAGACGCAGCCGCTACCTTGCCAACTCCTCCTGGACCCGCATCATCTCCTCGAACCGCTTCTGGGCGAGGTTGGGGTTGAGTCTCTCGACGGCTTTGGCGAACCACGGGGTGGCGGCGCTGGGCTGCCCGAGGGCGATGTCGCAGAGGCCGTGGAAGTAGGCGGGGAGAAAGTCCTTGGTGAAGCGCTCGGCGGCGATGGCGAGCAGCTCTCTCGCTTCCTCGTGTCGGCCGGCGTCGAAGAGCGCGGCGCCGGCGAGGAGCGCGACGTCGGGCTCCTTGCGGACACTCTCCGGCAGGCGCATGAACTGCTCGGCGGCGGCCTCGGGCTTGCGCGCCTCCAGGTAGGCCATTCCGAGCGAGGCGGCCGTATCCTCGGGATCGACACCGGCTCTCTCCACCTCCTGGAGGGCGGCGATGGCCCTGTCCCACTGGCGGACCGAGAAGGCTTCCTCGGCCTTGAGGCGCCAGACGCGGGTTTGACCGCGGAGCCGGGCGAGGGGCCACAGCAGGATGGTTCTGAGAGCGGAGGCGAGGTGGAGCCCGAAGCCCGCGGGGCCTTCCTCTCTCGCGCCTTCGTCGGGGGTGAGCTGGTCTTCGAGCGACCTGGCCTCGTCCCTGTGCTCCCACAGGTACGATTCGGCGAGCGTGAGGACCCGGGCTTCGAGCCCTTCGTACCCGTAGAGCATGTGCTCTTCGAGAAGCGGCGCGCCTTCTTCGGTGCGCCCCATGGCGAGCAGCGCGAGCCCGAGGTAGGCCTGCGCCATGTTGTTCTCGGGATCGAGTCGAGCGGCCGCGGCGAAGGCCTTGCGCGCCTCCTCGAAGTGCGCCGTGTCGTATTGGATCTGGCCCAGTACCAGCAGTGGGGCATGGTTCTTGGGGGCGAGGTCGGCGGCCTGCTTCGCGGCTCTGACGGCCTCCCCCGTCCGGCCGGCTGCGGCGAGCGCCTTGGCGCGCTGGATGTGCGCGCGGGCGTGCTTGGGGAATATGGCAAGCACCCCGTCATAGGCCTTGACAGCCTCGCCCGGACTGCCTGAGCGCAGCAGTCGGCTGCCCTCGCCGTAGTGATGATCCGCGCGCCACCAGGCGCGCATAGTCCAGCCCATGTCCCCCGGTGTTCTCCACAGCGGGCCGCAAGTCCCCCTGGCTGGAGCACTGAGAGGCCTGCGATGTGCCCATATTGAGTTGGGGTGATGTCCCCGCATATGGCATAACGTAGTTGGGAGTGGAAGATGAGCTGGCCTGTCGCCTCCCGCCGCGGGTGTCTGCCGCGGCGAGGCGTTTCTGTCTTTCTGTGCTCGATCGCGGCGCTGGTCCTCGTCGCGCCTTCATGGGCTGCCCTCACTGTTACCCGCGTGGAGGTGCGATCGGAAGCTCATCGGACAGTCGTAGCCCTCTTTACCGCCGAACAGGAGCCTGTTGAGATCACCTCCTTCTGGCTGGCCGGCCCTCCGCGACTGGTGTTCGATCTGCCGGGTGCGAGGCTCAGCCCGGATCTCCCTTCCGCCCTGCCGCTCGAAGTGGAAGGGCTCAAAGGAATCCGCTTGGGGCAGTTCACCCTGGAGCCCGATATGGCCCGCGTCGTTGTGGACTTGTGTGAGGAGGCGGGGCAGCCAACGTGGGCTGCGGCGGCGGGCGAAGAGGCGGGGGAGACGCTGATCGTTCTGCGCGAGCCGGGCGTGCCGGTGCTTGGTCACCCGACGGTGACACGGGAGGAGGGGGCCGTGCTCGTGAGGCTCGCAGGTGCGGGTTCGCTCCAGCGGCATGTGGGCGTTCTGGATGACCCGCCGCGGGTCTTCGCCGATCTCACCGGGGCGGTTGTCGAGGAGCAGTTTGAGGCGGACCATGATGAACGACCGCTCTGCCAGGTCCGGCTGGCACAGCAGCCTGCGGCGGAGGGGAGGCCCATCGCCCGCGTCGTGCTGGAGCTGGCGGAGGAGCAGGCTCACAGCGTGTTCTCCGAGGGTGAAGACCTCGTGATTGCGGTGGGGCCGAAGTCCTGGGGTTTGCCGCTGCCGGAGTACGTGGGTGCAGGCCGCCTGAAGGGGAAGAAGATCGTCGTCGACCCGGGCCACGGCGGGAACGACATCGGCGCGCCGGCGGTGTTCGGGCGGACGCCGGGGGGGCCGTACGAGAAAGACGTCGTGCTCGACATCGGGCACCGGCTGGCGCGGGTCCTCGAGGCAGAGGGCGCATCGGTCACTATGACCAGGAGCGACGATACGTACATCTCGCTCCGGGAGCGAGCCGCGCTGGCGAACCGGCTGAAGGCGGATGCGCTGATCAGCATTCACTGCAACTCCTGCGACAAGCCCAATACGCTGAAGGGCACGAGCGTGTACTACGACCACCAGCACAGCTTGGGACTTGCCAAGCTAGTGCAGAACGAGCTGATCGCGGCGCTTGGGACGGCCGACAAGGGCGTGCGGAACGCGAACTTCGCCGTCATTCGGCGGACGACGGGCCCCGGAATACTCGTCGAGACGGCGTTCATCAACCACGAATCCGACCGGGAACGGCTGGTTCATCCGAACTTCCGAGAGCGCACCGCGAGGGCGATAGCCCGCGGGTTGGCGCAATTCGTGGCCGGGAGATCGGCTAAGGGGGCGGGCGGCGGGTGAGCAAGCGGCGGAAGTCTTCTCGCTCCTCGTGTGTCGCGATCGTTGTCCTCGCGCTGGTGGCGGCGGCGCTCGCAGGGGTCCTATGGCACATCTACCCCGAGTATCGCGAGCTGAAGGCGCGCCAGCAGAGGCCGGTTCGGGCACCCTCCGCGCAGGCGGGCGAGGAGGGATCAGCTTCCGGCAGGCCCGTGGTGGCGGCGCTCTACTTCGCGCGAATCGTCGATGGCAAGCAGCGAATGGTGGCGATCAAGCGAGAGCTTCCGCCGGGGCTCGGGGTGGCGCGGGGATCGCTCGAGGAACTCCTGCGCGGGGAGGTGCCTCGGGGGTGCGATCGACCGCTTCCGTCGGGGACTGAGCTGCTGGGGATAAGCGTCGCCGACGGGGTGGCGACCGTGGACTTCAGCGAGCAGCTGCGAGCCGGATTCCAGGGGGGATCGGATAACGAGCAAGTTACCGTATACTCGATTGTGAACACGCTGACGTCGCTGCCGACCGTCGACAGCGTGGAGATCCTCATTGAGGGCGAGAAGGTGAGCACGGTCGGCGGGCATCACGATATCAGCGGGCCGCTCGCCTTCGACGAAGAGCTGGTGGTGCCGCACTCGTAGGAGGTGGGCTCGGCCTCTAGTCGCCGCTTGCCACGCGCACCGAGGGTATGCGAACCGTTGGCAGGATCAGTCCCGGCTCTTCACGGTAGTCCGACGAGACGGCGTCGAGGTTCCGGAGCCATTCCAGAGCATGCCCAGCCACCATGGTGCTCTTGAGAGGGTAGGTCAGTTCGCCTCTCTCGATCCTGAAGCCGGCATCGACCAAGGCGGAAATCTGGCCGGAGGCGGTGTCGGGCGAGGGCTGTCCCAGGACGACGTAGATGCCGTCGTCGACCTCTCCGATGATCTCGGCGGCCGTCTTCGCCCCCGGTGTGGGACGAATGTTGGTCGGCGCGATCCCGACCCGGGTGGCGTGCCCCGTGTTCGGCTCCCCTGACTTGTTGGCGGTGTAGTTGCTGTGGAGATAGGTTCGAAGGATTCCGCGGTCCACGAGAGTGACCGGGCGGTGGGCGGCGCCGTCGCCGTCGAATGTGCCGGAGAAGAGGCCTCCGGGAGCGAGGGGATCGTCGACGAGGGTGACGTGCTCCGAGGCGATAGCCTCATCCTTCTTCCCGACTAGGAAAGACCGCTTGCGCTGGACATCCTCAGCACTGGCGGCAGAGCAGAGGCCCAGGAAAATGGCGCGGCCGGCGAGCGGCCCGAAGACCACGGGCAAGGTGGCGGTCTTGATCGTGCGGCTTCCGAGGTACTTGGCGGCTTCGGCCGCGGCCTTTGCGCCGAGGCCTGTGGGCGCAAGATCGGCAAGCCTACGGGCGGAGTCCCATTCGTAGTAGGTTCCGACATCCCCGTTCCGCCTGAGAAGTACCTGGGTGTAGATTGCGGCGTGGGTCGTGCGCTGGGCCGCCCGCACGCCGCTCGAGTTGACAAGGGCATGCTCGCGTGCGTGTGCCTCCGCCTGTCCGCTGACCACCGCATCGGGCGCGACGCCCAGAGCGGAGTCGATGTTATCGATCATCCAGGAGGCGACATCGCTGCCCCCGAGGGAGGCGAGCTGCTCGTCGTAGAGCCCCTCCACCAGGGGATAGGGAGCGGGGCTGACGAGAGAGACGAAGTCGGGGTCTGGTTCCGCCACCCGTGCCAGCTCGGCCGCCTTGAGCCCGGCCTCGCGGGCTGTCTCCTCGGAGACGGTGGAAGCACTCCACCAGCCGGTGCCCCCGGCGACGAAGGCCCGCACCGATATCGAGGAGCGCAGGCGCGCGTCGGTGGAGCCGATGGCGTTCTTCTCCACTGAAACGGACAGATCCCGGCCCCGTTCCGCGAAGGCGTCGGCGAACTCGGCCCCCGCCTTGATGGCCGCCTCGCAGGCGATCTCGGCGACTCTGAGGAGATCGTCCGTTCGGGCCTGACTCATGCTTGCCCCCCGACGACGATCTCGCGGATTTTCACGTACGGCCCTCCTCCGTTGACCGGCATTCCCTGACCGTCTTTCCCGCAGTTGCCCGGCATCTTCAGCTCGAAGTCCCGGCTGACATCGAGCGCGTTTGCGAGTGTCTCGAGGACCAGGCCGGAGACAGAGACATCGCGCACCTGCTCGGCGAGCTGACCGTTGCGAATCATGATGCCTTCGCCGGCATGGCAGGTGTACTCGCCCTTCTCGCACCAGACATAGCCCCACTGCCCGGCCCGAAGGAGGATGCCGAGGTCGATGTCGGCGATGAAATCCTCCAGGGACGACTGCCCGGGGAGGATCATGGTGTTGCTCATGCGGACGATGGGACGATGGGCGAAGCCATCGGCGCGGGCGGAGCCGGTGGGTTCGACTCCCATCTTCCGGGCCGTCTCGAGGGAGTGGAGGAAACCCTTGAGAACGCCTTTTTCCACGAGGACTCGGCGTCGGCCAGGCGTCCCCTCGGAATCGTACTGATAGGAGCCCCAGGAGCCGGGGATATCTGAGTCGTCGACGACGGTGATGCAGTCGGCGGCGATCTTCGTTCCAAGCTTGCCGTCGAGGATCGACTGCCCGGTGAGCACGGAGTCGGCCTCCGTGTTGTGGCCCAGGGCCTCGTGCACGAGCAGCCCGGCGATGGAGGGATGGAAGACGGCGGGGAACTTCCCCGCCGGGGCCGACGGGGCCGAAAGGAGAGAGACGGCGCGCTTTGCCGCCTCGACGCTGAACTCCTCGGCTGGGGTCTGCTCGACGAGCTCGAAGCCGGTCTGTCCCGCGCGCACTTCGCGGCAGCGCTGGCGGAGGGAGCCATCCTGGGTGGTTATGGCATGCCACAGGAGGGTTCTGACCGTTTCCGAGGAGATGAGGGAACCGCGGGTGTTGCAGAGGATCTCGACCTGATGCGCGTCGTTGTAGCCGGTCATGAGATTGGCCAGAGAGTGGCATGCGTGGCGCCCTGAAGCCTCTTCGTAGCCCTTGACGGCGGCGAGCTTCTGCTCGAGAGAGACACAGGCGGGGTCGACTTCGAACGAGGTCTGGACATCGTCCACGACGCCTGGCGTGTCCGGAAGAACGACCGGCTCGTCCAGGCGTGCGGCGGAGACTCTCGCCATGTCGAGCGCATCCTCGAGGCTGGCGAGCCAGTCGGATTCGTCGAGTGACTCCGTGCTGGCGAACCCCCAGGCGCCGTTCGAAAGGACGCGCACGCCCATACCGGCGCGTCTGCCCGCACCCACCCGGTCGGCACGGCCGTCTTGGAGCACGAGCGCACTGTGGGCGACGGCGGCGTAGCGAAGCTCTGCGAAGTCCACCTTTCGCGCGGCGGCCGCCTCCCTGAGGCGCTCGAGCTGCAGCTTGATGGCTTTCTGGTCCATGGCACTCCCGTCGGGTACTACTGCGGAGGGGGGCGCATTCCCTACCTGCTCGTACGTCTCATGGCGGAACGGGAGAGAGGAGTGAGAGGTGCGCCCGCAGGATATCTGGAGGGGAGGGAGTGTTATGCGAACTGGGCTTCTCGTCTTGCTTGGGGTGTGCCTGAGTCTGTCGGTCGGCTGCGAGAACCCGCTGGAGATCGACCGGGAGACGGAGATCGAGATCGGCCGCCAGGCAGGGGCCGACCTGGAGAAGCAGTACGGCGTGGTGAAGGATGCCGCGATGCAGAAGCGGCTTGACGCCATCGGTGCGCGGGTGGCGGCGGTGTCGGAGGAGCCTGACTTGCCGTGGACCTTCAAGATCCTCAATTCGGAGGAGGTGAACGCGGTCGCTCTGCCCGGGGGCCCTGTCTACGTGATGAGAGGCATGATGGAGTATGCGAAGAGCGACGATCAGCTCGCTGGAGTTCTGGCGCACGAGGTCGTCCACGCCGATCACCATCACGCCAAGGGCGCCATCGAGAAGGCCATGACCGAGCAGCTCCTGGCCGAGCTCGTGCTCCAGAAGAGCTCTGATTCGATTCGGCAGGCGGCGGGGATCGCGCTCGATCTGGACATGCGTCAGGGATACCGGGAGAAGGAGTACGAAGCTGACGAATTCGGGACGAAATACGCCTTCCGGGCCGGCTATCGGGCGACAGGGTTGCGAGACTTGCTGAGCTACCTGCACGAGAAGGAGGGCGACCCGGCGCGGATCACGTGGCTGCTCCAGAGCCATCCGCCGCTGTCAAAGCGGATCGAGCGGCTTGATGGGTATATCCCGACGCTGACAGGGAAGGCAGTAAGCCCCTCTTAGAGACTCTAACAAAACCCCGCGTTCCGCCGTTTGCGGCGGGTCTCTCTGCTGCGCTGCCGTCGCCCGGAGGGGTTTTGTGAGAGATTCTTAGTCCAGGTTCGAGCCGAGCGGCGCGGGAGAGTCTGGTCGAAAGTACACGAACCGCTCATTGCGGTAGGCGAGGATGCCTGTGGTGTGCTCCTCCAGGTTCACGTACACCGACTCCGGCACCGCGAAATCGAGCTTTTCGCCCTCCACGTCGAAGGACGTCCAGAAGACCCATTCCTCCATTGACTCTCCAATGCCGAGATCCATGCGGAGCAGCCACATCAGCACAACGACCCAGAACGGCGGCGGCAGTCGATCCGGCACCTGGAGGTCATAGGTCCGCGTCCATTTCCTCGTCAGCACGGCCCGCTGCTTCTTCAGCGGCCACCGCCAGTTACGGTAGTGAACCCGAGCCATCACGAAGAGCATGAGGAGGAAGGCCGCGACGAGGAGCAACAGGACAAGCAGAGTGCCATACGCAAGGACGGATGGTCCCCAGGAGGTGGAACTGGCGATCAGCATCGCCAGGGCGATGAGCAGGACCAGCTTCAGCAGCGGCAGATAGGGTGATTCCCTGGGGAACACGGCGCTACACCCCCTGTCTTCTCAGGCGGCCGCGGACTCACAGGCCTCTTCATGCTCTACCGGCCAGGCAAGGCGCCGTGGAGCGTGCTCCACGGCGCCGCAATTGCGCCCGGACGCATCCGGGCTCGATTTTGCGATGATTGTCCGGTGTCGGTGCCCTAGAGGGCGACGACGGCGACGACCCTGTCACCTTCCTTCAGGCGGATGGCGCGGACGCCCTGGGCGCCGCGACCCATCTGTCGCAGGTCGCTGGCGGCGAACTTGATGGCCGTCCCACCGGCGGTCACAGCCATGACGCCCTGCTCCGAGCTCAGTTTGGCTGCGCCCACCACCTTGTCACCGGCAGCAACCCCCATAGCGGTGATGCCACCACCGCCGCGCCCCTGCTGACGAAACTCGTCGGCAGAGGTGCGCTTCACCATACCCATTGCCGTTACGATTACGACATCCATTGCTCACGCCTCCTTTGTTTGGGGTCTGTGCCCCTTGGCTTCCGCAGAGAAGCTACCATACGGCTCTGGAAGGTTCTAACGCCGATTCTACGCTATTTCCGCCAGGAAGGGGCATAGGAGGGCACAGGAACGGGTGCGGGTTCCCCGCGTCTTGTCTGGCGAAACGGCGGCTTGGGCCGAGGTAGCGCGCCCTTCGGCACCGCCAGGAGCCTCAGAACCGCCTTCACGTGGCTCCAGAGGGAAACGGCTGCTGGGGCTGGCACAGGAGGCGGGGCGCAGCAAAGGTCCGCGCGGCGCCAGCGAAGAAGACAGCCCCACCGAAACGCTTCAGGAGCGAATGAGATGGGTTCTAGACGGGGAGAGCGCTATGTGGGCCCGTATGAGATCGTCATGTCCCGCCCGGTATACGAGAATCCCTGGATCAACGTCCGGGAGGACGAGGTGCGGCACAGATCGGGCGAGAAGGCGAAATTCGGCGTTGTAGACATGAAACCGGGGGTCACCGTACTTCCCATGGACGAGGACGGCTCCGTCCACCTCGTCAAAGAGTTCAAGTATGCTCTCGGGGAGGTGACGCTGGAGGCAGTCAGCGGCGCCATCGAGTCGGGCGAGACGGCGGAGCAGGCGGGGCTGCGAGAGATTGGCGAGGAGGTGGGACTGGTCGCCACTGAGTGGATCGATATGGGGATGATCAACCCGTTCACGACCGTCGTCCGTTCGCCCAACCACATGTATCTGGCCCGGAAGCTGTCAGAGATTCGGCGCAGCCCGGAGACGAAGGCGCGTATCGAGATGGCGAAGATGCCCTTCGACGACGCGCTTCAGGCGGTGCTGCGGGGGGAGATCACGCACGGCGCCTCGTGTGTGGTCATACTGAAGACACAGCAGTTTCTCAATCGACCGAAGCGGCGCTGACGTGCGCTATTGAGGGAGCCTGCTTAAGAATCTCTAACAAAACCGCTTCGGGCGATGGCTGCGCAGCAGAGAGACCCGCCGCAAACGGCGGAATGCGAGGTTTTGTTAAAGTCTCTAAGGGGGGTGGGGGTCACGTCAAGGCTACAGGAGTGCCGCTCTGGGGCCACGCCGAGACCGAGACCTATACCAGTCGATCGGCGACTTGTTCAAGCTCGGTCTCCTACTGATGGTTTCACGAACCGTGCAGGCGACTGCGCACCACCACCGGGCGTGTCTTTGAGTCGTGGGGTGAGCTCCCCGCCAGAAGAAGTGTGCCGTCTGGGGCAAAGGCGATGGTCAGATTCTCAAGCGAGCCGACAGGACAGGTGGCTCTCTCCGGCCACGTCTTCCCGAGGTCCGCACTCATCGCCACACGGACTTCCCCGTTGCCGTGTTCATCGCGCACATCGTGAGCCACCACCAGGCGGCCATCTGGGGAGAGGGAGGCCGTGGGC
>Ga0307377_10003024_pt1 | contig 19342 bp, 27 predicted proteins | sample TR3MG_FD_202535 | JGI IMG/M metagenome (GOLD analysis project Ga0307377, IMG submission 202535) | Soil microbial communities from Risofladan, Vaasa, Finland - TR-3 | ecosystem: Environmental > Terrestrial > Soil > Coastal area > Acid sulfate soil | place: Finland: Risofladan, Vaasa | collected... | reverse complement strand
CTGTGACTGATTTTCAGTCAATCAACTCAACATCCCAATAGCCTATCTCGTTCCATTGGTTGGTTTCCACATATTTTTCCCAGATTTTAGGAACCCTGGTAACATGGTGTGCAAATAATAAATTCCATACTGGTTTTTGTGGTTGTTTGATCAATTTAATACCAGCTTCTTCTGGAGTTCTATTTCCCTTTTTTATGTTAGCATCAAAAGAACATAAAACGAGGTTTGTCCAACAAGTTTTTCCACCTCTGGACTTTGGAATCACGTGGTCCTGGGTAGCTTCTTTCAAGGTTAATCTTTTCCCTGTATATGAACATTTTCCTTTGTCTCTGATAAATAAATTCCTTCTAGTCAATTTTATCTTTATTTTAGGAATTTTATTGTACTCTTGAAGAACGATAACATGTGGAATTTTAATTTTCATCATAGCACTGCGGACGAACTTATCATCGTCAGAGTCATCTTTTTTAGACATCTCAAGCCATTCGTCCCAGTTATACTGATTGTAATTCTCATCAAGGGCCTTAGCAGATCCCTGGAAAAGCTTTATAATACCGTCTTTAATAGTAGAAACTGTTAGTGCGGTCCAACTCTTATTTAAAACCAGAGTCTCAGGTTTATTGATTTTGTACACGGTCACTTTACTAATCCCTTCAATATTTCTATAAAATTTTCATTCCTATCTATCACAACTATATCTATCATATTCCCCATTTTTTTTATCATACTGACAAATAATATGGCGACATTTTCTATATCAAACGCACTTTCTATTCCTATTCCCGGAATAGCAATACTTTTCATCCCTTCTCTCGCGGCTTTTTCTAATACGCATTTAACCGAATATTCTATATTATACGCACTACTTAGCCCACCTGGGGACTGTGCTATTACCGCGTGATATATCCTCTTTATTCCTATTTCTTGTAGATTCCCTGCACTGGTAGAAAAACAACTACCTTCTTTTATTTTGTCATTTCCTCGGCATATCCTTTTAGCTTCTTTTTCTACTTCATCTCCTGCTAATGTTTTTACCGCAAGACTCAATCCTCTTGGCATCGTTCCATAAATATTTGATTCGATAGCAATAGCATCTGTGTTCGCTTCAACAATGTCACCTATTTTCACTATAAACATAAAAACCCCTTGTGAGACATTATAGTATGGAAATGAGAAAAATGATAGAATTAAACCAGATTATCTTTGTCGTTACATTCCTTGATAAAGTTTGCAACATCCATGCCAAAATATTTTGGATTTACTTTTATGCGTGTTTTCAGCCTTTTTAAAATTGAACGGTGCATTTGACTAACTTTCGATTCCGATATTTTTAACAACGCCGAAATTTCTCTCATAGACAATTCTTGATAGTAGTAATAATAGATGATACGTCTTTCAACTTGAGAAAAATTTCTGCCAATTAATTTACCTAAAAATTCTTTTCGCACGAGCGTGCTATCAGCAGTTGGTTCACATTGAGAAATAAGGTTCTTATTAAAATCTTTTTTATTATCATCATTATCGATGTCATTCGTATTCGTTTCTATACTTGAAAAATGACTAGCTTTAAATTTACTGAGGTTTTTATGATATTCTTTTGGGTCAAATCCCGCTTGTTTGATTGCGGTATTTTCATCGACATAACCCAATTCTATTTCCATTTCTGATTTTATTTTTTCTATTCTGGATTGTCTTATTCTCACACTTCTCGGGACTCTATCCTCTTTTCTCAAACCATCAAGAATGCTTCCCCAAATACGAGAAAATGCATAAGTCTCAAATTTGACTCCTCTTTCCTCGTCGAATCCATCTAAAGCTCGATATAACCCTGTAACTCCATGAGATGCCAATTCGTCAACAGGTATTTTGTAATAAAATTTGGCAGAAAGATTAGACGCTATTTTTCGGACAAGATGAGTATAGTAGTATTCCACAAGAACATTACGAGAGTCCTCATCTCTACTTTTTGAGAATCTTTTCCATGCAGAATTTAATTCTTTTGTCTTTTGCATACAAGTCCTCCAACATCATTATCGGCACTCTTAATTATCGGCACTCTTGACTTAAATATTCATTCATTTTTTGAATATTTTTTCCTTCTATGTTCCTATATGCTATAATGTATTGACGCAACTTCCGATACATAAGAATGAATATAATACTAAAATCTGACTTTCACGATATATATGACCACTGGTTTGATAGGACTGGTGATTTGTTCTTCTATAGATATATGGTGGATGGAATGGAACGTCGCTATATGTTCCGTATGTTTGATGAATTGAATATTAAATCACCAGAACACGGGATAGTATCAGAACTGTATAAAAAACATCATCATAAAATAGGAAGAACTCATACTCCAAAAATAACAAGATTTTTTCTTCCTGCCGATTTTTTACAATTCGTTGTATATCTAGATGAAAAAGTTCATGCTGGCAGTGGAAAAATATTAGTATCAGCAGATTATGCGATAAAAAGTTTTCCAGATAAATATGCCAGTGTCTATACACCATCTTCATCAACATCATTTAGATATTTAAAAATAGGGAAAAAAAGTTTCTGGGTAAAATATCAATCAGATGATGCATGGAGATCAAACATGGGAGATGTGGCCATAGACATTATAGAAGCACGCAATGATGGATATCATCCAAGTATACCACATGCATTATGGGCAATCGACTTTATTCAAACTGGAAAAGAAATGTTGGCAATAGATTTTAATATTTCCCCAGGTATGCCAGACGGTATCGAAGATATAATGAAACCAGAAGAAATAGCACGTCAAATAAAAACAGCAGTTTATTATTTGAATAAAATGATGTGAATTATTTTTTCTTTGCACCCGTTACTATTTCCCATTTACTCGGACGAAGTTTGGGCGGATGATCTTTGTCCCATTTTAATTTACGATATTTGTCCATCGCAATCATATGAATATAAAATTCAGCGTTATCCATGCTCTGTTCAGGAGTTTCATCGTTGACATCTATTGGCATTTTATCAAACCAAGACCAAGCCTTTAATTCTTCATATATGTATTTCGTATCTGTATCCAAAGATGCAACTTTTTCAGGATCGTGAATGGCCGATTCAATGTTATTAATAACTTTTTCTGCCCAATCCATAGCTAGCCTCTTCAGTCCTTCGTCAAATTCAAATTTGATGGGACCAAGACCATGTTGCGAATACTTTTGTTTTCTTTGCTTGACTTCATCTCTCATTTCTTCAGTTTTTTTATTCATATAAGGTTCCTCAAAGGTTAAAAAAGAAAATCTTTGAACACTATAATTTATATCGGAGAAAAATGATGAATTGGTACAAAAAATCTTTCAATGTTCAAGAGACAATTAAAAATGTAATGAAAGGTATGGCTATCACGGTTGTCCCTCTCGGAATTCTTCTCTCATTTTTACATCTATCTGATGCTGATTTTTTGAATATATTAAAAAAATATAATGGAGATACAGCGGCAGCTAGAAAATATGTAGAAGATAAAGCAAGATATGAGATAAATAAAATGTTCAACCATGAGAAGTTCACAGGTCATATAAAGCGGTATGAGGGCTTCAGGAACGCCGTATACGACGATGGGGCAGGTAATGCCACTATTGGCGTAGGACATTTGATTACACCTAAATCCAGGCAAATATTCCAGCAACTATTCGGAAATTCCGTAGACTTCGATGCCATCGTCTCAGGACAAGCAAAATTGACAAATGAACAAGTCAATCAATTGGCAAAATATGATATAGATAAACACCTTAAAAGAGCAAGAGGAATATTCCCCAAATTCGATACATATCCCTACTATGTTAAAGAAGCATTGCTGAATTCAGTATACCGTGGAGATACGGGGCCAAAAACAGTAGCGTTAATAAATGCCGGAAGATGGGAAGAGGCAGCAGCAGAATATGTCAATAGAGATGATTACAATAATGCGGTTTCTAGGGGTATGTCAGGAATAAAAACGAGAATGGATGCCAATAAAAGTGTGATGTTAGAATATGCGAAACAATTGAAAGGTTAACCGTCTAAACCTAATTCGTTTTTAACCTCTCTCCAAGTCATCCTCGGTTCATCCAATTCTCTCTCTCTCATTACTTTTAAATCTGCTTCATCTTCCAACGCTTCGATTTCTTCTTCTGTTAGTTGACAAAGAGGAGGATGATCCGTCATATCATTTTCAATACCAACTACTTCATCTATTGCTTTTTCAAAATCTACATAATCAAAGTCAAGAATACTTAAACCTAATTTGTCCCATATTTGTATTGCTTCAGATACTTTCACATTTTGCTCCTTTTTAAATCTTCTCGTTTTTTCAAATCTTCTTTTAACCATTCTGGATATTCGTAAAGACCTGGACTGTATTGAATACCAAATACTTCTACTAATGCTTTGGACAAAACAAAATAATCTATATCACCTGTATTGAGATGATATAATTTCTTCCAAACTTTCCATATTTCTTCAACTGTTAATTCTTTCATAATACCTTATCTTTTGTCATTTCAAACATCATTTTCTCCTCATGTCCATATGCCATTTTTGTTCCATAAATAAGGCAAATCTTTCGATATGTTCCCAAAATATTTCGCATAATAATCATAATTTTTTCGCAATAAATTAGATTGATGAGATAGATGAAAAGGTTCATACCCCATCCAAAAAGGCATCTGAATATGATTTTTATGAGGAATATTAAAAAACCCCATATTGTGTTTATATCCTCTTCTAGTCCATTCTGTCGAAATAACATTAAAATATAACATTAATGCGTTATCATACCCATCCCACATTTTTACAATAGGATGATGTCTCCATCCATTGTTTTCACTTTGAATAGCATTTAATATTTGTTTAGCTTCAACTCGTTCTTTTCCTAAACGTCTATAATCCAAAGTTCTTGCTGTCTTTTCAAAATCGGGATAGGGTAAAAAAGTTTGCATTATTTTTCCTTCACTGGGTCTCGCTGGAATCGAACCAGTTATCCGGCCACCTGACAACTATTATAATGGATAAAGGAGTTACAGTCCTCCGTCAGGAACAAGACCCAAAGATTCTTTTTCTTGGGAGTCGTTCCAGAATCGACTTATGTAAGTCGAAAAGGAACGATTCCCTTGGTATAGATGAATGAGATGTATTGTTCTATATACATGGTCCCGTTCCTTTACTACATTATAGCACCTTTTTACAATTTTTCCTACTATTTTTTATTTTTTATTATCACAATATGCTCGTCTTTTGAACCACCAGTATCTTCCCAGTCCAATTCAAGTGGAGGATATTTATCATTCCCAGACATAGAACCTCTTATTATTTTGAAATTATATCTTTTGCCGAGAAATTTTTCTGCCCATAAAGCATGATTCATACTACAAACCCATAATAAAGGTTTATTACAAGCCAATGTAAATAAAATAGGTACAATTCTCTTTGATACAATCATAACTTCTCTTAAAGTACCTTTTGCATCACTGATATTTTGTAAATTGTCTAATTCATCACTTTTTAAACGACGAAAACCAGTCAACTCACAGAATTCTTCCGGCATATCTATTTTATCTAATAAATTCAATAAAAATATTTTTCCCATTTTGCCAGGAACAATGCCGAAATTAACAACTTTTCGATTTAAATATACTTGTATGTTAGCGGAAATTTCTACAATAAGATCGTCCATTCCTTATTATCGAAAAAAAAGAACACACAAAGTCATGAACCTTCGTGTGCTCTGATGTTAAAGTCAATTTGGGAAATTTCGGCAGAAAACCAAATCAACTTTAAAAAACGATACTACTTCTTCTTAGCCTGAAGAACCTGCTTCAACTGTGCATTACCAATTGCCTTTTGCATGTCAATCCCTGGCATATTGTAGGGGAACAAGATGAAGGCATTATTTGGCCCTGTCGCGGCTTCACTCATTGCCTTGACAGTGTGCCATTGTAGATATTCAGGACAATCTTTAAGAGATGTTTTAATAACCTGAATAGATTCGGCAATTGCTTCGGCTTTCTTAATAGCAACTAACTTTCTAGCTTCTTCTATCTTTAATTCACCTTCAGCCTTTTTCAAATCAGCACGAGTTTGAGCGGCAGTTTCTTCTTCTCTCAACTTGATCGTAGCAAGCTTTTCTTGTGCGGCAGTCACAGTCTTTGGCCAATCGTAATTGACAATCTTCACCATTGTAACAGCCATGGGAGTGCCTTGAGCGGCAGTAATAATCCCCTGTGTTACCTGTGCTTCTAAGTCTGCCCTATTAGCACATACTGATTCTACGTCCGTTTGTGTGCCAAAAACAGTTCTTGGTACGCTTTGTGCCAACTGCTGAACATACTTCTGATACAAAGAGCTATGAGAAATACAGTATTTATCCTTACTTCCTTCTCCACCGGCCATCACATCATCAAAAACGGTAAGAATAGCATCTTCTCTTGTTTTGTCCAAACCGCATCTAATGCTGACAGTAATATCCAGATTGACCTTACCACCAATCAGGATATCCATCTTTTCCTTGTAAACGGCAATTGTACTATCTACACGATACATGTCATCCCACCCATAACATGAATATCTGCCAGGACCAAGTACTTTTTTCTCCCAGCCACTGGTAGTTTTTACACGACCAACTTCTCCTTGCTCTACAGGCTCTCGACATCCAAATGCCATCATTCCTACAACCATCAACATTACAGCAATTAAAGTTCTTTTCATTAGTTTTCTCCTTCTGTTTAGTTAGAACTTTCCTACTTGTTTCTCTCTTGAATCTTTTTTGCTTCTGCTGCCATCTTTTTATCAAAATCGCTCAAAGACTTATCATGTTTTGCCTTGAGTTCGTTGTCTATTTTCTTTGCCTTTGCCCGAATTTCTGCTTCGGTCGGAAAAGTCGTAGCCATTACTTTGCGAATATAATCCTTTTGTTTGGGATTTTCGTAATCATCAGGTCTATTAAAATGGTCTTGAACAATATTCCATCCGAGAGTAATAGCAACCATTAGGGCACACCCTACAATTAGAGTTCTGACAGTTCCCATAACAGGGGCATAACCTTCTTTCTTTGAAGCTTTGAGTTCTCGCCTAACAAACCAATATAAAACGAGAGTTGAAATGACGATTGCGGCTGTCACGAATACTGGTCCAATAATTGATGTGAAAATAGCTAACATGGTTTTCTCCTTCTGTTTGAGTATTACATTATAGCATTGCTTTAGAGGAATCGACAACTTTTTCCCAGAACTTAATAAAAATGTTAATAAAAATGCATAAAACGACTTTTGAGGCTAAAGCAGCAAGATCTCCTGATTATGCCCGTGCTCTAAAAAAAGCGGCGAAAAGAATAAAAGGAAATTATCTCTTTTTTGATAGTAATGATAAAGCATATAACAAAGCCATTTCTCTAAAGTATTCTAAAAAAGATAAACCACCAATTAGACCTGAAGTAAAACGTAAAATTAAAAAATGTAAATGCGGAGGTTAATGTAATACTGTTTGAATGCGTGTAGCAGTATAAACCTTTTGCCAATCTAAATTATACTTTTTGACTTCTCTATAATACTCTTCTATTCCGTTTTTTAATTCATCAGGAAATGAATCTTGTAAATCGTAATGCTGTGCCTGTTTGGCTAACAAAACAACTCTTCGCAATAAAATAAGAATATCCCTACTAATCGTAGCAATATTATTTAACATAGTTGATTTTACTGACGAAGATAGGTCTTTACATCTATTTATCCTATCATACAATTGGTCATTCGATGCTAATGCTGTTCTCACTCCTGATTCTATTTCTGATAACTTATCTAAAAATTCAGATATATTATTGAAACTAAACATAATATATTCTCCCATATAATAAAAAAAGATTAGTTTTTTCTAATCTAAGTAATAATCTTTTGCATTCTGTCAATGTCTTCTAATGCAGACCCAGGGGCCGTAATTATCTGTGACTGTTTGCGTTGAGCCTCTTCCTGAGCCTGTTGCATCTGTTTAAGCATTTCTTCAGCAGATGTGTTGAATAACTGTAAAGCTTCTTCAATATTTTTGGCGTCTGGTATAGTGAATTTTATTTCCTTTGGTTCTTTTATCCCAACCACACTTAGTCCACCCTGTTCATTTGGCACCACTTGTGGTTTTGTAACGGTAATCATTGCAGAACCATAATAAATAACATCTGCATCAATATCACAATCTTCATCCTCTGCTTCTATCTCAACTGTACCTACTCGTCTCCATTCTTCGATATGTTGTCCACTCTCTGCCATATATTCCTTTTTTTCTCGATAACCTACTTCTTTTTTCATTGTTGATATTTCCTTTCTTTGACATCTAAGTCAAAATCTCTCTCTTGAACGGAAGGAGCCGGGATCGAACCGACAAGGATTTTACACCACTTGAATTCCAATCAAGCCACATTGCCGACCATTGTGATATCCTTCCTTATTTATTTTAAATCTCCATCGTATGGAATCATTTTGATTTGAACGCCATTATCTTTTGTTTGTGTGAATATAAATTTATGTTTATGGACATCATCAATAACTTCTACTTCATCATATATCTTTGCTACGGTTTTGCCATCATCGTTGATTACATTTCCTATATCATTACCTACAACTAAAATCATTTTATTCTCCTAAAAACGGATGGGGTGGGATTCGAACCCACGTGACTTTTTGACGGCCCACTGGTTTTCGAAACCAGACCAATAAACCGGACTCTGGCACCCATCCATTACGGAAAGCAGTAGACTTGAACTACACACCCTTTTAGGGTGCATTTGGTTTAGCAAACCAATATGGGGCCTCCCCATATTACTTTCCTCGTGATACATTATAGTCAATGTATCCAATTTTTTTATACTTTTTCTGATTCATAAATCACAAATTTTCTATCAACTCTACCAGAACATCACCGTGACACGCTTGGGGCTTACACCAACATGCCAATATTTTATCTTTTAATTCTGGTAATCTATCTATCAATTCAGGTTTATTGAGTATATACTCTCGGTATTTTTTAATGACTTCTTCTCTATTTCCGTCTTTTCCTATTGAAAAAGGATTTCCCCATTCACTGGGACGCCCTATGTAGACATCATACTTCTCTTTTTTGCAATGTACTACCCTAGTCATCATCGTTTCTCCTATTTTTTTCGTACATACTATCATTTTTGTTTATATCCCAATATTCTGGTAGGAATTTGGGATTCATCATATCAATAAAATGTGTTCTCCAATCTAAAATGAATTGGTCCACATCTTCAACTTTGTTTATTATCTCGTTTCCTGGGCAAAATTTAATAAGTTTTTTTACCATAGGATTCAATTGAGAAGCAACTCCCAGGTCTTCTTGTGTTATTATATTTCTTTTGAAGAATACCTTCAAATAATCCATATCTTTTTCTTCATAGTCACCAGACAAAATTGTATCGGCAGATTGTTTGGCAACTAATAATATATCGTCGGTAACCTCTCCATTTCTGTGCATAGGGACATCGTATCTTTTATGTAATTGTTTTTTTCTTACATTCGCACTTTCTTCATATTTCCAATGACATTCTTGGCACATCAAAACAACATCGTGATACACATGCCTTTTCAAAGATATTGGGAAATATTTTCTATAGCAATAGGGAACAATATGGTGCTTCGTCAGTGTGTTTTCTCCATTTTCTCCGCACACAGAACATTCATTTTTCCTGTCAGCAAGATAAAAAGCATCTTTAGATTTTCCTCTCCCTTTAGGTTCGAAGTTTAATTTGATTGTAGGAGGGTCATTATTGACTAATTTAGCTAATCCTTTTTCCAAATACCAATTGATTTTATCTGTTCCAATTCTACATAGGAGTTCGCCATCGGGGGCCAACATTTTTCCATTTGTATATAGATTTTTTTTCTTCAGTGTTTGTTGTTGCATTGTGTCTCCTTCAAGACATTATAGGACAAGATTCCGGAGTTTTGACAATCATCCATGAATGACATTCTGGCAAATAATGAAAATATTTTATGTTATGTTTAATTATAAATTCGTCTACAGCCCTGATGACCCCAAAAACTACAACAGAGCCATACACGGAGTTGTCTACATAATCATGTCCTGCAAAAACGCCACCTACTTTCACTTTTGGCCAAAAATTTTTCATATCTTGTGAAATTCCTTCGTATGTATGATCCGCATCTATATATAGGTAATTAAAAAAATAATCTTGAAATTCTTTACAGGCATTAACCGTATAATCCCTAATTATGAGACAACGTGTTTTGCCACAAATCTGTGGGTTAGAATATCTTTTGATTGCAGTCCAGTATTGTCGTTCTAAATTTTTACCAGAAAAAAATAGATCGTTATGACCAGGAATCCCATCATTTTTCCATGCATCAATCCCAACGAGTAAGTTCGGTTTACTAGTTAATAACATGTCAAAATTCATTCCATCCCGTACTCCCAATTCGCACATCTTATCATTTAAATGATTGTTTTTTAAAAATTCTGGTATCTCATTTCTATTTTGAATCTGGCACATCGCATGGTACATTTTATTGTATTTTTTTTGTATTTTTCTTTTTTTTCTCTTTTCTGAGTTTTTCTTTTTACGGAATTTTATAATCATTATTCATACTCATACAAATGCATATCAGTAAACCATTGTTTGTGATTATGGTTATCCTTATGAACAATAGATGGGTAATTGCCTTCTGCAAACTGGATATTGTCTTGCCACCCTACTGTGTTCCCCACTAATGGACTAAAGATTCTGGCGTTGCTTAATGCTGCTGCACACCAAGAAAACGTAGAATTGGCTCTAAATATAACATCTGCATTTTGAATGGTCTGAAAATCATGTAGAAAACTCAATTCATCACGGTTTATCCATTTGAAATGTCCGGGAGAATAATACGGTTCTTGTATAAAATGCACATCTTCATATCTATAGCCAAATTGCTCTATCGCTTTTTTATAACATCGTTTGGAGATAGAGGCAAAATGCGACAGATGCTTTTGATGTAGATAGTCTCCCCGACGTAAATGTGCAACTATGCTTTTCGTTTTATCTGCTTCTATTTTGTATTCATCTTTTAACTCAAGCCAATGTTTGATTTCCCGTTTTGTAAAATAAGATATACTATCTTGGCATAGCGACCATGATTTCTTCAGTTTTATATTAAATTCACCATTTTGACATCTATTTCGTGTTCTGCTATTGTCTGGCAATTCCTCTTTAATAGTATTATCATTTATATTTTTGAATATTTTACGACCCATCCAATGTTCTGGTATTTCTAACGTATATCCATAAGTCTGACAATATCCTTTTGCCGTGGAATACAACAACAATTGGTTGCCAAATCTACCGGCTTTAATGTCTCCTAAATCAGGAATCTGCACGATTTTACATGGATCAGGATTAAACGAAATATTATTTATTTTTCTCAAAAAATCTCTATTAATATATAAAACGTCACCTTCTATTTCATGCGTCATGCCTACTACCACTCGTTTTAAATTAAAAGTATTTAAAAATGTATCAAAATCAGGCAATAACGATTCTCCATTATATAAAGGTATAAGATGAATTTCCATTATAAGGAAATCAATATGTTTCAGAATATTTTTCGCCCCCAATAATGCGTTCATTTCGCCACCTTGTATGTCCAAAAATAGGGCATTAATATCATAATTATTTTCATCAATCAAATCGTCTATTGTGGTACACTCAACATCTATTGTATTGGTATATCCTACTCCTGGCCATATCTTACAATGATCTTTCATGTCTAAAAGAGAACTGCTCATTTTTTGATTGTTTGCAACATGAAAAGGGAATTTGCCTTTTTTATTAGATATGGCAATATTGTGTTTTTTTCGGCGAGGTAGTTTGGAAGAGAGTTTGGCAAATGACGTATTGTCTGCTTCTACATAGATAGGCTCCATGTCGAATTCTGAATACAATGGATCTTCTTCTCCATAGTGTGCTCCAACATGAAGCACCGTTTGACCGGATACATTGAATCTGCGAAAATACTCGGTTATAGGTTCAAACATTGTCATGATCCTTTGCAAGAAATTATGGCCATAAAATATTCATTTACGCCGTCTTTAATTAACGAGGTATCAACATGCCTGTTTAATCGCATGATTTCGACATATAGATTGGAAGTTTTCTCTTTATTATTACATATATATATAATTTGTTTTTTATAATTTTCACAAAAAGACAATATTTTTTTCGTCCATCCTGGTGGATAGAATTTGTCTTCTATTATTAAAATGTCGCTAGATGTATCGTCGAAATCATTATTACAATATATATTGGGGCAACATTCGTCCGCATATCCAAAAACCCCACAGTTTATATTTTGAGCAACATGATGGATGGTATAATTTAATACTGATTTTTCTTTTATCAAATAATGAATAACTCTTGGAACAAATAGAGAAAAACAACCAATTTGTGTTACATTTATTATATCATCACAATAGATATTGTTATAAATCGTTTTAAAAAAATCCCATGGATACAAGCTATAATCAGGATGTTTTTTATCAAAATGATTATAGTTCATATATTCTAATATGTCTATTGCTTTGGTGAACTTCTGCCTGCGTGACAACTCTTCCAAATAAAAACATATCAAATCAGGTTTTTCATAAAAACCCTTGATATGGTATAAAATCATACAAATACTATCGTTGCTGACTAAATGGGAATACTCCTGATTTTCTAATATTTTAATTTTATTACCAGCAAATAGCCATTCTTTAAAAACAAATGCGGCATCATGTACGTCGGACGCTAATCTCCAGTATAAATCGTTACGGATAGATGGTGATACATTATAATAATTAGGTGTCAGTAAATCATATCTATCGTATGGATATGGATGTAAAACTTCCATATATGTATGTTTATTAAAAAAGTGATTACCTACATTAGTTAAAGATACCCCATATTTATTGATTAACATTGGTGCTTTTTCTAGAGTCCAGCATTCACCGGATTGTTCCGCAAAATTGAACAGAGGAGCACCACAAATAGGATGATAAATGGTGTCGTTCTCCCATCTTTCGTCGTAAAGATTGTCCACATATTGTTTACCACATACATTATCTGAGTCAAATAAAATTACCCAGTCATTTGAAGATAACGAAACCGCTTTTTTCTTATTTCCAAATGTCCCTAGATTTTTCTCATTTCTATACAATTTTACTTTTGGCAATTTTTCGACTAGATTTTGCAATTTGTCAAAATATTCTGAGCAGTCGTCTGAAATAACTATTTCATCCACCCTGTCATCTTGTAAAGGCCATTCGATACATTCTGTTATACTTTTGCCAGGATGGATATCTGAAAATTCATTATAAGCAGAAATAGCAAATGTTATTTTTTTATCTTTATTGCGTAATCTATTAGTTGTCCTTACGAGTTGGTCGTAAGTGTTATTATCTATTGGTATATCGTGTTCATGAATAAATTTAACTGTCTGTATAACATTCTCACATACACCTTTGAGCGTAAAATATTTGGAGTAATGTTTTTTAAGTTCTGACTGCATCTTTTTTATTTTTTCTTCGCTATAACTATGTAAGATATCTGATAAATATGGCAAATCATCGACATGGCATAAAACGCCGAGGTCTTCCCAATTAATTTTATGTTTATATGGAAGCCAAGGATCATCATAAATATATACTGGTATGCATCCCATTTGTATGGCTTCGTACATCCTAAAAGATGTTTTGCCAAATCCTCTTGGACATAATGCAAAAATGGATCTATTCATCATGTCTTCAAAAGTGGAGATATCATCATTACTCTCAGTATAATAAAAACCAGCAGATTGAGATGTGAATAATACATCACGCATCTTGCTTCTAACTCCATGGTTGTCATTCGCTTTACTATCAATTATACCGGTGAATGAAGCAAATATATCTCGTTCTTTAGCCTGTATGGGATGGTCATCACATAATAGGGGGATAGGGATGTGACCTCCACCTCCGGCACCAAAAACTAAAACATTGTCAGGTGCATTTTCTTTGAGTCCACGATCATTTTGGACAATAGTGAAATATTTCTTGCTTTTATCTAATAAATCTAACTTCGTTTGTAAAGACACTGGTGGTTTCTTCCTCCTATCTTTAACCATAATCATGTAAATATTGGTCCAAAAAATAGGTATATACTCAAATGAACACCCAGAACCATTATAATGTTCATGAAAATATTCTTCGATTAATGGACCTTTTTGATGTATTGGATAAGGATAAGGCTGAGGTGGTCTAAAATCTGTCGTATCTATTATGTTTTGATTTATTGTATCATTCCGCGATTGTGTCTTTTTTTTCTTTTCTTTGTGAATTTTTACAACTGGTCTAGATTTTTTGTTTGAATAATCGAATTTCATAATTTATAGTCGGAATTTTTTATGGTAAAAACAATCTGTTTATTGTGTCAATCCGTGGCCAATTATCACCAATATGCTGTCTTGGGTGTTTGGGCATCCTAATCTCGCATTTTTTACATGGGTTAACATCACCTCGTTTCTTGGATAACATAGATATGATACGATTCCTCCTGTGATCAGTTAGAAAATCTATTAATTTAATATCTTTAAATTTTACTGTTTGGGCGTAGTCTTGGCAACATAAAAGCCAATAACCTTCTGCCGCACAGAACAATTTCCTTTGTGGACAAAAACAATTATCATATCTAATTTTATTAGGAGTAAAGACGCTGCCTGCCCTTGAACTGTATCCAATTTTTGTCCCAACATGATCTTTGCATCTGATTTTATCTAGTATATTATATTGTATAGCATATTCTAATACACGTTTGCCAACACGGTCATCATAATTGTCAAATACAACAACGTCAACAAAATCGCGTATATTTAAACATAATTGTTTGTCGAAAGTGTCGCCATTAGTCGATAACATTATCTTGCTATTTTTTACTATTTTTTTTGTGTTTTGTAAAAATAAACCCAGTTGAGGGTGCAGAGTGGGTTCTCCATGTCCGCAATAAACTATTTTTCTATGATAATCCCGATCAATCAGTACGATTTGTTTTAATATATCGACATGTTGTTTATGATCTAAAAAAATACGTTTTTCTCTTCTTCCCACAGGAATCCCTGGAGCACAAAATGTACATTTTCTAGTACATGATGTCGTCATGTCGAATTCTATCACATCTATGTTGTGTAAAAACTTTTTAGATTCCTTGATCATCCCGATATATCCATCCTTTTTCCGGTAATTCATCCTCATATTAGGCATCGCTCTTTAACCCACATTTGATCTATGTGCATTTGAACGTTAGAGTGCATCTTGTTTATATGTGGTTTTTTGTATATATCTTTATCTCCGCAGTCGAATTTGAATTGTTTATTTGTAATCTGTTCTATTATAGATTTTTTTTTGTTTATAAAATTATCAGAATTAAATTGTTGGCAATGTCCATGTATCTGTATACATAAAATTCGCGTCATATCAAGAAAATCATGAGTAGGAGAATCGAATATATCAAATTCGCAACCTTCACAATTAATTTTTAAACAATCTATTTTATAGATATGATTTAATCTACAGAAATTGTCTAATGTAAAACATGGGATTTTATGACACACCACTGAAGTAATATCTGCACGTATAATGGCATTGGCATATAGGCTACTACAACTAGATGATCCTCTTTGTGTGGAAGAATAGCCAGAATAAAAATTAGAGATTCCGTCATACGACGCAATAGCAACATTAAATATTTTTATATGTTTATAATTTTTTGTCGCTTTTTTTAATAATTTAAAATTTACAGGGCAACCTTCTATACAGTAAGCTTTATATAGATTTAGATGTTTACACAATCTGTGAATAGTACTACCGGCGAATGCCCCTATTTCGACGATGATAGGATCTTTAATTTGCTTCATATACACTTCACACTTTTTTAGCACAGTCTCGTATGGATGCTTTTGAAGGTTTTTCTTCGTTCTTTTTTTTCTTGATTTTGATGGATATTGTATTTTCATAGATATCCAAACTCTTCGCCAAGGGCTTCATTGATTTCGTCTTTATTAACCAGCCAATTATAATCAATCATTGTTTTTATCTCTGATGAATAGGCATTATGAGGTTTTTCCCCCAATTCATGGCATATTTTTTTTATATACTTTTTTGTATTCGAAAATAGTTTATCATATGTAAGATCTATAACACATTTGTCTTTTTGTTTTAAAAATCTTTTTAAAAATGCAAAATCATGACGTGTTTTCAATAAAAAGTTTCGTATTTTTGAAATTTTTATTATCATTTTTGCGTTTTGTAGTTGGTGCAAATTATTTTTGTCACGGGTAATAATCCCATCATTTATTTGTTCGTTTGCCATCCTTTTTTCTAAAACAGTAGGCCAAGTTTCATTTACGATCACATTATTCCAATTATAAAAATGCCAGCTATCAACCTTTAAAGACCTAAAAAAAGAAACAGCCGCTGATGTATTAATTCTGGTCAACAAAATAATAACATCCGAATAACTGGCTAACAACACATTATCATGGTTGTTATTAGACTGATTAATCAGGTGTTTACACCCATAATGTCTGATATTATCACGTGTAGACAGTGATCGTATCTTATTAAAAACAGCGGATGGACCTTTTTGACGCAATATCCTATGAAATTTCTCCCCCCATCTTTGCCCATTAAAAGGTTCATACAGGCATTCAATATGTGGATGTAATTTTAACGTATTGGAAAGCCATGTGGAACCACTTCTGGGATGAGCCAGGATGATGAACGTCTCTTTTCTTCTGCCTTTGTTTGTTTTTGTATATAATATTTTCATGCTTTATAACAGTTTTTTATAATAATTGCGAGTCGTAACAACCCGACTAATGTTATGCTTTTTCCGGAACAAATAATGATATTTCCTATTTCTGCGTGTCTTATAAAAACTACTTTTTTTAGTATTTTTATCATGACCTATTATAATATCAGAATCCATTGCGACTACAATGCCATCTTTTTTACATCGAATAAAAAAATCTTTATGTTCATGTAGCTTTAATTGAGCATCCCACATAATTTTAGATATTTTCTTTGTTTTAGACATGAAAAAATTTTCTACCACATCATATCTATTAATACCGCAAATTGTCCCACAATCACATTCTTTGTGGAGGTATAGCGTGCCACCATTATATTGTAATATTCCATAAAAAAAACCTAAATCTGAACCTCGTTTATATATATTTTTAACAAGCCCAGATATCAAGTCTAATTTTGGGCAATTTTCTAGTAGACAAAACATTTTATTTAAATCAGTATTATCAATAAAAAAGTGATCGTCGTCTAACAATAAAAAGTATTTAGTTTTAACTTTATTCAATAAAAAATTTCTCCCAACAGATAGACCTACATCAAACGGCAAACGATAGTATTCTATCCTGTCTCCTATGATATCTAATGGTTTTCTACTGTCATCCGCTATAAGTATTAATATCTTTTTATACCTGCTACGTATACTATCAATCAAATTATTGAGACATTCTGGTCTCTCAAATGTTTTAATTATAATTGTTGTGTGGTCTTCTAAACTTTTTTTCTTTCTCTTTTTATATTGGAGTCTCATCGTATCCTCTTTATATGATGATTAAGGTTTTGAAATTTTTAATTAGATTCGCTTGTCCCCAATGCTTGCCATGATTCGCTTTATATCCATACTGTTTAATATACGAAGAAAACTTTCTCCACGACCTACTACCAGCAGTCCTATGTTTCATCATTTTCCCATTAATTCTTTTATATTTTCCAAATCTTTCTATACTTGAATGGTTAATACATCTAAGATAACGTACATCATGACACACCCACTTGCTTCCTGACATCTTTAATCTCATATTATAGTCATGATCATCTCCTCCCCACCTATTCCAAACTTCATTGTACCCTCCGACTTTGTAAAACTTTTTCTTTCTTGCACAGATCCTCCCCCATACACCAGCACCAGAAAACCCTTTTCTACACGGAGCTACGAATATATCTTCATCAAAATTATTCCAAAACACATCCATAAGATAGTCAGCAGCACCGTCCAATACAAAATTGTCAGCATCCAAATTACATAAGATATCACCTATTCCTAATTTATGTGCCACGTTTTTTGCATGTGTCATATTGAAGAATCTTGGTTTAGGATTATCCATCTGATAATAATTCAATATACCAGATTCAATATACTTCATCATCCGTTCTTTGACCCATGCCTCAAGACCATCTTTAGAATTGTAATCTAACAAAACGAATTCAACATTTTGATATGATTGATTGGCAATGATGCTTTGTTCGAGAGTTCTTTCGACGTGATGTAAGCGATTCATACATGTCATACAAAAAGATATCTTTAATTTGTTGTCTTTTCGAAGATTCTTTTTTTTAACCTTCATTGTATCTTTTTTTGTATAACCAAATTTCATGTCATTTTAATCCAAAATCATTGCCCACCCTTCCTCTCCAGTTTTTCCCATCTGCACCAGTCCTATGTGCAAAATGAATAAGGTCAAAACTGTTAATCATTCTTCTATGTTTCTTTTCCCATAATAAATAAAAATACCTATCAGATACATTGGCAGTTGGACTATCTTCCGAATATTTTACCTTATTCCTATCAAATCCAAAACTCTGAATATTGAATAATTGAAAATATCCCACTATCTTTTTTCTACGACTTTTCCATTCTCTCCACTGTTCATTCCTATCCGCTATCAGGGCATCTCTGCCTGCTGTATCTAACGCCAAATAATTATTCCATTCTTTAAATGTACGGAAATTACAACGACATGCTCCATACAAAAAGTCTTTATTCAACTTTTCTGTTTCTAATCTCTTCCTAAAATTATCAGGAAAAATCATATCAGCATCTGTTATTAAAATCCAATCTCTTAAACTTAATTTAGCAAAACCGTCATTAATGGCTTTACCTTTATTAAATTGAGGACCTAACCTATTAGTAAATGTATATCTGACATCTCTCTTTTTACAGAGTTCGATAGTTTGTTCATCATTTTCCATAGTCACTACAAGTAAATCATCGAAGTATTTTTGATTATAGTCAAGAAAATAGGTAAAATAGTCTGCGTATTTAACGCAGACTAATAATGCCTCTAAATACATTTTATTTTTTGAATATTTTAATTTCACGGAAACAAGTGTCCGAATTTTTCTATTAAAGCCAGACCAAGAACATCAGGATCGAAATATCTCTTATACAGGTAAGTAGATCGTTCGGAAAAATATTCTGGGTCCATGTCCTTTAGTTTCTCTAAATCCTCTGGTT
>Ga0307377_10003023_pt1 | contig 19349 bp, 15 predicted proteins | sample TR3MG_FD_202535 | JGI IMG/M metagenome (GOLD analysis project Ga0307377, IMG submission 202535) | Soil microbial communities from Risofladan, Vaasa, Finland - TR-3 | ecosystem: Environmental > Terrestrial > Soil > Coastal area > Acid sulfate soil | place: Finland: Risofladan, Vaasa | collected... | reverse complement strand
CCTTCACGACACGCAACACGTTGTCCGGCGAGTGAATCAGCTTCTGCTCCGTCTGGGTCTCCTGCTCGGTCATTGTGACTTCCTCCTTAAAGGGTTTCCTCAACAGTACCAGCACAACTGCTGCAAGTCAACTAACCCGATAGCAAAAGGGAAGCGCCATAGCGCTCCCCCTTTACTATCGAGGGGGCGACCCGCGGGGAACGACCTCCAGACGGTCGATCGTACCGCTAGTCCTGCGCCACCCCACATTTCATTACCACATTGCTGCCCATGCGTACGAAACGATCAGGCCGAGAAGTACTACGCCGACCATCAATCCGATCAGCCCAACAACTACTCTTGCTAGCACATCGTCACTGCCTCCGCCGCTCTTCTGTCGTCTCGTGCTAGATTTCCTTCCTCACGATTTTGTTTCCCTCTCTGATGTGGATCACGAGCCTCTGAGCCCGCGTGTGCGCCTTCAGTCTTGATGCGAGAGCTTGGTTGTGCGCGATCGCGAACTTCAGTCCGGCAAGTGCGGCTCCAAGCGATCCTCGCTTCTGTCGGCAACGGCACCCGCCGCCACCCTTTACCAACGTGCTGTGTACTCGACGAATCTCGGCAGATAGGTCTCGCAGCCCTTTGTCCCGCGCAAACCCAAGCAGGATGCTGTCACTCAGCACGAGCACCTTCATCACGCCGCCTCCCTACTTTCTACAACGCGTTGTAAAAACAAGGGCTACACTCTATAATCACGCATCCGGCGCTCGTTGTTAGGGCTCCCGGTGCTCGCTTGAGAGTGTGGCAATCTGTCGCACGTCCCTGACCTGTTCAGGTCGTATGCTGAACGACTCGGCGAAGCTGTCCGACGGCACGACCAGAGTTCGATGAACCGCGAAGAACGCCGGGTACGGGTACAGCGTCCTGCCGCGCGTACGATGAGCGCGCCCTACAAGCGCCGGTTCGCCAAGCAGCGGTGTCAGCCGGTCCAGCCACGACGGATGGAGCTTGGCCCCGTGCTCGACCCACACGAGCCACTCGTCTCCGTGTACCATCAGGCTATGCAGCACACTCGCTCTCGACACACCGCTGTCAGAGACGAACACCTTCGGTCCTGCCATCGCGATTGGAACGTTCTTGCCGTAGACGCAGATCCGAAGTTCACCGACGTCGACAGCGGGGGTCGTTGACTGTATGCGTGCAGGGCGCGATACAGGCGGCAAAGATTCAACCGGGCGCTGGTCGTTGTCGGGGCTGCGCATCGACAACAGAGGTACTTTGACGGCGTTGGCGGCACTAGCTCGTCTTGCGCGACCTTCCTCAAGGTATCCATCGAGCGCCGAGATCACCATGGCCGGCGTGATCATCGACTTGCACTTCGAAAGCGTCTGTCCGCCGATCGTCACAGGAAACGTACATACGCTCTCGCCGCCTGTCACGCGCCTCCGCCAGCATCCGTGATTGCTGCAGCACGCGAGCTTCCCGATCGTATGAAGGTATCTGTGCGGGACGAAGTCGTCGTCGGCCGGCGGCTTCCAGTCCGGGTGGAAGAGACGCATGTTCATCAGTCGTGTCTTCTCGTCGTACGCCTCCCACCACCATGGTTCGCGGCCGCCCTCTATCACGATGCACGGCTTGTTGAACGCGGCCGCGGCGTGCATGGCCATTGTCGTCACGCAAACCACGCCCTCTGCATGGTAGATCAGGCGCAGGAAGTTCCGGCAATCGGTCTTGGCGACCATGTTCGCGTAGATGCCGTCCTTCGGCGTATGCATGATATGGTTCGAGCTGCCGCCACCGCACTGCACCCAGTTCACCCGGTCACGCGTCGCCGTGATGACTTCCTGCCAGTACGTCTGAGCCCAGATCTTCGCCGGGTAGTCCTTCTTGCCCCCCGACAGAAACACCCAGTACGGAACGTCGAACGGGCGCGTCGCCTGCTCGGCCGCGCTCATGACTATGTGCGGCCTGAACTCGGTGAGTTTCACCTGCGTACCCAGCGTCGCGTTCATGTGCTCGATGAAGCCCAAAATGAAGTGCTTGCGTTGCTGGTTGCACGATTTGATGAGCGGGTACTCAGCACGGAACACGACAGCGTCGCGGCTGTCCACCTTCGCATTGCTCAAATCGGCGCTCACGACATCCGGGTTGTTCCAGAAGATGTGCTCGGCCCCGCGTGATACCACAACCTCAGTCGCGTACCGACCCGGGTGAGCCCGCTCCAGATCACGAAGCGCCGCTGACAGGACGATGATGTCACCGGGCGCTTGGTTGTTTCGGACGATTAGGCGCTGTCCCATGAGCCTGCACTTCCTTACTCATCTGGTGGACCGAAGCCAGCGTCTCCAAGCGGTCGATATAGTCGACGAGTATCCCGAGGAACCATGTGCCTCCTCCTCAGCGGTAGTCTATGCGTGTTGAGGTAGTGAGTCAATGAGCAACATAGTTGCTGGCGTCGCGCGTTTGTACCAGCTATCCGAAAAAGAGTACCGAGTCGAGGCGTGCGTGTGCCGCTGCCGGCGCCGCACGCGCCATCAACGATTCCTCGATCTCATGGTCGTCACCGCTGCCTTGAAATCCGCCATTGCGTATGATGCAGTCCGTCTTCCAAAGCGGCTTGAACAGGTCGGTACTGTACTGCGCCCACCCCATCGCGCTCAGCTTGAAGCGCCGCGCTTCGATCCAGTCGCAGCTGCCTACGTTCGCGGTCAGGCATTCCAGCGCCAGCATGTGCAGCATGGCGCCCGAACCTAGCACGCAGACGTACGGAGTGTCGACGCTCTGCAGCCCGGCGTTCATTCCGTCGCAGACAGAGAGCTTCTCCTTTGGCTCGAAGATCTTGAAGCGCGGCATGCTGTGCGCGTACCTCCACGGGATCCATACGACCTCGTCACGATGCTCGGGATCCAAGCACACAATGACGGCGTTGATCGGGTAGTGCACGTTCATGATGCTGACGAGCGGGTTGAACACGTCGTGGTACTCAGCGGCGACTATGATCACCGTCACTTCGGGCCGGCTGCTGCCCAGCTTAGGTAGGTCGACGTGCTGAAGACGCGAACCGCCGCTGTCCTCGACATACAGGACACGCAGATCGCGTACCAGCGAGAAGCCACTACACCAGTGGTCGTCGCCGAATGGATGGGGCATGGTAGTCCTTCGTGTACCGAACTCGATTGACGGCGTCATTGTAGACCTGCTGCGTATATACGGCACCAAACGGCAACGACAGCGGTCGCTCGACCAACTCCTCGGCGTGATACGCTACTGACATGGTCTGGTCCGACACAATGCGTACGAATAAGTCGTACTCGAAGCCAGTTTGAAGTAGTGGACACGCACCGCGGACGCGATCGAAGATCGACCGACGGAACATCAGCGTGCTGAGCTGCTCTGTTGGATAGTCAGCCTTGTGCGTGTAGCCGCGAAGTGACCACGGTCGGGCGCACCCACACACGGATCCGAACGACAGGTCCGCACCCGCAGCCAACTGTAGGTCGAACCTGTCTGGATGGATGATGTCTCCCGCGCGGCAAATGGCAACGTACTCGCCGTGCGCACGCTCGATCGCGGCATTGAACGACTGGCCGTCCGCATCGACGGGCACCTCTATGATCTCGACGCTGGAACAAACATCCAAGTCGACGGTCGCAGCGCGCTCGCCAAATATGACGACGGTGAGTTCGCAGCGTGTCGGCTGCAGGACCAACTTCGGGTATTCGACTGGGTAGATGTACCTGTTCTCCACGTACATGGACCCCTCGGCGAGTATGTCGATGTCCTCGTGCCACTCCTGATTGCACTTCTCGAAGAACTGAGCGAACGTCCACATCTGTGGCCGGTACCTGACGCGCTCGTTCACGCCGAGGAGCTTCGCAACGCCGGTCGCGTAGAGCGCCGTCTCTGGCCAGACGACGTCCGACCAGCGTGCCTGTGGGTCAGGGTACTGCTTCAGGACCGGGCGCATGCGCCCCCAGCTCATCTGGTCGTGGTAAGCATCCGGCCACGTATCTCCGAGCATGATGGAGGTACAGTACCGGCCAAGGCTTTCGAGCTGTCGGTTGAGGCGTCCCTCACGCTCGCGAAATGGGTGCTCGAACGCCACGAACTTGGTCGTGACGCCCGCAAGTGCCTCGGCCGTGCCGGGGATTACTGTGATCGACTTATCTATCACGGACACTCTCCGGGTCTGGCCACGGCAACTCGGCGTACGGACGTAGTAGTGCATCTTCCCACGCCATGAAGTGCTCGCGCGAATCACCTGCCGACGTGTAGAAGAAGAAGAACTTGCACTGAGCGAAGTGTATGAACCGCGAACGGCCGGCGAAGTAGCGGCTAACCGGCTCGGCTGACGGGATCATGTACGCGTAGTCTGGGATGTGTGACATCGCCGGGCAGTCTACGATCTTGAGTGCTTGGAACTTCAACCCGCGCGCGAACACGAGACTCGACAGACCTGTCTCCTCCTCCGTCGTGTGAGGACTGTAGTCTCGCCAGTGCCCCTTGAACCACTGCAGCGCAGCGTGCATGTCGACGCTGCCGCGCATCAGCAGCCACCCGGCGTGTATCCTGCGCCCTTCAGTCATCACGTTGCTGTCTGGCGCGAGTCCAAGCGCCTTCTTGACACCCTCGACGTTGCGAGCGGAGTACGTCAGCTTGAGGTCCCAGTCGCACCCGGCAAGATCGTAGCCGCCACGTACGAAGTCCTCTACCTCTGCATCGTAGTTGTCCAGCACGACAGCATCGACATCCATGTGCAGGACGATGTTGTCGTCTTTGACGACGTCGACCCACGACGCAATTCGTGCCGACAACTGAGCCCAGCGACTGCTGTCATCTCGCTTGTAGGACCGCACTTCGCCGTACGGTTCCAGCAACACCCGCTGTTCAGGGGTGAGTCCGAGATCTGCTACGAAGAGGTCCCAACCCTTGTTGTGGTGGTAGAAGCTCTTGAAGAATGCGAGCCCGAACCGCTCGAAGTACGTCGAGTCGATCTCCACGTGCACGATGCGACGCATCGATCACCGTTTCTTGTTACGCCCCAGAAGCGCCGGAGGGTCCAGAGGGTCCAGAGGGTCCCGAAGGACCGCTTGGTCCGACAGGCCCGGCTGGGCCAATTATCGGCGGACAACAACGCACGGCGAACGGCGGCGGCGGGCACACGTCGCAGTCTTCAACCAGCACGCCTGCGATCCTGCGTATGTATGGTATGTAGCAGCCGGCACGAATCAAGTACGCTGGCGGAACGATATTCACCGGAAGGAACAGGAACACGACCGGAGTGTACGTTCCCGGCGTGTACACGACCGCCTGCGTCTTGATCTTCAGCGTGGAATAGTAGTCGGCGACGTCGCCCGACAATGGAATGTCTATCAGCGCCAGAAGCAGACTCTGATTCCAGTACATCGGCGCGTCGTCATCCAATACGTACGAAAGCCAGTCTGGTATCGGATACGCGGGGTCGCTCGTGATGATCTCGACCGGCCCCACCGGGTTTCCACGTACGCGATTGAGCGCGACGATAAGCGGCGCTGGAATGGACCAGTTTTCGTCGGGCACGAAGTTGACCTCTGCCGGCACAGCTTCATAGAGCGGAGACTCAGTCCAGAGGACGGTGATCGTCACCGGCAGTGGCGTGTCCTGAGTTGGTTCGACCTGCCCCGGGATATACGCATCTTCCGCCCACACGTCGATTGCGTGTGCGTACGACGCGTCAGGGGGTAGTGCGATGACCATGGCGTTGATATCTACTTCGAGGTCAACCCACTGACTGTTGCCTGATCCGCCCGTGTCGTTGACAGTTAGCCACGACCCGAGTGAGCCGACATGAATGGTGTTCATCGTGAAGTCGCCGACGTTACGCGCCGTGAGTCGAACGATCGGGTTCTCATCTGGCGATACGTACGTGACTATTGGCGTGTTCGTTGAAAGTACAGTAGCTTGTACCTGTAGCGAGACGTCGATGCTTCCAAGCTGACCCGGCTCGCTCGACGGGCTGGGCGACGCACAGCTTGACGACGAAGACTCGGGACCGGGATAGTAGGTGCCTGATCCCACCTCCAAGGATGCATTGAACGTCCCGCGGTCCTGCTCGACCCCCGGCTGCGTAGGCTGTACGTACAGCCACCCTACACGGGCGCCTACTCGATCCTCGACAAACGACGCAGTGAGCCAGCTTGGTACGGTCAGGTCGTCCAAGCCGACCGGGCACGCGATGTCTCCTGACGTCGGATACTTGTTGAGCACCTCGACAGCAACCTGACTTGGCTGCACTTCCTTCGGCGTAACGAACGCCACTGACGGAGGATCGAATTCGAACTCGGGCGTCGGCAAGATCACGTACTCAAGACGATACGTTCGCTTCGAGTGAATCGCGTTCGGGATCTCTACCTCAAGCGTACCGACGTACGTTCCCACTGGTAGGTCGGCCGTGTTCGGAGTGAGCGTCACGTACTGCAGGTTGCCGGAGCCAGACGTCGCCACGTCAACCCACGACGGCCCCGGGCCAACCCACGCGCTCAAAAGTGTCGCAAGCGCCCCCGCCTCCGGTGTGATCGTCAAGACCTGCGCTGCCGCCGGCGCGTGCCCGCGAATGGCGGTGAACGTGTAGAGCGGCTGCGCTGGCCATACGGATCTGAAGTAGGCGTCAGAGTACGTAGGCGTGTCCGGACAGCCGCGCCAATCTGTTCCGGCGAACACGATTCCTGTGTTTCCGGTGCCATCAACGACGGTGTCGGAGCCGCCCTCCCATGTTGGACCGTCGACGTCATTGATCGACTTCAACGTCGTCTTCACGTCGGTGAACTCAGCGTACTCAGGCTCGACCAGCGATTCGGACGAGATGGTCGCGTCATTTGCCGCTGCGAGTAGCTCGACCTTAGCTGTCCACACGATAAACGGCGACGGAGATCCACAGCGCGAGCCGGTCCCCTGCACCTCAATGATCTTGGCTGCGAGCCACGAGTACGCGGCTCCCTCAGATGGTGGCGTGCCGTCGTTGGGAAGTCGACACCTGAATCCGGCCACCGTTCCCTTGAACGACATCTTGTTCCGTGCGTAGAGCTGTGCGCCCGTCTTGGCGACGATCATCTCGTAGGCGTCACCGCCTGCTGAGCCGCCGACTTCTCGGAACGTCAGGTCGTAGAAATCATAGTACGTAGAGTCTCCGGCGCCGAATGTCACGGTGCGACCATGCCCGCGAACGGCGTGCAACTCAACCTTCGCGCCATCCTCGCAGGCTACCTTGATGTCTGTGAACGCGGCTCCCAAAGGTGCAGCTCCGGTACTGATCGCAAAGAGCCCGCGACCCTCAACGGATATCTTGGTCTCGGCAATCGCAGTGCTACTACGAGACAGCCCATAGCACTGCATCCCTGTCGTAAGCGAAATCCCGCTCGGCGGACTTTTGCATACCAGCCCTAGAGTCTTCTCAGCTGTGCCTATGTGCTGCAGCGCGATTGGGCCGTTGAAACTGAAGTTGCCGTGTACATTCACGACGCCACCGGTTCGCGACGAATTCTCTGTCAAGTTGAGCGACGCTGCAGTGATCTCCGTACGATGATAGGCAGGATCGTCCCCTTGGTCGTATGGATGTATGTTGAACGCTGTGTTGTTGTGGTTCAGATCGATCCACATCGCCGACGCGTTGATCACTGACTTCGGCCCATAGAAGTGAGCAACCGAGTTCTCGTAGCTCATGAAGAAACGCAGCGGCGTGAATGACGCGCCGCTCGTGTCGAGCGGATTGTCTTCAGTTCCGCCGATGTTCCTCAGATCGATGACATCGCCGTCATACGGATAGAAGTTTGCGGCGAATGCGCCGGCCAGTGTGGCCTTGTTGTTGTACCCAGCAATGGTCATCGTGCGCAGGCTGAAGCCTGCGTTGATGTTACAGTTCGCGCTGTTCTCGTTGAAGATGACTTGGTCGGGTGTCGACGGAACAGACGTCGCCTGCACTGTGAGCCCGGGATCACGATACCACTTCGTGGCGTCGTTCCAGTTACCGGCTACGCTGCCCCAGTAGTAGTAGCCCATCAGACTTCAACCTTGCAGACGCCTTCTTCCTCGAATCGTACCACGATACGGTTGTTGTCGGCGTCTGGCAATATGAGAACGCCCGGGGAGCCTATGAGCTGCAGGTGCTCGACGCCGACTCCGTGCCCATTGACGGCATAGATCAGACCGCCACAGGCTCGACAGGACTCGAACGTGAGGCTTCCATCCTCTGCCGTGCGAAGATCCTCGCACTGCATTCCCTCACCGCGTTCTAGCCCTGACTGGAGCGTCACGATGTTCTGGATCGTGTCGAAGTCGATGATGCAGTTGAACCCGGGCTTTAGCTTCACGGCGCCGATAAGTGTTCCGTTGGGCAATTCGATTCGGATCGGCGCGTTCAGTTCCGCAGGCTCGGGTTCGAGCGGATCTTCGCACACCAGCGACTCTGACGAGGACGATGACGATGACGATGACGATGGTGCCTCAGACGAAGACGAAGACGAAGACGAGGACTGTGAAGATCCACTCGACGAACTCGGACACGGACACTCGGGCGGACACGGTCGATCCTCGTTAGCCAGCCTGATCTTGTTGACGAACGTGTTCACGTTGCTCTGTAGCAGCGCGGGCTCGATCACCGGATCGCCGAACATGAACACGTTCCCGTCCGCGGCCGACGCCAACGCCTCGGTCAGGTCGCCGACGGTTACGAAGCCAAGCCCCATCTCGGGATTCTCTTCGCCAATCAGATCGTAGTCAGTGATCCGTGTTGGGATTGCGTAGGTGGTGGCACCGAGCGGTGCATCGAGCGGGAACTCGAACACCCACTCGTAGCAGCGCATCGGGTCGTACGTGGTCGCGCCGTAGTCCAACCTGAACACGAATCGGATGATGTCGGTGGTCTTGTAGTAGCGCCACAGGTAGACGTGGTCACGCACGTGCTCAAACGCGCTCGCGATTCCAAGCGTGAAACCAGCATCAGCGAACGCAGCTTGGCCGTCGAACGTGCCGGCGTCGGTCGAGAAGTCAGCCGACGGCACGAACGGGTAGAACCGATGAGCGTTCTGATTCAGCCAATCCGATTCAGGCACGTTCAGTCTCCCGTACTTCGTCTCTGACCAATCACGCTGATCAGGAGCGATGCGAACTTGAGCGCCGACTCACCGCCTAGATGTCGAGCAACGTCGCTCGCCTGCTGCCCCGTCGGCGTGATCCGTATCAGCGGGGATAGCGAGTCGATGCTCCCCGGAAGCAGCTTGAAGTTTCCGTCGGCATCAGGCGCAATGCCGTTGATCGTCTCAAGTGGACAGTATGCCTGAAGCGCCTCTACATCCGTGTCGTCTATCTCTTCGTCTTCACACAGCTTGCGCGCGGCAAACGGATCTCCGATCAGATCAACACGTAGTGACCCGTCGGTGTCCTTGCGTACCACGACTCCGTTCTCGCCTACGAACCAAACGTCGCCGAATATCGTCTCGCCTGACGGGAGAATGAAGCCGCGTACCCCTACTTCTGGTTGCGGGACGACGACGACAGTGGCGAATCGCGCCTGCTCAGAAATGAACTCGTACGTCCCGGTGCTAAGACCGCTGAACGCTTCGAGCGCCGTCTCGGTCGACAACAGCATGCCGGCCGGTCGCCCGTATGCGTCGTAGAACGCAATCTCCCCGTTCTCGGGGATGTTCGTTACATCGTACCCGCCAACGGCCAATTCACCAGCCCCCGCGGCCGTGATCGCGAACGATATGATGCTTCCCTCGCGCTCGATGCTGCTCAGATACAGGTCTTCGGTGCCGCCAATGGGATAGAGCCTGCCATCGATGAACAGTGAGTTCGGGATCTCCAGCGTACCATTGGTCAGCAACGCGTCGTCAGCGAACGGGAACTTCCGCTGCTGGTTATCGTCGCGCCAGTCGCCAAACACTATCGTGCTCATGGCAGATCCAAGATCCCGAAGTCGTCGAAGTGGGCCTCGCACGCCACGGCGCCCATGCCGCAGTACCCGTCCACGTCGAGCCCTGTAGCGAACTCACACGTGTCGAATGGTGTAGTCGGGTTGACGATGCCCTGCCCGCTTCGGTTCCAGAACCACTCGACGTGTACGAGGTGCTGAGCACTGCCGACGATCGGGCTGACCTTCACCTCGGTACGAACATCGATCCCGAGCAGCGTACCCGGAAGGAGCGCCGGCGCCACGTAGATGTTCGGGTCACCCGCGTCGTCGAACTGATGCCCGAAGCCAAGCCCGCGCGGCCAGTTGTCCAGCGCGCTCCCGAGATCGCCTGTCTTGTGTCCAACGAACAAGTAGCCGTACGGTGCGTCCAGCGTCTTGACCGAGTGCCCAGCATACCAGAAATCGTCGGCGCCCTTGTACCCGAAGATCACATACCCATTCGAATCTTCCGAATACGGCCGTAGCGTGCTGAACGTCCAGTACCCGCCAGCGCCAGTGCGCAAGATCCTCGGGTGGATGATGAAGCCCGGCGCTGGACTCTCTGCCACGTGCAGTCGTGACCGCCCAACAATCGCCTCCGATGCAGCAACCTCGGCAATGTACCACGATCCGAGAACGGGGTGCAGCTCGCCGGCATGTGTACCATCGCCAAGAGTACGCACCGGGTCGCTGAAGTCGTCGAAGTACTCCGTGGGAGCCGGCGGAGTGGGTTGCGCGGATGGTGAGGACGACGAAGACGAGCTTGAAGATGACATCGACGATCCAGAGCTGGACGACGACTCCTCCGCACAATCGTCAACCGGGTCGTAGCGACTCGGATCGAACTCGGTACACACATCATCGAGACCTATGGGAAGGTCGACCAGCATGCCGCCGTCAATGCCCGTCAACATCGCGTCGAGCCCCTCGAAGACGATGTCGATGTTGCCGTAGCAATCCGGCTGCACTCCGTTGATCGTGACGAACGCCTTCCCCTGACTGCAGGTCCGATCTTCCGGTCTGCGCCCGCACACGCCGGCATACTTGCGCAGTACTTCGGCTGCGTTGTCTGTCAGGTTCAGACCAATGGTCACGACTTCCTTTCGCCGCCCGTTGATCGTGCGCACGCCCTTGCCGATGATGACGTCGCCGACGTTGGCGAGCTGGATCAGACCGGTCAGCTCAGTCAGCCGGCCTGTCTTGCCGATCGACGTTACAGGCATGTCGCGGTACGCACGCACGGCCTTCGAGCAAAGCAGCCCATCAATCGGCTCCACGAATCGATACGACTCGCTCACTTCTTCGATGTCACTTCCGAAGGCGACCCAGCCGGCAACGCCGGGATAGAGCGCATCGAGCGGGTAGTTCTTGTACATCGTGACAGACTTCGGTAGCGTGATCGACGCGATCGGTACCGGGCCTTGATCGGTCGAGGATGACGATGACGGTGACGATGACGATGGTTCCGCGTCCGGCTGCAGCGGGTCAGTATCTACCGCCAAGAACGTGAGGCTCACCAATCCCGGAGTGACAGCTACGGAACTGACGTAGACGAATCGTCCAGCTGACTCGGGTACCATGATGTTAAGGTCCGCGATGATGCCATCAGGCAGCACGTCGCCCTTTGCAGAGCGCTTTGTCGCCTGATCGTGCAACGGGTAGTTACGTACCTCGTTGCGATTCATCCAGTCAGCGAACACGATCGCCATCGTTACCCACCCAGACTTGCCCAAGTAAGCGTTTCGGTTTCTGCCTTCTCCATACCGCCGCCGATCTCAGCTGTAACCGTTATCACGTCTCCGACATCGATGCCGGACGCACTGAACATCACGTTCCAGTACGCGATCTGGTACGGATATATGTCCTCGTCAGTAATGATGTTCGGTGTCGTTAACTTGTCGTAGATCGTCGGGTACTGCGGACTGCCAAACCCAGTCAACACACCCATGAGTAGATACCACGAACCAGTCTCCATTGCGATCGTCAGCTTGACCGTAATTGGATCCGTGATGTCGATTGGGAATCCTTCTGGGCCAAGCACGTTGTTCCAGATCGCAACCTGCGCAGTGAATGTCTGACCCGTCTGACTGAGGAAGAGTATGTCGTCCTGCGGCAGCTTGGCCGTTAGCCGATCCACCAACGCACAGTAATCCGTTCTCAGCTCGTCAACGCGATTAGCTGCCGTCTTCGCGCGATCCCAGATCGAGCGCAGGTGCTCGTATGTCTTGATGTAGTCTTCGCACGAGCAACACGGTCCACACGCGTTTCGGAGTCTGACCTCGTTCGGAGTCAGCACAGCTGTCCGCGCGATGTTGTGCTGCTGAGGAAAGAGTGGGGTTGGGCCTGACGCGATCGGCACGTCCAACCAGTAACACTCCTCCGGCGCCAGCTTCGTATTGCCAACGTCGTCGGGACCCACGCCGTTCAGGGTGAGCAGATATTCGTTGCCCGGGCAGATCAGGTACTTACCGGTTCCAGCGACAGGGACAGCGTTGATAGCCACGCGCGTCAGCTTCCTGCCGACGTCAGACTCTTCCGCAGCGCCGGGCGACAACTCCATATTGAAGCCGGGCCGTACGAGTAGCTCAGCGTCGGGACCAGCCACTTGTTGTAGTGTGTCGCCAGTCTTAACGAAGACGCGCTTCACCTTCCCCGGACCCTGCTTCACGATCGATGAGAGGATCTCGATGTCGTCCAACTCCTTCCAGAATCGGAAGGTTAGTGTTGGCCCAGCAGACGAACTCGACGAGGACGACGACCCGTCCTCCTCGGCCACGGCAGCGGGGAAGATCATGTGGAAGACGAAGTCCTCTGTCAGATGTCGCCATCGGACGACGATCCATGCTCCGTATGTCGAGACCTTGGCGGCGGCGTTGACGCCGTCCTCCAACGTGAACTGCGCGTATGCGGTTGCCCAACGCAGTGTCAGCTTGGCCGCGTCGAGTGTAGCGAAGCCATCACTGGATCGAAGGTCAGCTTCATCGAGAAACAGAACGTCCTCGCTCTGATCGTAGGTGTACACGCGTATCGCAGCGACGAGTCCGTCAATGTCGACGCTGCCGCTCGGCCGCGTCACCGTGACACTCTCGCGGAATGGGTACGCTATGTGGAGATTGCTCGACAGGAAGTCAAAGTCCACGGAGCACTCCGATCAACAGCCGCCCAAGGTTGTGACGATCGCACTGAGAACGGATATGTTGCCTTCGAGTCGTGAGGCCAGATTCTCAAGCGTCTGTACCTGATCGCGCACGCGCTTCTGGTCTTCGACAAGCGTCTCAAGCTCCGGACAGCCGCAACACGGCTTCGAGCACTTGTCGGTGACCTGCACCTGATTCTCGGATGCCCGCGGTATCACCTGCAGACAGTCATCACCAATGAGGTTGATGTTGCCGAGATTGTCAGGAGGGACGCCGTTGATCGTACGTATTGGGCCGCCCGTAGTCTCATCGCCTTGACACTCGCAGTCAGAGATCGTTCCCTCACCGTCGATGGCACTGATCTTGAGCACGGTGATTCCACCGAAGTCACTGATCGTGAAGCGAATGTTGTCGCCCGGCTCGAAGGCAACGTCGCCTTGATACAGCTCGCCGACGTCGGTTCCATCGAGTACTCGCAGCCCCGTTACGCCACGAATATCGGGCACGATGATGCTGGACTCGATCCTGCCACCGGCCAGATCGAACTCGTAGACTCCAGCGCTGTTCAACAGTGTGTCGAGCGTACCGACAATGACCTTGCCAACCACGCCCTCAAAGTCGTCCTGCCCGTTGAGGTAGTAGGTCTTGTCGTGTTCGAACGTGTTCACGTCGATCGTCACACGCCCGACGAGCGATGCTTCAGTGCCGGTCCAGTACGAGAACTCGATCGTGATACTCGTACCGAAGACGGTGACCTTCGACAGGTAGAAACTCGATGGGTCGTAGTCTAGCGTGGCGTTGACCGGAAGCACCATGTCGACGAGGAAGTTGTCCGGCAGCTCGTAGCTGTCGGTACTGTCGCGGCGACTGGCCTCCTCGCTGAGCGGGTACGCTCTCACCGAGTTCTGGTTCAGCCAGCCCTGATGGATGACTCCTTGCGCCACGGGCTACCCCCTCGACAATTCTACGACGCGTCGTAGAGTCTACGGCACAAGCTCGACGCGAACGCCAGCCCGCATGATACCGAAACCGTCCGACGGCCCCGGTACGCCGTCCCAGCCGATCGTGTAGAAAACGGTGTCCCCTACGGCGACGTTGAACCACGGCGTGCCAGCGTAGGCGTACTTCGACGCTGCGAGCACAAGCCCCGGATTCCAGCCCCCGCCGACGATGTTCGTATCAGTCGTCGGAAGAGACGCAGGCGTAGCCGTCGCCAACGGATAGCGTCGGTACGATGCCGTCAGCGTCGGCACGGCTCCGGACGACCTACCTACGAACCAGAACCACAGGTACGCGCGGATCGGGTCGGTCGGCATTCCCGAGCGCGGGATCTCGACTCGGTAGCGTATGCTCGACGGCCGGTTCACCGGGAAGTGCATGTAGAAGAAGCCCGACACGTTGTCGTACTCCTCCCGTACGTTGTTCATTCCGACCAGATTCGGCACGTAGTCGCGCGGGTCGTTGAGGTTGTCTTCCAGCCCGACTTCGAGATCGCCTCGGTAGAGGCCGTCGACCAACGACCAATCCTCACCCTCGGTGCCGACCCCGACGATGGCCGCTCCTGTTCCGGGCTTGAGTCCGGTCACGGCGGGGCCGCGCTGGACATTGTTCTCGCCGAACGCCTTGACCACGTCGTAGCCTACGACCGGTTCCTCGATCTCCAGCTTGCTCAGGTCGAGTCCGGCAAACAGACGCCCCGCGGTCGCGGGGTTGCCGTCGCAGTCGAGGATCGTGACCGGTGAGTTGTCGCCATCTGGCGCAAGGCTTGTGACGACGCTCGCGTCGGTCTTGAAGACCATCTTCGTGAACCAGAGGATGATCGACATGCGTGTCGGGTCGAGCGCACCGGGGCGATACTCCAGCGGCGTCTGGCAGTAGTACGGATCGTAGCTCGAACTGCTCTCGCTCGGACTGGATGACGACTCGCACGGATAGTCAGGTGCCCACGGCGCCGCGCCGTAGCAATCCTGCATCCACCAGATGCCGTGAGCGTCGATGATGACGTCCGGATGATTTCCGTTGAGCAGAAGCCCCTGATAGCCATTGCCGCGGTTGACCTCGATGTGACAGCTATCGAGGGGCTGCGGCGGCCAGACTTTAAGCAGAGCCTCATCCTCCGCAAGGTTGTATCCGAACTTTGCTCCTGCTGGGGCAAGCCCGTTGAAGCTCGGATCGTCAGCGGGAAGCCAACCCAGCACGCTCGAATCCGGGTTGACTACTTGATGAACCTCGCCGCTGCCGTAGATGACACAGTCAGCATAACCGGCCGGCGCCGCCACCAGCGCGTTCTTGTGGTGGATGTGGTCTTCCAGCATGTCCTTCGGCAGCGGCGTGATGTGGATCGTGCCGTCGCCGCGGTTGTAGAGGATGTAGATGCCAACAGGAGGCTTCTGGTTCGTGAGCTTGCCCGGCGTCTGCATCGACAGGAAGAGGGGACCAGCGTCCGTCGGCGACCCAACCTCGATGACGTTCGTCAGGTCGAAGCTGCGCAGCGTGCCGGCGGTGCAGATGCTGCCGATGCCCACGTCGGCCTTCGAGTAGACAAGACCGACAGCGTACGAACTCTTGGTTGGCGCGTACCAGCCAAACTCGGTGTCCAGCTCGACTGCCGCAAGCGCGCGTCGGTACGTCTGCGTCACGTCGTCGTAGTAGACGGCGTCGCCGATCTCCGCGTCCTCCTCGATCGGTACGTCGTGAGCGAAGAGCGCCTCGCCGGCGGCCATCGCCTGCAGCCGGTCGTAGAGATACTGCGTGCGCTGCGCCAGACCACTCGTCGGGCGATTCGTGACTGATGCCTCAACGTTCTCGCCATTGAGAATCAGATTGATGAGCTGTTTCCAAGCTGTGGACATTGCGGGCCTTCCTTACCGGAAGCGGATGATGTACTGGCCACCGATCTGAAAACCGTCTTCCTTCGGCACCGGATCGAACCCGTCGTACGAGCGACTGAACAGCCGGTCGCCCGTGTACTGCGTCGGCGTCGGCGTAGCAGCTAGCGCGACGCCGTAGACCTTGCTATCGTTCGCTTGCGCGAATGAGCGTCCATGAATGCCCGACGTGCCGGCAGTTATCGCGAAGAACGTCACCTGATTGCCAGCGTAGTCGCTACCTGACGAGCTGATAGACGGCGAGACGATCAGCGGCGCTCGGATGTAGTCCTTGTCCGGATCGAGTGCCAGATCGCTGAGGTAGTAGTCGATCCCCTCGTTGCGCGCCGGCGTAGGAACGACTGGAACGCCAGCCGTGTTCTCGTACTCGAAGAACATCGCCCCCGGCGCGTACGTATCATCGCCTGCGAGAATGCGCGCGAGGATGTCGGCGCCCTGATACGGGATGATGTTCTGCTGCTCGACCAGCATCTTGACGTGGCCGGTCTCCGGGTTGAACAGGAAGATGCGCCACCACGTAGCGAAGTCCTTCGCGGTGTCGACCGGCTCCAGCGCAGACAGATGCGCATGGAGAGCTTGCAGGGCTTCGGGCTTCATAGCGACTCCTTACTTGCACACCTCGGACACGCGATAGACGCGCACCACGATGTCCTCGTACGACGCACTACCGGCGGGCGCCGCGCCTGCCGGGTAGAGTACCTCAGGCGTTGGTACGATCCCGCCGAAGTGTGTGATCTCTTCTTCGACCCCAGCCTGCTCGTCGTCTCCGACCTGAGACAGATCTATCGTATCAGTGTCTGCGCTGATTTCAACGAAGACTATGAACGTGGTGTGCGGCATGATGATGTTTCGCATGTACTTGAACAGGTTCAGACCCGGAGCATCTGACCCGAGCGCGCTTGCTCGCACTTTCACGATGGTGAGGTTGTTCTTCATGATGTTTTCGAGGACGAACTCAAGTGGGTTGATCGTCGCCGGCAGATACGCCGGCAGCGGCTGCCCCACCGGGTTGGCTCGAATATCGAGAAGCTCGGCCAGCGTCTTCTTGCCGGCCTCCTTCCCGAGTGTCTGCGCGCGTTCCCAGAATGTATCGACGTCCCCCGGGAACCCGCTGATACGAAAGATCACGGCAGCCTTGTTGTCTTCGTCAACACCGAGATACTCAACGTCGACTTCGGCGTTCTCGAAGGTCAACGTAGAGAAGTAGCCTCCCGACAGGAAGCTGTTGTCGAACGCGATCGCCGGGACGTCGCTGTAGTCAGCCTCGCCGCTCGACAAATCGATGACGCGCAGAGCATCAACAAGCTGCTGGCCGCCGAGTACCGTGTCTCCGATCGCCGCGATTGGGTTGGCGTTCGGCGAGAACGTGTAGACGTTCTTGTCGGTGATGATCAGGAGCCGCGAAGCGTTGGCGGAGATATCCTCCACCGTCTCAGACGCTTCAAGCACGATGGGGATGCCGAGCATGGCGGACGCGGCGGAAGAGAACGCCTCCGAACTCGGGCCGAATACGTAGCCGTCCCACAGCGCGTTGACGAAGAGCTTGTAGTTCTCGCTCGACCGGAGCTGCTCGGCGACTACGAAGCCCCACTGTCGGTACACGAGGTCGATGTCGAACTGTCCGCGGTAGAGCCATACGCCGGCCTCGGTGTCAACGAGAGTGCCGTCCTCGTCGTACACCTCACGCAGTGCAACATAGCCGCTCTCGAACGGATCATCGCGGAACCGGATCAGCCCACGGTCTCGGTCGATGTCGTAGTCGAGTCCGTACGTCCACGTCTTGCTCGGGTAGAGCACCCGGTTGTAGATTCCGAACTCTGCCTCGGCCAGCGTGCCGAAGAAGTCCTCGTCCTGCGGGATGGGGAACAAAACCTCACGTGTCTGGGCCTCGCCGTACTTAGCCGAGTACCCGTATGTCAGCTCTGCCTGACCGTACACGTTGTAGACCGTATCGCGGTCGCTCTGCTTCAGGACCAGCAGGTACCACTCCTCGGGGCGGAACACGGGAACGTCGAACCGGCTCACGGCTGCGACCGCCGTCAAGTAGTCGAGATACACCTGTCCCTGTCGGTGACCGAGGCTTCGGAAGTGATCGTTCAACAGCACGCGATCGCCGAAGTAGTAGCGCCAGAAACTGCCGATCGTGTTCAGCAGCCCCTGACCGAACTGGTCATACACAGGATAGGTCGTCGTCGGCATATCCGCCCCTAGTGCAGCCGGCTGTACTCCGCGGCCCGCGCGAAGTCTCCACGATCGTACCTCGCGTACTTGTACAGGTTCCACACCGTGTCAACGATCGGCGACACGAGCAGCAGTATCGTAGCTCCAACCAGCAGGTTGTAGTCGAGCACGTTGACGTTCGCCAGCATCTCGTGCTGCCTGCCGATCGTCGCTGCGAAAACCACCCACAATGCGATGAGTATGGCATTCGTATAGTACGGAGCCAGATGCATGTGAATCGAGAGCTTGGCGCCGGCGCACACGGCAGGTAAAGCCCGGCCCCAGTAGAACAGCCCGTCCGTGTCCCTGAACGGAAGCAGATGCAGCTCCTTGATGCCGTAACCGCAACACCAGTACGATACCACGTGAGACAGCTCATGTCGGATCGTGCCGAGGATCTGGTAGATCGGATACCCGGCAATGAGATGGATCAGTGCGTACTGCCAGTACATGTTCATCTCAACCTCAGATCGCTTTGACCGACATCGGCTTCAACTTCACGTCGATGGCCGATACCGGTAGGTAGAAGACAGTCGTTCGCTGACTCACGCCACGCTCTGGCAGATCAGGCACAGTGAGCTGGTTCACATCCGAGATCGTGATCTTCCCGTACGGCGTGGTGTCCGGCGGATAGATCTCGGCATACATGTTGATCGGCGTGAACGTGTACGTACCGCCCGACTCCAGCGCGCCCTGCGCCGCGTCTATGACGAGCGCGAGTGGTAGTCTGCCGATCGTGAACCCGAGCGCGTTGATACGCGACGCGATCGCCTGTGCAATGGAAGCCTCGCTCGGCAACGTCGTCACCGATCGATACTGGATCTCCAGCGACACGTACGCGAGCGCCGGCACAGCCGCGCGCACGAGGTAGTCGCCGTTCTGCGGCCGCCGCGGCCGGTTGATCGTCAGGTCGTGCAACGTCTTGATGCTCGGCAGCCGCAGGATGTAGAAGTCGTAGTTCGCCTTGGCGCCGACCAGCGTGGCTGCGGGCGTCTCAGGGTCCGTGAACTTCACGACGGCCGTCTGGTATCGACTGTAGGCACCCTGAACCATGCCCGTAAGATCGTGGATCCAGTCGGTTTCCATCGTCAGGTCGAGCCCGCGTGTCTCACTCACAACCGCGAGGCTACCCACGAACGATGTCGTGTTGTGCCGTACGACTGCATTGACGAGGTAGAAGCCCGGAGCGTCGTCGCG
>Ga0307377_10003021_pt1 | contig 19358 bp, 20 predicted proteins | sample TR3MG_FD_202535 | JGI IMG/M metagenome (GOLD analysis project Ga0307377, IMG submission 202535) | Soil microbial communities from Risofladan, Vaasa, Finland - TR-3 | ecosystem: Environmental > Terrestrial > Soil > Coastal area > Acid sulfate soil | place: Finland: Risofladan, Vaasa | collected... | reverse complement strand
CCGCTTGCAGAGCAGCAAAGATGCCAGATGCAGGTAGATGCCTGGGCAGGCTGTCACAGACCCCCCGCTTCGCAGGGGGCTTGAAGCCAGCCGCTTGCAGAACAGCAAAGGTGCCAGATGCAGGTAGATGCCTGGGCTGGCTGTCACAGACCCCCCGCTTCGCAGGGGGCTTGAAGCCAGCCGCTTGCAGAGCAGCAAAGATGCCAGATGCAGGTAGATGCCTGGGCTGGCTGTCACAGACCCCCCGCTTCGCAGGGGGCTTGAAGGCAGCCGCTTGCAGAGCAGCAAAGGTACTAGATGCAGTAGATGCCCGGGCTGGCTGTCACGGACCCCCCGCTTCGCAGGGGGCTTGAAACCGGATTGCTGGGTAGTCACGCACGGGATAGTACCGCGTATGGTGTGACCTGTCAAGTGGTCCGCAAAATGGATGCAGTTATCCACGTGGTAGCGACGGAAGGAGAAAGGAAATGGCACAACTGATTACGACGCTGGGGCCGAAGAACACGGACGAATTGGGGATGATCCTGCCTCACGAACACGTCTTTGTCGACCTGCGCACGTGGGATCAGCCCGGCTATGCCCAGGCCGAGGTTTCCGACGTCATCGAGCTGATGGCACCCGAGATCGCCAGGGCCCAGGCCGCGGGCGTCACGGCCATCGGCGAATGCAGCGCCATCGGCGTGGGCCGCCGGGCCGACATCCTCAAGGCCGTCTCGGAGGCCACCGGCTTCCCGCTGGTCGTCCCCACCGGCATCTACCGCGAGCCGTGGATCCCTGACTGGGCCCACGCCGCGGGCGAGGAGGAGTTGCGCGAGTGGATGATCGGCGAGCTGCAGGGCGAGATCGAGGAGAGCGGCGTGCAGGCTGGCTGGATCAAACTAAGCGCGGGCGACGACGGGCTGACACGGAGTGAGACAAAGATCCTGCGGGCGGCTGCCGCGGCCGGCGCGGCGACGAACGCCGTCATCGGCAGCCACACGATTCGAGGCCGTGTGGTCCGGGACCAGCTCGACATCGTCGAGGCGGCCGGCTACACGCTGGAGCGCTTTATCTGGATTCACACCCAGGCCGAGCCGGATTTCGACCTGCACCTGGAGATGGCGCGGCGGGGCGCGTGGATCGAGTACGACGGGATCGGCGGCGAGGAGGAGACAGACGAGGACTACCTGGAGCGCATCCTGCGCGTGTTGGACGCCGGGCTGGGCGACCGGTTGATGCTCAGCCACGACCGGGGCTGGTACGACCCGGCCCAGCCGGGCGGGGGCGTCCCCCGGCCGTTCACGTACATCAGCGAGCAGTTCCTGCCCCAGTTGCGGGCGGCCGGCGTGGACGAGGCGACGATCCGCCAACTGACGCACACCAATCCCTTCCGCGCCTTCGCTCGCTAGCTTGGGGCACGAAAGGCTTCTTCAGCCTTCTGCGCCCAACACAAAGACAGAGCGAAATCAAAAGATCGAAATTCCCGGCGCGCCAGTCCACTACAAGCACGCCGAAGAGTGGCGAACCGCTGACTTGTGATCAATCATTCAAACGGGCGAGCATTTCAAAGCAAGCCCGACTATGATGATAGGGACAATCCCAGGGACCGGCTTTATAATGGATATTGTCCGGCGTACCATCCCGATGTAGTTGTTTGTACCAATCCCCGTATGTCCGATCTACCATGTTGGTTTGGATGTAGGACCAGCACCGGTAGGCAGCCTGCGCAAAATGCACGAGACCTGTAAGCTGGTAGGCATTGTAGAAGCCAACGACTGCCTCGGCTTGCACCCACCAAGCCTTACTGGTATCCACTAAACCGTGTGGGCTACCTTCGTAAAACAGGCTACCATCGTCGTCCAATCCTTCTCGATATACAGCTTCCGCCATGCTGATCACGGACTCGCGGACTTGCGCCGTCAGCGCCGGGTCGCCCTGTGCCTCGGCAGCTTCCAATAGCAGCCAACTGCCTTCGATGTCGTGGCCAAAGGACACGACCTCTGAAAGCGAATGCCACTGGTCATCGAAGAAGAGCTTGAAATGGCCGGTCTGATGGTCAATGATATGCTGCTGGAAGGTTTCGATCAAAGCCCGGTGTTGGGCTTTGAGATGCGCATCGTCCCACACCCGCAGTAAATTGGTGTACGCTTCCAGGATGTGCAGCATGGTGTTCATGGATTTGCGGCAATTGAGATCTCTGTCGCTCAAGTGCATATCCACCAGCGCTTCCCATTCACAGTTGCTGCCCTCAATATAGCCCTGGTAGACCTCCTCATAAGCGTGCTTTTCCAACAAGTGAAACAACGCTTGGGCCAGCATCAGGCTCTGCGGCTCCTGCGTGGCCCGGTAATACTCGGTCAGACCATAAATCGCAAATGCCTGAGCATAGTGATGCTTCCGGTTTAAGACCGGGGTACCTTTGTAATCCACGTGCCAGTAGACGCCGCCATAATCCTGATCCCAAAAGACGCGGGTGAGATAGTCATACGCCCACCGAGCCATGGATACGTATTGTTCCGCGCCCAATCTCCGACAGGCCGTAGCATAGGTCCAAAGAATGCGCGCGCACAAGATCGCAGAGCGCGGCACTGTATTGTCAACCTGCAGGTCATTGGTCACAGCTCCATAAAAGCCACCATTGACCTTGTCCACGACGTATGTCATCCAGAAGGGCAGAATATTCCCCGCCAGTTCTTTTTCCAGTTGCTGTCTGAAATCAGATTTGTCGAATGTTTGCACAGCGCTTGTTCCTTTCGTGGCAGCATACAGGCGAGGGACCTGTTGTTCCAGCCCTACGAGAAGAATGCCAATATGTGGCGCGACTCGACTGTCGTTCCGTACATCAGTGGCCACGTTCTCTGTTTATGGTAGTGGATGCCGCGCTCCGGGTCTTCGTACGCTCTATGTGCACACGAGTTTATGGCATCGATCACCAGGAGCACGCTGTTGTCTAGTGTGGCAGTACGGGGTATCATCTTTCTCCTGCATTATGCTAAAAGTTGAGCACTGCGAATGCCCTCCTGGTCTCATGTGCTGCCTGGTCGATGAAAACCTCCACACCTGCATAGGTGATCAGGGACTCTGTCCTGAACCTTAACAACTACATATCTAGATATGCCCAGGTGCCGAGCATATGCCGAACCGCAGGAGGCAACCATCGGGCGCGGTGAATGATTGCGCGTTGCAACGCGCCACAACCTCCTCCAGGTCCTGCTGCTTGGCGGATTGCCAAAAGCCATCCAAGAGAACTTCAATGTGATCTGGGTACTTGACGACAAAGCCGCCCATCTGCACAAAGGGGGCCAAAGTCTTGTAGGTGGCACTGGCGTAGAAGTCAGGAAACACCATATCTCGTAGCCATTGCAGGGCGTTGGTCAGGCAAAGACGCAGAGCGCTCAGGAGTTGGTCCTTGCGATCATCCAACTCGTACATAGGATGGTCCGCCATTGCTTGCGTAATCTCAGCCAAGGCTTGTTGCTTCTGCTGTTGATCTTCGCGATAATGCTGCTGCTTATTCTGTTCCTTCTTGACTTTCTCGGCAGCGGCTTCCATACGTGTACGCTGAAGCTCTAACTGCTTCTGGATGCGCGTTTCTTCGGCCCGAGCCCACTGGTAGATGTCCAAAGTCGCATCGCCTTGGGCGTCACGCTGTTGAATTGCCTGCCTGAGAGCTTGCTGAACGGTTTCCCTTTCAGCCTGATAGCGCTCGGTGTGTTTCTGTAGCCGCCGTTGGGCGGCCTGCAGGCGTTCCTCGCAGGCGGGGATGTAGCGCTCCAGGGTCTCCAACTGAGATTTCAGTTCCGTCTTCCGCTTGGCCAACTCGCTGTTCTCGACTTTGCGCTTGTCGTAGCCCACGTTGACATCGCCCCCCAGAGGCAGCCACCAATCGCGGATGGCATTTTCTTGCTTCGGGTACCGACCACGATACCAATGCGCAATGTCAGCGGCTGGTGTCTCCCAATCGGGCGTGATAATGACGTGTAGACGTGCCTCGTCATCCGCTTCGTCACTTGCCTCATCAGCCGGTTTGCGCAGCAAGATGGCACGCAGCAGCAGATCATCTTCACCCTGACGGCGGTCTTTCATGATATAGCTGGCCTCGGTAATCTCCTGAACCACCCTGCCGTGTTGGTCATAACGGAAAGGTTGAAAGGAACCGGACAACTCAAAACTGTCCACACCTTCGTACTGGTTCGACCGCAAGCAGGTGATGAACTGGCGATCCTCATCATCCAACAAGTCTTTGAAGTGGGCCACGGACAGGCCTTCACGGTCGAAGATTTGATGGGTCAGACGTTGACCCTCAGCCAACCCTTCGTAGTAGACCGTGCCATCCACCATCCCATCAACCAAATGCGTGTCCCCTCGATAAGTGCGCATAAACAACAGATGACCGGCTGCGTCATGCAGCATCAGTTGTTTGCGGGCACCGACAATCCGGTCACTGGTACCGTGTTTGGTGCGCGGCACGTGATAGTCGGAGTAAACAGCTTTGACGTGCCAATCCCAGTAGAGATACGCTGGAGCGTCCGAGGTATCCAGCTCATCCGTTGCCCACAGTTGGGTGGCCCAGCTTGAGACATCGGCGGTTATCGGTTCCGTCCATCCCACTCGTACGCCACTCAAAATGAAATGCTCCATCTCATCTGCGCTGTAAGGACGATGTCGCTCGGTCAACAAGCCCAACGCAGTACCAGTGTAGGTGGTGAGATCGTGTGGCTTGAACAAATCCAGTGCTGGCGTCATCAGCAAAGTCAGCAAATGTCGCTCGCGGGCAGCCTGGCAGTTCATCCCTCTAGGAAGAGTCCCCACATTGCGTTGTGCAACCGTCCGTTCTAGCGAGTTGGTTAGCACGGCCCAGGCCTCACTGGCGACCAACCCGCCCAGAATCAGATAAGCCCCTGCCGCTTCGCAGCGCTGGATCGACCCCTCACTGAGGGGGAAAATCCTGCCCCGGATCTATCTCCGAAGCAGACGCTGCATCCTGTCGTGGGCCCGGACGGCCTGGTCTGGGCACGGGTAGGCCTAATTGGCGCCGGAGTAAGGTTACATAACCGGGATGCAACTCTACACCAAATTGAGCCTCTATCTCGCTCGCCAACTGGGAGGAGCGCACCTCGGAATCCTCTGCGCAGCGCTCACCCATCCAGTCTTGCACCTTGATGGTGGCCTTGTACGAGTGACCGTGTCGATTGTCAATCAGCGCTTCGTCCCCGTGCTCGCGCCACCTTTGGTACAGTTGCTGTATGCTCCGCCGAGAGTAGTTCAGACCGGATCGCTCGTTGGCTTCTTGCCAAGACATGCCAGTATCCATCAATTCCATTGCCTGGCGCTTGCGCTCAAGCAGTTCTTCCTGCCCACTCATCATTTGCCTCCTGACACATAGGCTGTGCTGGCACTATTATAGCCCAGCGGGACGAGTTAGGCAAGTCTAGATATGCAGTTATGTTAAGGTATGACGGACTCCCTGGTGATGTAAACTGGTTCAATCATCGGCTCCTGCTTCAACTCTTCAAACCAGACGAGTGTTCGGTCGCGCCATTGTCTGATCTCTTCTGCTGTCAACAGGGGGCTAAAGTCTCTTGGTTGCGCCGCCGCCAGCTTGAACCACACCTCCGGTCGCCAGGGCATACGGCGATACAGATCAAAGTCAATCTGGTCGGTTTCCAGATAGTACAGCGACCGCTCCTCCCGATCAGATAGGCCTGGAGGAATGCGCTTGCGGAACGAATCGATCACCGTCTCAACCCATAGGTAATCAGTCAAAAGATGCGCTACGTAGCCTTCGGCAAACCCCAGCGCCGTGGATCCATCAGACCTGTATCCTGCCAGCAATGGCCTGACACGTTCGTGATGTGGATCGTGTGTTTCAGATAGGTGGACGCGCCGCTTGTCATCGGGTCCCGCATTGGGGCGTACGTGGATGGCATCGGGCGCGATGCTTCCCAGGAGGAAATCAGGCGAAGGCGTGGTCCCCTCCAGCCTGTGCATGTGTACGGCGACTGCCAGATGAACCATTGGAAGGGGCATCATCCATTCCCTGTCTGACTAGAGCCCGGTTGATCGGCTCAACCCACGCCTGGTACGCCTTTACCACAGCCGAGGTCGAGTACAATATCGCCTGCCCGCAGACGCATCGTCCGCACCATCCGCGTAGCGAGATACAGTCCATCACCACCGGAGCAATCTTGATACAGTTCGTCGCGCGTATATCCGTCGAGTTCGGGATACTGGCGACGATCAGGCACACGAAAAGCGACAATGATGTCACGGATTTGGTCCGGGGTCAAGTTCATCTTCCTTTCCTCGCTTCCCTCTCCTTCTTCGCTCCCGTAGCGCCCCATACCTCGAAAAGTTGGCCAGCATCTCTTTCACCGACGTGCTGCCACCTGTGGGCTTTTCCCCACTGGATAACTTGGATACTGCCCCGAAAACCGACCTCGGCCTGATCCCCGCTTCTTCTGCTGCCACGTACAGTTCGGCCAGGGCAAGAAGGACATCCCGATAGTCCTTGGCACAGTTCTCTATCGAGATGGCAGCCAAGCCTCTCCGCAGCCACTCTTTGTCCAGCGGTGACTGGATCCGCTTCGCAGCCCGGTATGCGTACCCGAGCAGAGCGCTCAGCACCCCACTCTTGTCACTCACTGCCACCCTGACCGCCGCACGTCGTTCCGCCGATGCCTCGAGATAGGCCGGGCATAGCTCGTCCAGGAGCTCATAGATCGCCTGGTACGGATCGTACTTGGCCCGCTGTTTCTCCCTGACGGCCTCTACATCTCTCTCATAGTCGGCCGGCGTATACCCATCCCGATTGACCTTGAACGAGCTCTCCCGAATGACCTGGTTGATTGGCTCAACCCATGCCTGGTACTGCTCCTCCAGTTCATCCAGTCTCTGTATCAGTGTATCTAGCTCCATGACTCCGTCCTGTAGACAGGTGGCCTGACGGTGGGCGTCAGCCACCCGCCTGAATGCACACAACCATTCTACGCCAGGACCTTTTTCAGGGCCCCATAAGAGATCACGTCGCTGACGCTCTCGACGAACTTTATATTTTCCAACGTGCCGCTGGCAAGCGATCCGCGCAGGACAATGGGGGTCAGATCGAGATCCATTGCGCCTCGAACCGTGGATAGCACGCAATACTCTGCGCAAAAGCCGGTGATGATCACGGTGTCCACTGTAAGTTCCCGCAGTTCGTCCGCAAGCGGTGTCTTGTTGAACGAGTTCCCGTACGTCTTGTGAATGCGCAGGTCCGAGGGGAGCACGTCCAACTCTTCAGGCAACTCGAAGCCATCTTCCCCCGGCACGAGTTTCTCGTCCGCGTCCACGTGTTGGATGCAGACGATCGGCAGGTGCTTTTCCCTGAATAGGGCTATGGCCGCATTGATGTACTCGATCGCATCCTTGAGGGATTGGGCCGTCGTCGGACTGAACCCAAAAAACGCCTTCTGAACGTCAACAACCAATAGTGCCGGTTTCATGTGAATCTCCTTTCTATGATATGTTCAACCTTCCGGTGCTCCCCTTCCAGCGGGTGTTGGGCGGCCAGATTCCAGAACAAGACTAATCGTTTCCAGAGAGGGGACTATACTCGAGAATCTGATAGGCCCTCTCTTGTCGAAAACCAAGTTTGCGAGCCACTCGAATGGAAGCCTCATTGTCGGCATCACAACTCCAGTACGGTTGACAGCCTCGCTCCTCACAGGCCTGGATGAGATAAGCACAGGTGATTGGAGCGTAGCCTCGCCCACGATGCACTTTGCGCGTGACTGCACCAATCTCGGCCCTTCCTCCTCCCAAAGCTGACGCGTACGCCTCGACAATGATGTCATCTCCGTGCATCAAGCACAATCCTATCCCGTTTACCAGAAAGTTGTCCACACTGCCACAGTAGAATTCCATATCAGGCCGCCATTCACAACGCTCAAGTAAACGCCGGTCTATGGGCTGAATTTCAAACCCATCTGGCAAACGCCGCCGCCAATCGGCAAGAACCTGGCCACGCGAATCACAGTCATAGAACTCGAATCGGGGGGCGACACAGGTGTCTTCCAGTACAAAGGGTTCGAAAGTCGTGCTGGACGACCACACCAGCCAGACAGGACCTGTCTGCCTGAAGCGTGCAATCGCCTCAGCGAGAAACGTGTGACTGATCTGAGAACTGGCAAAGGTCAAGGCAGCGTCTGTTCTTATCACACACTGGGATGGATTCTGGATGCTGTCCACCAAGGCTCTGCCGGTGTTACGCCCTTCGAGCACAGACCATAACACAGGGCTATCGGGTACAGTTGGGTCAAACAACGCCGGAAGAGCAGGATGATCTATGGAACACTCGTGCACGGTGCTTCTCCTTGATGCCTGATGATGAGTGAGACAACGAGCCGCCGAAACCGGCCCACGGCATGCATCTGCAACTGTCGAGATCGGGTCCGTCATACCTGCGCGAGGTGGTCGACGAGTGGTGCCCCCGACCTGCATAATGGACATTCCTCGGGCGCCCACATCCCGCGTTCGAGCGACGCAAGCGCAAATAGCGGCACTCTACGTTGCTCTGCGATTTGCGATGCCACTTTTCCGAGCGCAAGCAGGGTCGCGAAGCCGGCCAGCTCGGTGCCGCAGTCCAGCAAGTCCGCCAGTGTTGCGAGCAAAGCCGAGCCCGCGTTGACCACGTCGTCTACCAGCAGGACGCGCCTGCCGTCCAAAGCCCCGCGTAGAGACTCCGGGATGCGGTATCGCACTGGCCCTGTTTCGGAAACGAATCGCTCGGCAAAGATAAAGCCGGCACCGATTTCTACCGCAAGCAATTGCGCGACGAAGGCACCGCCCGTCAGAGGACCACAGACGAGTTCCGGCCGGCAGGCGACCGCCCGATCCGCCAGGGCCGACGCCCAACCACGCGTGCGCCGCGCATCGACGAACAACGCATCCAGATCCAGCCACAGGTCACCATGGTGGCCCGACTCGTAGACAAAATGTCCGCGCGACGCGGCCACCGCATCAAGCACCGCCCTCTCGATCTCGGATGGCTCAGGGCCGATTTTCTCCATGATGCGTTCCTCACCAAAAAGCGCTCTACTCCATCCTGGCCACGATGGCGAATCCCGTCACGTACGTCCTCCAATGCGCCCAGCTTCCCGGGCGGGCCTGCGCGTTCGACTGTTGGTCATACTGCGCCTCCTCAACCTGTTGAATAGACAGCCCCACAGCGAGAAGCCCATTAAAGATATCGCCCAGATAATGCCGAAACTCTAGGGCGCCATCCGCGCGCCGGCGAACTCGCTCAGCATAAGGCCGGCTGATACGATACCCCTCTCCATCCCAGTCGTCGCAGTCCACGAACTCGGTAGCCGGATTGGTAAACTCCACCCGGTACACCCCACCGGGCCTCAACACCCTGGCCACCTCGGAATATACCCGCCGGACATCGGAGACATAGGCCATTGAGGGGGCCTGATAAACGAGGTCAAATGATCCATCATCTAACCGCGAGAGGTCTCGCATGTCGGCGAGAATGGTGGTTACCTCATATCCATAGTGTGCTGCTGCTCTCCTGTCCCCATCAAGCTGTCCCTCCGCCAGATCCACCACCGTCACCCGCGCGCCAAGTAGCGCAAACACCGCTGACTGTTGTCCACCACCGGATGCGAGACACAGGACATGCTTGCCCTCGAGATCGGCAAGCACGCTGGAGGGGTACATCTCGCTCAACGGCTCTGGGACCTGTGCCAGTTGACCTCTCGCAACCTGGCAAATGAGAGCGCGATCCAGATCCAGCCACGGGCGCGTGAACCCGCACCCCTCTTTCACCATGTTTTCCCAATGTTGCTTGTTGACAGTTGCAACCTCGTCCTGTTTGTTCACGTCTCTCCAGCTTTCTGAACTGATCCGCTATCACCAGGACCCGGCATAATCCACTTTGTGCGGCGCCACGAGAAGCGTCGTATAGGCCCAATGCAACTCGACGAGCTGGCGCATGTGCAGCAAATCGTGCGCTACCCAGGAGGCAAATAGGTCCCCGGCCGAGATGCGCCCAAATGGGGCATCGCAGGTCGCTTCCCAGTCCGGCGACGAAAGCCCCCGCAGCCAGACGAGCGACTCCTCCCGAGCTGCCAGAAAGCTCTCCAGCGATTCCCGGGGGTCTCGTTCGTTGTATCTGCGCTCCGTGACCCAGCCTTGGGGGTCAATGCCAGGCCAGGGTTCATCGGGCCGATGAAGCGCCAGGTCCAGATGAACCCGGAAATCCTCCCGCTCCTCGTCGAGCAGGTGATTGACGGCCTCCAGGATCGACCAGGAGGCCGGATCGGGTTTCCAGCGTGCTTGGTGGTCGGAGACGCCTTCGGCGAGGGCGCGGATTCTGTGCGCGTTGTCGGTCATGTGGGATATGAGGTTAGCAAGGTCCATTTGTCTTTGTCCTAACGTAATGATTGCGCAAGCAGAGAGCAAATCGTCCAAGAACTTCGCTTTTCACAATTTTCCACAAGCCAGAAACCGCACAATTTAGCGGACGGAATAGCCATCTCTGCAAGTTATACCAACTTATTGCAAAATCCACTAACCACCCAGATTATTCCAACTATGGGGCCTGCAATGGAGTCAAGAACCAGTGTCGGAAGGCTCAAACCGGTGCCCTGTCCGCTCCGCTGTGCTGGATGAGCACCCTGGGAAAGTTGTGAAAAACAAGTTCTCTAACGAAACTACCTGGGATTGCGCAATTGCTACGCTAGTACCAGATGGATGTACGCCTAATAGCTGCGAATTGAGCCACCACGCGGGTGAGCTCGTGGGTGGCTCTGAACAAGAGCACCTACAAATGCAGAAAAGCCGCCAATACAGTGCGCGCGAAGCGCGGTCGGCTCCTATGAGACGTCAGGCAGCTTGACCTACGGTTTGGGATGGACCTTCCTTTAGCTTCCAACTCTCCAGCCATCAGGGGTGTTGATGTACTCCGGGTCTGTTCCTCCTCTAGATGCTCTGGCCATCTCAAATGCCACTTCGCCGCAGGTTACGTATAGCCTGCTACGTTCCACAACTGCCCTGACGTCAATATGCTTATACCTTTCCTCAACTATGTCAGACACAAAGACATCTAGAGACTTGTACTGTTGCCCTACCATCATTCCTATTCTCGCATAGTCTGATTTGGTCATCAAGTTGCGTCCGCCCTTGGCGAGTAAATACTGGCATATGAAGGTAGTCTTTATCTCCCTTCGCATCCCGTCGTGCCACTCTTGGATGGCGATCTCACCCCGCCACAACCGCTCGGTGAGATCACCAACTAGCTCGCTTGTGCGGAGTGTAAATTCATCGCGCAGACTCTGGATTTCCTGAGTTCCAAGAGCACGCAATACGACCACCGCGGGGTCAACGACTGAACTATCAATGCTTGCTTGTCTCCCAACACTGCCTGTTTCCATGAACTCCAAGATGTGAGGCAAGGCTGCCTCATCCAAACGATTCCGAAAAGGAACCATTATCTTCCATCCCTTGTGGGTGGCCTCAGCCAAGTCTCTTGAGATTCCCTGCCAATAAGCTTGTCTTTGTGAAGGGCTATATATCACTAATACCACAGGAAGTGGGTGATTAAGCCAATATCGAAGGTGCCGCAAGGAGCCTCTGTAGACAAATCCTCTCTCTGTTCGTTCTTTACAGTAACTCTCGCCCGCTTTTATCTGCAGGGCTAGTAGACTTCCTGTGGGTTCGCCATCCCTGCAGACTTCGGCATATGCATCAATACCTAAGTCGGCCTTGGGCTGCTCTCGGAACGCCCAGCGGAAATCGCGTGCAAAGATGAATCCAACTGCGTGGACTCCTTCATACTGAGTTGGATCGTAAGAAGCTTTTGCCATTTGAAATCAGTTGCCAACGGCATTGCTGCCTAGCGGGATGGAGATCACTCGTCAAGCGGGTTTACAGTGCACCTTACCTCCACCAGCCAACATACAATAACGAAACCAACTCCGAATTCGAGCAGCGAGTCGGGTAGCCAGGGGCCATTGCTGGCCCCCAGCCCCCTAAGAACCGTGCTTGAAAGTCTCCCTTCACACGGCTCAAGCATCTCAAACGCCCCTCTGGTGGGACGCGCCGCGACAAATACTGACTGCCGCGACTTTACGATACACGCTTGGAGCTGCCACGCGGATCATTCTGCTAGAGGGCGCACCAGCTAAGGCCATAGGCCCGCCGACATTTGCTTTCCCTCTTTGAGGCAGTTCGCCAAACTTTCTCGCAACGAGACACCAGTCGGAAGTCTGCACCCTTTCGAGTTGGGTATCTCCACCCTTCGGTGGCCCTATCCGCCCCATTACAGAACGGCCTTCGCTTTTTCCGACATCCTCTACCCGCTGCGCCTTCCCCTTTCCTTGCGGTCAGGATACCACTCCCCTGACGGGTGTGGGGCACATCGGGCTTACCCAGTTGACTGCTGTGGAGATGCGCTCCGGTTAGGTTGGGGTCTTTCTCCCGGTGGGGTCTTTGGGTGTTGCTGCCTGCGGCTAACTCAGACAGTCCGCCCCACGTTGCCATTTTGGCTACGGCCTATCAGCCTCTTTGGCCGCTCCCGACTCACGAGATGTTCAACCCTTCACATACGTTCAACCTTCCGGTGCTTCCCTAGACCGCCCCCGCATTGGGCTAGCAGGTTATGGTCGTTGTCCCCAGGGCTTTGCACAAAGCCGTTACCAGCGATGCACACCTGGGTAGGGACACCTGAACACCACAGGGCCTATATCAGATAGTACTCCTTCAACAATCCTTCTGGTCGCACTTAGCCTGGTCGGGTGCACTGCGGCAGTGGGCCGGGTGACCGACCCACTGCTGCTTCAGAATCCCGCGCGGCGGTTTCCCGATCACGGGGCTCCCCGTCACACGAGCCTCTGTCACTGATACCCTCTTGGGGCGATTACTCATCCCCAGGGCTTGGCATCTGCACGGTCAGAGTTGGACTTGCGTCCGGTCTTCACTATGCTTCGTTTCAGCGTGTGCCATAAGACCCAGACTCGTTCTGCCCCTGTGCCTTCTCGTGTGGCGGCCCCACGGCCTGCCCTGAGCGAAGTCGAAGGGTTAGCCCATCCTGGGCATGACCCCGGGCATTCGCTTCTTAGGGCATCTCTCCCGTCAGGGCATGCGGCCTGGCCGCCTGCTCCCATTGCTGAGAGAGCTGTTGGCGGGTAACTCCGTTCCGTATGCCCATACTGCGTGATTCTGGGTCGGCACTGTACGCCGCGTCCCTCGTATCGAGTGGATACCACATATGCGCATACTACGTGGCCGAATGGAGACGTTTCCCTTTTGGGCCTGCCGTTTGCCTGTTCGGGCGTCTAGCCGTTCGGCAGGTTCTAACTCACGACACTTGCGTGCCTTCGTCGAGAATCCTGACTATAGCCGCTCGCTTGAGGCATCGCCGTTTTCGACTAGCAGCTTATCGCCTTTCCCTCTTGCACTCCGACGTTTGATAGCCATTCTCCCGCTGTGGGATAGTGCTCTCTCCCCTTCACCTGGGGGGCAGGTGTCAAGTACAAACGATCGTTAACGGTCAGAAGTGCAGACGAATCGTTGACAGCTAAGGGCCAACTGTGCAAGCTGTTCGTTGACAGTTGTGCTATCCTTTCTAATGGCGAGCGCAAGTGCAGCCAACCTACCTCTCAGAAAGGAGCAAGCATGATGAACGAGTACGAACGACGTCTGGAAGTCATCCGCTGTCAACGTTCGATTTGCACTTGACAGGTAGGAGTTAGCGAGCAACTTTGCTCGTCACACCCACTTGGACACATAGTTGTCTAAGGTTCTTCAATGACCTGCGAGCCTTACCTGCTCATCCCCCGCACGCCGGGCGACTCTTGTCGCAATGCGCGGTTTCGGATAAACGGACCGCAGATGCGCTGGTTAGACATACCGCCACTTGATTTGCCCAACTGAACTATTCGAACAGCGGCTCGTCACCATCCATAGCATCGCCATACTCCACATTGCGGTACTTGACAATCTGTGCGCCAACCCCTGAAGCCCAGCCATCTCGGATCGCATCATATATTCGTTTGCTCAACCTGGAATGAAGGCACAGGAAGGCTTCTCTGAGATTATCATCTACTGCTACTTCTGGCAGAACACCATTATACTCCAGCGGAATCGGATATCTGCCCCAGTACGGGATCGCATCTTGAGCAATCTTGCACAGATGGCGTTCTCCCTCCGTCAGGGGGAAATCAGGAATCTTCGATATCAGACCGAGAAGGTTGTGGGACTTGAGTTCTTTGCTGAGCCTGCCCTTGTTGACGTGCGATGGGTCTGACGCTACAAGCACTCCCTTGATTAGGTTTTCTAGGGCAAAGCCCGCAAGCAGAATGTATGGCCGTGAGACAGATGAGATCTTCCGGAGTTCCCGCCCCCTTTGGACTTTTCCATCTCTGAGCCGGCCGACATCCGACAGCTCAACACGCAGCCCTACGTGTCTGTGCTTCCATAGCGTCTCCGCCGATTCCTTCAGTTCTTTCGCATATTCCAGCCAAGCGCCCGGCATGGCATCTCTCACAAACACCATCTTATCGTTGAACGCCTCCAACTGCTTGTCAGTCAACTCTGGCAACTCTTTTTCAGAAAGCCCAAAGAAACTGATTGGCTCGAAATCCATTTCTCTCGTCTTCCCCCAGTTGCGGCATGCCTAACAAGTAGTCGGCCGAATACAATCGGTGTAAGTTCCTACTCCATTTATCACGCGATTTTTCTGGATAACCCCCCATGGCCTCGTCATAGACCTCCAATGAGATCATGCGGCAACTCGCTCATAATCCCTGGGCTACATGGACTATTATAGTCAAGAGCCCTGGCAATGCAATTCAGGAAGCACGCCGTAATGAAGCAGCGTCCCAATCCCAAAGATATGGGCGCTCGAGGAATTGGAGCCTTTCTCACGCACCTGGTTGTGGATCAGCACGTAGCGGCGGCCACACAGAACCAGGTCTTCAGCGGTTTGTTATTTCTCTTTCCAGCGGCGTTTGGGAAAGCGGCTTAGGCAGGCTTGGTGGTAAGCGTTCAGGGAATGGACCAGAAACCAGGTTTTCAGGCATCTCTCAAGCGGAATGGTCCCTGTTGGGAAGGCTTCTCATAGGCGAGAGTGATTCCTTTGGCGAAAAAACCTGGTTTCTTTGCCCCGTGTCGAACGGCTACGCTGGGCGGAACGTCGGGCACATATCAGTTGACGGCGGAGCTGCTGTATAGCAACGGCTTGGGGGTAATGGAAGGCCTGCTCGGGCGAGCCCGGCCGGGATGTGCGGGGAGCAGGTTCATAGTAGGCGCTTTAGCGCCAGAAGAACGCGCTGAAGCGCGCACTACGAACGGTTCCAACTGAGTCTCTACTGGGGCAGACCCGGCCGGGATGTGCGGGGAGCAGGTTCGTAGTAGGCGCTTTAGCGCCGGAAGAACGCGCTGAAGCGCGCACTACGAACGGTTCCCGGGGCGACCTCAAAGACCTTGGTCCCGTCGTGGTACTCGAAGCGGTCGTCCAGCGGGTAGCGATACCACGCGCGCCCTCCCCTTCCTCCCACATCTGCCGGGTCCAGGCTGGGCCGGGGACCCGGATCTCCTGGCGAAAGCGGATGATTGAAATCACCCGCTGATACCTTCAAGTGCGTTAGAAACGCACTGGGGCAACCTGTTTTGAACAGGTTTCGAGTGTCAGCGGGGCGTTTCAACGCTCCGCGTGGGACGGTGAGGCCATTCTGTGCACCGTGGTGAACGGTTACGCTGGGCGGAATGCCGGGCACGTATCAGTTGACGGCGGAGTTGCTGTATGGCAGCGGCCTGCGGGTAGTGGAATGCCTGCTGGAGCGAGCGCAGCTCGGATCTACGGGGAGCAGGTTCGTAGTAGGCGCTTTAGCGCCGGAAGAACGCGCTGAAGCGCGCACTACGAACGGTTCCCGGGGCGACCTCAAAGACCTTGGTTCCGTCGTGGTGCTCGAAGCGGTCGTCCAGCGGGTAGCGATATCGCGCGCGCCCTCCCCATCCTCCCACATCTGCCGGGTCCAGGCTGGGCCGGGGACCCAGATCTCCTGGCGAAAGCGGATGATTGAAATCACCCGCTGATACCTTCAAGTGCGTTAGAAACGCACTGGGGCAACCTGTTTTGAACAGGTTTCGAGTGTCAGCGGGGCGTTTCAACGCTCCGCGCAGGGTACCTGCACTGCGCACCTCTTCTGGAGCGCGGGCCCGGCATCCGGGTTGACAAAACAGGCCAATACGTGTAATGTTCACCCCCGTAAGGCAGACGGAGGGCCACCGCATCCGGTGAGGGCAATTCTTCAGTCCAATCCCATCAAGCCGGGAGATCCATCCTCATGCGTATCCTCTACATCGACATTGACACGCTGCGTGCGGACCACCTGGGCTGCTACGGCTATCACCGGGCCACGAGCCCCAACATCGATGCCCTGCCACGGCAGGGCGTGCGCTTCGACAACTGCTATGCCAGCGATGCGCCCTGCCTGCCCTCCCGCACCGCGCTGTGGAGCGGCCGCTGCGGCTTCCACACCGGCGTCGTGGATCACGGCGGCACGGCGGCCGAGCCGTTCGTCGAGGGTCCCACGCGTGGCTTTCGCGACCTGTTCGACGCCACCTGCTGGATGAGCGCGCTGCGGCACGTCGGCTTCAAGACCGTGACCGTCAGCCCGTTCGGTGAGCGTCACGGGGCCTGGCACTGGTACGCCGGCTTCGGCGAGATCTATAATCCGGGCAAGGGCGGCTTGGAGATCGCCGACGACGTCACCCCGATCGCGCTGGACTGGATCCGGCGGAACGGTCGCAGCGACGGCTGGTTCCTGCACGTCAACTACTGGGACCCCCACACCCCCTATCGCACGCCCGAACCGTTTGGCAACCCCTTCGAGGATGCTCCTCTCCCTACGTGGCTGACGGAGGAGGTCCGGCAGCGCGGGTGGGACGGGTTCGGCCCGCACAGCCCACAGGAGCCGCACGGCTGGGGCGGAGAGACGTACGACCAGCCATACCCTCGCGTCCCCGCACAGCTCGACTCGATGGCGGCGGTGAAGCGGTGGATCGACGGCTACGACGTGGGCATCCGCTACGCCGACGAGCACGTGGGCCGGGTGCTGAACGCGCTGGCCGGCGCCGGCGTCCTCGACGACACGGTCATCATGGTCAGCGCAGACCACGGCGAGAACCAGGGCGATCTGAACGTGTGGGGCGACCACCAGACGGCCGACCAGCCCACCTGCCGGGTGCCGTTGGTCGTGCGCTGGCCGGGGTTGACCGATCGGCCGCGCGTGGACCGGGCGCTGCATTGCCACTACGACTGGGCGGCCACGCTGGTCGAGCTGGTGGGCGGCCAGGTGCCCGGTAACTGGGACGGCCAGCCGTTTACGGAACCCTTCCGGCAGGGGCGCGAGATGACTGGGCGGCCACGCTCGCAGGGGCGCAAGTACCTGGTCACGAGCCAGCAGGCCTGGTCGTGCCAGCGCGGCGTCCGCTTCGGCGACTACCTCTGTCTGCGCACCTATCACGACGGGTACAAGATGCTGGAGCCGGTGATGCTGTTCGACCTGGGCGACGATCCCCACGAGCAGCACGACCTGGCAGTCGGGCGGCCGGCGGTGGTGGATCGAGCGATGGGCCTGTTGGCCGATTGGCACCACGAGATGATGGCAACCAGCCGGCACAACGTGGACCCGATGATGACGGTGCTCCAGGAGGGCGGGGCTTTCCACACCCGCGGCCAGTTGCCGGCTTACCTGGAGCGGTTGCGGGCCACCGGGCGGGCGCGTCACACCGAGCGGCTTGCGGCAAGGCATCCCAATGAGAAATGACCAGTGAAGAATGACCAATGACCAATGACCAATGACCAACAAGGAGAGGAATATGAACGTTATTGGCATTATGCTCGATAGCTTTCGCCAGGATCACGTCAGTTTCTACAACGGCGGCCAGCCCGTGTTCGAGGGCGTGCCCGCGTGCCGGACGCCCAACCTGGACGCGTTCGCCCGAGAGTGTATCGTCTTCGACAACGCCTACCCGGAGGCGCTGCCCACCATCCCGGTGCGCACGCAGCTCTTTACCGGGCAGCGCACGCTGCCCTTCCGGCCGTGGCAGCCGCTGGCCAGGGAGGACATCTCCGTCGCCGAGATCCTGCGCGCCGAGGGCTACGTGTGCGGCCTCGTATCGGACTGCTACCACTACCGGGCGCCAGGCATGAACTTTCACCGGGGGTTTCACGCCTACCGCTGGATACGCGGCCAGGAGTACGACCCGTGGACGTCGCATCCGCCCCGCCGCAACCCGGACGATTACGTGAACGAGCATTACGACGCGACCTGGCGCGGGCGCGTGGCCCAGTTCCTGGCGAACACCGACGGCTTCACGCGGGAGGAGGACTGGTTCCCCGCCCGGGTGGTGGACGAGGCGATCGATTGGCTGGCGAAAAACCGCGCTCACCGCCGCATCTTTGCCTGGATCGATTCCTTCGACCCGCACGAGCCGTGGGACCCACCGGCCCGCTTCGACACCTACACCAACCCGTCCTATCGCGGCAAGCGGCTGATCATGCCGATGGGCGGCCCGGCGGAGCGTTGGGCCACGCCCGAGGAGATCCGCCACGTTCAGGGGCTATACGCGGGCGAGGCGGCGTTCGTCGACCATTGCCTGGGCCGGCTGTTCCAGGCGCTCGAGGATCTGGGCTACTACGAGGACTCGGTGGTCGTCCTGCTGGCCGACCACGGCCACCCGCTGGCGGACCACGCCAAGTTCCTCAAGGGCGGCGACCGCTTGTACAACGAACTGCTCAAGGTGCCGTTCATGATCCGCCTGCCCGGCGGCGCGGGCGCGCGCCGCACGGAGGCCATCGTCCAGTTCCACGACGTGCTGCCCACGCTGCTCGACCTGGTGGGGCTGGCCAACGACGCGATCGCGATGCAGGGCCGCAGCTTCCTGCCGGTCCTGCGCGGCGACGGCGACGCACACCGCGAGGTCATCGTCACCGGTTACCACGAGGCGCCCGACCGCTGCGTGCGGGACCGGACGTGGAGTTACGTACAGCGGCCGGAGGGGGAGCCGGACGAGTTGTACAACCTGGTCGAGGACCCGCAGGAGCGCACCAACCTCATCGACCAGTACCCCGAGGAGGCCCGCCGGCTGGCCCGCGCCTTCGGCAGTTACTTCCGGCGCGGGGCCACCCAGGTGGAGGTGAAGGGCATCCAGGGCAAGTACGAGCTGGCGTCCGGCGGCATCGCATAGTTGGACACGACTCCCGCCGCTGAGCCGCCGGATCTAAATTTGGGACAAATGACCCTCAGGTGGGATGTGGGCCGGAGGGTTTGGCCGTTCTTGGAAGTGCGAGTTTCTGGCCAGGATCTCCGGGTGATGTTCCTTGACAA
>Ga0307377_10003020_pt1 | contig 19360 bp, 15 predicted proteins | sample TR3MG_FD_202535 | JGI IMG/M metagenome (GOLD analysis project Ga0307377, IMG submission 202535) | Soil microbial communities from Risofladan, Vaasa, Finland - TR-3 | ecosystem: Environmental > Terrestrial > Soil > Coastal area > Acid sulfate soil | place: Finland: Risofladan, Vaasa | collected... | reverse complement strand
TTTATTATCTTTAGCTCTTTTGAAAGTAGTTCCTTCTCCTTTTTCTTTGCATCCTTCATATCCTTTTCAAGTCCTTTAACTCTTTCAAGCTGAGAGTCCGTTGGTCTGCCCGGGTACGAAGATACGCTAAAATACAAATCGCCAATCCTTTCTCTCAATTGTTCATCCTTTACGATTCCTTTTGCTTCACTCGTTGCAACGAGCGTTGCCCTTAAGTTCTTAAGCTTGTCTGCGAAGCTGTTAAGAGATGCTTTAAGCTCATTATCTTCTTTCATCTCATCTTTTATTTTTTCCGTATCATCATACGCTTTCATAACCTGTGCATTTATGAAAGCAAGCTCTTCCTGCATACCGTAAAGTATCATTACCGTGCTGTGCTGTATTTCTCTGTCTTCTTGTGTGTACGCTTCATAAGGATTAGGAATAATTTCTATTTTATCCGTTATGGTTTTTTCACCTGTAATCAATTTAATATTATAAATACCATCGGATACATACGGACCAACAAATCCGCTGTACTCGAATTTCGACCCCGTTGCTACTCTTGGTGGTTTTAATCTCATATCCCATACAACCCTGTTTATTCCGATTCTTTTCGTACCGGGAATTTTGCTTATTAAATTGTTTTCACTATCGTAAATTTCTATCTCAAGTTTTCCTGTTACTAATCTCTTCTTCAAATAATATGTTATCACCGCTCCGTTCGGTGGGTTCTGGCTGACGAATTCTCCCGCATTGACAGGATAACCGCTCGATCCAAAAGAACTTACATAAGCCGGTCGGGTTGGTAAAAGTGCCACATCGGAATTTATCAATTTATAATTAAGATTTCTTAAAGCAGTCAGGTCGTTGATTATAAAAACACCTCTGCCATGCGTAGCAAGTATAAGGTCATTTGTTTGAGGATGAATAACAATATCCATGACACAAACGTTAGGACAGTTCTCTTTAAACTGAGCCCATTTATATCCACCATCTATACTTATGAAAAGTCCGAACTCAGTTCCGAGGCAAAGTAAATTCCGATTTACCAGGTCTTCTTTAATTTTCCATGCGTATCCGTTAATGTCCGAAGCCGCTAACGAACGCCATGTTTTTCCTAAATCTGTAGTTTTATATATATAAACGTTCATATCACCGTATCGATGTCCATCGAATGTAGCGTAGGCTGTTTTCCTGTCAAAGTTACTTGCTTCGATACTGCTGCACCATGTAGTCGGCGGAAGGTTTGGAATATTTTTAGCAACATTTTTCCAATCATCACCTCCATTTTCTGTAACCTGAACATTTCCATCGTCCGTTCCTACCCAAATTAATTCTTCATCGAGAGGGGATTCACAAATTGTAAATATTGTGCAATGGTTTTCTGCCGAAGTATTATCTATTGTAACACCTCCCGATTCTGCCTGTCTTAGTTTTTCAGGGTCGTTTGTCGTAAGGTCCGGTGAAAGCTTCTCCCAACTGTCGCCTTTGTTAGTTGTTTTGTAAAGGAATTGTGAACCCGTATAAAAAACAGTTTGGTTCGTACGGCATGGAATCATCGGTGTATCCCAATTAAAACGTAGTTCGGGGTCATTGATGCTAGGATAAGGCTTTATTTCTTTGATCACATTCGTTTTGAGATTCTTCCTGTATAAATTCCCACCCTGGTACTGCCAGTAAACGATATTGTTATCCGTAAGATCGGGATGTACCCAGAATCCATCACCGAAACCTATAGATGTCCAGTCTCTGTTTTCAATTCCACCCGGACTGTTCGAGGGTCCTTTCCAGGAACCATTATCCTGCAAACCTCCATAAACGTTATAAGGGTGCTCAAGATCATAATCTACATGATAAAACTGTGATACAGGAAGATTTTTTAGAAACAGCCAGTTATTGCCTCTGTCAAATGAGAGATAAACTCCTCCATCTGTTCCTAATATCAAGTGCTGCGGATTGTTGGGATTTATCCATAAAGCATGGTGGTCTGAATGTACCCATCCGCCTTCAAATGAGGCTTCTGTAAAAGACTCTCCTCCATCATTACTGTATGATAAAGATAAACCAGGTCTGTATATTCTGTTCGGGTCTACAGGGTCTACCATAATAAGACTAAAATAAAAAGGTCTGAATGTAACATTACCGGTAGAACTGTTTCTTTTCCATGTATTTCCAGCATCAGTCGATCTGTATAAACCGGTAGTTTTAGATTCGACGATTGCATAAATATTTTCGGGATTGCTTGGTGCAAGTGCAAGACAGATTCTCCCGATATCACCATCGGTGAAATCCTTATCAATTTTTGTCCATGTCTGACCTCCATCATAACTTTTATATAAACCACTTCCGGGACCTCCCGAGGAAAAAGAGTAGGGTGTCCTTCTGAATTGCCACATTGATGCGTATAATACATCCGGATTCTCCGGGTCAATAATAATATCTGCACAACCAGTCGTTTCATCGACATAAAGAATTTTTTCCCAGGTAATACCGCCATCTACCGTTTTGTATAAGCCTCTGTGCTCACTATCGCTCCAGAGCGGACCCGGAGCAGCGACATAGACGATGTCACCATCTTTCGGGTGAATTACAATCTTGCTTATGTGTTCGGTGCCTTCAAGCCCAACGAGCTTCCATGTACTGCCTTCATCGTTTGATTTATACAACCCGGTACCGACAGATACAGTATTTCTCATATTTGACTCGCCCGTACCAACCCATATTATATCCGGGTTTTGCTGGTCTAAAGTTAATGCACCTATGGATTGCGTATGTTTATCAAATATGGGATAGAATAGTGTACCGCCTGTAATTGATTTCCAGACTCCACCACTTGCCGAACCGACATATATAATCCTTGGATTGTCAATTACCGCATCGATAGCGGTTATTCTTCCACTCATAACGGCAGGACCTATCTGACGAGCTTCTATAGAGCCGAATGTACTCGAAGTAAATTGAACATTCTCCTGTGTGTGTGCAAGATTTATGCTTATCAAAAATAAAGCTGTTATTAAATAAATCTTTTTAAGTTTATACAAGGTAAGTAGCATGGTAGTATAAGATTAAATTTGTAAAGATTGGAAAAGAGCTTGTAAGCATGAAATGTTTATTAAGACTGTTAAATAGTTTCCACGACATTTTCCTGAGTAAACACTTTCCTATGTGAGAAATACCCCGTTAAATTTCCCCCCTTGAAGGGGGGAAACGAGGATCAACAAAGATTACTATATAATATAATTGTAAAGGAGCTTTTATTGAATAATATTAATCCTTGTCATCTACATCATCTTTTACATCTTCAGTTTTTTCCGGCATAACGAATATGTTATCATCGATTTCTACGTTTTGTTTCATCTCATCCATAACAATATTTTGTGTTCCCATCGGGTTTGCATCTGATTCAACTTCCATAGCAAAAGGATGCATGATTCCATTAACATCACGGTAATCACTGTACAAGGTTTCGGAATTAACTTCTTTTTCTTCGACTTTAGTTTTAGATGCTTCTTTTAATATAAAATAGGATTCAGCATCAATATAATAATTTGTTATGTCTCCATCTTTATCAGTAAGTTTTAGATTATAAACTTCTGTACCTTCAAGTTCTTCTTTCCCGATTAATTCTACAGTGCTTCCTTTTTCGCTGTAATTTACAAGAGCACCATCCATATCTGCCATATTTTGCATACGTTTTGTCTGACCTTCATCCATTTTTTCCGGGTCTTCTGAACCGGCAAATGGATTAATAGTCCACGCAGTAGTACCATCGTATGCCTGCTTCATCGACTTTCCTTGAAAATTAACTTCAAGCAATGCTTTATTAGGTTTTTTCAAATAAACTGTAAAAGGTATATCCATATTTCCCATTTTCATATTACCCTTTATTTCATAAGATTGAACTGCGGTAATAACATCCAATCCACCGGTTGCGTTGATATAACTCTCAATCACCTCATCCGCAGTTTGGGAAAAACCTTTATAACTGAAAAGAAACATAAAAGCTAAAGCAAAAAAAATAATTTTTTTATTCATTGTTTTGTTTTTTGATTTATAAAAATATTGAATTAAAATGATTATAAGATTTGTTTGAATGTAAAGCTAATTTAGAAATTAATAAGAATAATAAGATATAATACGATTATTCTTATTTGAAATTACGTTATTATCTTGATAAGGTTTCCAGTTAATAAAGATAATGTTTATTTTATTTTAATAATATTACAATTGAACTTTATGCAAAATAAAAATACAATATTTCTCTCATTATTTTTTATATCTCATTTTTAATAAATATGATTTATTTTGGTTCAAGTAGAAATTTTATAAACGAAAGGGGATAATTATTTTGGTTCAAGATTCGAAATATTCTTCGATAAATATTTATATGAAATATTTTGATCGTCATATAGAATCATCAAAGGGTGACAAACGTGGAAGGAGGGCGGAGATTTTCGAACCGTTTGTCACGTTATCACGTCAAGCTGGTGCCGATGGCATATTATTTGGTGAAAAGCTTGCTGAATATCTTGATGAAAACGATAAAGATGCTAAATCCCATTGGACTTTGTTCGATAAAAACCTCATGGAGAAAGTTGCGGAAGAGCATAACCTTCCTGCAGATATAGCAAAATACATGCCTGAGAAAAAAATAAATGAACTACAGGATATATTGGAGAGGTTTTTCGGTCTTCGTCCCAGAAGTCAAAGTGTGATATATAAAATTAGCAGTACGATACTTCATCTTGCTCACCTGGGCAACGTTATACTCGTCGGAAGGGGAGCGTACATTATCACAAAAGGATTAAAAAGCGGTTTGCATATACGCCTTATAGCCTCCAAAGAAAACAGGTTAAAATACACACAGGAATATTACGATATCAGCAGAAATAAAGCTTTAAAGATGATGGAAAAGGAAGATAGACGCAGAAAGGAATATATAAAGAATGCATTCAATAAAAATATAGAAAACCCAAGTTTATACAGTATAGTTTTTAATATGGATTTTATTTCGTATGAAGATGCCGCATGTATTATCGGAGAGCAAGTTATACGAATGAGGAAAAGTCATATAGATTAATAATATTGCTGCATACTAAAAAAGGACTGATTCAATCAGTCCTTTTTTAAAAGTTTTAAAAATAATTCTCTACTTTATTAGCAGCATCTTCTTCACAGCAACAAAATCCCCTGTTACCAATCTATAGAAATACACACCGCTCGGATAATTACTCCCATCCCAACTTGCTTCATAACTCCCTGCTTTCAACTCCTCGTTAACAAGTGTTGCAATCTCTCTGCCAAGAGCATCGTATATGACCAGCTTTGTTAAGGATGTCTTTTGTATATCGAATTTGATGTTGGTAGCTGGGTTGAACGGGTTGGGATAGTTCTGATAGAGTGAAAATCTTTCGGGAAACTCGCTGCTTACCTGATTTACAAAAGAAACACCGCCGTTTGTGGTTCTGAGGATTAAACCTGTAGAACCAACAGCCGTCCCTGTATCTGCACTAGTGAAGGAGACACCACACAAAGCGTGTATTGCTACACTTGATTGTGAAGTCCAGTTTGTTCCACCGTTTGTGGTTCTGAGAATTGTACCTACATAGCCCACAGCTGTGCCATTATTTGCATCGGTAAAGGAGACATCCCACAAACCGTTTGTTGTTCCGCTTGTTTGTGATGTCCAGTTTGTTCCACCGTTTGTGGTTCTGAGGATTATATCACCAACAACCGTTCCTGTATTTGCATTGGTAAAGGAGACACTGTACAAAAGTTCTGTTGTTCCGCTTGTTTGTGTAGTCCAGTTTGTTCCGCCGTTTGTGGTTCTAAGGATTGTGCCAGCCCAACCAACAGCCGTCCCGGTATCTGCACTTGTAAAGGAAACATCATACAAATCGTTTGTTGTTCCACTTGTTTGTGGAGTCCAGTTTGTACCGCCGTTTGTGGTTCTTAGGATTATGCCAATCAAATATCCACCAACAACTGTCCCAGTATTTGCATCGGTAAAAGAGACACCATACAAATGTTCTGTTGTTCCGCTTGTTTGTGAAGTCCAGTTTGCTCCTCCGTTTGTGGTTCTGAGGATTGTACCTCCATGACCAACAACCGTTCCGGTATTTGCATCAGTAAAGGAGACTTCTCTCAAAGTACTTGTTGTTCCACTTGTTTGTGGAGTCCAGTTTGTTCCGCCGTTTGTGGTTCTGAGGATTGTATTAGGAGAACCATAACCAACAACCGTTCCGGTATTTGCATCGGTAAAGGAGACACCCAACAACTGGCTTGTTGTTCCGCTTGTCTGAGGATACCACTGGGAATAAGCACACGTAAATGTTAGAAAGAAAAGTGTTACTTGAATAAGAATAATTAGTTTTTTCATTTTATTCTCCAAATTGAAAGAAATATTATTAATAATTTTCTTAATAACCTCCCCCTGCCTCGTACAGGCAGGGAGTAATCTAAATCACTTACGGCACTATAATCGTTAATATATCCGACGGCAGACCAATCTGCTCGTCTCCATCGACAAAGTATGCCTGATACTGACGCTTCTCAGGTTTAGTTGGGTCGAGCTTTGGTGTTGTGTCATAATATGGCGCGTCGGTATCGCGTGCTATAAATACCATACCCGCACCGTTATCAAGCTCCCGATAAATATTTATTCCATCCCACCCAAAGAGATTGAAACCAACAATTATTAGACCGCCTTCTGATTTGTCTTTTAAGACCGGCTGTGCAGAAACTGAATCCATGATGTGCTCTTCACCGATTACTCCAAGCGTTTCTCCCAGTGCCTCTGTATAATCATCATGTTTTTTCATTTTCCCGACGAGGTCGCGAACACCGCCCGAATCGCTTACACAGACTTTCATTGCAGCTTTTGTCGCTTTGACGGAGGCTTTATAATCTGCTTCTTTTTGAGTTTGCTCCTGGAATTTAGTCCTGAAATCGGTGATGCGTGATTTAACTTCTGTAATTTGTCCAGCCGTTAAGCCAAGCGTCACACCGATAGTATCGATGAGGGCAAAGAAATTAGTGAGCCATGTATCCAATGCATCCAATGCTCTTGAAAGATAATCTTTTTTAGCCATAAGATTCTCCTTTAATTATATATTTATAAATGGATGATTTGTTAAAACGTAGTTGATTGAAATATTAATAGCAAGCTAAATTTTTGATAGGAATAATTAAACTCGTGAAGTATTTTTAAGAAAGTTTGAATATTAATATATTTAGGTCTGCTCATCATAAAAACGGCACGGATTACACGATAAACCGTACGGATTATGAGAGCTTTGGCGCCAACCGTGCTGTCATCCGTATGGATTATACGAGCGTTGGTGCCAACGGTGCCACCATCCGCACGGATTATATGAGCGTTGGTGCCAACGGTGCCACCATCCGCACGGATTATATGAGCGTTGGTGCCAACGGTGAGACCATCCGTGGCATACTTAGACCATAAAACACCAAATCTGATCTGTTTTTGCACTTTTTAGACTGGAAAGGGGCTTTTTTTAATTGTAATGGTTTTTGGAGTCTTTTTTGTTTTGCGGGAATGGTTATTTTTGAGAAGGAAGGAAAAAGAGTGTTTGCGAAACGGATTTTCGCTAGCAATAGCGTTCCCAAAGAAACTTTGGGAACGAGGGTAGAACTTGTTCTATTTAAATTGTCATTCCAACGAAAGTTGGGGGTACTCTCTGGGTCATCCAGTTTTTAATGTCCTTCTGGATTCCTGCTTCCGCAGGAATGACTAACTCCCATTATAATTTTGTGCGATTTTGTGCCTTCGTGTCTTTGTGGCGATAAAGCTCTTTGTAAAAATGTCAGGCATAACACGCTACAGGTTTGTGCCGCGCGCGGCCTGTCACCTGAAAAGCGTCAGGTCGCCAGGTGAAGAAGACCCCCCAGAGGCGGATTAGTAATGAAAGGTATAACACGCTAAAGGTTTGTGCCGTGCACGGGAAGTCAATACAGGTTACGACAGAACTACCAACGACACCAACAAATAAAAGGGAAATTCTGCGATAGTTTGTTAATTAAAATGTTAAAATGTATTGCGAAGGAGAGTTTCAAAAAAATGTTAATTCCATAGATTATAATTCGTATTTAAATTATATTTGCACATTCGATGAATCACCTCGAAGAACTAATATATAAGAGAGAAAAGAAAGTAATAGGTCTTTTATCGGGCACATCTGTCGATGCAATTGATGCAGTACTAATCACAATTACGGACAGCGGATTAAAAACAAGGATTAAGGTTTTGGATTTCATTTCCTTACCCATCGAAGAAAGTTTACGTAAGTTTATACTGAAATGTTCGTCGAAAAAAGAAAGCAACACTGAAGACATCTGTAAATTAAATTTTATTTTAGGACATCATTTTGCAGATGCAGTAAAAAAAATATTAAAGAAGAATAAACTTAGTTCTAAAGATATAGATTTGATAGGCTCACACGGACAAACGATTTATCATATACCCAAATCTGAGGATTTATACGGTTGTAAAACAAAATCTACACTTCAGGTAGGTGATCCTTCAGTAATAGCTAATCTGACAGGTATTACAACGGTGGGTGATTTTAGAAATGCAGATGTAGCTGTAAACGGAGACGGTGCTCCGCTAATTCCTTATCTTGATTATATTTTATTCAATAGAAGTGAGTTGTCAAGAGTTCTTTTAAATATCGGAGGGATTGCTAATATAACTTACTTACCAAAAGGGTGCTCTAAGGAAGACGTTGTTGCTTTTGACACAGGACCCGGTAATATGCTCATTGATAATCTTATGAGAAAACTTTTCCAAAAAGATTTCGATGACAATGGAAATATTGCGTTAAGTGGGAAATTCAATAAAGAAGTGTTTAATTTTCTTTGTAAAGAAGATCAATACTATCAAATGAAACCTCCGAAATCGACAGGCAGGGAATACTACGGAGACGATTTTGTTTTTAGGATATTAGATACGTTTAGCAATGTTAAACATGAAGATATTGTGAGAACTGTCACAGAGTTTACATCGTATACAATTAGTTATAATGTGAAAAAGTTTACGACTGCTCATGAAACAAATGCTGAGTTAATTGTCAGCGGCGGCGGAGCAAAGAATCCTTGCATGATGAATTCATTAAGAAGTTATCTGAAAGATATAAAAGTAACAGAGTTGGAAGAAAATGGATCAACCGCAGATAATAAAGAAGCTGTTTTGTTCGCAGTCCTTGCTAATGAAACTATTTGTGGAAATCCATGTAATATAAAATCAGTTACGGGGGCGAAAAGAGAAGTATTACTCGGTAAGATTTGTATCGCATGAAATGTGTGATAATAGTAGGTGTATCTTAAAACGAAAACATTGACTATTTTTGTAAATGTTTTAAGATCGGCTTTTAAAATCTTTCTAACTAAAAAAGTGTAAACACTAAATGAAAATTGTAGTAACGGGTGGTGCGGGATTTTTAGGATACCACATAGCACAAAGAATTGACAAAATAACTGATTTTAAAAATACAGTGTTCTTTGATATTGCTAAATTTGAAGAGGGTGAATACAATGATGAGATAAAGTGTGTTTATGGAGACGTCAGGGATAAAGAACAGATGGATGAAATGCTGAAAGATGCGAGTATTGTGATTCATTGTGCTGCTGCTTTGCCATTATGGAAAAGAAAAGATATCCTTGAAACTAATGTTGATGGGATGAGAAATATATGTGAAAGTGCTTTGAAAAATAATGTAAAGCGAATAGTACATATTTCCTCTACCGCTGTTTACGGTGTACCGGACGTTCATCCAATTTATGAAGACCATCCGAGACATGGTGTAGGTCCCTACGGTGAAAGTAAAGTTAAAGCTGAAGAGATATGTGAAGAATATAGGGAGAAAGGATTAGTCATTTGTATCTTAAGACCCAAAAGCTTCATAGGTACAGCAAGACTCGGTGTCTTTCAAATTCTGTATGATTGGGTTGAGTCCGGTGTTAAGATACCAATCATAGGTAATGGAAATAACCGTTATCAATTGTTCGAAGTTGAAGATCTTGTCGATGCAATAAACCTCGCCTGCAAACTACCTTATGAGAAAGTAAATAGTAATTTTAATGTAGGAGCAAAAGAGTTCAATACAGTTAGAGAAGATGTGGGAGAGATGTGTGAATACGCACATTCAGGTTCACGCCCGATGTCAACGCCTGCCTGGTTAGTGAAACCAACACTTAGATTTTTTGAGATTCTTAATCTATCACCTCTTTATAAATGGATATACGGAACGGCGGATACAGATTCGTTTGTGTCGATAGAAAAAGTGGAAAAGGAATTAGGTTGGGTACCCAGATTTTCTAATGCACAAGCTTTAATCAGATCATATCAGTGGTACCTCGATAACAAACACAAAATACAAAAGGGTACTGGAGTAACTCACAGAATTGCTTGGAAACAGGGGATTCTGTCTTTGTTTAAAAAAATATTATAGTAAATAAATCTTAATACCAATGATGAAGAAAAAATTTATACTGAATTTGAATCCGGCAACTGGTGAGCCAATCGAAAAAATTAAATGTTCATCAACCGGAGAAATTGCTTCAGCTGTTAAACTTGCACGAAAGGCTTATAAAGCATGGAAATTTGTACCATTGAAAAACAGAATTGCTGCAGTTAAAAAGATTGCCAGTGAATTCAAGAAAGAGAAGGTTAGGATTAGCAGATTGATAACTGATGAAATGGGAAAAGTTTATAAATCATCAGGAGCAGAATGCCAGGCGGTAATTAACGAAATTATGCTAAATGTAAATTATTCTGAAATAGCATTTAAAACCGAAGTTTTTAAAGAGAAAGGATTAACAACAGAAGTTTATAGAATTCCATTTGGTGTAACTGCTGTACTAACTCCCTGGAATTTTCCTGCAGCTATACCACAGTCATTATTAACACCCGCCATACTTTCGGGAAACACTGTAGTATTTAAACCATCAGAGAATACACCGTTAACTGGTAAAGCTATTTATAATGTATACAATAAATATTTACCAAAGGGTGTGATTAATTTAATACAAGGTGCAGAGGAAGTTGGTGAACACCTGATAAATTCGGATATCGATATGGTTGCATTCGTTGGCTCACAGGAAGTCGGGAAAAAAATTATGGCAGCAGCTTCAAGAAATTTGAATAGAATAATATTGGAGCTTGGCGGTAAAGATCCTATGATTGTTCTTAAAGATGCGAATCTTGAAGAAGCGGCAACATTCGCCGTAATAGGTTCATTAAGTAATTCAGGACAGGTGTGTGTATCCGTAGAAAGAATATACGTTGATGATAAGATATCAAATAGATTTGAGAAACTTGTACTCGAAAAAGTCAAGAAAATAAAAGTAGGTGATGGTTATAAAAATGTCGATATGGGTCCGATGGTTAACACTTTCCAGAGAGATAGTGTATTGGAGCAGATTTCAGAAGCAGTGAGGAAAGGTGCAAAATTAATTTATGGTGGAAATAAAATCGACAGAAAAGGTTATTTTATGGAACCAACAATGCTTACAAATTTAACCGATAAACATGACATCATGGTTTCAGAAACTTTTGGTCCGGTTGTTTGTATACAGCGGGTAAGAAATGAAGAAGAAGCAATTGAAAAAGCTAATCAGACTTCTTTTGGATTAGGAGCAACTGTGTGGACAAAGAGATTGAAGAAGGGAATTGATTTTGCTAAGAAAATTGAAGCCGGAATGATTGGAGTCAATAAGGGAATAGGTGGTGTTTCAGGAACACCATGGGTTGGAATAAAGCAAAGTGGTTATGGTTATCTTGGTTCGGTTGAAGGCTTGAGACATTTTACAGTACCAAAAAAAATATCTTATAAGAATTAAATTATTACGAAGTTTTATCTTTGATAAGAAGTCTTATATCGACTGTATAAGGCTTTTTATTTTGTAATTAAGTTAATTATTATAGAGACATCATAAATAATTCAATTTGAATAATCATCAGAAAATTATTGGAAATTCGAAATGGATTTCTTACTGAGTCTTATTACCGGTATTTGTTTAAGTGCTACGAGCGGGTTCCGTATATTTATTCCATTCCTGTTTATTAGCATTGCATCATTAACCGGTAATATAACCTTATCAGAAGATTTTTCTTGGATGGCTTCATATCCTGCACTAATCGTATTTTCTTTATTAACACTTGTTGAAATAATTGGATATTATAACCCCTGGATCGACAATGCTCTTGATATGCTAACCACGACGTTATCTTTATTTTCTGGTTTTATTTTAACGAAAATTTTTGTTTCGGATTTAAGTTCTATTCTTTCCTGGAGCGTTTCTATTTTCCTGGGTATTACAGTGGCTCTTACTGTTCAATTCCTTACTGATAAAGCCAGAACATTAACAGCATATTTTAAATCAGGATATGGAAATCAAATTCTTGCAACTTCGGAACTCTTCTTTGCTATTCTATTTTCTTTCTTAACAATATTCGTAAATCCTGTTCTATCATTTATAATTTTGACCATAACAGTTACATTTTTCTTCAGCAGGGTAGTTAAAGAGAAAAGAAGACAGGGAATGTAATGAGTATGTTTTTTACTTGTTACTTTTATTAAATGAATTCTTTATAATTTCATCTTTTATCAAAAAGAGATATTCTTTTGCTGCCTCATATTCATTCGGAATTTCTCCATCAAGTATCGCCTCTTCAATTTTCTTTTTAATGACACCAACTTCTCTTGAAGGTTTCAGATTGCATATTTGCATAATTTCTTCACCCCGCACCGGTGATTGGAAATTTCTAAGTTTGTCCTTTTCCTGAACCTCGATCACTTTTTTCTCTACAATCTCAAAGTTCGTAAGAAATCTTTTTACTTTGTTTGGATTTTTTGAAGTTATATCAGCCCTGCAAAGTGTAAGAAGATCTTCAAGTTCTTCACCAGCCTCAGCAGCGAGTCTTCTGACTGCAGAGTCCGTAACTTCATCTTTTGCAATCGGGATTGGTCTTAAATGCATCCGAACAAGTTTTTCGACATAATCAAGTTTGTTCAATGGGAGTTTCATTTTCATAAAAATATTTTTCAGCATTCCTGCACCAACTTCTTCGTGTGAATGAAACGTCCAGCCTGTGCCTTCAACGAATTTTTTTGTCTTCGGCTTTGCAATGTCATGAACGAGCGCAGCAAAGCGTAACCAGATGTCATCGGTTTTTTCGGAAATATTGTCTACTACATTTAATGTATGATAGAAGACATCTTTGTGATGAAAATCTTCACGTCGATCTACACCGCCAAGTTTTGCCATTTCCGGAAAGATAATATCCATTACCCCGGATAAGTATAGCAAATCCAATCCAATCGAAGGTTTATCACCCATCATAATCAATAAAAATTCATTCGTAATTCTTTCCTGTGATACTACTTTGTTTTCCTTCAGTCTGGACTTAAGAGAATTAATTGCTTCGAATGTTTCCGGAGCGATTGAAAAATTTAAGGTTGATGCAAACCTGATAGCCCGGAGCATTCTTAAAGGATCATCGTCGAATGTTTTATATGGTTCGAGCGGTGTCTTAATTATTCCATTCTTAAGATCAGACAGTCCGTTGAAGTTGTCTATTATTTTATGTGGTTTAAATAATGGAACAGCAAGTGCGTTAATCGTGAAATCCCTCCTTGCAAGATCATCTTCCAGGTCGGATAATTCTATGATGGGTTTTCGGGAATCTTTCAAGTAACTCTCTTTTCGTGCCGATGCAAATTCTATTTTCAGATCCTCTATGTTAATTAACGCAGTTCCAAAATTATTATATACTGCTAACACTGGTACACTAAACAATTCTGCTACCTGGTTTGAAAATTGTATTGCATCACCAATCACCATTATGTCTACATCGTTAGTAGTGGTGCCAAGTTGCTTATCGCGTACATAACCGCCTACGAGATATGCCTGGATGTTGTTGTCAGAAGCGTAACGTGAGATCTTCTTTAATATTTTATTTTCGATTTTGAAATTCACGAAGACTGTAATTGTTAAACATGAAAATTTAACAAAATTATAAAATTAATATTAGATATGAAGTAAGAAAATAAAAGTGATAATTTTATAAAGTTATGACATCTAAAGTGAATTTATTACCTCGTTCAGTTTTATCAGGGATGTTAATGATGTGATATCTCTTCTTCTTATCTTTTGTGAAAGGAATTACGCTTGCTGAACTGTTTACGAATAAACTTCCTTTTAATTTATGAGAGTTAGTGATATGTGTATGCCCATGCAATATTAAATCGAATCCTGTTTTTTTGAAAAGTTTAAAAATTCTTTTTTTATTATGAAGCCTCATGGTTCTCCTTTCGGAATATAGCCACATATTTTGTTCATCATCAAGTTTACCTTTAACTGGTTTATTAAATTGATGGTGTATTAATATTATCTTAAGTTTGTTTCTTATCTTTTTACTGGTAAGGATGTCTTTTATACTTTTTAAATTGTTATCATTAATGTTACCGTTTGAACCTGTTGGATTTAAGTCGCTCGACCATTCAGCAATCGAGTTAATTCCGATTATTGCAATTTTGTCGTTAAGGATTTTTAGAAAAGGGAATACTGTATCTTCATCAAGCAACTTTGCTTGTTCAAATGATTCGTTAAACTGTTCGTGAAACTTCTTTACCTTATTGTAGTAATTGGTATTCTTGCATTCAGTTGGAAAGAGGAATACTTCCGGTCCTTTTTTTGCACCACCGAAGATGTCGTGATTGCCTATAGTAACCGTTAAAGTAGCAGAGTTTAGAAAATTACATTTCGATAGTAGATTTTTTACTTTGCTATATTCTTCATCGTTAGCATTATCCGTAATATCACCGGTAATGAATAAATGATTACAGTTTCTTTTAACAATGTCGGCGAGTAAATCTAAAAAGATTTGTGTGTTTGCATCGTGCTCTTCCTTTTTAATGTGAAGGTCTGATATGTGTGCTATCCTATACATGGCTTTAGATATTAAATTTCTATTTAAAATCTTTTGCTGAAAGCTCGATCTCTTCATTAATTCTTGTTGCTACTTCAAGTGCCTGTATACCGTCTTTTAATTGTACAACCGGCTCAGTTCCTGATCTTATGCAATCGAAAAACTTATTTAATTCATATTTCATCGGATTAATTTCTTCGATTGATGGTTGTTCATATACTATGCTAAAGTCTTTATCGTCCCGTTTTATTGTACCGAGAGAAAACATAGGGCTTAATGATTCAGAACTATCCGAATCGACAAGTCTAAATACTTCGGATGAATTCTTTAAGAAATCTATCGAGATATATGCATAATGTTGAAAGATCCTCATTTTTCTCATTTTGTTTTGAGATATTCTCGATGAGGTAATATTAGCAACGCATCCGTTATCAAATTTTATTCTTACGTTAGCAATGTCAATTTTGTCGGTAATAATTGCGACTCCATTCGCATGAATACTTTGTACTTCGGATTTGACAATGTTAAGAATTACGTCAATGTCATGTATCATTAAATCCTGAACTACTGAGACATCCGTTCCTCTTGGATTGAATTGAGCTAACCTATGGGTTTCGATAAACAGGGGAGATAAGTTATACTTTTCGAGAGAAAGAAGAGCGGGGTTGAAACGTTCTATATGTCCAACCTGAATTTTTAGGTCTTTTCCTTTTGCAATTTCCAGCAATTTTCTTGCATCGTTTATATCATCTGTTACTGGCTTCTCGATGAATATGTTTTTATTTTGTTCGATTGCTTTTGATGCAATTTGAAAATGTGTTGACGTGGGTGTAACTACTATTATCGTGTTACAATTTTTAAGAAGATCATCGAATGATTTAAATACTGAAACATCAAATTCACTTGCTATAGAATTACCTATTTCTAAATCAATATCGTATACACCGGACAATTTTATACTGCTTGACTCTCTTTCTATCTCTTTTAGATTTTTGATATGCATCCGTCCAAGATGCCCACATCCGATAACACTTACATTTATTTTTTTGTCCATATTTTATTAAGTTTTTAACTAAGAAGGATCTTTAGGCTCTGCATGTATAATTACATTTGACAAATTAGGATACATTTCTTTCAGTGATAAATAAATTTTACTTTCGAGTAGTGTAACATGGTCGTGAACCTGCTCAAAAGAAAGATTATGATCGAATTCACAATTCAAAGATACTCTTATCTTTCCACTTGTGGTTATTACTTTGATGTCATAGAAGTTTTCTATACTGTCGTATGTATCCAGAATGTTCTTAATATATCTCAGGAGTTCTTTTGATCGATCGGTTATATCCATTGTATCGTACAGCAATTCGCTGGGTTCATCGATGTGAATTTTAACATCGGATATAATGGTGATTTCTTTTTTTATTCTTTCTTCAATATCTGAAATTATATCGTGAGCCTTTTTTAAATCATCTGTATCCGAAATTTCGACATGAAGTTCAGTAAATATTTTGTCTACTATCTTATGCGAGAATATATCGTGGCATTTAAGATCGAAGTCATTAACGATCATTCTTATCTTTTCATTAATTGTTTCATCTTTAGTTTCAACCGGCTCTGAATGAATTACGACGTCTGAATTAGGAGAGATTTGTTTTATTCTTCTTTCAACATTGTCCATAATTTCATGAGCTTTTGAAAACGGAACAAGTCTGCTAATTGTGATAATCATATCTATGAAAATCTTCGAGCCAGTACTTCTTATTCTGAATGATTTAATATCTTCTACGCCCTGCACTAATCTTGTTTCGTATTGGATTTTATCTGATAAACCTGTAGGGACACGATCCATTAGCGAATCAATAGCTTTCTTCGATAACTTTAATCCTGTATATAATATAATTAACGCTACTATGATAGCACTAATGGAATCAGCTACTTTACTGATAGCGAAATAAGTGAACACTAAACTGATCAAAACCACGACTGAACTGAGCAAATCAGAAAAAAAGTGAGCAGCATCTGCTTCGAGTGCGGGTGAATTTGTTTCTTTAGCAGTTTTCCTGAGTATTCTCACTCGTGAATAGTCAACTGTCATTGCTATAAGTATAGCGGCAAACGTCCATATAGATACAGTAACGATATGTTCTTTTTCAGAAAACAATCTGTTTATAGATTCATAAAAGAAATATGAACAAATAGCAATTAATAAAATAACCTGAATAAGTGCTGAAAAATTTTCGACTTTTTCATGACCGTAATGGTGATCTTCATCTGCTGGTCTTGCCGAGATTTTAATAGAAATAATTGTTATTAAGGTTGCCATTATGTCAATACTTGAATGGAATACATCAGAAAGGACAGCCAGACTGCCGCTGAAGTAAGCTGCAATTAATTTTATGAAGACCATAAAAAAAGCAGCATATAAAGAAATCTTCGCAACACTTATTTTCTTTTTGTTTATTTCTTGTTGATTATTTTCTAAACTATGCTCCAAAATTAATGTTTGTTGATTGAAACTACTTCGTTATTAAACTTTTATCAATGAATAACTGAGTCAAAAAAACGCCAAGGATAGTTATTAATGCCCCGGCAATAAAAAAATACGATAATTCTTCTTTTAATAAAATCCAAGATAACAAGATTGTAATTATTGGTGCGATGTTTGTAAATGCAGCTAGTGTTGTCGTATTAATAATCTTTGTTGAATAAGTATAAATAAATTTTCCCGCAAATGCTACCAAAATGGATAAATGAAAAAAACCGACAACTCCCCAGAAAGTTACTTTATCGAATGTTATATTATCAGTATCATAAATCAACATTGGAATACTTAATACCATACCGATTGAAAATGCTACGGTTGTCGTTTTAATGGTTCCATACTTGGTGACCATGTTGGTGCTTAACGTGAGGTAAAGTGCCCAGCTCGATACTGCAAAGAAAAGTAAAACATCGCCCCATAATTTATCAGCACCAACTGTTTTCATTTCAATAATATTTCCCCCGAATATTATTATTAAACCCACTACTGATAATGAAATTGTCAGTAATTTTTTAAGCGAGAACCTTTCTATATTAAATATGATTGAAGAAAAATAAACAAGAAGCGGTATGCATGCATAAAAGACACCTGAGTGAGATGCACTTGATAAATATATTCCGTAAAGAAAAAAAAGTTGATTGATTGGTATAACAAGGGCACCTAACACAATAAATAAAATAATATCTGTTCTGTCGATTTTGAAATTTTGCTTCTTGATGAAAAAAATAAATAATAGCAACAAGGTAGCTATTCCAAAACGATAGAATGCTAATAACAGCGGGGTAATTTCATTAACTACATATTTAGCAGCAATTGGTGTGAAGCTTGCAGATAGAGTCAGGTAAACAGCAATGAAAAGTTTCTTCATTAACTCAACTTATTATATGCTTGAAGATTTGTTAATAAATTTGATATACAATTCACCGATTACATATTATCACAAAAAAAATAAGGGGCTTGTGCCCCCTATCTTAAAATAAATTCTCCTGCTTACCCTGTTCTTTGTCTTCCGGATCCTTATCTTTTTCGTCCTTTTTTTCTTTAGTATCTTTCTTTACCTCAGGTTCTTTATCCTTTTTCTCTTCAGGTTTCTTCTCTTTTATTACATCGGGTTTCTTATCTTTCTTTACTCTGGGTTTCTTTTCTTTTTTTACTTCAGGTTCCTTCTCTTTCTCTACTTCTGGTTCTTTTTCTTTCTCTACTTCAGGTTCTTTTTCTTTCTCTACTTCAGGTTCTTTTTCTATCTTTACTTCAGGTTCTTTTTCTATCTTTACTTCAGGTTCCTTTTCTATCTTTACATCTGGTTTCTTTTCTATCTTTACTTCAGGTTCCTTTTCTATCTTTACATCTGGTTTCTTTTCTTCCTTTACTTCTGATTCTTTTATTTTTACTTCAAGTTTCTTTTCTTCAATTTTGTCTGCGGGTTTCTGCTCTTCAATCTTTACCTCTGGTACTTTTACTTTTTCCTCAACCTGTTTTGCTTTTACTTTGGTTTGAAGTTCTTTTTCTTTTGGTTTGGATTCTATCACTTTAGATCCACTTCGCAAATCTTTCAGTTTCTGCATTCTCTTTATTTTGTTCTTCCTGTGTTTGCGAAGAGCTACTTTTTTAGGTTTGTTCATATTTAAGATTAGTTTTTGAAATTTATTTTTTAAGCTACTGTAACTTCTTTTGTTTTATATACATCCTGTATAGCGTTCAGGAGTTTCACGCCATCTTCCATAGGTTTCTGGAAAGCTTTTCTTCCGGAGATCAATCCCATGCCACCTGCGCGTTTATTTACTACTGCTGTAACAACAGCTTCCTTAAGATCCGAGGAACCTTTACCGGTCGAAGCACCGCCGGAATTTATCAACCCGGCTCTTCCCATGTAACAACTTGCAACC
>Ga0307377_10003016_pt1 | contig 19370 bp, 33 predicted proteins | sample TR3MG_FD_202535 | JGI IMG/M metagenome (GOLD analysis project Ga0307377, IMG submission 202535) | Soil microbial communities from Risofladan, Vaasa, Finland - TR-3 | ecosystem: Environmental > Terrestrial > Soil > Coastal area > Acid sulfate soil | place: Finland: Risofladan, Vaasa | collected... | reverse complement strand
TATACCTTCAGGAAATCCGCGGGCGGCTGGGTATGTTGGAGGACTCTGCGCTGGACGACAGTCAGGTTCAGGAAATCCGCGGGCGGCTGGGTATGTTGGAGGACTGGCAGAACGACGATGAGGTCGATAAAGTGCGGACGGATCTCACCACAAAAATCGACTACGTCGACAGGCGGGTAAGCGGGCTCGTAGACCACGTAAACTTGGAGAAGCGCACACCCGATTTAATCGACGCGCTACGGCAGGACCTGAACGATTCAATCAACGCGCTACAGCAGGATAACAAGAAGGTGTGGAAAGCAATCTGGGCACACTGGAAACTCCTCGCCCCCTTGCTCGCAAAGAAGGCACCGTCCATAAAGAAGCAGGCCTCAGCCAACGCTGAACGAGCAAAAAAGCGCGTCCGGGCAGGGAGCAAGAAAGCGAATCTGGGCAAGGAGCTTGAGCTCAGACTGCGTGAGTACCCCACACGCAGCAGCTTTGAGGTCAAAAAATGAAAACATTTGAACTAACTGGCCTTGCACTTGATTGGGCAGTAGCAAAGTGCGAGGGAGAAAACCTCGATTATTGGTTCGAGAAATTTACAGGTGGTGCAGACCGAAGAGCCCTGCTCACCAAGTACTCGTCCAACTGGGCGCAAGGTGGCCCCATCATTGAGCGGGAGAAAATCACACTAGCCCATCTGGAGGTAGAGGAGGGTGCGATATGGTGGGAAGCACGGCACTTCGATGATGCAGGGAAGTTTCGCTCCCTTGAATACGGCCCAACTCCGCTAGTAGCATCAATGCGCTGTTACGTAGCCTCAAAACTGGGCGATGATGTGGAGATTCCGGAGGGATTGAAATGAACGGGTACATAGCGTTTTTTAATGGCAGGCGTGTCGAAGTCTATGCCGAATCTCTCTATCAGGCGCAGTCAAAGGCTATTGAGATCTTTAAACCGGCAAAGAGCAAGCGGCACATGGTACACGTGCACTTGGCGGAGGAGGGCGGGGTACCGGTAATTCACACCCCGCATTATTAACCCTGCAACTGGAGGTAGCATGGAACGCATAATGTTAGTACTACAGATACACACCTACACATCCGCATTCCTACGCACCGTGGCAGCGGGACTGTCCTTGTGGATGGCATGGCACCAGCTTTGGTTTTGGCCAATGCTGGCTCTGTACGCAGCCATCAGCTACTGCAATAGCGTATCGTCGCGGTGCGTGTCTCAAGCATCCCGGCTTCTTTGGAGCAAGACTGACGGGCAGGCCAACCCGTAACCCATGGACACGACGTCCATAAATCACACAACGGAGAATGATATGAAACTCAACGCACACAACAACCCTGCACAGAACAAGCGCCCTAAGAAGGGCAAAGTGAAGGGTGCAACGCCCACACCTCGACGCCACGACGACGCTGACAACAGGCGGAGGAGGATAGAGAAAGACGCGCGGGACAAGGAACGGAACAAGAACAAGGTGCTTCACACGCCGCACGGGGCAGCACGGTACGCCCGTCGGATGGTGGAGAAGCTCGAGCGCGCGCTGAGACGTCCGCGGATCATCACGGACAGAGAGACGGCCATTAACCTTGGCCTCATTAAACCCATGGACACGACGTCCATGAATCACAACGTAACAAGGAGATAATTATGGGCTGGGGAAATTCACGTGGTTCATGGGGCTCAGCAGTAGGAAGCTGCGTTAGCTTGTACAGCTACCCGCACGCGCAGCGGCACTTTGAATCCCGAGGGGCTGTCCGAAGCCCGCGGTGGAAGGCTAATGAGCGTCCGCTGTACAAGACGCGGAATACGGAGTTTGCGTTGGTTAAGGACGAAGACCACTACGACCTGAAGTACTTCAACACGCCAATGGTCAGGTACTTCGCGCCGCACCTCGATGGGAGCTACCACGTTTTCTTGAGGGGGGGTAGTAGCGAGTTCCTCCATAATCATGGGTGGAATACGTGGAGCAAGATACTGATAACCACACGCGGGGAAGAAGTGTTCGTTCCGCTCAACCCGCGTGTGACAACATTCCACGAGGAGTGGTCGGCTAAGCTGGTATTCGACAAAGCTGGCAACCTTATGAAGGAGGAGTCATCGCATCTGCCTGTGTACAGGTATGTGTCATCGACTATCGAGAAGGCCGATAGGGCGGCGTCGCTGAAGCGGATAGAGGGGCTGCTCACCATGTGCACCCTCAGGATACCCACGTACCACGCGAATGCTACCATCAGCTACGACAAGGGGGCACCCTTTGCGCGGGGTAAATTCTACGACGAACGCAGCCGCGTGCAAGAGATGATGTCTATCTCGCAGGCGTTTTGGAGTGACGCTCTGGTGGAGGCACTCCTAGAGTACGCACAGGAGGTCTACAACTTATCTCTGTCCAAAGTAGCGTACAACACCGGATGTCTACACTATGGTAGTTATCTCCCCGACGTCATTGCTGCTCTACCGCATATCACTCCGGAGGCGTTCAGGAAGTCACTCACACGCTTCTTGCTGACGCGTAGCGGTAAGGATAGGGGGCACATGACTGTGCCGCTGCCGTTCTTTCCGGATAGCTTGCCAAAGCGTTACTTTTATAGGTAAGATGCTGTATAATTCATTACACAAGACCCTTGACAACTTGGGCTGCTGTACAAACCGTAGTTAAATCAACGCACTAGGAGAAACAACATGAGCAACATAATACTAGGCTTCAACGAAGTAGCAGATCTGATCGAGCACGTCGGACCCACAAGGACGGTCATTGTGGAGGGTGAGAACGGGGTAGGTAAGACCGCGCTCCATCGCGCCCTGTCCCAACGCGATTCGTTCGAGGGCTTCATCAAGCCCGCACCGCTGGACGCGACGCAGATGTCAGACGGATCTGTGTGGATGCCTGACATCGACAAGGAGATGGGTGTCAGCAGGGAGCTGCCTAATGAGCGCTACGGCATGAGCCGTCGCAATCAGCGGGGCATCAACGGCAGCAAGCCGGTGCTCATCTGCATCGACGAGGTGCTCAAGGTGCAGCAGTTCATCAAGAACATGCTTGCCCCCATCATGTACGAACGGAGGATCGGGGACTACGGCATGGTGGAGGGCAGTGTAGTGTTTTGCTGCACTAACCTTAGCTGTGAGGGGTTGGGGGACTCACTCCAACCGCACCTTCGCAGCAGGGTCATAGTCGTGCGCATGCGCAAGCCCACCATGGAGGAGTGGGTAAACAACTTCGCAATACCGCGGAAGCTTAACTCCGCAGTTGTCGCGTTCGCAAGCGAGAACCCTGCTCTGTTCAGGTCGTTCCTTGACTTCGAGCCGGGGGGCACATACGCGGGCAAGCCGCAGGAGAAGGACGAGTACGGCAACATGATCTTCAACCCGAGGATAGCGCAGGACGGGTTCGTATCCCCGAGGACACTACATGCTGCCTCAGATGTGGCCGCGGTAGCGGATAAGCTGACACCCATGGCGCTGCAGGCTGCGCTGAATGGCACTGTCGGGCGGGCGGCTGGCGAGAAGCTGGCCTCCTACTTGCGCTTCCTGAGCGACATCACACCGTACGAGCGGGTCATTGCTGACCCCCACAAGGCACCGGTGACGGCTAACCCTACGGCGCAGCTGGTGCAGGTGTTCCAGTTCATTACCCGAGCGGAGACTCGGGAGGAAGCTGCTGCTGTGGTTGTGTATGTGAAGCGTATAAGGGCTGAGCTGCAGACGTTGTTCGCACAGTCCGTGGCACAGAGCACACGCATGGTTACATTCGTAAATGCTCCGGGCTTCGCTGATCTGTTGGCTGAGAACAAAGTCTTTATGGGGGGTGTGAGATGAGCACAGAAAAACGACGTACCAGCCAGCTTACAATGGCAGGCAGAGTCCTACTGGAGACGGACGAGCCGGTGCCTCTGGAGTTGGGTGTGCCCAACGAGTCCTTCCTCGGCGTGTTGATAGCTGCGGGGGTGCGCACTCTTATCATACACTTTGATGGGAGCGGGGATGATGGGCAGATCGAAGAGGTAGAAGCATTCCGCGAAGGCGATGCGGACGCTGGGGATTGGCCCACGCTCTCTACCTCTGCGACTTATGATGAGGCAAAAGCAAGGCGCGAGGAGTATCTGAGGCGGCGCATCGAGCTACACCCCAAGCTGGAAGACAAAGCGCGCGACCTTGCCTACTCCATACTGAATAACTACTGCCCGGGCGACTGGGTCAACAACGAAGGGGGCTTCGGCCAGATAAGGATTGACTTCGGCGGAGAGGAGGGGATTGAGACAACCTTATCCTTTTCTCAGCGGGTCATCACGCTGGAGGAGAGCGAGACAGATGTGGAGCCCGAGGAGTTGGAGGCTATGGTTCTGGGGCTGAAGGGGCTGAAATGACACACCCCATCTACCACGCCAACACATCCGTCAAGCTGTGGGGTGGCAAACCGGAGGACTACCTGCTGCTGCACGACTGGATGGATGCAACCAAGGAAGTGTTTGCTGACTTCCGGCATCGCGCACTACGCCACCACTCGCAAGGGATATTTGAAGCTGAGCGGGTGTTTGGACACTCTGTCACTAACAGTGCCGGCAGAGTTGTGCCGGTGCGGTATGTGCTAGAGCAGCATGTGAAAGAGGACTGCGGCGGGCGTATACCCACGGTGAAGGATTGGTTTCAACACATCGAGCCTATGCCGTGGATGAGCCGTGGATACAAAATCGAAACGGAGAAATGATATGAGATACGTATACAAGAAGTGGGGGGACAAGTATTTGGATGGCCGCCCTTCCAATAGGAAGCACCACCGCAAATCGCGCTTGGACAACGCGCGCTGGTTTATGCGGAAACAAGTGGACACTGGTTATCTAGCGGAAAGGCGGCAAATAGCTTTTACTGAACGGCTACACCACGAGTCGGGCTCGTATTGCTGCGCGTGGGCATCGTGGCGAGAGGTTGATAAGCGCCCGTTTTTCGATTCGTTTTAATACAGGAGAAATGATATGAGATACGTATACAAGAAGTGGGGGGACAAGTATTTGGATGGACTCCCTTCTGATAGGAAGAACCAACGCGCTTCGCGCATGGACAACGCACGCTGGTTTATGCGGAAACAAGTGGACACTACTTATTTAAAGGACATGCGGCATGCGGCTTTTACTGATCGGCTACACCACAATCGACAGTCGCACGCGTATTGCTGCGCGTGGGCGTGGTGGCGGGAGCTTGTTAAGCGCCCGTTTTCTATCTGCTTTTAAAACTAGACTGACTCTTATGGACACGACGTCCATGAGTCACACACTGCACAAACAGGAGAAATGATATGATCACAACACAATGGGGCAAGTTCACGGCGGAGCAAAGACTAACTGCTGCGGCGGTGGACATTATGAACCACAGGGAATTCTCAATGCTCTGCGGCATCCTGATGCTTGGGAAGGTCGTAGTAAGTGAGGACTTCCCTACTGCCGCAACCAATGGCCGTGACTGCTACTACGGCGCAGGGTTTATGGCCAAGCAGAACCGTGCGCAAACACGGTGGGTGATGCTGCATGAGAACTTTCACAAGGCTCTCGAACACTGCACCCAGTATACGGATATTGTGAAGAAGTATCCGAGCCTGTCGAACGTAGCACAGGACTTTGTCATTAACGCCTTGATCGACGAGATGGATCCGCATCAGGCATTCGCGGAGCGCCCTGTGGGCGTGAAGATACTGCTGGATAAGAAGTATTACGGCATGTCTTTTATTCAGGTGCTTCGTGACCTGCTCAAGAAGAAGGGCGGTGGTGGCAACGGGAAGAAGGGCGGGGGAGGTAAGGCGGGCGAGGAAGGTGCGGGTGATGACGAGGGCGGCACACTGTCCGGTGATGAGATCGACGTTGACGCAATCGACTCGTTCGACAAGCACATACAAAAACCCTTCACCCCCGCGGAGATAGACGGGCTGCGTAAGGATATACAAGACGCCGTACATCAGGGCAAAAGGGCACAGTCCCGCATCGCCGGTACGGGTGGGGGCAACCAAGCGCTGGACAACGTCATGGTCAAGCGTAACACTGATTGGCGCACCCCCATGCTCGCGTTCGTCGAGCAGATTTGTAACGGGTATGAACACTCCCGTTACTGCCCTCCCAACAAGCGCTTACTGCCTCTGGGTATCTTGATGCCCTCGCACTTTGATGAGGTAACAGGGGAGGTTCACGTCTACTGTGATACGTCTGGCAGTATGTACGGCGTCTATCCGGTAGTGTTTGGTGAGCTCGCGCGCATCGCAGAGATAGTCAAGCCCAAGCTGTTACGCATCATCTGGTGGGACGGAGAGGTGCAGGGCGAGCAGTCATTTACGGAGTCCAACTACGCTAGCATCGCTACTCTGATACAACCAAGTGGGGGTGGAGGCACAACACCTGACTGCGTGGTGAGCTACGTTGCGGAGAAGAAGTATCAGCCCAGAATCGGTATCTGGCTAACGGATGGATACTTGGACGGCTCCAATGCAATCCTCCCGTGGCCTGTATTGTGGGGCATAGTGGATAACGAAGACTTCGTCCCACCACAAGGGCAGAAGATAAACCTAAGCAGCATAGACATTGGCGCGTGAGCGAAGTGGACAGAACAGCGACGGAGTGGCAAGCAATGGCTATAAAGGAGCAAGCCGATGCCACAAACCATGAGCCCAATATTATTTTTCTATGGGGGTACTCACAAGTAGCGGGGCGCAGGGATATACAGCCAAAGGCACCCTTCAAGCTTATACGGAGGGTGGGGAGGGTTGAGAATAACAACATGTACGCTGTGTCAAAGTATGTACGCCAGTGGCGGCTTACGGATGCGCAGGGGTGGCTGATTCTTGTGGCTTCTGGTACGTGGGAAGACACACCTGAGGGTAACCTCAAGGAGCTGTTTTCAAATTTAGCCATCGCTCGCTATGGGTTACACGAAGGTGAAGAAGGTATCACGATAGAGAGGAGTGGATATGTTGACTACATCAAAGGATATGAAGACTCAATATCTAGTTGACGGCAAGCAGGTCGATGAAGCAAACCATGAGCCCAATATTGTTTTTCTATGGAGGCACAACCGAGTTGAGGGGCTCATGTCCCACCATTTCGCTGAGGATTACCTGCCTAAGGAACCCTTCGCGTTTGTACGGATGGTGGGGTTAACCGCATTGGGTACCAAGCAGAGGTATGTACGCGAGTGGCGGCTTACGGATGCGCGGGGGTGGTTGGTTCTTGTGGCCACAGGCAATTGGGACGACACACCTGAGGCTAAGCTCAAGGAGCTGTTTTCAAATTTAGCCATCGCTCGCTATGGGTTACACAATGACGATGACGAGGGGGTTATATGAGTGATGGTCAGGAACTTCACGCCGCACCCCGATGGGTTACAACGTGGCAAGAATGTTCTGTAAGGGAGCAAGCCGATGCCGCAAACCATGAGCCCAATATTAATTTTATGTGGAGTCAAGCCCACACGTCCCCACCAAAGGCACCCCTCACGCTTGTACGGAGGGTGGGGCTAGTCGCCTATGCCTATGAAAGAAAGGTCAAGTATGTACGCCAGTGGCGGCTTTTGGATGCGCGGGGGTGGCTGATTCTTGTGGCTTCTGGTACGTGGGGCGACACACCTAAGGGTCATCTCAAGGAGCTGTTGTCAAATTTAGTCATAGCTCGCTATGGGCTACGCAACGACGAGGAGTTTTAACGTGGTTAAAAATGTATTCACCATAAAGAATGGGAAGGTGGCGTTCCACATGTCATGTGCATGGCAAGCCCGCCACCTTTTCCCCACCGCTGGAACCATTCGCACACTAGCGAGCCTACGTAAGGAGGATCTGGAGTTAACTCTGGAGTTGCTAACAAACGCAAACGTGGTAGCGTTTTGTAGGATGTACAACACTATACTACAGCAGCAAAATGAAGGGGGTGTTTTTGATGCACACTACATAGTAGACAGCCCGCGGGCGCTGACGCGTACGCAGATGCGGCTGCATACTGAAAGGGTAGCAAGAGGAGTTTTTAATCCGTACTACACAGCTCATACACACATTGGGCAAACCACATTGGGCAAACCACTGTGGGTAAAATACATTGGGCAAACCACATCGGAGAAATAAATGAAAATCGAAATACGCATAACGCATCGTCCGTTTCGCCTGTACAACGCAAAGACAAAAAAGTATATGCCTTGGCGTTGCTACAAGCATTTTCGCAACGCGCACATAGGGGCATTGATTGAGGCCCGATGGGCTCCGCACGTAGGCGCTGTAATCGAGGTTGTCGACGTGTCCAAAGGAAGGATGGTTGGGCAGTATCGTCGTGGCCTTACGTCCGTCATATTCTCAAAAGGAGATGAGTGATGCCAGCCGGTGAACATGGATTTAGTGAGAAAGCACGGCAAGCAGGGCTAGAGGCAAGACTACGCAACGCGCGCTTGCGCAAGCAGGGCTTGCTCCCGCCGAAGAAGTCACCGAAGAAAGAGAGTTTTCCACTTGACCACCCTATCTTCACCCCGGATATTGTCAGCACGCATAAGAAAGTGCCTAAGCAGGACAAGCCCGATAACAGGGACATCATCCTACGCTTATTGGATTTGGTAGAGAAGCTGCTATGAGACCCGAGCCTGATATTACGAACGAAGCAAACGTAATCAACGTGGAGGATATAAATAACGCTATCCAAAAACTGCATGGTGCCTGCGGTGCGCTTGAGGGCGTGGTTGATCAAGAGAGGGCACTTCTGGCGTATGCCCTGCTCAGCGCTTCGAGTACTGAGCAGGATATAGACGTGTGCCGCGAAGCCGTAGCTACGGCGGAAAAAGCCGTAGCTGCGTGGGAGGCGGAGAATACTTATACCCTGATGATGCTTGGGTCCGTAATTGACGGGTGCTATAGCGAGGAGATATTGATACGAGATTCATACTTGGAGACGTATTTGCAGGAGATGGTGCGGGATTACAGTGTTGTTGATTTAACGCAAACTGCTGAGGAATTGAAGCAGCAATACAACCCTGTCGATTATGCCGGGGTAACTTACTACTACAGGAGCTAAAAATGGGAACCATACACGCAATACAGGAGAACACAATGACACGCTATAACATCGACACATGCTCGCTGCTGGTTGAGTTCAACACCAGCGTCTGGACTGCGCGCAAGCTGGACAAAGGGTCGACTGACGAACTGGTGAACAGCAAACACGCCGGTTCCAAAGACGCAGCCCGCGTTAATAAGCACCTGCTTGCGGGGCGCAGTGAGCTGGACGTAATCAGCAAGCATATCGGCAATGTCCGAAACCGCTTTTTCTACCAGCAAACTTTGCCGTGGTCGGATAAGGGGCTGCGGTTGCTGCCGTCAATAAAGTTTATTGAGTTCAACAAGCGGATGGACGAAGAGGGTGAGCGCTTTTGGCAGCTGGTCAATGATTTTGTTGCCATCTACCCATCCCTGATTACCGCGCAGGCAATGGCACTGGGGGATCTGTTCAGCCGCGATGAGTTTCCGAGCGTCGATGCCATACAGCAGAAGTTCGCATACAGCATCAACTACATACCCGTGCCCACCGCGGGGGATTTTCGTATTGACGTTGGCAATGCGGCAACGCAGGAGCTGAAAGAGCGCTACGAAAAGTTCACACAAGAGCGCCTTGACGCAGCAACGCGGGATACGCAGAACCGTTTGAAGGAGCACTTGGAGCGCATGGCCAAACAGCTTACCGTGGACATCGTTGCAGGGGAAAGTAAGCCGCGGGTATTCCAAGATTCACTTCTTGACAGTGCTCTGGATTTGGTAGAGGATGTCAAAAGTTTGAATATCACCGGAGACCCTGAATTGGAGCGTGTGCGCAAGGAGCTCGAGCGCGCGCTGCTGGGGGTGAGCACTAAAGAGCTACGCAAAGATATGGCCGTACGCACCGATGTCAAGGCAGAGGTCGACGCCCTACTCAAAAGCATTTCTTGGTAAGGAGAGCCAAATGAAAGATAACAGTAATGAAACCCTGCGCTTTGTCCGCAACAGTGGGCTCAAGCGCAGTGACTTTGAGTACCCACCAGCGCTTTCTCGTGGGGATGTAATAGTGTTTGTCCTTGCGGTGCTTGCAATGGTGCTGCTGGTTGTGGGGGTAGTATGAACGCATGGATGCAGTTGGTGCGCATACAAACACCCGAGTTAATGATGCAGTGGGGGTGCAAGCTCAAGCACCCACGGCCAACCCCCACGCGCGTAGTGGTTAGCGATCCCGCGCTTCATCAAAACATAACGGCGCATAAAGAGAGGGTTAGGGCTGTGGAAGCGCGCCGGAAGGCGGTGCTTGAGCTGCTGTACAAGCAACCGAATCTCACAAGCGAGGAGATGTCCGTTATTTTGGGCGCGGGGTACTCGCAGGTTAACAACGACACCATTGAGCTACGAAAACGCGGACTGGTTATGCGGGCAGTAGCCCCCACCCGCGGCGTCGCCTCACGCTACAAGCTTGGTGACGAACGAGGGGGTAAAGAACGTAAGAACGCGATTGATTCGGACGGCAATGTAGTGTTTGAGGAGGACAAGCCATGAGCAAACTTACTGTAGATGATAATTTAACCAAGTTCCTCATATTTGCAGCGACGGATAAAGAAAGAGAGATGATATTCACTATTCACAGAGATGGCAGCATCGAAAAAGGGCCGGGCTTCACAACCGACGATGCCGCGTCACAGATATTTTATGACGCACTTGAAACAACGGGGGTTCGATTAAGTAAACTGTTTATAGGTGACCTTGAGGCTGAGAACGCGGCGCTGAAGAAAGAGAACGCGGCGCTGAAGAAAGATGCAGTCATAGCAGAAAAATACGGACTGTCTCAAGCCGCTGAGATTTGCCGGGACGCGGCGATGGTGCATCCGATAGAAGGATATGAGCTGGGTTACAACGACGCATGTAGGGATAATTACAACGCTATCCTAAAAGTGAAGGACAAGCCATGAGCGAAGATACTAAAGATGCCGCAACTGTGATGGATGGTACGCTTTCCCTTGTCCGCGCATTGTTATTGAGGCATGAGACGCTAGTTATAGCGGAGTTTCGTGAAGTAATCGAAGCCAAAAATCATGAGCTGAAGTTGATTTATCAACAGCGCGACGAAGAACATGGGAAGGCCCAAAGTCAAGCCGCTGAGAACGCGGCGCTGAAGGCAGAGATAGCGGCGCTGAAGGCAGAACTAGAGGCGTTCAAAAACATAGCAAACGCTAAACCGTTAGACGCAGAAGCGGCGAAGGTGCTGCATGACAACCTGTGGGAACTCTATGAAAGATAAAAAACAAACCATGAGCGACACACCTATGAAAGCATGGCATTTTGTAAATGATACCTTACGCGATGGTTCTCCGGTTCCAAAGGACGGTGAAAAGTTGGTATTCACAGGCGAACCAATTTTATGTAAGCAGGGCTATCACGCAAGTAATTCGCCGTTTGATGCGTTGCAATACGCCCCCGGAAATATTCTGTGCCGCGTTGAATGTGGTGGCACGATCATTAAAGATACCGACAAGTTTGTTTGCACAGAACGCACAATTATTAAACGCATGGATGTGACTGGAATGCTGCGGTATTTCGCGCGAATGCAAGCACTATCTGTTATCCATCTTTACCCAAACGGCACAGACGATGTGGTGTTTGATTTCCTAATGACTGGCGAAAATGCCAACGCCGCCTACGCCGCCGCCAAAGCCACCTACGCCACCCACGCCGCCTACGCCGTCGAAGCCGCCGCCTACGCCACCCACGCCGCCAAAGCCACCCACGCCGCCAAAGCCACCCACGCTTCCGCCGCCAACGCCAAAGCCAAAGCCGCCCACGCCGCCGCCAAAGCCGCCAAAGCCGCCTACGCCTACGCCAAAGCCGCCTACGCCACCGAAGCCGCCGCCTACGCCTACGCCAACGCCGCCCGCGCCGCCAAAGCCGCCAAAGCCGCCTACGCAGCAGCTGGCAACGACTTTAATCAATTAGTTTACGAAACTTTTGAATGGGTAAAGCCATGAGCGACACACCACTAGATCGTGCATTAGCAATGGTTTGGGCGAGAAGAACTCTAACCGTTGCCGAGTTAATGGTTGCTTTTTCTGAGAAAGAGAACGAGGCGCTGAAGAAAGAGATAGCGGAGTTGAAGAAGTATCTCCCATCCCCCGCAGAGTTGCCGGAACCGGCAGAGACTTATATGATGACTCAGTATTTAGTTGACGGCAAAGCGCATAAACCAGCGCATTGTCTAGTTGTAGCTAAGATTTACTACGACGTTCTGCGCGAGGATTCCGTGCTACAGATAACGGCGCTGAAGAAAGAGATAGCGGCGCTGAAGGTTGAGTTGGCAGACGAGAAAGCCATTGTTGATCGAATATGGGCGATCTTCGGAACTCCGTCTTATGAAGAATTAAAAGGTCGGAGCATCTATGACATGATAACCAACCTTCAGATACAACTCGCTGTAGCAGAGGAAGAAAACGCGGCGCTGAAGGAGGAAATAGATTTAGTGAAGAAGGAGATAGATGAGCTTTACGACGCACAGATCATGAGCATTCGGGAGACTAAGCCATGACCCCAGAAGGTAAGGTTAAAAAGAAAGTAACCGATATACTAAAGGCACTAAACATTTACTACTTCACCCCCGTCTCCGGTGGTTACGGGAAGAGTGGTGTACCCGATATCGTTGCCTGCTTTAATGGCCGGTTCATAGGTATTGAGTGCAAGGCTGGACAGAACCAGCCAACGGCTCTCCAGACGGCGCAGCTGGAGGCAATAAAGAGAGCACGGGGGCTGACTTTTGTGGTTAATGAAGACAGCCTCCTACACCTTCACATACAGCTACTTTTAAGGGTTAAAAAATGACAGACGAAGAAAAGCGCGCGTACACAGAGCAAATAGTAGGGGCGATCAATGAGTGTCTGGATGGCACAGATACTAAGCACGGGCTGTTGATTGTTGCCAACGCTACAGGGATGCTCAGTTTGTACTCCATCAACATCAATGAGGCTGACCTGCCCATGCTAGTGGGAGCGGCATCGCAGGTTGTGTGTGCTCGTGCTAGTGAGCTACCGAGTTGATTCGCGTACTGGTAATAGACTTTGAGACAGCGTGGGACAGGAAACTGTACTCACTTAAGTCAATGACTACGGAGGAATATATACGAGACAAGAGATTTAAGGCGTGGGGGTGTGCTTGTAAAGAGGTTGGCTCCAACGAGCCAGCTGAGTGGGTAGGGCATGACAGGCTAGCCAGTTACTTTGCCGGTATAGACTGGGGCACTACTGCTGTTATGGCACACAACGCCCAGTTCGACGTGTCTATTCTTAGCTGGCGCTATGGGCATATGCCCTGCGCTATTTTTGATACGCTGAGTATGGCACGCGCCTTGTACGGCACGGAGGGAGGGCTTAGCTTGGATAAGCTGGCAGCACGCTTCGGCCTCCCCACTAAGAATGCTGCGCTACACAGCACGGATGGCTTGTTGGATACGCTTTCTCCGGAGGTCGAGATGGAGCTAGCTGCGTACTGTGTGCAGGATGTGTATGTGTGTGAGGAGATATACAAGCGCCTCAACGAGGGCAACTCATTCCCGATCAAAGAACTCCGCTTGATTGACCTTACGCTGCGTATGTACGTCAACGCCGTGCTTGTGCTGGATAAGGAAATGTTAGTGGATGCTATTGAGACTGAGCGCAGCGCACGAGAGGATCTGTTAGAGCGCTTGAAGGTGACGGAGGCAGACTTGGCGAGTAACGATAGGTTTGCCGAGGTACTTCGCTCCATCGGTGTACCACCACCTACAAAGATAAGCCCTCGTACGAATAAAGAGGCTTTCGCTTTTGCCAAAACTGACGCGCTATTTCAGGCGCTAGTGGAGGGGGATAACGAAGCGGCGTCACTACTGTGCGAGGCACGCATGATGGTGAAGTCTACTCAGTCCCGCACACGCGCACAGCGTTTCTTGAGCATCGCTTCCCGCGGTACGCTCCCTGTACCGCTGACTTACTACGGAGCACATACAGGGAGGTGGACTGCCAGCAAGGGGTCGGGCCTGAATATGCAGAACCTAAAGCGTGGGTCCTTTTTACGCAGGGCTGTGTGCGCCCCGGAGGGCTACACGCTAGTGGTCGCTGATCTTGCACAGATCGAGCCACGGGTACTTGCATACCTGTCGGACTTTAGAGAGCTGCTGCGTGTGTTCTCAGCACGCGGTGACCCATACGCTTCCTTCGGTGCAATCATGTTCAACATACCGGGCATGACTAAGGAGTCGCATCCGGATCTGCGGCAGAGTGCTAAGTCAGCGCTGCTGGGGTGTGGTTACGGCATGGGGTGGGCTAACTTTGCTGGGCAGCTTCTCACTGGGTTCCTTGGAGCGCCCCCGGTGCTGTACGGCATATCGTTTGCTAAGCAGCTGGGCATATCCCCCAGACAGGTGGAGTTTTTTGGGCGCGACGAGGAGACCACGGAGCGTATGAGGGTTATCCCGCGCACTTGCACTAATGAGGAGCTGTTGGTGCACTGCGTTATCTGTAGCCACATAATTGATACGTACCGTGTGTCAGCGCAGCCAGTGCAGAGATTCTGGCGCGTATGTGATGACTACATAGCCAAGTGCCTTGTCGAGGACAGCGACGCCGCCAAGTTTGGGGGGCGTAGGAGTATCTTCCACAAGGGCGTAACCTTCGCCCCCGGCAGAATTACGTTGCCAAATGGTATGGCATTGCGATACCCTGATCTCCATGGTAGTCCCGACGAAAAAGGTCGGGTGCAGTGGACGTACGACACTGGTAAAGGTCGGACGAAGCTGTATGGTGGCAAGTTGACGGAAAACATCGTACAGGCTGTTGCACGTCTGCCGATGACTGACGGCATGCTACGTGTTCAGAAGCGGTACCCGTGTGTGCTTACTGTGCACGACGAGGCCGTATTTTTAGTACCGAAGACAGAAGAGGAGGAAGCGATGAAGTGGGTAGAGCAACAGATGACTAAGGAAGCACCATATCTGCCGGGGGTACCACTGGAAGTATCAATGGGGTCGTCGAAACGGTATGGAGATGCAAAGTGATCGTAAGAGGAGTTTTGTGTGACTATGAATGTTTGAGTGACAGAGACACTGCTGAAGCAGTGCAACGTGCAGTAAGGGGGTACTTACAAAATCAACGCAACGCACTGGAGAGTACAACACATGGAGATACCAAAGAAGGCAAAGATCAACAAGAAGACGTACGCAGTCCACCGCGTACACTCATTTAAGTGTGGCAAGCTTGGTGAGATTCATTACGCCAACCAAGTAATAAAAATAGCACGCCATGCGCTCGGCGGGACGTGGGGTAAACACCAATACCGTATGGACCTCTCTAAGGAAGAGCAGTGGGAGGTGTTTTGGCACGAGGTTGTTCATGGCATCCTGCACGATATGAAGCGGCACGATCTTAATAACGAGCGCTTTGTTAACGCCTTTTGCAGGCGTTTATACGGAGTGCTAAAGGAGAAATAAATGGCTTGGTCGTACTCAGCATTGAAAGCGTTTGAAACATGTGCTCGTCAATACCACGAGATAAGTATTTTAAAAAGTTACCCATGGGAAGAAACGCAGCAACAGCGGTACGGCCTGCAGGTACATAAAGCAGCGGAAGACTTTGTTACTAAAGGAGTGCCCATCCCCGCAAAGTTTAGTTTTATGCAGGGAGTTCTAGATGCAATGATGGCTAAGCCCGGTAAGAAATATGGCGAGCAAAAGCTGGCCATCAACGACAAACTGGAGCCTTGTAAGTGGATGGCAAAGGATGTGTGGGTTCGCGCCATAGTTGATCTGTTGATTGTCGATGAGGACAACAAGCTGGCGTGGGCGATTGATTGGAAAACAGGCAACGCCAAGTACGCAGATACAGACCAGTTGGACGTGATGTCTTTGGTGCTGTTTGCGCACTATCCCCGCATAACACGAGTCAGATCCGCTTTAGTATTTGTTACGAACAACGGCTTTATCAAACACAAACGCACAACAGAGGAGAAGGAAAAATTATGGTGGACATACCGAGAAAGGGTAGCGAAGATAGACAAAGCACACGCGAGCGGTGTGTGGAACCCGACGTCGTCGGGGCTGTGCAAGAAACACTGCGCGGTCCTGAGTTGCGAGTACAACGGTCGAAGGTAGCTACTGTTGATGGGTGGGAGGAGGCAGCCATAGCATCAGCACCGCTTAGGGCTTATAACGTGTGGTGCGTGTGGGGACAGGCTAAAGACGACACTTTCACTACCCCACTTCGACGGATTGAGTCCATGAGTGATCTTGACCACGCAGTATTCAAGACGCCTGTGGAAACGCTGGTAAACCTATGGCTCGCTCGCTTTGGTTCTGGGTGGATACCAAAAGAGGAGGTTCGCAACGATGAGTTTTTTGATTGGGCTGCGCTACGCCTGAACAAATTAGGGAAGTTGGAAGAGCAGACGGTTGTCAATACGACAAACATACACGATTTTCCCTCCCGCGTCATGGTACGTATCATGGAGGAATAACATGGAGATCATAGACAACAGGGTGTTGCTACTACGTACCCGCACCCCCCATAGGTACTCCCTGATCCCCAAGAGCAAGGTACTGGGGGATGTGGGGAATGGGCTGTATGAAGTAGCGGTGCACTGGGGCATCGATGAAGCTCGCGTACTGAGAAACATCGGTGTGAGAGGTGTTCCCTCCCCCATACAACGCAGCTACACATGGCCCGGAAAGTACACTCCCTTTGCTCATCAGAAAGAGTGTGCCTCTTTTTTCACGCTGCACAAACGGGCATTTAACTTTAGCGAGCCCGGTACGGGTAAGACGCTGGAAGCGCTGTGGGCTGCGGACTACTTGATGGGGATTGGTGAAGTACGGCGCTGCCTCATTATCTGCCCCCTCTCCATTATGCAGTCTGCATGGCTGGGGGACATCGGCAAAAGTGTTATCCATCGTAGCGCCGTAGCGTGTCATCACTACAAGTCAGAGCGCCGGCGCGAAATGGTGCGTAATAATTATGAGTTTGTGATTATTAACTATGATGGGCTAGCGTTGGTACGGGACGCGATTATTGAGGATGGTACGTTTGATCTCGTCATTGTTGATGAGGCAAACGCGTATAAAACTTCCTCTACAAACAGGTGGAAAATTCTCCGTAGTATCGTGCAACCCAGCACATACCTGTGGATGATGACCGGCACACCCGCCGCGCAGTCTCCCGTGGATGCGTACGGGCTGGCTAAGCTGGTATCTCCTGATAAGGTACCCAAGTACTTTACCAGCTGGCGGGATAAGGTAATGTATAAGGCCACACGGTTTAAGTGGGCACCCAAGGACGACGCGGACGAGCAGGTTCACCTAGCGCTCCAGCCTGCCATACGCTTTACTAAAGAGGAGTGCTTGGATCTTCCCCCAGTATTGACTGAGACCCGTGTGGTGCAGCTAACTGCGCAGCAAGCACGGTATTACAAGCTGATGAAAGAGAAGATGACCATGCAGGCGGCGGGAGAAACTATAACCGCTATCAACGCTGCAGGGGGTGTTAACAAGCTGCTACAGATCAGCGCGGGTGCGGCCTACACAGATAACCGTGAGGTTGTGGAGTTCGACTGTACCCCGCGCTTGCAGGTACTGCTTGAGGTTCTATCCGAGACGAGCCGTAAGGTATTGGTGTTTGCTATGTACCGACATAACATAGACAGCATCCATGCCTTCTTGGTGCAGCACAATATCGGAGTGGAGCGTATTACAGGAGATGTATCCCCCAACAAAAGAACGGAGGTGTTTAACCGGTTTCAGACAACGAACGAAATAAAAGTTTTAGTGATTCAACCGCAAGCCGCACAGCACGGCGTAACATTGACCGCTGCTGACACGGTTGTGTTTTGGGGCCCCGTAATGTCGGTGGAGTCGTATATACAGTGCATCGCACGCACTGACAGACAAGGGCAGACATCGGGCAAAGTAACGGTTGTTCATATCCAAGGAAGTCCAATAGAGTCCAGTATGTTCCGGAGGCTCGCGGGGAGGGTTGAGGACCACTCAATGCTGTTAAAAATATTTGAAGAAGAGCTTGCATTATAAAAACAGTGGTAGTAGTATTGTAAAAAGTTATACAACACAACGGAGAACCAAATGGGTGATAAAAGCGAAGTGCAAGAAGCACGGCTGGTAAAGATTCGGCAGCGCATTCGCGCAGCTATGCAGGAGCTAACAAAGGAATACGACGCTGCATTCGGAGAACTGGAGGAGCAAAAGAAAGCGCTGGACAATGAGATCAAAGCGCGCATGCAAGCGCAGGGGCTCAAAAGTATGAAAACGGATTTTGGCTTGGTCATGCTGAAAATCCAAACCCGCTACGAAACCTCGGACTGGGAGGCGTTTGAGAAGTTTTGCTTGGAGCGTGGCACCATTGCTTTCTTGCAGAAGCGGGTAGCACAGTCAAATATGGCTGCGTTTTTGCAGGAAAACCCCGACGCAATCCCGCCGGGGATGAACGTATCATCTGAGTACATCGTAAGCATTCAATCCCCCAAATAAGGAAATAAGAAATGAGTAACATAGTGATGTTTGATGCAAAGCAACGCCCTGCCTACGCAATGGTCAAGCAGGAGGCGTCGGATTTAACTGACTCCCTTGCTGGCGGTAGTGCTGGATTTCCAAAAAAGGTGTCCATCAAAGGCGGTGTGTTCCGCTTGGTAGTGGACGGCAAAGAAGTAGCGTCGATTGAAGAGCGCTACCTCGACGTTGTTATCGTGCGCGGGGCACCGCATATTGGGCGCACATACTACGGCGCTAAGTATGACGAGGACAAAGCAACCGCCCCAGAGTGCTGGTCAGCCGATGGTGTAGCGCCGGATTCGTCCTCTATCAACCTGCAGCACACACGGTGCATGGACTGCCCGCAGAACATTAAGGGCTCTGGGACGGATGACTCTCGCGCTTGTCGCTTTTCGCAGCGGGTTGCTGTGGTGCTGGCCAACGACATCGAGGGCGATGTAATGCAGATCAGCCTACCGGCAAAGTCTATCTTCGGCAAAGAGGAGGGAGACAACCGCCCGCTGCAGGCTTACGTTCGCTTCCTCAAAGCGAACAATGCTAAGGTTGAGCAGTTTATTACTCGCTTGAAATTTGACACCGACGCCAGCACACCTAAACTGTTTTTCAAAGCCATGCGCTGGTTGGAGCCGGCTGAGCACGAGGTAGCTCGAGAGAAAGGGCAGTCGGACGAAGCTATTGATGCGGTGTCTATGTCCGTGTCCGCACCCAATGCCGCTAAGGGGGAGGGGCTTCCCCCCAAGCCGCAAGCAGCGATAACCGCTAAGCCCGTAGCCGCCCCGGCTGAGGAAGAAGAGCCGCCCGCACCGGCAGCAACTGTGGGTAAAAAGAAACCCCCAGCAAAGG